>Ga0207735_100219_pt1 | contig 13452 bp, 13 predicted proteins | sample TtaePargueraPR_9_FD_187280 | JGI IMG/M metagenome (GOLD analysis project Ga0207735, IMG submission 187280) | Aerobic enrichment media microbial communities from Bioluminiscent Bay, La Parguera, Puerto Rico - Tt and E2 (1) (SPAdes) | ecosystem: Environmental > Aquatic > Marine > Unclassified ... | reverse complement strand
CGGCCTGGTCGAGGCGGGCGTCGGCGTGGTGCCGGCCTGGGGCGGCTGCAAGGAGCTGCTGGCCCGCTACGCCCACGACCCGAAGCGTCCCAAGGGGCCCATGCCGCCGGTCGCCGCCGCCTTCGAGACCATCGGCCTCGCCAAGATCGCGAAGTCGGCCTTCGAGGCCAAGGAACTGGGCTTCCTGCGCGCCAGCGATCACATCACCTTCAACCGCGAGCGCCTGCTGGCCGACGCCAAGAAGAAAGCGCTGAGCCTCGCGGAGAACTACCAGCCGCCGGAGCCGGTCGATCTCTTCCTGCCGGGGCCCTCCGGCAAGGCCTCGCTCGCCTTCGCCCTGCGCGATCTCTACGCCAAGGGCGTGGCCACCGAGCACGACATGGTGGTGGCGACGGAGCTGGCCGAGGTGCTGACCGGCGGCGCCAAGGCCGACTTCACCGAGGCGACCAGCGAGGACGCGGTGCTGAAGGCGGAGCGCAAGGCCTTCATGCGCCTGGTGAAGACGCCGGGCACCCTGGCGCGCGTCGAACACATGCTCGAAACCGGAAAACCCTTGCGGAATTAGGACAGAGACGATGGTTAGCTACAAGGCTCCGCTCGACGACATCCGCTTCCTGCTCTACGACCTGCTCGACTACGAGGGGCAGGTGGGCGCCCTACCGGGCTGTGAGGAAGCCAGCCGCGATCTGGTCGACGCGGTGCTGGAGGAAGGCGCCAAATTTTGCGAGAACGAGCTCTTGCCGCTGAACCGTTCCGGCGACGAGGAAGGCTTCAAGGAACTCTACGAGGCCTTCTGCGAGGCCGGCTGGAACGGCCTTTCGCTTGATCCCGACTACGGCGGCCAGGGCCTGCCGAAGACCCTGCAGTTCGTCATGACCGAGCTGATCTGCTCCTCCAACATCTCCTTCGGCATGTACCCCGGCCTGACCCACGGCGCCTGCAACGCGCTGGAGCTGCACGGTTCCGATGAACAGAAGCAGGCCTTCCTGCCCAACATGACCCACGGGCGCTGGTCGGGCACCATGTGCCTCACCGAGCCGCACTGCGGCACCGACCTGGGCCTCATCCGCACGAAGGCGGAGCCGGCAGGCGACGGCAGCTACAAGATCACCGGCACCAAGATCTTCATCTCCGCCGGCGAGCACGACATGGCCGAGAACATCGTCCACCTGGTGCTGGCCAAGCTGCCCGCCGCGCCGGAGGGATCGAAAGGCATCTCGCTGTTCATCGTGCCGAAGTTCCTGGTGAAGGAAGACGGCAGCCTGGGCGCGCGCAACGGCGTCGCCTGCGGCTCCATCGAGCACAAGATGGGCATCAAGGCCTCCTCCACCTGCGTCATGAACTTCGACGAAGCCGAAGGCTACCTGGTGGGCGCGCCGCACAGCGGCATGGCCAAGATGTTCACCATGATGAACGTGGCCCGCCTCGATGTCGGCATTCAGGGCCTGGGCCTGGCCGAGACCGCCTACCAGTCGGCGGCGGCCTACGCCAAGGAACGCCTGCAGGGCCGCGCGCTGACCGGGGCGCAGCATCCGGACAAGCCCGCCGATCCGATCATCGTGCATCCGGACGTGCGCAAGAACCTGCTGACCATGCGCGCGCTCAACGAGGGCGCCCGCGCGCTGGCCCTCTGGGTCGCCATCGCGGTGGATATCGCCGAGAAACACCCCGACGCGGCCGCGCGGCAGGAGGCCGACGACCTGGTCGCGCTGATGACACCGATCATCAAGGCCTTCTTTACCGATGCCGGCTTCGAGGTGACCAACCTCGGCATGCAGGTCTTCGGCGGCCACGGCTACATCCGCGAGCACGGCATGGAGCAGCTGGTGCGCGACGCGCGCATCGCGCAGATCTACGAGGGCGCCAACGGCATCCAGGCGCTCGATCTCGTCGGCCGCAAGCTGGGCCAGAACATGGGCCGGCTGCTGCGCCGCTTCTTCCATCCCGTTCAGGCTTACGTCGAGACTGGCATGGAGCAGCCGGAGCTGGCTGAGTTCGTCGCGCCGCTCGCCAAGTCTCTCAGTCGTCTGCAGCAGGCGACACTGTGGATCGGCCAGCAGGGCCTGAAGGACCCGGAGGAGGCCGGTGCGGCAGCGACCGACTACCTGAACCTCTTCGCCTACACCGCGCTGGCCTACCTCTGGACCCGCATGGCGGAGACGAGTCTCGCGAAGCTGGACGACGATCCGACCGGCTTCCACGGGGCCAAGGTGGCGACGGCGCGTTTCTTCTTCCAGCGCCTGCTGCCGCGCAGCTCCGGCCACTTCGCCGCCATCATGGCCGGCAAGGCCCCGCTCATGGAAATGAAGGAAGCGGCGTTTTAGCGGGCTCTCGCAAACGCGCATTTGTCATACTCGGGCCCGCCTCCGCGAAGCCGTTTCGGCTTCGCGGATAAATCTGACCCGAGTATCCATGGATGCCGCCTGGCGCGGTGAACGAATGGACCCTCGGGTCAAGCCCGAGGGTGACCAAACGAGCACTTGCGCTGATTGCGCCTCATCCCCGCTCGATGCGGAACTGGTAGCAGTTGTTGGTGGCCGAGCGCAGGTGCAGGTAGGCGACCTTGGGGTCGCCGAACAGGGCCTCCGCCGTGGCCTCGATCTCCCTCGGCGGGATCACCTTCCCCGTACCGTAGAGGATGCGGTCGTCGCTGCCGTAGCCTCTGATGAGAACGGCCTGGCGCCGCGCGTAGTGGCCGGGAACGCCGGCGGCTTCGTCGTAGCGCGGGCAGTCCTCGGCGTGGAGGAAGATCGGCCCGACCTCGGCATAGGGCTGCGGCGTGGGGAAAGGGCGGTGGGCGAGAATAAGAAAGGGGTCGCCCTCGGCGACGTCGTCCAGGCAGTGGCGGCAGGTGTTGCCGTCGCCGTCGGAGATATGGCGCTCCGGCGCCTGCCCATTGGCGTCGGGATGGCCCTCGCGCCAGGCGCGGGCGAGGCCGCTGTCCAGAGCGACGAATCGCAGGGAGGTCATGGCTGTGCTCCGGAAAAGGATCGAGGCGACGATCTCAGCAGGATCGCTTTGGCGGCTCTATCCGCATCTTGCGCGACCATCGGCGCGGTCTCCTCGCCCGGCACGTCGCCGCCAAGACTGCTATACTCTTCTTGAACGAAGATATTCAGCGGATCGCTTCATCGCCGCGGAGATAAGGGGATGCGGATGGAGAGAAGGAAGAAGGCGGTACGGCGGATCTCGCGAGAAGGCCGGCCCCCGGCCGCCTGCGTGCTGGGGGTTCTCCTGCTGCTGGCGGCCGGGGGCGCAGAAGCAGAGGAGCCAGGAAAGGCGGCGGTGGCCCTTGAAGGCGCCTTCGCGCGGCACGACTACACGGTGAAACTCAGACCTGCCGCCTGGATGGTCTTCGTGGAGGGCGACTACGAGACGCAAGGGCCCTTCGGGGTGCCCGTTTCCGTCGGCGTCAGGCAGGACCTCGGCTACGATGACCCTTATCCCAGCTTCAGCGGGGAGGCAGGCCTGCGGTGGGGGCGGCACGACTTCTGGATTACCGGCATTTACATCTCCGAGTCGGAGTCGGAGCCGATAACCTTCGCCTTCGAGGTCGCCGACCAGATCTTCGACGTGAACGGCCGCGTCGTATCCAGTGCTTCGCTCACCGACGTGAATTTCCGCTACGGCTATTCGTTCTTTGACTTCAAAACGGACGGCTTCCGTTTCGGCCCGACGATCGCTGTCAGCTACACGGACATCGAGTTGGAGATCACCGAGCTGAGCGTCTTCGGCGTTCCGACGGGCGAGCGTTTTTCCTTCGAGGAGACCTTGCCGATCCCGACCGTCGGGGTGCATGCCGAGGTTCCCTTTGGTGAGGTTCTGTTTTCAGCCCAGATGAGCGGGCTGTACGGCGAAACCAGCGACTTCGAGGCGCTGGGTTTTCGCGGAGAGGCCGGCCTCACCTGGCGACCGACGGAGAACCTGGGCTTCTTCGCGGGCCTTTCCGCGATCTATGTCGACCTGGACCTGGAGAACGAAAGGATTGACGACCTTCTGTTCTGGGGACCGACGGTGGGGCTCGAGATCCGCTTCTGACGTCGTTCGACGACAAGTGTTCCCCGGCAGAGGCCGCCGGCCAGCTGTTGCGCACTGTCCCACAGGTGCCTTGCGCCCGTCCGTGGAAACTGGTCCCTTTCGGGCAGGGCGTTGAAGGGAGGCAGGGCATGTTGGAGCCGAAGCAGTATGACGAGATCTCGGCGCTGGTCGTCGGTGGCACCTCGGGGATCGGCCTGGCGGCGGCGCGCCATCTGCTGGACGCCGGCGTGCCGCGCCTGCGCGTGGGGGGGCGCGATGCCGCGCGGGCCGAGCAGGCGGTCGCGGAGCTGCGCGGCCTGGCTTCCGACGCCGACGTCGGCGCGTTGCTCTTCGACTGCGGCGAGGGCGCGGCGGCGGAAGCCATGGCCGAGGCTGCCGCAGAAGCGATGGGCGGCATCGACCTGCTGGTCTGCTCGCCGGGCGGCAACAACCTGCCGGAACTGCTGTTCCGCCAGCCCATCGATCAGATCAACCGGACCCTGCTGCAGGACCTGGCGCCAAGCCTGAATGCCTGCCGTGCCGTGCTGCCGGTGATGATGCGGGGCGCCGGCGGCTGCATCGTGAACGTCGCCTCCGACGCGGCCAAGGTCGCGACGCCGGGCGAGAGCGTCATCGGCGCGGTCATGGCGGGCATCGTGCAGTTCACCCGCGGCCTCGCCATCGAGGGCAAGCGCAACGGCATCCGCGCCAACGTCATCACGCCCTCGCTTGTGGAGGGCACGGCTTTGGCTGAGCGCCTCATGGCCGAAGGCACGTTCTCCAAGAAACTCTTTGAGAAGGCGCGGCCGCTTGCCGATCTCGGCCCGACCACGGCGGAGGACCTGGCCGAGCTGATCGTGTTCCTCGCCGGCCCCAAGGCGGCCAAGATCACCGGCCAGGCGATCTCGGTGAACGGCGGCATCAGCGCCGCGTGACAGTCCGGGCCCTCGACGCGGGTCCGCGTGATTTGCCCCGGGGCCGAGTGACGTTCTACACTGACCGCATTCCCGGCCGTTCCGGCCAAGGGAGTTCCAATCTTCGGGAGACCGCGATGCCGTACCTGGCCGCCCAGGAACGCTATGATACGATGATCTATAACCGCTGCGGGCAAAGCGGGCTGCAGCTGCCGGCCCTCTCGCTCGGCCTGTGGCACAACTTCGGCGACGACCGCCCGGTGGAGACGGGGCGCGCGATCTGCCGCCGCGCCTTCGACCTGGGCATCACCCACTTTGACCTGGCCAACAACTACGGGCCGCCGCCGGGCTCCGCCGAGGCCAATTTCGGGCGCCTGCTGAAGACGGACTTCGCGCCCTACCGCGACGAGATGATCATCTCCTCCAAGGCCGGCTACCTCATGTGGCCGGGCCCCTACGGGCAGTGGGGCAGCCGCAAGTACCTGCTGGCCAGCCTGGACCAGAGCCTGAAGCGCCTGGGCACCGACTACGTCGACATCTTCTACTCGCACCGCTACGACCCGGACACGCCCCTGGAGGAGACGATGGGCGCGCTGGACAGCGCGGTGCGCCAGGGCAAGGCGCTGTACGTCGGCATCTCCTCCTACGGCCCGGAGAAGACCCGGGCCGCCGCCAAGATCCTGCGCAAGCTTGGTACACCCTGCCTGATTCATCAGCCGAGCTATTCCATGCTCAACCGCTGGATCGAGACCGACGGCCTGCTGCCGGTCCTGGAGGAGGAAGGCATCGGCTGCATCGCTTTCTCGCCGCTGGCCCAGGGCATGTTGACCGACAAGTATCTGAAGGAGGTGCCGGAGGGCAGCCGCGCGACGGCGGGGAAGTCGCTCCGGCCGGAGTTCATGACCGAGGAGAACCTGGCGAAGGTGCGCGGTCTGAACGACATCGCGCGGGCGCGCGGCCAGTCCCTGGCGCAGATGGCCATCGCCTGGGTGCTGCGCGACCGGCGGGTGACCACTGCCCTGATCGGTGCCAGCCGCGTCGAGCAGGTGGAGGACAGCGTTGGCGCGCTAGGGAAGCTGGACTTCAGCGAGGAAGAACTGGCGAAGATCGACGAGCTGGCCACGGACGGCGGCATCAACCTCTGGGCCGCCTCCAGCGAACACGGGTGAAGCTGGAGCGCGCTAGCTGAGAAGGCCGCTGCTGGCGATGCCGTCGAAGAGGAACTGCACCGCCAGGGCGGCCAGCAGCACGCCCATGACGCGGGCGATGACGTGCAGGCCGGTGACGCCCAGCAGGCGCTGGATCTGCACCGCGATCAGCATGAGCACGAAGGTCGCCAGCAGCATGGCGACCAGTGCGCCGACCACGATACCGATGGTTGCCGGGTCGCCCTCGGCGTCGGCGACCAGCAGGATGGTGGCGCCCATGGTGCCGGGCCCGGCGATCAGCGGCGTGGCCAGGGGAAAGACCGAGATGTCGCTCTTGCCGGTGGCCTCGCGGTTTTCGTCCTCGGTGGTGGTGACGCCGCCGGAGGGCCGCGCGAAGACCATGTCGATGGCGATCAGCAGCAGCAGGATGCCGCCGGCCGTCCTGAGGGCGGGGAGAGAGATTCCGAAGAGGTGCAGCAGGGAATCGCCGAAGACCGCGAAGGCGAGCAGGATGCCCAGCGCGATCAGCGTGCCCTTTAGCGCGATGGCGCGGCGTTCCTTCGTCGTGTTGTGCGGCGTCAGCGCGGCGAAGAGCGCCGCCACGTCGAGCGGGCCGATGGTCGCGAAAAAGGTGGTGACGGCGACGAGGGCGGTTTCCAGCATGGTCCCGAAGCGGCGGCGAGAGCGGCAGCCGCATCCTGGCAGGTGGTGCGGAATCCGTCCAGCCAGCGGGTTTTCTCGGTTTCGCCCGAGCCGTTGGTTGGTGTGATCAGGGGCATTGAAAACCGTCGGTTGCGAAATCCTCGCGACCGACAAAACACGGGTCGTTAAGGTCCCTTGTGCTATAGTTTTCAACGGTCTGATCGGGGGCGTTCCCGGCACGACGAGAGAGGCCCGCCGCGGCGGGCCGGGTCATGATGATTGAAGCGATCGAGAGCGAGCGGCTGCGTCTTCTCCTGGAGCATTATCTTGCCGTCCGGGACGGCAAGCGCATGCCCTCACGCCAGGATATCGACGCGACCTGCCTGGGCCCCGTGCTGTCGATCATCTGGGTGAACGAGTACGAACCCGCCACCGGCACTTTCCGCTACCGCCTGGCGGGCGAGGAGGTGAACGAGATCTTCGGCGGCTCCGTCGCCGGGCGGCTTCTGTCGGAGTTCGTGATTGGCGACCGTTTCGATGCCACCAACCGCAACTTCCTGAAGGTGATGGCGGAGCAGGCCGCCCTGCTGGCCAGTGGTCCCGTCTACCGCTGCACCGACCGCATCGCCTTGGGCGAGCGCCTTGTGCTGCCGCTTTCCAGCGATGGCGTCACCGCCGACGGCCTGATCGGCGCCACCGCGCGCGACGTCCTGGTCGACCTGCAGCAGGCCTCCATGAGCCAGCAGAAGACCACCTTCATCCCGCTGGACGACCTGGAGCAGGTCGCCACCAGGCGCGCGGCGGGTGGCTGAAGGGAAGGCTATGGCGAAGGGTTGCACGAAGCCCACTACCTGGTCGCTGCCGCTGCGCTGGTTCGCGGCCCTGATCGTGGTGCCGCTTGTGCCGCTTATCTCGGTCATAGCCCTGCTCGGCATTGGCTGGGTCTTGCAGCTGGAACCCCTAATGCTCATCCTTATCGCCGTCGGCTACGCGCTTGCCGCTTGTGTTCCCGCTGTCTGGCTGAGCCTGCTGCCGGTGTACTTCGCAATCGATCGCTGGGGACAGCATTCCAAAGGCACCTACCAACGGGCGTCCTTGGTGGCTGTTGCGGCGGTGGCTTTCTTGATCGTTGTCGGCGCCGAGGTGCTGCTGCCTTCGGGGCATGGTATCGGCTACGCCGTCGCCTTCGGACTGGTGGTCGCCCTGCCGACAGCCCCCCTCATGGCCGCGATGATCTGGTGCGTCCTCTGGTCGGGCCGGGATCCAGCTGCCGGTTAGTCGCCCTTCTTTCTTAGTCACGCTCGGTTGTCATCCAGGACAAGTGAGCGTTCGCGAGCGCGATCCGGGATCCATTGGAGAGGCCGGGCGCCGAGCCTGACCATGGACCCTCGGGTCAAGCCCGAGGGTGACTATAGGGTGTTGGCGACGAGGTTGTGCTACCTCACCACCCCGGGCGGCCGGTGAGCGGATAGCGCGGGTCGTTGAAGCCGGGGGTCGAGGGGTGGCCCGGGGCGACCAGGGAATTTAGCAGCGCCTCGTCCTCCGCGTCGAAGCCGTGGTCGAGGGCGCCGAGATAGCCTTTCCAGTGCTCCAGGGTGCGCGGGCCGGCCAGCACCGAGGTGATGATCGGGTTGGCCAGCACCCAGTTGACGGCAAAGTCCGCCGCCGTCATGCCCTTGGCCTCGGCGTGTTCCTTGATTTTCTGGGCGATGACCAGGGATTCCTCGCGAAACTCGCTTTCCATCATGCGCGTGTCCTTGCGCCCGGCGCGGGTGCCCTTGGGCGGCGCCTTGCCCGGCTTGTACTTGCCGGTCAGCACGCCGCGGGCCAGCGGGCTGTAGGGCACCACGCCCAGCCCGTGGTACTCGCAGGCCGGCAGGATCTCGACTTCCGGCATGCGGTTCATGGCGTTGTAGTAGGGCTGGCAGACCACCGGCCTGTCGATACCGGCCTGGGCGGCGAGGTGCACCAGCTCGGCAATGCGCCAGGCGCGGAAGTTGCTGACCCCCCAGTAGAGTGCCTTGCCCTGGCCCAGCACGTCGGCCACGGCGCTGACGGTCTCCTCCAGCGGCGTCGTGTAGTCGTCGAGGTGCAGGTACCAGATGTCGACGTAATCGACGTCCAGGCGGGCGAGGCTGTCGTCGATGGCCTTCAGCAGCCACTTTCGGCTCAGCCCCTGGGAATTGGCGTGGCTGCCGTGGGTCGGGTTGCCGGCCTTGGTGGCCAGCACCCAAGCGTCGCGGTCCTTGGCCAGGGCACGGCCGACGATCTCCTCCGATCTGCCCTTGGTGTACTGGTCGGCGGTGTCGATGAAGTTCACCCCGGCCTCGCGGGCGTGACCGATGATGCGCCGCGCCTCCTTCTCGTCGGTCTGGTCGCCGAACATCATTGTGCCGAGGCAGATCGGCGAGACGGAGAGGCCGCTGCGGCCCAGCTTGCGCATGTCCATGGGGGAACCTTTCGGTTTTTGCCTTGGGGGGCGGAGGGGTGCTTTTGGAAGGATTCCGGAAGAGGAACCGGGCGTTTCGCGGGACAGTTTAGGCCGCCGCGCCGCCGCTCGGCAACGGGGGCGACCAATCGGCAGAAGACCCGCCGCCCCCGAAACGCCGCCGACGCCGCGAGAGCCTTGGACGGGGCTTGTTTGCGTGCTAAGCCAATTGGCCTCAAATTCCGTCCGTTCGGACCAAGAAAACATCAGGGAGCGAGACCAAGATGCGTCTACGTGCTGTCTTCACCGGCCTTTCCGCCGCGGCCCTGGCCGCTGCCGGCCTGACCCTTTCCGCAGCTTCCCCGGGCCTGGCCCAGGAGGTCACCGTGGCGACCACCGCCATCGTCGAGCACCCGGCGCTCGACGCCACCCGCGACGGCGTGCGTGACGAGCTGGCCGCCGCCGGCTACGAGGAAGGCAAGAACCTGCGCTTCCTTTACGAGAGCGCCCAGGGCAACCCCGCGACGGCGGCGCAGATCGCCCGCAAGTTCGTCGGCGAGGCGCCGGACGTGATCGTGCCGATCTCGACCCCCTCGGCTCAGGCCGTGGCCTCGGCGACCAAAGAAATCCCAGTGGTCTTCACCGCGGTGACCGATCCGCTGGGCGCCAAGCTGGTGGGCGACATGATGAAGCCGGGCGGCAACGTTACCGGCATGACCGACCTCTCGCCGATCGGCAAGCACATGGACCTGATCAAGGAAATCACCCCCGACGCCAAGTCGGTCGGCGTGCCCTTCAATCCCGGCGAGGCCAACTCGGTCACGCTGATGGAGCTGATCAAGCAGGAGGCGCCGGCGCGCGGTCTGACGGTCATCGAGGCCCCGGCCACCAAGTCCTCCGAGGTGCTGGGCGCCGCCCAGAGCCTGATCGGCAAGGCCGACGTCATCTACGTGCCGACCGACAACACCATCGTCTCGGCCCTGGAGGCCGTGGTGAAGGTCGGCGTCGACAACCAGGTGCCGGTCTACGCCGGAGACACGGATTCCGTGCCGCGGGGCGCCATCGCCGCCGTCGGCTTCAACTACTACGACATCGGCCGCCAGACCGGCAAAATGGTTCTGCGGATCCTGAAGGGCGAGGCGCCGGGTGGGATCGCCGTGGAGGGCGTGGAGATCACCGAGCTCTACGTCAATCCGGGCATGGCCCAGAAGATGGGGGTCAGCATTCCGGACTCCCTCGTTGCAAAGGCCAAGGAAGTGGTGCAGTAAGCGCCATCCTTTGGCATTGAAGTGACTGCGCGGCCCGCCGCGCAGCGGGCGGCATGAATTTAGTCTCCTTCCTCGGGGCGATCGAGATCGGCTTCGTCTACGGTCTGGTCGCCCTGGGGGTCTACCTTTCCTTCCGCATCCTGAATTTCCCGGACCTGACCGTCGACGGCAGCTTTCCGCTGGGCGCCGCGGTGGCGGCGGCACTGATCGTCTCCGGCGTCGATCCCTATCTGGCGACGGCTTGCGCGGTGGTCGCCGGCATGGCCGCGGGGCTGGTCACGGCGGTCCTCAACCTGCGCTTCGGCATCCTGCACCTGCTGGCCTCGATCCTCACCATGATCGCGCTCTACTCGGTGAACCTGCGCATCATGGGCCGGCCGAACCTGGCGCTGATCACCGAGCCGACGGTGCTGACGCCCTTCGAGGGCCTCGGCCTTTCCGGTCTGTACCTGAAGCCCATCGTCGGTGCCGTGGTGGTGGCCGTGGTCGCGCTCATGATGGCCTGGTTTCTCATCACCGAATATGGCCTGGGCATGCGCGCGACCGGCGCCAACCCGCGCATGGCCCGCGCCCAGGGCATCGCCACCGCCAGGGTGACGGCCACGGGCATGGCGCTCTCCAACGGCATGGTCGCCCTGGGCGGGGCGCTCTTCGCCCAAATGAACGGCTTCGCCGACATCACCATCGGCACCGGCACCATCGTGGTCGGGCTGGCAGCCGTCATCGCCGGCGAGGCGATCTTCCGGGTGCGCGGCGTGGTCATGGCCGTGGCGGCCTGCATCCTGGGTTCGATCATCTACCGCCTGGCCATCGCCTTCGCGCTGAACGCCGACTACCTGGGCCTCACCTCGGCGGACCTGAACCTGGTGACGGCGGTGCTGGTCGCCCTGGCGCTGATCCTGCCGGGCGCGCGCAACCCCTTCAAAGCCCTGTTCACGCGGCGCTCAAACGCGGGCGGCGGGGGAGGCGGCGCATGATCCGGGTGGAAGACCTGAAGGTCACCTTCAGCCCCGGCACGGTGATGGAGACCCGCGCCCTGCAGGGTGTCACCGTCGACATCGCCGCCGGCGAATTCGTCACCGTCATCGGCTCCAACGGCGCCGGCAAGTCGACCCTGCTGAACTGCCTCACCGGCGAGGTGACACCGACCTCGGGCCGCATCGTCATCGACGGCACCGACGTTACCAACTGGCCGGCGCCGCGGCGCGCGGCACTGGCCGCCCGTGTCTTCCAGGACCCCCTGGCCGGCACCTGTGAGGGCCTCACCATCGAGGAGAACCTGGCGCTGGCGGCCTCGCGCGGTGCCCGCCGCGGCCTCGGCAAGGCGCTCACGCTGGCGCGGCGCGACGAGTTTCGCGACAAGATCTCGCGTCTCGGCCTCAACCTGGAAAACCGCCTCGGCGACCGCATGGGGCTGCTCTCCGGCGGCCAGCGCCAGGCGGTCAGCCTGGTCATGGCGACGCTGCGGCCGACCAAGATCCTGCTGCTGGACGAGCACACCGCCGCTTTGGACCCGCGCATGCAGAACTTCGTGCTGGAGCTGACCCGCGAGCTGGTGGAGGCGGAGAAGCTGACGACGCTGATGGTCACTCATTCCATGCGCCAGGCCCTCTCTCTGGGTACCCGCAGCTTCATGCTGCACGAGGGTCAGGTGGTCCTGGATGTGCAGGGTGAAGAACGTGGCCAAATGGAGGTCGGCGACCTCATGGCCATGTTCGCCAAGGTGCGCGGCGAGGAAATCGACAGCGACGCCCTGCTGCTGAGCTGAGACGTCTTGGGTTAGGGCCTGAGGCGGGCGGCGGTCTGCACCGGCTTGTGGCGGGCCAGGTAGAGCGCGCCCGTGCAGATCATCACGGCCCCGGCGATGGCCGCCGGGCGCGGCCACTCGTCGAAGAAGGCGAGGCCCAGCAGCGCGGCGAAGACCAGCCCGGTGTACTTGATCGGCACCAGCTTCGCGGTCTCCGCCATGCTGTAGGCGCGGATGTTACAGTACTGCCCGATGATGGCGACCGGCCCCATGGAGAGCAGGATCAGCAGGTCGTGCAGCGGCAAGCGGTTCCAGCTCCAGGCGGTGAAGAGGATAAGGCCAAGGCAGGCGCTGCCGTTCACCAGGGTCAGGGTGCGCTGGGGCGTGTCGTTCACGGCGGCAAAGCGCAGCAGCACCACTTCCGAGCCCCAGGCGAAGGCCTGTATCAGGGCGGCCAGGGCCCCGAGGGAGATCCAACTCGCCGCGGCGGGGTCCGGCCCGGCCACGATGACCGCGCCGCTGAGGCAGAAGAGACCGGCCGCGATGTCGCGCAGCGAGACCCGTTCGCCCAGGAAGACCGCCGCCAGGGTGACGGCGAAGACGCCGTTGGTCATGGCGATGGCCTGGGCGTTGGCCAGCGGAATGTGGGTCACGGCGTAGGTGCCGAAGGCGACGCTGGCGATACCGCAGCAGGCGCGCAGCGCATGCAGCAGGTTCAGCCGCCGCCGCGTGGGGCCGAGGATCTCCGGCAGCGCCCGTCGCGGTCCGTAGCTGGAGAGAAAGAACGGCAGGATGGTGAGAAAGCCGGCGAAGTAGCGCAGGAAGGCCACCTGCTGCGGCGGTACCACGTCGCTTACCAGCTTGGGCAGCATGAACATGAAGGCAAAGAGGAAGGCGCCGAGCGTGGCCCACCCCATGGCCTTCACGAGATCGCGGGGCACGCCGGGAAGGTGGCTAGCGGCTGGCGATGGCCGCCGCGGCGCCGGCCATGACGCCGGCACTGACGCGGTTGGCGGCTCGGACGGCACGCGGCGAGCGCAGCACGCGCCGCGCCTGCACGGCGAGGCCGGCCCAGGCGAAGTCGATGGCGGCCAGGACGATGAACATGGTGGCGACCAGCTCCAGCCAGCCCGGCAGGGTCACCGTCTTCAGATCGACGATGGCCGGCAGCAGGGCGAGGTAGAAGATCATGATCTTCGGGTTGCCGAGGGTGACCGCCATGCCCGCCGCGAACATGCGGCCGGCCGAGCGGGCGCGCGGCAGGGCGGCGTCGTCGACTTCCACGGGC
>Ga0207735_100217_pt1 | contig 13469 bp, 12 predicted proteins | sample TtaePargueraPR_9_FD_187280 | JGI IMG/M metagenome (GOLD analysis project Ga0207735, IMG submission 187280) | Aerobic enrichment media microbial communities from Bioluminiscent Bay, La Parguera, Puerto Rico - Tt and E2 (1) (SPAdes) | ecosystem: Environmental > Aquatic > Marine > Unclassified ... | reverse complement strand
GGAGCCGGTCGGCGACGGTGGCGGCCTGGGCGAGGTAGGCGTCGCAGCCGGCGGCGTCGAGCGGTCGGGCGCCGAAGCGTTGGTGCGCGGTGAGGAAGCTGTCGACCTCGGCGGTGTGGACCCAGCGCAGCAGCCAGGGGTCGTCGGCGGCGTAGGCGAGGCCCTCGGGGGTGGTGCCGCGGATGCGGGCGTGCACGGCGCGGACGACGTCGACGGCTTGCTGGGCGTCGGTGGCGGTCGCGAAGGTGGTGCGGGCCAGGAACGTGGAGGTGCGGCCCAGGCGGCCCCAGGGGTCGCCGCGGTAGCCGGAGTGGGAGGCGACGGCGGCCATCGCGGCGGGGTGCAGGGACTGCAGCAGCAGGGCGCGCAGCCCGCCGGGGAACATGGAGGCGTCGCCGTGGACGCGGGCGACGGCGGAGTCGTCGTCGAACCAGCGGGGCCCGGGGCTGGTGTGGATGCGTTCGCGTTCGACGCGTCCGGCGGCGCCGCCGGAGACCTTCTCGAAGAGGGTTCGTCCGGCGCGTCGCTGGAGGCTTCGCACGGGGTGCGGCATGGGTCCATTGTGCGCCCCGGGTGGGGATGGTCCGGCCCGGCGCGGGCCGGCGCTGCGCGGGACGTGTGCGGCGTCGTACGGTACGGGGGTGCCGACTGTCGATGCGCACCGTCCGACGACGGACTGGGTTCCCGACCGGCTGCTGGACGGCTTCGTGTCGGCGCCGGTGGGCCCGGCGACCCTGGTGCGGCGCGCAGACGGGCTGTCGGCGCCGCGCGGCTACGTGCTGCACGTGCACGGGTACAACGACTACTTCTTCCAGACCCAGATGGTCGACGCCCTCGCGCAGGTGGGCCTGGAGTGCTGGGCGGTGGACCTGCGCCGCGCCGGGCGGTCGCTGCTGCGCGACGACGGCGGTCCGGCCGCGGGGGGCCCGCCGCACTTCGCGGCGTCGCTGCGGGAGTTCGGCGCGGACCTGGACGCCGCGCTGGCGGTGCTGCGGGCGCGGGCGGAGGGCGCACCCGTGGCGGTGCACGCGCACTCCACCGGTGGGCTGACGGCGGCGATGTGGACGCACGCGCGCGGCGTCCGCGGGCCGGACGCCCTGGTGCTGGACTCGCCGTTCCTGGACCTGACCGGATCGTGGCTGTCGCGGCAGGTCAGCTCCGGCGTGCTGGGTGTGCTCGGCCGGATGCGCCCGCTGGCGGTGCTCAGCACGCATCCGTCGGTGTACGCCACGTACCAGCACGTCGATGCGGGCGGGCGCTGGGAGTTCGACACCCGGCTGAAGAAGCCCGAGGGTCAGCCGGTGCGGGCGGCCTGGCTGCGGGCTGTGCGGCGCGCCCAGCTGCGGCTGGCCCGCGGGCTGTCGATCGCCTGCCCGGTGCTCGTGGGACGCTCTGCCGCCAGCGGGGTGGACAGCCCCGCCAACCCCCGCCTGGACGCTCAGGACACCGTGCTGGACACCCGCCGCATCGCGGCGCTGGTGCCGCGCCTCGGTCCCGACGTGGCCGAGACGGTCGTCGACGGCGGGGTGCACGACCTGCTGCTGTCGGCGCCACCCGCGCGGGAGGCGTACCTGACGGCGGTCACGGAATTTCTGTCGGCACGACTCGGAGGAGACACATGACGGACGGGCACCCGTACTTCGGCGCTCGCGGCGAGGTGGCGGCGCTGGCGCACCGCGGGTTCTCCCACGGCGCGGAGAACCTGGAGAACTCCATGGCGGCGTTCGCCGCCGCGGTGGACCTGGGATACCGGTACGTCGAGACCGACTCGCACGGGACGCGCGACGGCGTGGCGGTCGCCCTGCACGACTCCGACCTGGACCGGACGACCGACGGTCACGGTGCCGTGGCCGACCTGTCCTGGGCGGAGGTGTCCCGGGCTCGGATCGGTGGCACGGAACCGGTGCCGCGACTGGACGAGCTCCTCGACGCCTGGCCCGACCTGCGGGTCAACATCGACGTCAAGGGTGACTCCGGCGTCGATCCGACCGCGGCGGCGATCGAGCGCACGGCCAGCCACGACCGGGTGTGCGTCACGTCGTTCTCCCCGCGCCGACGCCGGGCGACGCTGGCCCGGTTGTCCCGCCCCACGGCGACGAGCGCCGGGATCGGCGAGGTGGTCGGGTTCCTCGCCGGGGCCCGGCTGCGGGTGCCGGGGCTGGTGCGGCGCGCGCTGCGCGACGTCGACGCCCTGCAGGTGCCTCGTTCCCAGGGTGTGCTGACCGTGGTCGACGCGGCGACGGTGGCCGCGGCGCACCGGGCCGGTCGCCACGTGCACGTGTGGACCGTCGACGAGCCGGACGAGATGCGCCGGCTGCTCGACCTCGGCGTCGACGGGATCGTCACCGACCGCGCCGACCTGCTGCGCGACGTGCTGCGCGAGCGCGGACTCTGGCACTGACCCCGGGAGGATCAGGGGGTGAGCTGGACGGTGACGCCCGGGTTGCCCGACGGCGGCTCCTTGGAGATCTCCGCGTACGCCGCGGCGAGCACGGTCGGGTCGGGGCCCTCGAGCCGCACCGGCCTGGCGACGTCGTCCAGGACGACGAACCGCAGCAGGTCGCCGCGGGCCTTCTTGTCGCGGCGCATCGCGGCCAGCAGCTGGTCCCACCGGTCGCCGCGGTAGGTGGTCGGCAGGCCGACGGCCGTCAGGATCTCGCGGTGCCGGTCCACGACGGCGTCGTCCAGCTTCCCGCCGAGCCGGCCGAGCTCCGCGGCGAACACCATGCCGACGGCGACCGCCGCGCCGTGGCGCAGCTGGTAGCGCTCGACGAGCTCGATGGCGTGGCCGAGGGTGTGCCCGTAGTTGAGGATCTCGCGCAGACCCTGCTCGGTGAGGTCCTCCCCCACCACGCGCGCCTTGACGCGAACCGACCGTTCGATGAGCTCGGTCAGCACGGCCCAGGTGTCCTCGGTGGCGTCCGCGCCCGCCCACTCGCGGATCTGCTCCGCATGGGCCTCGACCAGCTCCAGGATGCGTTCGTCCGCGATGAAGCCCGTCTTGATCACCTCGGCCATCCCCGCCACGAGGTCCCAGCGCTCCAGCGACTCGAGGGCCGCCAGGTCGCACAGCACCCCTGCCGGAGGGTGGAACGCGCCCACCAGGTTCTTGCCCTCGGCGGTGTTGATGCCCGTCTTGCCGCCCACCGCGGCGTCGACCATCGCCAGCAGCGTGGTCGGCACGTGCACGACCTGGATGCCGCGCAGCCAGGTGGCGGCGACGAACCCGGCCAGGTCCGTCGTCGCGCCGCCGCCGACGGCCACGATCGCGTCGGACCGCGTGAAGTCGGCCTGCCCCATGACCTGCCAGCAGAACGCCGCGACCTGCGCGGTCTTCTGCTCCTCGGCGTCGGGCAGCTCGGCGGCGAACGCCTCGAAGCCCTGGGCGGCCAGGTCCTCGCGCACGGCGTCGCCGGTCGCCTGCAGGGACGCCGGGTGCATGACCAGCACGCGCCGCACGCCGTCGCCCAGCAGCGAGGGGATCTCGCCGAGCAGATGGCGGCCGATCACGACGTCGTAGGGCTTGTCACCGGACACGGTCACGCGGACCGTCATGGGCGGACCTCCTCGAGGATCTGGGCGGCGACCTGTGCGGCGGTGCGCTCGTCGGAGTGCACCCGCAGGGTCGCCAGTCGTTCGTACGTGGGGCGGCGGGCCTGCATGAGCTCGGCCCAGCGCGCCCGCGGGTTGCCGACCAGCAGCGGGCGGGACTGGTTGAACCCGACCCGGGGTGCGGCGTGGGCCAGGGAGACGTCGAGGAAGACCACGGTGCCGCCGTCGGCCGCGTACCCGGTCAGAGCGCGCTGGGTGTGGGCGTCCATCACGGCGCCGCCGCCGAGCGCGAGGATCCCGTCGTGGGTGGCCAGGGCGGTGGTGACGGCCTCGCGCTCCAGGTCGCGGAAGTGCGGTTCGCCGTCCTCGACGAAGATGTCGGGCACCGCCTTGCCGGCCAGCTCCTCGACGTCGGCGTCCGTGTCGCGGAACGCGACCCCGAGGTGCTCGGCCAGCAGCCGGCCCACCGTCGTCTTGCCGCTGCCGGGCGGGCCCGTCAGGACCGCCCGGGGACGCGTCGCGCTCATCGCAGCAGCTCGGGGATCGAGGCCAGGTACGCCTCGGCGTTGCGCCGCACCTCCGCCACCGAGTCGCCGCCGAACTTCTCCAGGACGGCCTGCGCGAGCTCGAGGGCGACCATCGCCTCCGCGACGACGGCCGCGGGCGGCACCGCGCACACGTCGGAACGCTGGTGGTGGGCGGTGACCTCCTCGCCCGTGGCGACGTCGACGGTCGCCAGGGCACGCGGCACCGTGGAGATGGGCTTCATCGCCGCCGAGACGCGCAGCACCTCGCCGTTGGTCATGCCGCCCTCGATGCCGCCGGCCCGGTTGGAGCGGCGCACGATGCGCCCGTCGGCGTCCCGGACGATCTCGTCGTGCGCGGCCGAGCCACGTCGCTGCGCCGTGCGGAAGCCGTCGCCGACGCCGACGCCCTTGATCGCCTGGATGCCCATCAGGGCGCCGGCGAGCCGGGCGTCGAGGCGACGGTCGAAGTGGGCGTAGGTCCCCAGGCCCGTCGGGACGTCGTAGGCGAGCACCTCCACGACGCCGCCGAGCGTGTCGCCGTCCTTGCGGCACGCGTCGATCTCGGCCACCATCGCCTCGCTCGTCGGCCCGTGGAAGCACCGCACCGGGTCCGCATCCAGCGCGGCGAGGTCCTCGGGCGCCGGGAGGTCGGCGTCCTGCGGCACCTCGACCGTGCCGATCGCCGTCACGTGGCTGACCAGCCGGATCCCGAGCGCCTGCTCCAGGAACTTCGCCGCCGCCGTCCCGAGCGCCACACGCGTCGCCGTCTCGCGGGCGCTCGCACGCTCCAGGACCGGCCGGGCGTCGTCGAAGCCGTACTTGCGCATGCCCACCAGGTCGGCGTGTCCCGGCCGCGGTCGCGTCAGCGGACGGTTGCGGGCGATCTCGCGCTCGTCGCCGGTGCCGGCGTCGACCAGCAGCGCCTCCGGATCCACCGGGTCCGCCGACATGACGTCGGTCCACTTCGGCCACTCGGTGTTGCCGATCTCGATGGCCAGCGGCCCGCCCTGGGTGACGCCGTGGCGCAGCCCGCCCAGGACCCGCACCTCGTCCTTCTCGAACTTCATCCGGGCGCCGCGGCCGTAGCCGAGGCGACGGCGGGCCAGGGCGTCCTGGATGTCGGAGGTGACGAGCTCGACGCCCGCGGGCAGCCCCTCCATGAGGCCCACCAGGGCCTGACCGTGCGACTCTCCCGAGGTCAACCAGCGCAGCATGCCTGCGATTCTGTCACGCCCACGCCTGCCGGCGGCACGGCGGCCGGATCCCGGACAGGTGCCGGCCTCAGGCGGCCTCGGCCACCAGTGCCGCCTGCAGGGCGGCGTCCATCGCCGCCACCGGCGCCGTCCGGCCCGTCATCAGCCGCACCTGCTCGACCGCCTGGTGCAGCAGCATCCGCTCACCACCGACGACGGTCCCTCCGGTGTCGGCCCAGGCCCGCGACAGCGCGGTAGGACGGGGGTCGTAGACCGCGTCCAGCAGCACGCCCGCGGTGCCGGCCCCCCGGCCCCGCAGGGCGTCGGCGATCGGGTCGGCGGCGTACGCCGGCATCGTGGACACCACCACGTCGGCGCCCGCGAGCACCTCGGGCGTCGCCGCGACGTCCAGCACGTCGAAGCGGGGCGTGACCCCCATCCGGGTGGCCGCCTCCTGCAGCGGAGCCGTCCGGGCGAGGTTGCGCGCCAGCACCCGCGGCGTCGTGCACCCGAGCTCCCCGAGCGCGGCCAGCGTGGAAGCAGCCGTCGCTCCCCCACCGAGGACGACGGCGCGGCCCACCTCGACGTCGTGCGTGCCGTGCCGCTGCGCCAGGCCCTCCCGGATCGCCGTGACCAGGCCGTAGACGTCGGTGTTGGTGCCCGTCAGGGTCACCCCGCACCGCGACGGCGAGACCAGCACCGTGTTCACGGCGCCCACCGCGACCGCGAGCGGATCGACGTGGTCGACGAGCTCCATCACGGCGTGCTTGAGCGGCATCGTGACGCTCAGCCCTGCCCAGCCGAGGTCCAGGTCACGGACCGTGCCGGGCAGCTGTTCGACCGTCGTGTCGATCGCCGTGTACCGCCAGCCCTCCAGGCCCAGGGCCTCGTAGGCGGCGCCGTGCAGCGTGGGCGACAGGGAGTGCGCGACCGGGTGTCCGAGGACGGCCGCGCGACGAGGAGCGCCCATCAGTAGCCGTTCTCCGCGGCCCACTCCTGGTACTCGTTCCGGAAACCGAGGAACTCCTGGTAGTTGTCCGTGAACTTCGTCTCCCCGGTCTCCAGGTTCACCGTCACGTACCAGAGCCAGTCACCCTCCGGCGGGTTCGCCACCGCCTCGACGGACGCCGCACCCGGGTTCGCGATCGGGGTCGGCGGCAGACCGACGTTGGCACGCGTGTTGTACGGCAGGCTGGCATCCTCCCACTCCGAGACGGTGATCTCGTGCGCGGGCTTGCCCAGGCCGTAGGCCAACGTGGCGTCGATCCCGAGGGCGTCGCCCACCTCGAGGCGGTTCTCCAGGACGCGGGCCACCTTGCCGCGGTCCTCGTCGTTCTGGGCCTCACGCTCGACCATCGAGGCCTTGTTCAGCACGTCCTGGCGGTCGCCGCCCGACACGCCGAGCGAGTCCAGCTCGGCCTTCGTCTGGTCGACCATCGTCTTCAGGAGGTCCTCGGCGGTGTCGCCCGGCTGGACGGCGTACGTCTTCGGGAAGAGCCAGCCCTCGGCGTTCCCGTCCGCCGCCCCGGGCAGCCCGATCTTCTTCGGCGACTCCAGGGCCGCCTCCATGTCCTCCCGCGTGATCGAGGTGACCGAGGCGACCTTGTCGACGACCTGCTCGACGGTGAACCCCTCGGGGATGGTCACCGAGATCTCCACCTTCTCGTTCGCCACCAGGGCCTCGACGGCGTCGGCGGCGTTCATCTGGGTGAGCAGCTCGTACGTGCCCGGCTGGATGCCGGCGGCACCCGGCGTCGCCTCGAACGCCGCGTTGAAGGCGCCCACCGACGCCACGACGTCGGCCTCGACGAGCTCCTCGCCCATCATCGCGCCGGTCGCGCCCTCGGGGATCTCCACCTGCACCGGGTCGACCCCGGGGCCGGCGTAGTCCTCCGGCGCGGAGTCGAAGGGGTTCTCGAAGCCGGCGACGACGTCACCGACGCGGTCGAACAGGAAGTAGCCGCCCACGCCCAGCACGCCGAGCAGGACGATCAGGATGAACGCCGTGCGCTGCTGGCGACGCCGCTTGCGCTTGCGAGCGGCTCGCTTGCTCGCCGCCGAGCGGCCCCGCGACGGCGGCGGTGCCGCCGGGCGGTGTGCCGTGGAGGGCTCGAAGAGGTCCGTCACGCCGGATTCATCCTTCGGGTGGTGTCGACTGTGGTCTGCTGGTCACGACTCGAGGCGTTCGCCGGCCCTCGTGCCCGAGGCCCGCTCCGCATCGAGTGCATGTTGCAAGATGATAACGGCTGCCGCCTGGTCGATGACAGGCCTGTGCTTGACGGTCTTGCGACCGGCGGAGCGGAGCTGGGCGTGCGCCGTGACCGTCGTCATCCGCTCGTCGACCAGGTGGACCGGCACCGGATCGACCTCCCGGGCCAGCCTGCCGGCGAACTCCCGGGCGTCCGCCGTGGCCGCGCCCTCGTTGCCCGACAGATGGCGCGGCAGGCCCACGTAGACGACGGCGGCGGACCGGTCGGCAGCCTCCGCCGCGATCCGCGCGACGTCAGCCGTGACCGCCGGTATGCCGTCCGTCGTCGTCGGCACGGACAGGACGCGCGCGACCGTCTCGACCGGCGTGGCGACCAGACCGTCGGGGTCCGAGCCGGCCAGCCCGATCCGGGCCTTGCCGACATCGACCCCGAGGCGAGCGCCCCGCGGCAGAGCATCACTCACCGACGGACTCCCGCACCCCGTTCGTCACGCCCTGCAGCGCCATCGGCACCGCGGTCGCGTCGGAGCCGCCGCCCTGGGCCAGGTCCGGCTTGCCGCCGCCACCGCCGCCCAGCGTCTTGGCGGCGGCCTTGACGAAGTCGCCGGCGCGCAGGCCTGCGTCGCGGGCCCCCGCGTTCGTGGCGACCACCACCAGCGGACGACCGTTCGCCACGCCCGCCACGGCCACCACCGCCGGGTCGGCCTCGCCGAGCCGCCCGCGCACGTCGAGGACGAGCGCGCGCAGGTCGTCCGCCGAGGCGACCTCCCCGGCGTCGTGCGTCACGACGCGCACCGTGCCGACCGTCTGCGCCTCGGCGGCCAGGTTGCCGGCGGTCGCCAGCAGCTGGCCCTGACGCAGCGTGGCGAGCTCCTTCTCGGTGTCCTTGAGCCGACTCATGAGCGACCCCACGCGGTCCGTGAGCTCCTCCGGGCGCGCGTTCAGCATGCCCGTGAGCTGACCGACCAGCGCGTGCTCCTTGGCGTGGAACCCGTAGGCACCGTCCCCGACGAGCGCGTCGACGCGGCGCACCCCGGACCCGATCGACGACTCGCCCAGCAGCGCCACGCGGCCCAGCTCCCCGGTCGCCCGGACGTGGGTGCCGCCGCACAGCTCGCGGGACCACTCCCCACCGATGGAGACGACACGGACGTTCTCGCCGTACTTCTCCCCGAAGAGCGCCATCGCACCCATCGCCCTGGCGTCCGCGAGCGGCATCGTCGCGTCGGTGACCTCGAGGTTCTCCGTCAGCCGCGTGTTGACGCGCTCCTCGATCTCGGACAGCGCCGACGCCGGCACCGCGGCCGGCGAGCGGAAGTCGAAGCGGATGCGGCTCGGGGCGTTCTCCGAGCCCGCCTGCGTCCGGTCCGACCCGACGAGCTCGTGCAACGCCTTGTGGATCATGTGCGTCGCGGAGTGCGCCCGGCTGATCGCCACGCGCCGCCCGGTGTCGATCGACGCCGTGCCCGGGTCGCCGAGCGACACGGTGCCCTCGGTCAGCCGACCCCGGTGCACCGACAGGCCCGCGACCGGGCGCTGCACGTCGTCCACCTCCACGACCGCGCCGGAGTCCAGGGCGATCGTGCCCTGGTCGGCGAGCTGGCCGCCGGCCTCCGCGTAGAACGGGGTCCGGTCCAGCACGATCTCGACGTCCGCGGGTGCCGTCGCCGCCGGCGCGGAGACGCCGTCGACCAGCAGCCCGACCACGTTCACCGCCGCCTGGGCGTCCGTGTAGCCGAGGAACTCGACCGGCGACGTCAGGTCCTTGGACAGGCTCTCGTAGGCGCGCAGGTCCGCGTGACCGGTCTTCTTCGCCAGCGCGTCGGCGCGCGCCCGCTCCTTCTGCGCCGTCATCAGGTCGCGGAACGCCTGCTCGTCGACCTGGACGCCCTGCTCGGCCGCCATCTCCAGGGTCAGGTCGATCGGGAACCCGTAGGTGTCGTGCAGCGCGAACGCCTCGTCCCCGCCCAGGACGACCGCACCGCCGTGGGCCTGGTCCTTCGCCCGCGCGACGGCGGTGTCCAGGATGGTGGTGCCGGCGGCCAGGGTGCGCCGGAAGGCGTCCTCCTCGCCGTAGGCCACGTCGCTGATGCGCGCGAAGTCGGTCTCGAGCTCCGGGTAGGAGGCCTTCATGGCGTCCTTGGACACCGGCAGCAGGGAGGGCAGCGCGACGTCGTCGACGCCGAGCAGACGCACCGCACGCACCGCGCGGCGGATGAGGCGGCGCAGCACGTAGCCGCGCCCCTCGTTGGCCGGGCGCACGCCGTCGCCGATGACCATCATCGCCGAGCGCACGTGGTCGGAGACCACGCGCATGCGCACGTCGTCCTCGCCGTTCGCGCCGTACCGCTTGCCCGTCATCTCCTCCACCGTGGCGATGACCGGGTAGACCTCGTCGATCTCGTAGAGGTTCTCCTTGCCCTGCAGCAGGTACGCGATCCGCTCCAGGCCGGCGCCCGTGTCGATGCTCTTGTGGTCGAGCTCGCCCAGCAGCGGGTAGTTCTTGCCCTGCCCCTCGCCGCGCACGAACTGGTCGAAGACGAGGTTCCAGATCTCCAGGTACCGGTCGCCGCCCGGGTCGACCGTGCCGCCCTCGGCCTCCGGCCCGTAGGCGGGGCCGCGGTCGTAGTGCCACTCGGCGCACGGGCCGGCCGGGCCGGGCTGACCGGTGTCCCAGAAGTTCTCCTCGCGCGGCAGGCGCACGATGTGCTTCGGGTCGAGGCCGATGCCCTGCGTCAGCGCGTCGTAGGCCTCGGCGTCCTGCTCCCACAGCGTCACCCACAGCCGGTCGCCGTCCAGGCCGTACCCGCCGTCGGCCTGCGCGGTGGTCAGCAGCTCCCACGCGAAGTCGATGGCCTCGCGCTTGAAGTAGTCGCCGAACGAGAAGTTGCCGTTCATCTGGAAGAACGTGCCGTGCCGGGTGGTGCGCCCGACGTTCTCGATGTCGTTGGTGCGGATGCACTTCTGCACGCTCGCGGCCCGCGGCCACGGTGCCGTCTCCGTGCCGAGGATGTACGGGATGAAGGGCACCATGCCGGCGATCGTGAACAGGATCGACGGGTCCGGCGAGACCAGGGGCACGCTGGGCACGATCTCGTGGTCCTTGGACCGGAAGTAGTCGAGCCAGCGCTGGCGGATGTCGGCGGTGCGCATGATGTCCTTCGTGGGGTCTGGTGGCGGGACGGGAGCAGGTCCGTCCCTATTGTCTCGCGGTCCGCGGGTGCGGCAGGCACCCGGACCGGTACCGCCGCGGCGCGGCTGGTCAGAACGAGTAGCCGAGCTCGTCCTCGTCGGCACGGGTCGCCGCCTCGGCGGCGGCGCCGGCGCTCCCCGCGGCGGCGTGCCGGCCGTGACGGGGGCGCGGCTCGACGTCGTCGGGGTGCGTCTGGCCCTCGGCGAGCAGGGCGGCGACCAGCTCGGCCTCCCGCGCGGCGCGGGCGGCCCCGAACTCCTCGCGGAACGTCGCCACGAACGTAGCCGACCGGCGCGAGACGTCACGGCCCAGGTCCTCGGCGCGCTGCGCCATCGCCTCGGGGGTGTACCGCGCCACGACGCGACGCCCGCGACGGATGACCACCACGGTGATCGTGACGCCGACGCCCACCCAGAACAGGCGGCGGATCATCGGGAGCCACCGGCGTCGTCCGAGCCCGAGCGGCGCCAGGCCTTCGCCAGACCCTGGCGCACGCCGTAGGAGAACGAGGCGACCTTGATCAGGGGGCGCCCGAACGTCGAGGCGTACAGCCCGGCCAGCGCCGAGACGTTCTCGCTGACCTGGGCGGCCGAGGTCGTGATCGTGTCCACCTTGACGAGCTGGTCGTTCGTGGAGGCCACCGTGGTGGCGGCCTCGTCGAGGATCGGCACCGAGTGCTCCGTCAGCTCCCGGATGCTGCGCGAGGTCTCGTCCAGGGTGCGTCCCAGCTTCACCAGCGGGACGGCCAGGAGGCCCACGAGCAGCACGAACGCGATGGCGGCCACCAGGCCGGCCACGTCGCCAACGGACATCTTCACTCTCCTCGGTCGGGGTGCGTCGCCACCCTATCCAACGACGGACGCCCCGTCCCCGAGCGGGGACGGGGCGTCGTGCCGTGCTGCGCGAACGGGTCGCGGATCAGCGGGCGTAGTACTCGACGACCATCTGGACGTCGCAGGTCACGGGGACCTCGGCGCGCTTGGGCGCGCGGGTCAGCGTGGCCGACAGCTTCTCGAGCTGGACGTCCAGGTAGCCCGGAACCTCGGGGAGCACGTCGCGGTGCGCACCGGCGGCGGCGACCTGGAACGGCGTGGTGGCCTGGGACTTGGCCTTGACCTGGATGGTCTGGCCGGGCTTCACGCGGAACGACGGGCGGTCCACGATCTTGCCGTCGACCAGGATGTGACGGTGGGTCACGGCCTGGCGGGCCTGCAGGATGGTGCGACCGAAGCCGACGCGCAGGACGAGCGCGTCCAGGCGGGTCTCCAGGTCCTCGACCATGACCTCACCGGTCAGGCCGGGGTGCTTGCGGGCGTCCTCGTAGACCTTGAGGAGCTGCTTCTCGCGCAGGGCGTACTGGGCGCGCAGACGCTGCTTCTCGCGCAGACGGACCGCGTAGTCCGACTCGGTGCGGCGGCGGGCACGGCCGTGCTCACCCGGGGGGTACGGGCGCTTCTCGAAGTGGCGGACGGCCTTCGGGGTGAGGGCCAGGCCGAGCTTGCGGCTCAGGCGCACCTGGCGGCGCGACTTGCGGACTGCAGTCACAGTGGTTCTTCCTGTCCTGTGGTGATGGATGAGGTCACACCCGAGGCGCACGGATCCGAAGGTCCGGACGTCAGGTGCGGGACCAGCCGACGGAGCGTCCGACGTCGTCTCCGCAGGTGCGGTGCGACGATGGACGTGCTCGCAGGGCCGAGGTCCCAGGCGGCTGCCCGTGTGGGCAACCCGAACATCCTACCGCATCCCCGCCGGCACCCGTCCCGGCTCCGGTCCACCCGGACCCCCCGGCGCGAGATACCGGTCCGTCGCCGAGATACCGGCTCATCGCACCGACCGGACTCGACGGACCGGTACGTCGACGACCGGCCGGTATCTCGGCGGATGGTGCCCGGCGCGCGCGAGCACCCGTCGCACCCGCTCGAGCAGCATCTCCCGGTCCGCGAGGTCGGACCACGAGATCCGCAGCACCGTCCACCCGGCCTCACGCAGCGCGTCGTGGCGCCGCTTCTCCTCGGACAGCACCCGTCGCGCCTGCGACGGCGAGAGCCCGGTGTGCTTGACCTCGCCGTCGAAATCGAACCCCACCTTCAGGTCCGGCCAGCCCAGGTCGATCCAGCGCCGGCCCGCCCACGTGTCGACGGGGACGGCGGCCTGCGGAGCGTCGAGTCCCTCGTCCGCCAGGATCCACCGCAGCCTCGACTCGCCGGGCGACTCCACCCGGCCGTCGGCGACCGCCAGCACGCGCCGCGCCGACCGGATCCCGCGCTTGCCGACCGACTCCGCGACGATGCGCGCCACGAGGGCTCGGTCGGCGCCGAGCCGCAGCGCCGAGTCGGCGACCACGACGGCCGACTCGGCGGGCAGCAGCCTGGCGCAGTCGACCGCGGTGCGCTCCAGCGTGGTCGCCGGGACGCCGTCGATCGTCGTGCGGTCGCGGACCGGCAGGTCGGTCCAGTGCCGCGAGACGCCACCGGTGGGGCGCCGCACGTCCGGCGGGTCGAGCTGGGTCAGGTGCGCCGTCGTGCCCACCCGGTAGGTCCAGCACCCCCACAGCAGGGCCGCGCTCGTGTGGCTGGCCCGGACGGGCGTGCGCAGACCGGCCAGCGCGGCAGCCAACCGGGTCAGGTGCTCGCTCTCAGCACGCCGGGCGGGCGACCCGGCCCCGCCGTCGGCGGGTGCGGCGTAGACGCCGGGCCGGACCCGGACCAGCTCACCCCGCCGTCGTCGCCGACGCGTCTCGTTCTCACGGGCCCGGCTGGCCCGGTACACGGTGGGCAGCGATCGGCGGGGCGGAC
>Ga0207735_100216_pt1 | contig 13528 bp, 10 predicted proteins | sample TtaePargueraPR_9_FD_187280 | JGI IMG/M metagenome (GOLD analysis project Ga0207735, IMG submission 187280) | Aerobic enrichment media microbial communities from Bioluminiscent Bay, La Parguera, Puerto Rico - Tt and E2 (1) (SPAdes) | ecosystem: Environmental > Aquatic > Marine > Unclassified ... | reverse complement strand
GGATGAGCCGCTCGTAGGCCTCGGGCGAGGACTCGGTGAACGAGTGCCCGTAGCCGAAGTCCATGGTGACGTCACGGACCTCCATGGCGGTGCCGGGGACCTTGGCCCCGAAGCGCAGCGTCACACCCTCGTCCGGCTGGACCCGGATGACCAGGGCGTTGGAGCCGAGGTCGGAGGTGAGCGACGACTCGAACGGCAGGTGCGGCGCCTTCTTGAAGACGACGGCCACCTCGGTGACCCGCCGGCCCAGCCGCTTGCCGGTGCGCAGGTAGAAGGGGACGCCGGCCCAGCGCCGGTTGTCGATGTCCATCCGCACCGCGGCGTACGTCTCGGTGGTCGACTCGGGGTTGAAGCCCTCCTCCTCGAGGAAGCCGACCACCTTCTCGCCACCCTGCCAGGCGGCGGTGTACTGCCCCCGCGCGGTGTGCCGGTCGAGGTCGCGGGGGAGCCGGACCGAGGACAGCAGCTTGATCTTCTCCGCCCGCAGGGCGTCGGCGTCGAAGTCGACGGGCTCCTCCATGGCCACCAGGGCGAGGAGCTGCAGCAGGTGGTTCTGAATGACGTCGCGCGCCGCCCCGACCCCGTCGTAGTACCCGGCCCGGCCGCCGATGCCGATGTCCTCGGCCATCGTGATCTGGACGTGGTCGACGTGGTTGCCGTTCCACAGCGGCTCGAAGAGCTGGTTCGCGAACCGCAGCGCCAGGATGTTCTGGACCGTCTCCTTGCCGAGGTAGTGGTCGATCCGGAACACCGAGTCCTGGTCGAACACCTCGGAGACGACGGCGTCGAGCTCCTGGGCGGAGGCGAGGTCGTGGCCGAACGGCTTCTCGATCACGACGCGGCGCCAGGCGTCCTCCGCGGACTCGGACAGGCCGGACCGGGAGAGCTGCTCGCACACCAGCGGGAACGCGCTGGGGGGGACGGACAGGTAGAACGCGTGGTTGCCGCCCGTGCCGCGCTCGGCGTCGAGCGTCTCGACGGTGCGGCGCAGCTCCTCGAACGCGTCGGGGTCGTCGAAGCTGCCCTGGACGAACCGGATGCCCTCGGCGAGCTGCTGCCAGGTGGCCTCCCGGAACGGCGTGCGGGCGTGCTCCTTGACGGCGTCGTGGACCACCTGGGCGAAGTCCTCGTCCTCCCAGTCGCGCCGGGCGAAGCCGGTCAGTGCGAACCCGGGCGGGAGCAGGCCCCGGTTGGCCAGGTCGTAGACCGCGGGCATGAGCTTCTTGCGGGACAGGTCGCCGGTCACCCCGAAGATGACCAGGCCGCAGGGCCCCGCGATCCGGGGCAGCCGCAGGTCCAGCGGGTCGCGGAGAGGATTGTGCTCAGCAGTGATCTTGGCCGGTCTCACGGGGCCCCGTCTCTCTCGTTCGGTGCGTGGTGCGTGTCGGTGAGCAGCCGCTCAGGCGCCGGCGGCGTCCAGACCGGTCTTGGTGGTGGTGAGCAGCTCGTCCCAGCTCACCTCGAACTTGGACACGCCCTCGGCCTCGAGCCGCGCGGTGACGTCCGCCATCGAGATGCCCTGCTGCTCGATGGCGGCGATCGCGGCCGCGGCGGAGTCCGCGGTCCCGGTGACGGTGTCGGCGGGGATCTCGCCGTGGTCGGCCACGGCGTCGAGGGTGGCCTGCGGCATCGTGTTGACCACGCCGGGGGCCACGAGCTCGGTGACGTAGAGGGTGTCCGGGTAGTCGGGGTTCTTCACGCCGGTCGAGGCCCACAGGGGGCGCTGCGGGTGCGCGCCGGCCGCCCGGAGGGTCTCCCAGCGCTCGCCGGAGAAGACCTGCTCGTAGGCGGCGTAGGCGAGGCGGGCGTTGGCGATGGCGGCCGTGCCGCGCAGGGCGTGCGCCGCGTCGGTGCCGATCTCCTCGAGGGCGGAGTCGACGGCGCTGTCCACGCGCGAGACGAAGAACGAGGCCACCGAACCGATCGGGGCCAGGTCGTGACCGTTCTCCCGCGCCTGCTCCAGACCGGTCAGGAACGCCCCCATCACGGCGTGGTAGCGCTCGATCGAGAAGATCAGCGTGACGTTGACGCTGATGCCGGCGGCGAGGGTCTGGGTGATGGCGGGCAGGCCCTCGAGGGTGGCCGGGATCTTGATCATGACGTTCGGCCGGTCGACGGTCGCCCACAGCCGCTTCGCCGTCGCGACCGTGGCGGCCGTGTCCCGGGCGAGGCGCGGGTCGACCTCGATGGAGACGCGGCCGTCGACGCCGTCGGTGCGGTCGTAGACGTCGCGCAGCACGTCGGCGGCCGCGCGCACGTCGTCGGTGGTGATCCTCTCGACGGCGGCCTCGACGTCGGTGCCGGCCAGGTCGGCCAGCGCGCCGTCGTAGGCGTCGCCCTCGGACAGGGCGCCGGCGAAGATCGTCGGGTTGGTGGTGACGCCGACGACGTCGTGCGTGCGCACGAGGTCGGCGAGGTTGCCGGTGTCGAGCCGCTCGCGCGACAGGTCGTCGAGCCAGATGGACACCCCGGCCTGCGAGAGCCGGTGGGTGGGGCTGTTCGTCTCGGTCACGGGGATCTCCTGCTTCGTCGCCGGTACGTGTGGTGGTGTGGCCATGGTGGCCGACGGCGGTGGCCGGCGCGCGCCGGCCACCGCCGTGGGTGAGGGCCTCAGGCCGTGCGGGCGGCCTCGATCGACTCCCTGGCGGCCGCGGCGACGGCCTCGGCCGTGATGCCGAACTCGCGGTACAGCGTCTTGTAGTCCGCCGACGCGCCGAAGTGCTCCAGCGACACCGAGCGGCCGTGGTCGCCCACGATCTCGCGCCAGCCCTGGGCGACGCCGGCCTCGACGGACACGCGGGCCCGGACCTCGGCGGGCAGGACGGAGGTCCGGTAGGCGGCGTCCTGGCGGTCGAACCACTCGCGGCTCGGCATGGACACGACGCGCGCGGAGATGCCGTCGGCGGCCAGCAGCTCGCGGGCCTGGACGGCGAGCTGCACCTCGGAGCCGGTGCCGACCAGGATCACGTCGGGGGTGCCCTCGGTGTCCTGCAGGACGTAGCCGCCCTTGAGGGTGTGCTCGGCGCCGGCGAACCCGTCGGTCCCGCGGGGGAACGTGGGCACGCCCTGACGGGTCAGCACGATGCCGGCCGGGTTCGAGGTGTTCTCCAGGATGCCGCGCCAGGCCCACGCGGTCTCATTGGCGTCCGCGGGCCGCACGACGTCGAGGCCCGGGATGGCGCGTAGCGCGGCCAGGTGCTCCACGGGCTGGTGGGTGGGTCCGTCCTCGCCGAGGCCGATGGAGTCGTGGGTCCACACGAACGTGGTGGGGATCTCCATGACGGCGGCGAGACGGACGGAGGCCCGCATGTAGTCCGAGAACTGCAGGAACGTCCCGCCGTAGGGGCGGGTCAGCCCGTGCAGGACGATGCCGTTCAGGATCGCGCCCATGGCGTGCTCGCGGATGCCGAAGTGCAGCGTGCGCCCGCCGGGGTGCCCGGGGAACTTCTTGGTGGCGTGCTCGATCGGGATGAACGAGGGCTCGCCGTCCATGGTGGTGTTGTTCGAGCCGGCGAGGTCGGCGGACCCGCCCCAGAGCTCGGGCAGGACGTCGGCCAGGGCGGAGAGCACCTTGCCCGAGGCGGCGCGCGTGGCGACGCCCTTCTCCGAGGCCTCGAACTCGGGCAGCGCCTCGGTCCACCCCTCCGGCAGCTCGCGGGCCGAGAGGCGCTCGAGCAGCGCCGCGCCGTCGGCGTTGGCCGTCTTCCAGGCCTCGAACGCGGTGTCCCAGGCGGCCCGCTGCTCGGACTGCCGCTCGGCGATGGCGCGGGTGTACGACAGCACCTCGTCGTCGATGTGGAACGACTTGTCCGGGTCGAGGTCGAGGATCTTCTTCATGCCCGCGACCTCGTCGGCACCCATGGCCGAGCCGTGGATGCCGCCGGTGTTCTGCTTGGTGGGTGCCGGCCAGCCGATGATGGTGCGCAGCGCGATGATGGAGGGCTTGCCGGTCTCGGCGCGCGCCGCCTCCAGGGCGGCCGCGAGCTCGGCGGAGTCCTCGACGTAGCCGGTGTCGCCCTGCGTCCAGTCGACGCGCTGGACGTGCCAGCCGTAGGCCTCGTACCGGGCCAGGACGTCCTCGGTGAACGCGATCTCGGTGTCGTCCTCGATGGAGATCTTGTTGTCGTCCCAGATGACGACGAGGTTGCCGAGCTGCTGGGTGCCGGCGAGCGAGGAGGCCTCGGAGCTCACGCCCTCCTGCAGGTCGCCGTCGGAGGCGATGACGTAGACGTGGTGGTCGAACGGCGAGGTGCCCGCGGCGGCGTCCGGGTCGAGCAGGGCCCGCTCGCGCCGGGCGGCGTAGGCCATGCCCACCGAGGACGCGATGCCCTGGCCCAGGGGACCGGTGGTGATCTCGACGCCGGGGGTGTGGCCGTACTCCGGGTGCCCCGGGGTCTGGGAGTTGAACGTGCGCAGCGCGGCGATGTCGTCCATCTCCATGCCGTACCCGGCGAGGAACAGCTGCAGGTACAGCGTGAGCGAGGAGTGCCCGGCGGAGAGCACGAACCGGTCGCGACCGACCCAGTGCGGGTCGCTCGGGTCGTGGCGCATCGTCTTCTGGAAGAGCAGGTAGGCGGCCGGCGCGAGGGAGATCGCCGTGCCGGGGTGGCCGCTGCCGCACTTCTCGACGGCGTCGGCGGCGAGCGCCTTGACGGACTTGACCGCGCGCTCGTCGAGTTCGTTCCACTCGAGCGGCGACAGGGCGGGGTCGAACGCGTTCACGAATGCCTCTTTCCTGCCCGAGGCGCTGCCCCGGGTTGTGTGCTGCTGGGCCGGTGCCGGCACGGCTGCGCTCACGCGGGGAGAGCGTCCGCCGGGCGCAGCGGGGAACCGGTGCGCGCGACGGCACCGGTGCCTTGCGGTTCGTCTCCACACTAGCCGGGTGGGCCGTCGTCCGCGTTCACGACGGCGGAACGTCCCACGATGTGAGCGTTCGACAGGGCGCGGTGGCGGGCTTCGCGGGGCTGCGCCGTCGAGCCGACGCGGTGTTCGTCACAGCACGTGGGCGGGTGTTGCGGACGTGCGGGCTCCTCGCGCGGCGTACGATGGGGCGGACCCCCACCAGCCGACCGTCGAACAGGACCAGGACGCGCGTGAGCACCCCCAGCCACCCGACGACGACCTCGTCGACGCCGACCCGTGCCGCCGTCCACCGGCCCGCCTCCCGATCCGGTGGCTGGCGCGACCGCGTCGGCGCGTACGTCGCGCTGACCAAGCCGCGGATCATCGAGCTGCTGCTGGTCACGACGGTGCCGACGATGATCCTCGCCGAGCGCGGGCTGCCGGACCTGTGGCTCGTCGTCACCACGCTCGTGGGCGGTGCGCTGGCCGCGGCGTCGGCGAACGCGTTCAACTGCTACCTGGACCGGGACATCGACGAGCTGATGAACCGGACCAAGCGGCGTCCCCTGGTCACCGGGGAGATCCGGCCCCGCGACGCGCTGGTCTTCGCCACGGCCCTCGGCGTCGTCTCGCTGGTGTGGTTCGCCTGGCTCGTCAACGTCGCCGCCGCGTGGCTGACCTTCGCGGCGATCGCGATCTACGTGGTCGGTTACACGATGATCCTCAAGCGCCGCACGTCGCAGAACATCGTGTGGGGCGGCATCGCCGGGTGCATGCCGGTGTTCATCGGCTGGGCCGCGGTGACGGAGTCCCTCAGCTGGGCGGCCGTCGCGCTGTTCGGCGTCATCTTCTTCTGGACGCCCCCGCACTACTGGCCGCTGTCGGTCAAGTTCAAGAAGGACTACGCCACGGCCGGCGTGCCCATGCTCCCGGTCGTCGCGTCGGACCGCCGGGTCGCCACCGAGATGGTCGGGCACACGGTGGCGATGATCGCCTGCTCCCTGGCGCTGGTGCCGCTGGCGGGCATGACGTGGGTGTACACGCTCGTCGCCGCCGGCCTGGGCGGCTGGTTCCTGTGGCTGACCGTCGCGATGCTGCGCAAGGCCCGGGGGAGCACGCGGGGCGGCCCCGGTGCGATGAAGGTCTTCCACGCCTCGATCACCTACCTCACGCTGCTGTTCGTCGCCGTCGCGGTCGACGTCTTCCTGCCGTTCTGAGCGCGGGACCGGGGCCGGGCGCGGCGGCGTGCGCCCGACGCGCGCCGCACCTGCGCCCGTCCCACCCGCGACCGGGGGCATGATGGGCGGGTGACCACCACCGCCGAGGACCGGACCGACGTCGACGAGTCCGGCGTCGGAGTCGCGCTGCGCGACTACCTGGCGCACCTGCGGGTCGAGCGCGGGCTGTCGACCAACACCGTGTCCGCCTACCGCCGCGACCTGGCGCGCTACGCCGCCTACCTCGCCGCGGTCGGTCGCGGGTCGCTCGCCGAGGTCTCCGAGGCCGACGTCGAGGCCTATCTCGCCGCCGTGCGCCAGGGTGACGACGGCGGACGGCCGCTGTCGCCGTCGTCGTGCGCCCGGGCGCTGGCCGCGGTGCGCGGCTGGCACCGCTTCGCCCAGGCCGAGGGGATCGCCGTCGAGGACCCGACGCGCGAGGTCGCGGCACCCTCGCAGACACGTCGCCTGCCGCACGCGCTGAGCATCGACGCGGTGGGACGGCTTCTCGACGCGGCGTCCGCGGGGGACGGGCCGACCTCCCTGCGGGACCGTGCCCTGCTGGAGCTGCTCTACTCGACGGGCGGACGGATCAGCGAGATCGTCGGGCTGGACGTCGACGACGTGGGTGCCGACGCCGCGGTGCGACTGTTCGGCAAGGGTGGCAAGGAGCGTGTGGTGCCCGTGGGGTCGTACGCACGCGAGGCCGTGGAGGCCTACCTCGTGCGGGCCCGGCCCGTCCTGGCCACCGCCGGCAGCGCCCGGGGCCGCTCCACGCCCGCGCTGTTCCTCAACACGCGCGGCAACCGGCTGTCCCGGCAGAGCGCGTGGGCCGTGCTCGGCACCGCCGCCGAGCGTGCCGGGCTGGCCGAGCACGTGTCCCCGCACACCCTGCGGCACTCCTTCGCCACCCACCTGCTCGCCGGCGGCGCCGACGTGCGCGTGGTCCAGGAGCTGCTCGGGCACGCCTCGGTGACCACCACGCAGATCTACACGATGGTGACCCCCGAGGCGTTGCGGGAGGTCTACGTCGCGGCGCACCCGCGCGCGCTGTAGCGATCGTGCCGATCGTGCCGGCGAACCACGCCGCGCCGTGCGAGGGGTCCCGGTCCGGCAGCGGCCCCGGTGTAGCGTGACGGACGTGACCGACGCACCCGGGGGGAGCGACAGATGACGCAGCCGGCGACCGCCGAGAGCACGTTGCCCGGGATCCCGGGCCGCGAGGCGAACGACGACGGACCCGCGACCGACGTGGTCGGACGGACCCTGCCCGACTACCCCGCTCCCGCCCCGCTGGCCGACCACGGCCCGGCGCGGGTGGTGGCGATGTGCAACCAGAAGGGCGGCGTCGGCAAGACGACGACCACCATCAACCTCGGCGCCGCGCTGGCCGAGTGCGGGCGCAAGGTGCTGCTCGTCGACTTCGACCCGCAGGGCGCCGCCTCCGTCGGTGTCGGGGTGAGCCCGCACGACCTCGACCTGAGCGTCTACAACCTGATCATGGAGCGTGACGTCGAGCTGGCCGACGTCGTGCGTCCCACCCGCATCGACGGCCTCGACGTCGTGCCGGCCAACATCGACCTGTCCGCCGCCGAGGTCCAGCTCGTCGGGGAGGTGGCCCGCGAGTCGGTGCTGTCGCGCGCCCTGCGTCCCGCGCTCGACGAGTACGACCTCGTCCTGGTGGACTGCCAGCCCTCGCTCGGCCTGCTGACGGTCAACGCGCTCACCGCCGCGAACGGCGTGCTCATCCCGCTCGAGTGCGAGTTCTTCGCGCTGCGCGGCGTCGCCCTGCTCGTCGAGACCATCGACAAGGTGCGCGACCGGCTCAACCCCGACCTCGCCGTGGACGGCATCCTGCCGACCATGTTCGACTCGCGCACCCTGCACTCGCGCGAGGTCGTCCAGCGCGTGCACGAGGCGTTCGGCGACACGCTCCTGCACACCGTCATCGGGCGGACGGTCAAGTTCCCGGACGCCTCGGTGGCGGCCGAGCCGATCACCGCCTACGCCCCGTCGCACGCCGGTGCGGCCGCCTACCGGCACCTGGCTCGGGAGCTCGTGGCTCGTGGCAGCTCCCGCTGAGGCCGTCGCGCCGCCGGCCCGTGCGGGCTCCCCGCGCGCCGGCGCGTTCCAGGTGCACCTGGACAACTTCGACGGCCCGTTCGACCTGCTGCTGTCCCTGATCACGGCCCGCGAGCTCGACGTCACGGAGGTGGCGCTCGCCGAGGTCACGGACGACTTCGTGGCGCACCTGCGCGAGGCGGAGGCCGCGGCGTCGGAGGCGGAGGCGCGCGGCGAGGAGCACGCCTCCTGGGACCTGGGCACCGCGAGCGAGTTCCTCGTGGTGGCCGCGACGCTGCTCGACCTCAAGGCGGCGCGTCTGCTGCCGGGGCTCGTGGAGGAGGACGCCGAGGACCTCGAGCTCCTGGAGGCGCGCGACCTGCTGTTCGCGCGCCTGCTGCAGTACCGCGCGTACAAGGAGATCTCCGGGGTCCTGTCGCAACGGCTGGCCACCGAGGGTCGGCGGGTGCCCCGCGCCGTGCCCCTGGAGTCCCACCTGGCCGCGATGCTCCCGGAGCTGGTGTGGACGCTCGACGGCGACCGGCTCGCCGAGCTGGCGTCGCGCGCGCTGGAGCCCAAGCCGCCACCGGTGGTGGGTCTGACGCACCTGCACGCCCCGGCCGTGTCCGTGCGGGAGCAGGCCGGCATCGTGGCACAGCACCTGCGCCGTGAGCGCGTCGCGACCTTCCGGGCGCTGACGGCGGGGGAGGAGCGGCTCGTCGTGGTGGCGCGGTTCCTGGCGCTGCTGGAGCTGTTCCGCGCGGGTCAGGTCGCGTTCGACCAGGTCACGGCGCTGGGCGAGCTCAGCGTGCGGTGGACGGGCGGTGCGCAGGACGCGGTGGTCGACGTCGAGGAGTTCGAGGGAGTCGGGGAGGACGCAGGATGAGCGCGCCGGTCGAGGCCGACGGGGACGCCGTCGCGGACGTCGACGAGCTGCCCGGCGGGCTGCCCGCAGCGCTCGAGGCCATCCTCATGGTCGCCGAGTCGCCGGTGCCCACCGAGCGGCTGGCAGCGGCCGTGGAGCGTCCGACGGCGGTCGTGGAGGAGTGTCTGGCCGGCCTGGTCGAGGAGACGACGGGAGCGGCCGGTGGCCGTCCCCGCGGGTTCGAGCTGCGCCGCGGTGCCGACGGGTGGCGGGTCTACTCGGCTCCGGCGCACGCCGACGTGGTGGCCCGCTTCGTGCTCGAGGGCCAGTCGTCCCGGCTGAGCCAGGCCGCGCTGGAGACCTTGGCCGTCATCGCCTACCGCCAGCCGGTCAGCCGCGGGCAGGTCTCCGCGGTCCGGGGCGTCAACGTCGACGGCGTGGTGCGCACGCTGCTGGCCCGAGGGCTGATCGCGGAGATGGGGCAGGACCCGTCGTCCGGCGCGGTGCTCTTCGGCACCACCGGGGAGTTCCTGGACCGCATGGGCTGGACGTCGCTGTCCGAGCTGCCCCCGCTGTCGCCGCACCTGCCCGGCGTCGAGGCCGTCGCCGCGATGGACGGTGGGCTCGGGTCCCTCGCGGACGTCGTCGACGACTGAGCGGCGCACGCCCCGCGCCCTGCGACAATGGAGCCATGCCCACCTCTCGCCGTGGCGGACGCCGCCGCCCCCAGAACGCCGCCCCGAAGCAACCGGTCGACGTCCACGTCGCCGACGGCGTCCGTCTGCAGAAGGTCCTCGCCCAGGCCGGTCTGGGCTCGCGCCGTACCTGCGAGCAGCTCATCGCCGACGCCCGTGTGGAGGTCGACGGGCAGATCGTCACCGAGCTGGGGGTGCGGGTCGACCCGGCGAGCGCCGTCGTGCACGTGGACGGCATGCGCGTCCAGCTCGACTCCTCGAAGGTCACGCTCGCGGTGAACAAGCCGATGGGCATGATCTCGGCGATGAGCGACCCCGAGGGGCGCCCGACCGTCGCCGAGCTGGTCAAGGACCGCACGGAGCGGCTGTTCCACGTGGGGCGACTGGACGCCGACTCCGAGGGGCTGCTGCTGCTGACGAACGACGGCGAGCTCGCCAACCGGCTGTCCCACCCCAGCCACGAGGTCCCCAAGACCTACCTGGTCACGGTCGAGGGCGGCGAGTTCTTCCCCCGGCACGGCAAGGAGCTGACGAAGGGCGTCGAGCTCGACGACGGCCCCGCCCGCATGGACAAGGTCCGCGTCGTCGACGCCGTCGAGGGCCGCACCATGATCGAGGTGGTGCTGCACGAGGGGCGCAACCGGATCGTGCGCCGGATGTTCGACGCGATCGGGTTCCCCGTGACGCGGCTGGTGCGGACCCGCATCGGCCCGATCGCGCTCGGCGACCTCAAGGCCGGTCGCACCCGGGTGCTGGGGCGCACCGAGCTCGGCACCCTGATGAAGTCCGTCGACCTGTAGATTCCTCCGCGACGCCCACCCCCATCGAACGAGAGCGAGCACCCGTGGTCACCATCGCCGTCGACGGCCCGTCCGGTTCCGGCAAGTCCAGCGTCTCCCGGGCGGTCGCCGCCCGCCTGGGCCTGGCCTACCTCGACACCGGCGCGATGTACCGGGCGGCGACGCTGTGGTGCGTGCGCACCGAGGTCGCGCTGGACGACGCCGCCGCGGTCGCCGACGCCGTGCGGGCGATGCCGCTGACCTCCGGGCTCGACCCGGCGGCGCCGACGGTGTCCCTGGACGGCACCGACGTCGCCGCGGCGATCCGCACCACCGAGGTCTCCTCGACCGTCTCGAAGGTCGCCACGAACCTCGAGGTGCGCGCCGAGCTGAAGCGACGCCAGCGCGCCATCATCGACGACGAGGCCACCGGGGGGTTCTCGGGCGGTCGTGGCGTCGTCGCCGAGGGACGCGACATCACCACGGTGGTGGCCCCGGACGCCGACGCCCGCGTGCTGCTGACGGCGAGCGAGGAGGCGCGGCTGCGCCGCCGCTCCCTGGAGGTGCACGGCGCCGCGGACGCCGCGGCCGTGGCGGCGACCCGCGACCAGGTGCTGCGCCGGGACCGCGACGACTCCACGGTGAGCGAGTTCCTGCAGGCCTCGGACGGGGTCGTCACGATCGACTCCAGCGAGCTGGACCTCGACCAGACGGTGGCCGCCGTGCTGGCCGTCGTCGAGCAGGTCGTCCCGGGGGCCCCGAGCACCCGGGCGTGACCGGTCTCTCGTCCCGGCCGCGCCGCGCCGTCGTGCCCGAGGGCACGGACCTGGGACAATGACTGCCATGACCACCCCCGCCGACGGTCCCGAGACCACGCCCGCCGACACGCCGTCCGACGACGGACCCGTCGTGACGTACGTCGACGACGCCGCGCGCGAGCGCGCGCTGCGTGCCGGCCTGGAGGAGTTCGAGCTCGACGAGGCCGACCGCGCCCTGCTGGAGAGCGAGTGGGACGACGACGGGCTCGCGCCCGCCGAACCCGCGCTGCCCGTGCTGGCCGTGATCGGCCGGCCCAACGTCGGCAAGTCGACCCTCGTGAACCGGATCCTCGGGCGCCGCGAGGCCGTGGTCGAGGACACCCCCGGGGTGACGCGGGACCGCGTCAGCTACCCGGCGGAGTGGTCCGGCACCGACTTCACGCTGGTGGACACCGGTGGTTGGGAGGTCGACGTCGCCGGCATCGAGTCGAAGGTCGCCTCCCAGGCCGAGGTCGCGATCTCGCTGGCCGACGCCGTGGTGTTCGTCGTCGACGCCCAGGTGGGCGCGACGGCGAGCGACGAGCGGGTCGTCGAGCTGCTGCGCCGCTCGGGCAAGCCGGTGATCCTGTGCGCCAACAAGGTCGACGGGCCGTCCGGCGAGGCCGACGCCGCCTACCTGTGGTCGCTGGGCCTCGGCGAGCCGATGCCCGTCTCGGCCCTGCACGGGCGCGGGCTGGGCGAGATGCTCGACGCCGTGCTCGATGTGCTCCCGGAGCACTCCGCGCACGGGGAGCTGCTGCCGGAGGGACCGCGCCGGGTGGCGCTCGTGGGCCGGCCCAACGTCGGCAAGTCCTCGCTGCTGAACAAGCTCGCCGGCGCCGAGCGCGTCGTCGTCGACGAGGTGGCGGGCACCACGCGCGACCCGGTCGACGAGCTCGTCGAGATCAAGGGCATGCCGTACTGGTTCGTCGACACCGCGGGCATCCGCCGCCGGGTCCACCAGACGTCCGGCGCCGACTTCTACGCGTCGCTGCGCACCCAGGCCGCCATCGAGAAGGCCGAGGTCGCCGTCGTGCTCGTGGACGCCTCGGTCCCGCTGACCGAGCAGGACACGCGCGTCATCACCCAGGTCGTCGACGCCGGTCGCGCGCTCGTCATCGCCTACAACAAGTGGGACCTGATGGACGAGGACCGCCGACCGTTCCTCGAGCGGGAGATCGAGAAGGACCTGGTCCAGGTCACGTGGGCGCCGCGCGTCAACGTCTCGGCCCGCACCGGTTGGCACACCGACAAGCTCGTCCGTGCGCTCGAGACGTCGCTCGAGTCGTGGGACACCCGCATCCCCACCGGCCGGCTCAACGGGTTCCTGGGCGAGCTGGTGGCCGCCCACCCGCACCCCCTGCGCGGCGGCAAGCAGCCGCGCATCCTGTTCGCCACGCAGGCCTCGACCCGCCCGCCGCGGTTCGTCGTCTTCGCCACCGGCTTCATCGAGGCCGGCTACCGCCGCTTCATCGAGCGTCGCCTGCGTGAGGAGTTCGGGTTCGAGGGCTCACCGATCCGGATCAGCGTGCGGGTGCGCGAGAAGCGCCGCCGGCGCTGACCGGCTGTGACCCGCGTCCCACCCGGGCCGCCGTGAGGTGCGGTAGTCTCGCCGGTGAACGAGCAACAGCTCGCGTGCTCTGGGGTCGGTGAAACTCCGAACCGGCGGTAACAGTCCGCGACCCGGTCACAGCCAGTGACCGGTTGACCAGGTGGAACTCCTGGACCGACGGTCAAAGTCCGGATGGGAAGACGCACGCGACGGCCGCTCGCTCGCCGACGGCGTGCACCGCACCCCGGGGGCGCCCTGACGTCCACCGGACCGGCGCCCCGGCGAGCGACGACGCCGTGCAGCCCCCGGGTCCGCGACCGGACGACAGGGGCAGCAGATGACGACCGCCGCCGCGGCACCCACCCTCACGCCGGCCGAGCACGCCGCCATGCAGCGGGCGCTCGCCCTGGCCGGCACGGAGGGCATCTCCCCGGGTCCCAACCCGCGTGTGGGCTGCGTGCTGCTGGCGCCCGACGGCGCCACCCTCGCCGAGGGGCTCCACCGGGGCGCCGGTACCCCGCACGCCGAGGTGGCTGCCCTCGCCGCCGCCCGCGCCGCCGTCGGACCCGGCGCCCTGCGCGGCGCCACCGCCGTCGTCACGCTCGAACCGTGCGCCCACACCGGACGCACCGGCCCGTGCGCCGAGGCGCTGCTCGACGCCGGGATCGCCCGGGTCGTGTACGCCCAGGCCGACCCCAACCCGGCCGCGACCGGCGGGGC
>Ga0207735_100212_pt1 | contig 13632 bp, 9 predicted proteins | sample TtaePargueraPR_9_FD_187280 | JGI IMG/M metagenome (GOLD analysis project Ga0207735, IMG submission 187280) | Aerobic enrichment media microbial communities from Bioluminiscent Bay, La Parguera, Puerto Rico - Tt and E2 (1) (SPAdes) | ecosystem: Environmental > Aquatic > Marine > Unclassified ... | reverse complement strand
CCCGCCGTGGTGCACGGCGTCGTGCTCGTCGACGACCGCCGCGAAGCAGGACACCACCAGCGTCCCGCCGGCCGCGACGTAGCGTGTCAGGTTCGCGGCGGAGCGGGCGGTCATCAGGTACGACGCCGGTGCCACGACCAGGCGGTAGCCGGACAGGTCCGCGTCGGGGTGGACGAAGTCGACGGTGAGGCCGTCGCGCCAGAGCCGCTCGTAGTAGGCGCGCACCCGCTCGCGGTGGCGCAGGTCGTCCGAGGGGCGCCACGGCAGGTCCTGGGCCCAGAACGACTCGGTGTCCCACAGGATCGCGACGTCGGCGCGCACGGTGGACCCCTGCAGCTCGGCGAGCGCGGCGACGTCCCGGCCGAGCGCCACGACCTCGCGCCACACGCGCGAGTCGGTGCCGGCGTGGGGAAGCATCGCCGAGTGGAACTTCTCGGCGCCGAACCGGGAGGCCCGCCACTGGAAGAAGCCGACGACGTCGGCGCCGCGCGCGACGTGGGTCAGGGAGTTGCGGGCCATCTCCCCGGCGCGCTTGGCGACGTTGCGGCCCTGCCAGTTCACCGCGGAGGTGGAGTGCTCCATGAGGATCCACGGCGTGCCGTCGGCGACCGAACGCGTCAGGTCGGCGGCCAGGGACAGCCCGACGTGGCCGCGCGGGTCGGCCGCGGTGAGGTAGTGGTCGTTGGAGACGACGTCGACCTCGCGCGCCCAGGCCCACAGGTCCGTGGTGGGGCACTCGTTGGCCATGAAGTTGGTGGTGACCGGCTTGTCGGAGTGCTCGCGGATGGCGTCACGCTCGGCGACGAACAGCGAGCGGAGCTGGTGGTCGGTGAACCGGGCGTAGTCGAGCTGCTGCGCCTGGTTGACGGTGGCCGGCGTCGGGCCGGGGGCCTGGACGTGCTCCCACTCGCCGTACACCTGGCCCCAGAACAGGGTTCCCCAGGCGTCGTTGAGCGCGTCGAGGGTGCCGTACCGGTCCTGGAGCCAGGTGCGCCAGGCCGCGACCGCGGCGTCGGAGAAGTCCTCGCCGACGGGGGCGCCGTACTCGTTGTGCACGTGCCACATGACGACGGCGGGGTGGTCGGCGTAGCGCTCGGCGATGCGGCCGGCGATGGTGCGCGCCGCGGCGCGGTAGGCCGGGTGCGACGGCGAGCACGCGCCGCGCGAGCCCGGGCCCATGGGGACGCCGTCGCGGGTGACGACGCGGGCCTCGGGGTAGGTCGCGTAGAACCAAGCGGGCGGGGCGGCGGTGGGGGTGGCGAGGTCGACCATGATGCCGTGCGCGTGGAGCAGGTCGAGCAGCTCGTCCATCCAGGCGAAGTCGTACTCGCCCTCGCGCGGCTCGAGCATGGCCCAGGCGAAGATACCGACGCTGACGAAGTTGACGCCGGCCTCGGCCATCAGCTCGACGTCGGTGTCCCAGGTCTCCCGGGGCCACTGCTCGGGGTTGTAGTCACCCCCGTAGCCGAGGGTGCGGCCGGTGGGCCAGGTGCCGGTGACGGCCATGGTGCTGCGTTGCCTCCTGCCGCGCCGCCGTGGCGCGATTCGTACTGTGAACGGTCACAGCATAGCCCAGTTTCTCGTCCGCGTGACAAGAGGGGTCAAGCGTCGTTACGCGACTGTGACCGCGCACGGTCACCGGCGCAAGGTCAGCGAGGGCGTGCCGTCGCCTGCCGCAGCAGCAGGAGCAGCGCGAAGGTCACCGCCGTGGCCGCCACCGTCCCGAGGACGCCCACCGCATAGGCGGCGACGTCGTCGGACACCCCGACGTCGGCGCCTTCCAGGAGCCGGAGCCCCGCCGCACCCGCGAGCACCCCCGCCGCCGTCGCGGCGAGCAGCATCAGCCCGGCCACCACCGAGGACCCCGGCGTCGCGAAGGCGGTGCGCCGGGGCTCGCCCGACGGGAGCCGACGACGCCGCGGGGCCACGTCCAGAGAGCTCGCCGGCGTCGTGGCGCACACCAGCGCACCCCAGGCCAGCACCACCAGCAGGGCCGCCACCACGTCCGAGGGCCGGTGCCACTGGCCCACCAGCGTGGAGACGCCCGTCGCCCCGGTGTACGCGGCGCCCGCGAGCGCCACCACGGGGCGCCAGGCGCGCGGGGTGGCCAGCAGCAGCGCCACCGACACCGACGCCGCCACCGTCGTGTGGCCGGAGGGCAGCGTGTTGCCCGTGTTCCACACGCTGGGCATCAGGTCCGGACGCTCGAGGAGCTGGTGCTTGAGCACCTGGGTGGTCAGGTTGGCTCCCCCGACCAGCACGGCGACCTGCAGTGCGAGCACCCAGCGCCGCCGCACCAGGGCGACCGCCATCGCCACCCCGACGCCGAGCACCACGAACGACACCGAGACCACGTCCAGAACGGGTTCGGCGACCTGCCACAGGCTGTCCTGCCCGTACAGCGCGCCGTCGCGGGCCAGCTCGTCGAGCCGCTGGCCGGGCACGGTCGTCACGAAGACGCGGTAGGTGGCCCACACGCCGAACGCCGCCACCAGGGCGACGACGGCGGCCGTCACCTGGGCGCCGACGCGCACCCGCGGCCGCGGCGGGGCGGGGACGCGGGCGACGGGCACCGACGACGCCGGTCGCTGCGGGGCGCCGGGCGGCACGGTCCGGGGGGCGGCGGGCTGCGGCGCGACGACCGCAGGACCGGGCCCCGCGTCACCGGCAGCGGGCGTCGCGGCGGAGATCTCCCGGGTGTCGCCGTTCATGCAGGTCAGCGTAACCAGTTCGTGTGACGAACACGTGGACGGCCGGTGCGTTCCGGGGACGGGATCGCCGGGGCCCGGCCCGGCCGGTCCGCACCGCCGTCAGCGCGCCAGGTCCGTGGGGAGGGTCCCGTCGATGCCCTCCAGGTCGGCATCGTGCAGATGGCAGGCGACCGAGCGCTCGGCCTCGCGGCCGCCCCGGTCCGCGAGCGCCGTCGGGCCCAGCACAGGGCGGACCTGCCGGCACACGTCCGTCGCGTGGGCGCAGCGCGGCGCGAACGGGCAACCCGGCGGCATCTTCTGCATGTCCGGGGGCGACCCGGGGATGCCGGTCAGCTCGCGGCGCTCGCCGCGCAGCGGCGGGAACGAGTGCAGCAGCGCGGCGGAGTACGGGTGCCGGGGCCGCCGGTAGACGTCCTGGGCGCCCGCGTCCTCGACGATGTCGCCGGCGTACATGATGGCGATGCGGTCGGCGATCTCGATGAGCAGCGACACGTCGTGCGTGATGAAGACGACGGAGAACCCGAGGCGTTCGCGCAGGTCGGCGATCTCCTCGACGATCTGGCGCTGCATGACCACGTCGAGCGCGGTGGTCGGCTCGTCCATGATGAGCACCTGCGGGTCCAGCGCGAGCGCCATCGCGATCATCACGCGCTGCCGCATGCCGCCGGAGAGCTGGTGCGGGAAGTCGCGCAGCCGGTCGGCGTTGATGCCGACCATCTCCAGCAGGGACGCGGCCTGGTCCCAGGCCTCCTTGCGCCGCATCCCGGGCCGGTGCGCCAGGATGCCGTCGGCGATCTGCCGCCCGATCCGGTACACGGGGTTCAGGGAGTTCATGGCGCCCTGGAACACGATCGCCGTGTCCTGCCAGCGCGAGGCCCGCAGCTCGGCGTCGCTCTGGCGCAGCACGTCGGTGCGCTGCCCGTCGCGGCCGGTGAAGTGGACGCTGCCGGAGGTGATCAGCCCGGGCGGGGGCAGCAGCCGGGTGGCGGCGTAGGCCAGGGTGGACTTGCCGCAGCCCGACTCCCCCGCCAGGCCGAGGACCTCGCCGCGGTGCAGCGTCAACGAGACGTCCCGCAGCACGTGGGTCGCGTCGTCGGTGTACCCGTAGTCGACCGAGAGGTTCTCGATCTCGAGCACGGGTTCGCCGACGGCTCCGGAGGGGGCGGGCACGTCGAGGGTCGAGGCGGTCATGAGCGCTCCTTGCGGGTCGTGCGGGCCGTGGTGCCGACGTCGGGCCGGCCGTCCGGTGGCGTGCGCAGCACCGGGGTGAAGCCGATGCGGGGACGGATCCGACGGCGGCGCAGCAGCCGGGCGTTCATGCCCGTGCTGCGCAGGCGGGGGTTGACGAACTCGTCGATGCCGAAGTTGACGAGGGTCAGCGCCATGCCGAGCAGGGCGATGCACAGGCCGGCCGGGACGAACCACCACCAGGCGCCCCGCTGCAGCGCGAGGTTGTTCTGCGCCCAGAACAGGATGGTGCCCCAGTTCCAGTCGGACACGGGCGTGATGCCGATGAACGCCAGGGTCACCTGGGACATGACGGCGAAGGTCACCGTGCCGACGAACCCGGCGGCGATGATGGCCGTCAGGTTCGGCAGCACCTCGGCGAGCACGAGCCGCCAGGTGCGTTCGCCGTTGGCCCGCGCCGCCTCGACGAAGTCCCGCTTGCGCAGGGACAGCGTCTGGGCACGCATGACGCGAGCTCCCCACGCCCAGCCGGTGATGCCGATGACCAGGGCGACGGTGACGCCGCCGGCGGTGGGGAGCTGCCCGGCGATGATGATGATCAGGGGCAGCTGCGGGATGACGAGGAACACGTTCGACAGCGCCGAGAGGGTCTCGTCACCCATGCCGCCGATGAACCCGGCGGTCACGCCGACGATCACACCGAGCACGGTGGCCGACACCCCGGCGATCAATCCGACGACGAGCACCCCGCGGGTGCCCACCACGATCTGGGAGAGGATGTCGCGGCCGGTGTGGTCGGTGCCGAGCCAGTGCGACCAGGACGGCGGCTGCAGCAGGTCCGCGGAGACCTGGTTGGGGTCGTACGGGGCGATCCACGGACCGACGACGGCCAGGATCCCGAAGAACAGCAGGATGCCGAGACCGGTCAGCGCCTTGCCGTTGCGCAGGAACAGGAACCGCTTGGCCCGGCGGGGATCGTCGACGTCGTGCTCGACGGCGCGCTCGGGGGCGGCCTGCTCCTCGGTGAACGTGGTGTCCTGGGCCATGGGTCACCCCTCCTGACGTGCGCGCGGGTCGAGCGCGGCGTAGACGAAGTCGGCGATGATGTTCGCCCCGAGCACGGCGAGCGTGATGACCAGGAAGCAGCCCTGCATCAGGGGGTAGTCCTGGGTGTTGACGGCCTGGAAGAGGGTGTACCCGATGCCCTGGTAGGAGAAGACCATCTCCATGATGAGGGTGCCGCCGACGACGAACCCGAGGGACAGGGCGAAGTTGGACACCTGCGGCAGGATCGCGTTGCGGGCGGCGTAGCCGACCATCACGCGGCGCTCCGGCAGCCCTTTGGCGTGCGCCACCGTCACGTAGTCCTCGGAGGAGACGGTCACGAGCATGTTGCGCATGCCGAGGATCCAGCCGGCGATCGAGGACAGCACCACGGTCAGCGCGGGCAGGAACCCGTAGTAGATCACCGACCCGACGAACTCCCACGACCAGGTGGGCACCAGACCGCGGTCGTAGCTGCCCGAGGACGGGAACCAGCCGAGCGTCACCGAGAACACGGTGATGGCGATCAGCCCGAGCCAGAAGTACGGCACGGCCGAGAAGAACGTCGTGATCGGCAGCAGGGCATCGGCCCACGTGCCGCGGCGCCACCCGATCGCGACGCCGATGCCGGTGCCGAGGGTGAAGGAGATGATGGTCGCGACCCCGACCAGGCCGATCGTCCACGGGAGGGCCTGCTGGACGATCTCGGACACGGGCGTCGGGAAGAACGTGAACGACAGGCCCAGGTCGCCGCGCAGCAGCAGCCCCCAGTAGTCGACGTACTGCTGCCAGACCGAGGCGTCGGTGTCGAGGCCGAACAGCACCCGGATGGACTCCTCGGCGTTGGAGTCGATCCGGCCCTGCATGCGCCCCATGAGGGCGGTCACCGGGTCGCCGGGCATCAGGCGCGGGATGAGGAAGTTGATGGTCACCGCCGCCCAGGCGGTGATGAGGTAGAAGATCGTGCGGCGGACGGCGAACCTCACGGGGTCCCTCCTTCGTCGGCACGGCGGCCGTAGGCGTCCAGGACGTCGCCGAGCCGCGGACGGTCCGCACGGTCGGAGTAGCCCCAGCACGCGACGCCGCGGCCGTCGGCGACGTCGATCAGCTCGGGCGTCTCGGTGCGGCACAGGTCGGTGGCGAACGGGCAGCGGGGGTTGAACCGGCACCCGGCCGGCGGGTCGACGAGGCTCGGGGCCTCGCCGCGCGCCCCGCGGGCCCGTGCCTCGAGGTCGTCCGGGTCGGGCGCCGAACGGATGAGCAGCTGGGTGTAGGGGTGCTTCGGGTCCTGCGTCACCGACTCGCTGTCCCCGGTCTCCACGACCCGCCCGGCGTACATCACGGCCGTGCGGTCGGCGAAGTAGCGCGCCGAGGCGATGTCGTGGGTGATGTAGAGGATGGCGATGTCGAGCCGGTCGCGCAGGTCCTGCAGCAGGTTGAGGATGCCGAGCCGGATCGAGACGTCGAGCATGGAGATCGGCTCGTCGGCGAGCAGCACCTCCGGGTCGGCGGCGAGCGCCCGCGCGATGGCGACGCGCTGCCGCTGGCCGCCGGAGAGCTCGTGCGGGAACTTGTCGATGTACCGCTCGGTGGGGCTGAGCCGCACCCGGTCGAGCAGGGTGCGCAGCGCGGCGTCGAGCTCGGCGCCGCGCAGGCCGCGGCCCTGGTGGATCCGCACGCTGCGCGACAGGGTGTACCGCACGGTGTGCACGGGGTTCAGGGAGCCGAAGGGGTCCTGGAAGATCATCTGGACGCGCCGGACGTACGCGCGGAAGCCGCGCCGGCGCCGGACGGTCGCGTCCGTGCCGTGCAGCTCGAGCGTCCCGGCCGTGCGCGGCATGAGCTGGGCCAGCAGGCGCGCGATCGTCGACTTGCCGGACCCGGACTCGCCGACCAGGGCGAGGACCTCGCCGCGGTGCAGCGTGAGGTCGACGCCGTCGACGGCGTGGACGACGGCGCCGCGGCGGCCGCGGACCGGGAAGTGCTTGGTCAGGCCGGTGACCTGGAGGACCGGCGTGCCGTCGTCGGCGGCCGGTACCGGACGGGGGGCGTCGGTGGCGGGGGTGCGCATGCGTTCACCTGGGGGGTCGAAGGGACGGCGCGACCGGCGGAGCTGCTCCGCCGGTCGCGCCGCGTGCTGCGTCAGTCCGTGGCCGGCTCGAGGTTGAGCAGGATCTGCAGCGCCTGCGACCCGGTCGGCTGCGGCTGGTTGTACGGGTCCTCCTCGGAGGGCCAGCCGGTGTAGTTGAGGCTGGAGTACTGCGCCGTGGCGGGTCGTGCCCAGATCGCGATGGCGGGCACGTCCTCGACGAAGTGCTGCTGGATCGTGGCCAGCGCCTCGGTGCGCTCGGCGTCGTCCGTGGTCGAGGCGTAGGTCGCCAGCGCCTCGGTGGCCTCCTCGTCCTGGTAGCGGCCGAAGTTCCACGTCGCCGGCTCCCCGAGCGGTGCGTACTGGGCCCCGTCCATGATGTTGGAGTACAGGTCCCAGGGGGTGGCGCCGCCGTCGGTCCAGTGCAGCGTGGCGTCGAAGTTGCCCGGCGGGATGATGTCGGCGAACCAGCCGTCCGCGTTGGCGGGCTGGACGGTGGCCTCGGCGCCGAGCTCGGCCGCGGCGTTCTTGATGAGGTCGAGGGCCGTGAGGTAGTCGTTCCAGCCGGCCGGGTTGGTCAGCTCGAACGTGACGGGCTCGCCGTCGGGGTCGACGAGCGACTCGCCCACGCCCGTGTACCCCGCGTCGGTGAGGACCTGCTTGGCTCCCTCGACGTCCGCGGCGAGCTCCTCCCCGGCGAACGCCTCGGAGAGGAACTCGTCGCCGGCGGGCAGCGGCAGGCCGGTGACGCTGGTGATGGGCGGGTTGACGCCGGAGGTCGCGACGTCGGTGATCGACCGGCGGTCGAGCGCCATGTTGAGCGCCCGGCGGAAGGCGACGTCGTCGAACGGCTTCTCCTCGTTGTTGAGGAACAGGGCGTCGATGCCGAGCCCGGCGGCCGCGTACTGGTGGTAGTGCTCCGGGTCGGCGGCGATGTAGACGTTCTCGTAGTCCGCGATGAACGTCCAGCCCCACTGCGCCTCACCGGTGGTGAGCGCCGTGGTCAGGGCGTTGTTGTCGTTGTAGGACGAGTAGCGGATCTCCGGCACGGACAGGTCGCCGCCCCAGTAGTCGTCCCGCGCGACGACGGTCGCGGCCTGCGGCGTCCAGGACTCGAGCGTGTAGGGGCCCGTGCCGACCGGTTCGGTGTTCGTGAAGGTGGTGGGGTCCTCGACGTCGGCCCACAGGTGCTCGGGCACGATCAGCATGTCGGCGAGCTTCGCGGTGTTGACGTACTGCGGCGCCCCGAACGTCACGGTGACGGTGGTGCCGTCGGACTCGACGGACTCGATCGGCAGGGCGGAGGTGTTCAGCCCCTCGTGGTCCTGGCGGAGCTGGATCGAGAAAGCGACGTCCTCGGCGTCGAACGCCTCGCCGTCGGACCAGGTGACGCCCTCGCGCGGGGTGATGACGGCCTGGGTGTAGTCCTCGCTCCACTCGATGGAGTCGGCGAGCCAGGGCTGCGGGTCCTCGGCGGGCTTGGCGTCGTTGACCATCATCAGCGGCTCGTAGATGACGAACGCGTAGCCGAGCGACAGGGCGGCCGATCCGGTCGCGAACGGCGACTGGTTCTCCGTCTGGGTGCCGTTGGGCATCCCGACGGTGAGGACCTCGCCGGTGGCGGCGGCCTCGGTCTGCCCCTCGGTCGTGTCGGTGCTGGTGTCGGTGTCGCCACCGCCGCCGCACGCCGTCGCCAGCATCGCGACGACGGCGGCTCCGGCGAACGTGGCGGAGAGCTTGCGGATTCTCACGGTGTGCCTCCTTGCACGGGTACTCATGGGAGCGGTTCCTTCGGGTGGTGTCAACGCCCGGCGGGGGTGCCGGACGTGACGTGGACGGGGATCTCGTGGCGCAGGTCCTGCACGGACCGCCCGACGCGCAGGCGGTAGGTGCCGCCGGGGGTGGCCCACCCGTCGGGGCCCCAGGACCGGAACGTCCGGGCGGGCACCTCGACGACGGCGACGGCGGTGGCGCCGGGTCCGGCGTCGACGACGGCGAACCCGGCGAGCCAGCGGACCGGACGGTCGGGGTCGACGTCGGTCGTCCCGGGCGGCGGCTCGACGTAGACCTGCACGACCTCGCGGCCGGGACGGGTGCCGGTGTTGCGCAGGCGCACGTGGACGCGCAGCCCGGGCTCGCCGTCGTCGGGGACGGCCGCGGGCGCGACCAGGGCCGCCTCCTCGTAGTCCCACGTGGTCCAGCCCAGACCGTGGCCGAACGGTGCCGCCGGCGCCGGGCCGGCGCTCTCGCCGGTGCCGTCGTGGGCGGCACGCCGGCGTTCCCAGGCCCGGTAGCCCACGTCGAGCCGCTCGGCGTAGTCGACGACGCCGTCGGCGGGCACGGCGTGCGGCACGGGGACGTCCTCGCCGCGGGCCGGCAGCGTCCAGGGCAGGCGCCCGGACGGTTCGGTGACGCCGGTGAGCACGTCGGCGAGCGCCGCGCCGGCCTCCTGCCCGGCGAGCCAGCCCCACAGCACGGTGGGCACCTGGTCGAGCCACGGCAGCAGCACGGGAGCGCCGGCGTTGACGACGACGACGGTGCGCGGGTTGGCGGCGACGACGCGGCGGACGAGCTCGTCCTGGTTGCCGGGCAGGGCCAGGTCGGTGCGGTCGAACCCCTCGGACTCGACCTCGTGCGTGGTGCCGACGACGACGACGGCGACGTCGGCGGCGCGTGCCGCCTGCTCGGCGGCGGCGAGCTCGTCCTCGGCGGACGGGCCGGGTCGGCGGTGCACGAGCTGGGCGCGCACGAACCGGTCGTAGCCGACGGGGTGGACCACCTGCAGCTCGGCGACGAGCTCGGCCGTCGGCCCCTCCACGGTGGCGGTGACGGCGACGGGGTGGTTGTGCTGGGAGGCGAGGATGACGTCCTCGGTGGCGACGACGTCGCTCGCCGAGATCTCGGCGCCGTCGAGGACGACGCGGTGCACCCCCACGGTGCCGACGCCGATCTCGTGCCGGCCCGGTTCGGGTGTGGCGATCCGCGTGGTCAGGCGCACGGTGGCGTCATGGGGGCCGAGGTCGGTGAGCCACCCGTCCCAGGCGGCCCGGGTCTCGCGACGCAGGACCGCACCGGCGGCGTCGAGCACCTCGACGCGCACGCCGGCGTCGCCCGCGGGGTCCGTGCACCGGGCCGGGTCGAGGGCGGGCGGGTTGCGCAGCGCGCGAGAACCGGCGACCGCCTCGACACGGGAGCCGCGGGGCAGGGCCGCGGCCAGCGCCTCGGCCGGGTAGGAGAGCCGGTCGGGCACGACGAACGAGGACCCGCCGCCCTGGAAGAAGGGGTCGACGGCCGCGGCACCGAGGAGGGCGACGCGCAGGGGCTCGCGGGTCTCGGCACCGGGCAGCGGCAGCAGACCGGCGGTGTCCCGCAGGACGACGGCGGAGCGGGCGGCGAGCTCGCGCAGGAACGTCTCGCGCGCCTCCGGCACGTCGAACGGGCTGCCGACCGCCGGGGTGGCGGGGGTGGCTGCGTCCGCCGAGGTGGCGGCGTCGGTGCCGGGCAGCGCGAGTCGGCCGACGCGGTGGGCGAGCCGGAGCAGGCGGCGCACCTTGTCGTCGAGCTCGGCCTCGGTGACGTCGCCGGCTGCGAGCGCGGCGGCGAGCCCGTCGCCCCAGGCGCCGTCGGGTCCGGGCATCTGCAGGTCGAGGCCGCCGCGCACGGCGGGTGCGACGGAGCGGGTGGCCACCCAGTCGGACACGACGAGCCCGTCGAACCCCCACTCGTCCTTGAGGACGCCGGTCAGCAGCGGCCGGTGCTCCAGGGCGGGCGCGGCGGTGGTGCCGTCGTCGACGCCGCTGTAGGCGCCCATCACGCTCCAGGCGCCGGCCTCGACCAGCCGCTCGAACGGGGCGAGGTAGAGCTCGCGCAGCGTGCGCGGGTCGACGCGGGCGAGGTAGCGGGTGCGGTCGGTCTCCGAGTCGTTGGCGACGTAGTGCTTGACGCACATGGCGACGCCGTCGTCCTGGGCGGCGGTGACGACGCCGACGGCGACCTGCGCGGTGAGGTGCGGGTCCTCGCTGTAGCACTCGAAGTGCCGGCCGCCGACGGGGGTGCGCTGCAGGTTGACCTGGGGGGCGAGCACCATGTGCACGCCGTGGCGGCGCGCCTCGGCGGCGAACAGCCGGCCGACCTGCCGTGCGACGTCGGCGTCCCAGGTGGCGGCCAGCGCGGACGGTGCGGGCAGCATCGCCGAGGGGGCGTCGTCGTACGGCGAGCGGACCCCGACGGGTCCGTCGGACATGACGACGGACTCGAGCCCGATCCGCGGCACGGCCCGGGTGCGCCACATGTCGGCACCGACGACGAGCGAGCACTTCTCGGCGGGCGAGAGTCGGGCGAGGAGGTCGTCGAGGGCCTCCTCGACGGCGGTGCTCGCGGTGGCGGTCTGCAGTGACACGCGGTTCTCCTGTCTGGCGCGGCTGTGCGTCGGGTCACAGTAGATCACACTTACTGACTTGTCAGTAAGTAGCTCAGATCACAGTATGGTGACGACATGACGAACGCCCCGCACCCCGTCCGGGCCCGCCGAGTGCCCCGCGCCGAACGACGTGAGGAGATCGTCGCCGCCGCCGCCCGCGTCTTCGGCTCCAAGGGCTACCGCGCCGGATCCCTGGCCGAGGTCGCCGAGCAGGTCGGCATCACCCACGCCGGCGTCCTGCACCACTTCGGCAGCAAGGACAAGCTCCTGTGGGAGGTGCTCGACTACCGCGACCGCGTCGACGTCGAGCACCTCGAGGGCCAGCACATCCCCGGCGGCGCCGACCTCTTCCGCCACCTGGTCAGGACCGCGCGGCTCAACGCCGACCGGCGCGGCATCGTCCAGGCCTACACCGTCCTGACCGGCGAGGCGGTCACCGACGGCCACCCCGCCGCCGAACGGGCCCGACGCCGGTTCGAGGTGCTGCGCGGCGACATCTCCGCCGCGATCCTCGCCGTCGCCGCCGACCAGGACGTCGAGGTCACCCGCGCCGACGCGGACCAGGCCGCCAGCGCCGTCATCGGCGTCATGGACGGTCTGCAGACCCAGTGGCTGCTCGAGCCCGACGTCGTCGACCTGCCCGCGGCGACCCGGTCCGCCATCCTGGCGATCCTGGCCACCGTGCTCGGCGGCCCCGACCACCTGCCCGGAGATCTCTGAGGACACTCCGACCATGACCGACGTCCCCGCCCTGCTCGCCGACACCGCCCGCCGCTGGGGCCGACGTCGTGCCGGGATCGCGCTCGGGTACCTCGCGCCGGACGGCGCCGTCACCACCCACGGCGTCGGGCACCGGAGCCTGCCCGACGGCCCGGCCCCCGACGCCCGCACCCGCTTCGAGATCGGGTCGATCACCAAGACGTTCACCGCCCTGGCGCTCGCGCGAGCCGTCGTCGCGGGAGAGCTCCGGCTCGACACCCCCGTCGGCGAGCTCGTCCCGGAGGTCGCCGGCCTGGGCCGCGACGGCACCCCGGTCACCCTGGTGCATCTCGCCACCCACACCTCGGGACTGCCCCGTGTCCACATCTCCGGGACCGTCGGCACCCTCGAGATGCTGCGCGGCATCGACCCGTACCGGCACCACACCGAGCCGGTGCTGCTGACCCGCATCGCCGCCGGCCACCTGAAGCGCACCCCCGGCACCGGCCGGCCCGCCTACTCCAACAGCGGGTTCGGGCTGCTCGGCATCGCCCTGGCCCGCCACGCCGGCACCACCTGGGCCGAGCTGGTCCGGTCCCGGGTGACGGCTCCGCTCGGGCTGGGCGACACCGGCACCCGCGCCGGGGCGACGCCCGAGCAGACCGCACGCACCGCCGTCGGACACTTCCGCCGACGCAGCGAGGCACCCGCGTGGAACCTCGACGCCCTGCCCGGCGCCGGCGCCCTGCTGTCCACCGTCACCGACCAGCTCGCCTGGGCACGGGCGCACCTCGACCCGCCCGGCCAGCTCGGTGCCGCGGTCCGCCTGGCGCTCGCCCAGCACGCCCCGCACGTCGGGCTCGCATGGCAGCGCACGTTCGCCGACGGCGAGCGCCCGCGCGGCGACCGCATGATCTGGCACTCCGGCGGCACCGGCGGGTACCGGTCCGTGCTGTGCCTGCGGCCCGACGTCGGGGACGCCGTCGTCGTGCTCACGAACCACGGCCGCGGCGTCGCCCTCGCCGGGATGCGGGTGCTCGCGAAGATCCGCTGACCTGCGCCGCGGCGTTGCGCAGGACGCCCCGCGGCGCCGGTGCCACACTCGTGGTTCGTGGCATGGTCACCCTCCGATCCGCCCCGCAGGCCGCAACGGTCCGGGCACAACCCGGCGGCCCGCCCCAGGCGCCCCGCCCAGGTCGTGGCCTCCGGGTTCCTCGTCGCGATCGCCACCGGCACCGCGCTGCTGCTGCTGCCGGTCTCGACCACCGGGCAGCGAGCGTCGTTCGTCGAGGCGCTGTTCACCGCGACGTCGGCGGCGTGCGTCACCGGGCTCGTCGTGGTGGACACCGCCACCTTCTGGAGCCCGTTCGGCCAGACCGTGATCCTCGCGCTCATCCAGATCGGCGGGTTCGGCGTCATGACCGTCGCCTCCCTGCTCGGCCTGGTCCTGACCCGGCGGCTGGGCCTGCGCTCCCGGCTCG
>Ga0207735_100210_pt1 | contig 13653 bp, 10 predicted proteins | sample TtaePargueraPR_9_FD_187280 | JGI IMG/M metagenome (GOLD analysis project Ga0207735, IMG submission 187280) | Aerobic enrichment media microbial communities from Bioluminiscent Bay, La Parguera, Puerto Rico - Tt and E2 (1) (SPAdes) | ecosystem: Environmental > Aquatic > Marine > Unclassified ... | reverse complement strand
CGGAGGACAACGGGTCGCCGTCGTAGGGCTCGCGCGTGATCTCGACGATCGCGCCGGGCCCGGCGTCGACGCCGCCGGGGATCGCGACCTCGTGGTGCGACGTGGCCATCGTGCCGAGCGACACCCGCGTCCCATCGGGGGTGACGATCCACAGCTCGAGGTACGAGTCGGCGGGCTGCGCGTACGGGCCGTCGATCACGAGCACCTGGCCGTCGCCGAGCTCCCGCACCGTCGCCGTCCCTGCAGCGGTGCCGCCGTCACGCGGCGCCAGGAGCGACGCGGACGAGACCTTCGCGCCCAGATCCGGCTCGACCAGCAGCTGCGCCACCACCACCGTCAGCCCGGCCACGAGGCTCGCGAGCACCACGGCGGCGGCCATGATCATCGTGCGGCGGCGGTGCGCGCGCTCGGCCGTGCGCCGCGCCTCCTCGCGCCAGTCGACCTCTGGCTCGACGCCCTCGCCTGCCTCGATCACGGCGACCAGGTCGTCCCAGAGGCCGTCGCGCGGCGGCAGCACCGGCGCGGTCGCGGGCATGCGCGCGACGGAGCCCACCAGGTTGTGGAGCTCGCGCCACACGTCGCGGCACTCGCGGCACTCGGAGATGTGGGCCTGGCGACCGTCCGCGACACGCGCGCCGACGGCCCGCGCGGCCAGCGCCTCGACCGGCACGTGATCTCCGCCCAGGCGCGGCCCCCCGTACAGCGCGAGCAGCGCGTCGCGCAGCCGCTCCTGGAGGACCTCCTCGGGCACGCCCATCATGAGCGCGAGCTCGTGGCGCGGGTCGCCGTGCACGATGGCCCGCTCGAGCACCTCGCGCTGGTCGGGGTCGAGCCGCTCCATCGACGTGCGCAGCAGGATGCGGTCGGCCTCGGCCACCACGGCGGCCTGGTCGGTCACGGCCTCGACGGCGGAGACGTCGTGGTCGAGCGTCTCCAGCTTGGCCCGGACGCGCCGCTCGAGGTCGCCGGTGATGCGCTCCGCGGCGTCGTGCATCAGGTCGCGGGCGTCGAGCGAGCACTCGCCGGCGGCCGCGGAGGCGAACACGCGGCGCACCACGTCCTCCGCCTCGTCCACCGAGCCGAGGGCGCGCAGGGCGAGCGTGTGCACCAGAGGACCCGCCTCCTGGTACGCCTGCTCGATCCCGGCTCGCGTCATCTGCCGCCTTCCCGTACAGGGAAGTCTCTCACGGCCGCCCGGGGGCCCCGCCAGGGCCCTCCGCCCTAGACCGTCGCGACCACCTCGACCACGGAGCCGGGCTCGGCGTACGGGACCACGGAGCCGTCGAGGGGCTCGCCGTCCACGGTGAGCGACGCACCCGTGCCGCCCGAGTTGGCCACGCGGATGACGTACTCGGCGCCGCGGATGGTGCGGCGCACCGTGTACTCGGACACCTCGGCGCCGATGCACGGATCCACCACGAGGCCGTCGTAGCCCGGGCGCACGCCCAGCAGGTACTGCGACACGGCCACGAAGTTCCACGACGCGGTGCCGGTGAGCCACGAGTTCTTGGCCTCGCCGTGCCGGACCGCGTCCTTGCCGGCGATCATCTGCGCGTAGACGTAGGGCTCGAGCCGGTGCACCTCGGACTGCTCCTCGCGGTACGCGGGGGCGATCTGCTTCCAGTACTCCCACGCGAGCTCCGGGCGCCCCACCACGGTCTCCGCGATGACCACCCACGGGTTGTTGTGGCAGAAGATGCCCGCGTTCTCCTTGTAGCCCGGCGGGTAGGAGGTGACCTCGCCCAGCTCGACGTGGTACTCGCGGTAGGCCGGGTTGAGCAGGACGATGCCGTGCGGGGTGTTGAGCCGCTCGCGCACCGAGTCGAGGGCCTGGACGGCCTGCCCGCCCTCGACGCCGATGCCGCCCATGACGCAGAAGCCCTGCGGCTCGATCCAGATCTGGCCGTCCTCGTTCTCGGCGGAGCCGACCGGGTTGCCGAAGTAGTCGTACGCGCGGCGGAACCACGCGCCGTCCCAGCCGTGCTCCAGCACGGCCGCCTTCATCGCGGCGATCGCGTCGTCCGCCCGCTGCGCCTCCGCATCGTCCCCGCGCCGGCGCGCGAGCTCGACGTACTCGGGGCCGATCGCGGCGAACATGCCCGCGATGAACACCGACTCGGCGACGCCGCCGGTGCGGTTGCCGGTGGTCTGGAACGGCTCGCCCGGCTCGGTCGAGAAGCAGTTGAGGTTGAGGCAGTCGTTCCAGTCGGCGCGACCGATCAGCGGCAGCCCGTGCGGGCCGCGGTTGTTCACCGTGAAGTCGAACGAGCGCTTGAGGTGCTCCATGAGGCTCTGCGCCTTGGACTCGTCGTTGTCGAACGGCACCTGCTCGTCGAGGATCGCGAAGTCGCCGGTCTCCTTGACGTAGGCGGCCACGCCGAGGATCAGCCACAGCGGGTCGTCGTTGAAGCCCGACCCCAGCACGTGGTTCCCGCGCTTGGTGAGCGGCTGGTACTGGTGGTAGGCGCTGCCGTCCTCGAACTGCGTCGCGGCGATGTCGAGGATGCGCTCGCGGGCCCGCTCCGGCACCAGGTGGACGAAGCCGAGCAGGTCCTGCGACGAGTCGCGGAAGCCCATGCCTCGACCCATGCCGGTCTCGAAGTACGAGGCGGAGCGCGACATGTTGTAGGTCACCATGCACTGGTACTGGTTCCAGATGTTGACGGAGCGGTCGAGCCGCTCGTCGCCGGACTCGACCGTGTACGCGCCGAGCAGCCCGTCCCAGTACGCGTTGAGGGCGGCGAACTCCGCCATCGTCTGCTCGTCGGTCGCGAAGCGGGCGAGCAGGTCGCGCGCGCCGTCCTTGCGGATGACGCCGGGCGCCTCCCACTTGTCGTCGCGCGGGTTCTCGAGGTAGCCGAGCACGAACGTGTAGTCCTTCGACTCCCCCGGCGCGAGGTCGACCTTGAGCTGGTGCGACGCGATCGGGTACCAGCCGGACGCCACCGAGTTGGAGGCCTCGCCGCGATGCGGCACCACGGCCTCGTCGAAGCCGTTGCCGAAGCCCAGGAACGCGTCGCGGTCGGTGTCGAAGCCCGCGATCGGGGCGTTCACGCCGTAGACGGCGTAGTGGTCGCGCCGCTCGCGGTACTCGGTCTTGTGGTAGATCGCGCCGTCCTCGACCTCGACCTCACCGATCGACAGGTTGCGCTGGTAGTTGGTCTGGTCGTCCTCGGCGTTCCACAGCGCGAACTCGAGGAAGCTGAACAGCGACACCGACTTGGGCGCGTCGGACTCGTTGGTGAGCGTGACGCGGTGGATCTCGGCGTTGACGTCGACGGGCACGAACAGCAGCACGGACGCCTTGAGGCCGCCGCGCGCGCCGGTGATGCGGCTGTAGCCCATGCCGTGACGCGCCTCGTAGAAGTCGAGGTCGCGCTTGTACGGGCGGTAGCCCGGGCTCCACACGTCGCCGCCGTCGTTGATCGAGAAGTAGCGCCCGCCGTCGTCCACCGGCACGTTGTTGTAGCGGTAGCGCGTGAGGCGGCGCAGCTTCGCGTCGCGGTAGAAGCAGTAGCCGCCGCCGGTGTTCGACACGAGCCCGAAGAACTCCTGGGATCCCAGGTAGTTGATCCAGGGGTACGGCGTGTGGGGCGTGGTGATGACGTACTCGCGGGCGGCGTCGTCGAAGTGGCCGAACTGCATGTGGGGCGCCTTTCGTGTCGGGGCGCGCGCGTCTTCGCGACGCCTCCGGCGGGGGTGTCGGGGACATCATATCGAAACGTTTCGGCAGGCGCGACACCAGGCACGGCGTCGGGACGATGCGCGCGGGGAGGTGCTCGGTGCCCGTTCTCGCCGATTCCGGGCAGTCAGCACCTCGCGGGGCGCCGCGCGGCGCGGGACGAGCGGCAGGGGTGCGCGCGGGGGCACCGGCCACTAGGTTGGTCCCCATGCTGCTCTCGGACAGGGACATCCGCGCTGAGATCGAGACGGGCAGGGTCGCCCTCGAGCCGTTCGACGCGGAGATGATCCAGCCCTCCTCGATCGACGTGCGCCTCGACCGCTTCTTCCGCGTGTTCGACAACCACAAGTACGCGGCGATCGACCCCGCCGCCGAGCAGCCCGAGCTGACGCGCCTCGTCGACGTCGCCGACGGGCCGTTCGTGCTGCACCCCGGCGAGTTCGTGCTGGGGTCGACGTACGAGTCGGTGGCGCTGCCCGACGACATCGCGGCGCGCCTCGAGGGCAAGTCGTCGCTGGGCCGGCTCGGCCTGCTCACCCACTCGACCGCCGGCTTCATCGACCCCGGCTTCGAGGGCAACGTCACGCTCGAGCTGTCGAACACGGCGACGCTGCCCATCAACCTGTGGCCGGGCATGAAGATCGGCCAGCTGTGCTTCTTCCGCCTGTCGTCGCCCGCCGAGCACCCGTACGGCTCCGAGAAGTACGGCTCGCGCTACCGCGGCCAGCGCGGCCCGACGGCCTCGCGCAGCTTCCAGAGCTTCCACCGCACCGACGTGTGACCGCCCGGCCGCACCTCCACGGCACCGAGGTGCGATACCGCTAGGCTCCCCGGTACGCGAGAGCACCAGGGGGAACATGGCCGGCACGCAGGACCCGTTCGCGGCGCCAGATCCGTTCCTCGCGCCGCCCGAGGCGGCCCCGCGCACCGCTGCCACGGCGACCGCCGCCGCGGCACCGGCGCGGCCGACCAGGGACCTGCCGGCCTGGGCGACGGCGCTGATCACCGTGCTCTCCGTCGGGACGTGGCTCGGCATCTACGGCGCTGCCGTCGGGATCCCCGTCTGGCTCGCCTCCGCGGAGGAGACGGCGGTCGCGGCCGGCCCGGAACTCATGTCCGAGTCCGACGCCGCGCCGCTCGACGCACGCGTGCCCGACGACTGGATGCGAGTCCCTTCGCCGTCGCTGCGGCTGCACCTCAGCGTCGACGCCGACTGGTACGAGTACGAGGACTTCGCCTGGGTGGGCGAGCCGGGCGCGGACGGAATGCCCGAGGACGTGGGCTCGTGGAGCGTCAACGACATTCCGGGCGGCGCGGGCACCTGGGTCAACGTGTACGCCACCCACGATGCGCCCGCACCCGCCGGCGCCGAGGCCGATGCGTACGGATTCCTCTCCTGGTGGACCTCGGACTACGACGCGTTCGAGATCACCGGCCAGCGCCGCACCTCGACGCTGTTCGGGTACGACGCCTACGAGATTCAGGCGGACGCCGTGTGGGACGGAATCGCGACGCACGACTGCCTCATCGCGGTGGACCTCGGCGAGTCGCAGGTGCAGGTCTACGGCTCTGCCGCGCTCGGCCCGGAGGCGTGCACCGACGTGGTGCGCGCGATCGCGCAGAGCGTCGCGACGTCTTGAACCCCTCGATGCCGCGCTATCCTGGCCGGACACGACAGGGGAGCGCCTCCCGGCCGACCGGCCGGGACGAGGGCGCTGAGAGTGCGGATCGCCGCAGACCCTCGAACCTGATCCGGCTCGCACCGGCGTAGGGAGTCGAGTCTCGTCCCCTCCTATTCCGGGAGGAAACATGCGCAACCCGCGCATCGCGGCCGCCACGGCCGCCGCCATGTCCACCGTCCTGCTCGCCGCCTGCTCGACGGCGTCGGAGACCACCGCATCGTCCAGCCCCGAGGCGCCAGCCACGGAGGCCGCGCTCGGCGGCACCGTCACCGTGGTCACGCACGACAGCTTCGCCGTGCCGGACGACGTGCTGGCCGCCTTCGAGGAGGAGAGCGGGCTGGAGGTCGCGTTCGTCGCGCCGGGCGACGCCGGGACGCTGGTGAACCAGCTGGTGCTCACGAAGGACGCGCCGCTGGGCGACGTCGTCTACGGCGTCGACAACACCTTCGCCTCGCGCGCGGTCGACGCCGGGGTCCTCGCCGAGTACACGAGCGCCGCGCCAGCCGCGGCCGACGCCGCCGCCTACGCGATCCCCGGCGCCGAGGACCGGCTCACCGCTGTCGACTTCTCCGACGTGTGCCTCAACTACGACCTCGCCGCGTTCGGCGACGGGGAGGCGCCGGAGTCGCTCGCCGACCTCACCGACCCCGCCTACGCGGGCATGGTCTCCGTGACCAACCCGGCGACGTCCTCCCCCGGCCTCGCGTTCATGCTCGCGACGGTCGCCGCGGAGGGCGAGGGCTGGCTCGACTGGTGGGAGGCGATGCGCGAGAACGACGTGCGCGTCACCGCGTCCTGGTCCGACACGTACTACTCGGACTTCTCGGCACCCAACTACGGCGGCGACTACCCGATCGTGCTCAGCTACGCCTCGTCCCCGCCGTTCGAGGTGGTCGACGGCGAGCCCACGACGGCCGCGCTGCTCGATACCTGCTTCCGTCAGGTCGAGTACGCGGGCGTGCTCGAGGGCGCGGAGAACCCGGCCGGCGCGCAGGCCGTCGTCGACTGGATGCTGTCCGACGCGTTCCAGGCCGCGCTGCCCGAGAACATGTACGTCTACCCCGTCTCGTCGAGCGTCGAGGTCCCGGCCGAGTGGGCCGAGTACGCGCCGCTCGCCGACGAGCCGTTCACCGTCGACCCCGCCGACATCGACGCCCAGCGCGACGAGTGGATCGACGCCTGGACCGCCACGGTCCTCGACTGACGGTCTCCGCATGACTCCCCGGCCCGCGAGCGCCCGCCTGTGGTGGGCGCTCGCGGCCGTGCCACTGGCATTCCTCGGGCTGTTCTTCCTGTGGCCCGCCGGGACCGTGATCGTCCGCGGCCTGCTGGGCGAGGACGGGTTCGGCGGCGGCGACGTCGCGGGCGCGCTCGAGGTGCTCGCCCGCGAGCGCACGCTGCGCGCGATCGGGACCACCGTGGCGCTGGCGCTCGGCGGCACCGCGGGCTCGCTCGCGCTGGGCGTGCCGGCCGCGTGGGCGCTGTCGCGCTTCGACTGGCGCGGACGGCGCGCCGTGCGGGCGCTGGTGACGGTGCCGTTCGTGCTGCCGACCGTGGTGGTCGCCGCGGCCTTCTCGGCGCTGTTCGCGCGGTCGGGGCTGCTCGGGTCGTGGGGGCTCGACCAGAGCGCGATCGCGATCGTGCTGGCGCTCGTCTTCTTCAACATCTCGGTCGTGGTGCGGATCGTCGGCGGGGCGTGGGAGTCGCTGTCCTCGCGGCTGGCCGATGCGGCACGCACGCTGGGCGCCTCGCGCCCCCGGGCGTTCGCGCGCGTGACGCTACCGGCGCTGGGCCCGGCCATCGCGTCCGCCGCGGCGGTGGTGATGCTGTTCTGCTCGACGTCGTTCGCGCTGGTGCTGATCCTGGGCGGGTCCCGCATCCGCACCGTCGAGACCGAGATCTACCTGCAGGTCAACCAGTTCCTCGACCTGCGGGCCGCGGCGGTGCTGGCCCTGGTGCAGGTGGTGTTCGTGGGGCTCGCCCTGCTGGTGAGCTCGCGCGTCCGCCCGCGCCGGGCGGCCGCCGCCGTCGAGGCGCCGCGGGGGCCCCGGCGCGCGGAGCGGCTCGCGATCGCCGCCGCCCTCCTGCCCACCGTGGTGCTGCTGACGATGCCGGCGGTGGCGCTGGTCGAGCGGTCGCTGCGGCTCGCCGACGGCTACGGCCTCGACCACTACCGGGCGCTGTTCGAGCAGCCCGCGCTGGGCGTCCTGCCCGTGCCCGTGTGGCAGGCGGCGGTGACGTCGGTGCTGATGGCGCTGGTCGCGACGGCGATGGCCGGCGTGGTCGGCATCGTGACGGCGCAGCTGGTCGCGGCGCGGTCGCGCCGCGCGTCGTTCCTCGAGTCCGTGGTGATGCTGCCGCTGGGAGTGAGCGCCGTGGTGGTCGGCCTGGGCGTGCTGCTCACCCTCAACCGCAGCGTGCTGGGCGTGGACCTGCGCGCGTCGTGGTGGCTGGTGCCGATCGCGCAGGCGGTGGTCGCGCTGCCGCTCATGGTGCGCGCCCTGCTGCCGGCCGCACGGGCGATCGATCCGCGCCTGCGCGCGGCGGCCGCGACGCTGGGCGCGAGCCCGTGGGCCGTGTGGCGCCACGTCGATGTGCCGATGCTGAGGTCCGCGACGGCGGCGTCGCTCGCGTTCGCCTTCGCGATCTCGATGGGAGAGTTCGGGGCCACCGCGTTCGTCGCGCGACCCGACCGCCCCACCCTGCCCACCGCGATCGCGCGCCTGCTGTCGCGCCCGGGGATCGAGAATGTGGGCATGGCCTTCGCCGCGTCCGTCCTGCTCGCCGCGCTCACCGCGGGCGTCATGCTCGCCTCCGAGCGCATGCGCACCAGCGTGGGGGCCGAGCTGTGAGCGGCCTCGAGGCGCGCGGCATCCGCGTCGTCTACCCCGGGCGCCCGCCGGTCGAGGCCGTGCGCGGGGTGGACCTGTCCGTCGCGCCCGGCGAGATCCTCGCGCTGCTGGGCCCGTCGGGCTGCGGGAAGTCGTCGCTGCTGTCCGCGGTGGTCGGCATCGTCGAGCCCGCGTCGGGGACCGTGGGGTGGGACGGGCGCGACCTGACGCGCGTGCCCGTGCATCGGCGCTCGTTCGGGATGGTCTTCCAGGACGGCCAGCTGTTCCCCCACCTGTCGGTGGGCGCGAACGTCGCGTTCGGACTGCGCATGGCCGGGGTCGCGCGCGGCGAGCGCGAGACACGCGTGGCCGAGCTGCTGGCCACCGTGGGCCTCGACGGCTACGCCGACCGCGGCGTCACGGAGCTGTCGGGCGGCCAGCGCCAGCGCGTGGCCCTCGCGCGCTCGCTCGCGCCGCGGCCGCGCCTGCTCGCCCTCGACGAGCCGCTGTCCTCGCTCGACGCCGAGCTGCGCACCCGCCTCGCGGTCGACGTGCGCGACATCCTGCGCGCCGAGGGCACCACCGGCCTGGTGGTCACGCACGACCCGGCGGAGGCCGAGGTGATGGCCGACCGCGTGGTGCGCATGGCCGACGGCCTCCTGATCCCCTGACCCCGCCCCACCCCGCTCGCCACCACCGGATGGGGTAGACCTTGGTCGATTCTGACGGATCCGTGCGCCGCAGTGGTGGCTCAGCGTCGCCTACCCTGACCGTCGTGACCGACCCCTCCGAGCTCGACCACCCCGTCCTGCACGCGCTGTCCGGCCCGCACCGCGGGCTCGGACTCCACCGCGGGCACGCCGCCCGCTACCGGCCGACGGTCGCGCGGTTCGCCGCGTTGCCGACCCGGCCGGGCCCCGGAGACTGGGACGACCTCGCCGCGCTCGCCGGCGACGACGAGCTCGTGCTGTTCGGCCTCCCCCACGACGTCCCGGCCGGCTGGGCGGAGCACGCCCGCTTCGACGTGGCCCAGATGGTCGCGCCCGACGGCTTCGGCCGCCGGCACGCGGGCATCGAACGCCTGACCGCCGCCGACGCGCTCGCGATGGTCGCACTCGTCGAGGAGACCCGGCCCGGTCCGTTCCTCGAGGAGACGCACCTGATCGGCGCCTACTACGGCGTCAAGGAGGACGGCGTCCTGGTCGCGATGGCGGGAGAGCGCCTCGCCACGCCCTCCTGGGTGGAGATCAGCGCGGTGTGCACGCGCGCCTCGCACCGCGGCAGGGGACTGGCGACGCGGCTGGTCGAGGAGGTCGCGGCCGGCATCCGCGACGCGGGACGCACGCCGTTCCTGCACACGGGCGCGAGGAACGATGCGGCGATCGCCCTGTACGAGCGCCTGGGCTTCGCGCGTCGCGACGCCGGCAACGTGGTGCAGCGGATCGGGGTCGTCCCCTCCTGACTCGCGCCGCTCAGCAGTCGCAGGCGATCCTGACGCCCGCGACCGGGACCGGCGCCGTCAGCGGGTCCGGCGCCCGGGTGGCGTCGACGACCGTCTTTGTCCCCGCATCGTCCCTCTCCACCCGGTCGACGGGGAGGCCCTCGCGCGCCCAGTACTCGAAGCCGCCGATCATCTCCTTCACGCCGAAGCCCAGTCCGGTGATGATCAGGCCGGCGCGGGTGGCGCCGTTGCAGCCGGGGCCCCAGCAGTACGCGACGAAGCGCGTGCCGGCCGGGTACTCGGCGGGGATGCGCGCGGGCATGTCGGGCTTGGGGATGTGGACGGCTCCGCGCGCGTGCCCCTGCTCCCACGCCTCGCGGCTGCGGGTGTCGACGAGCACGAAGCCGGGGTCGCCGGACTCGAGCGCGGCGTGGACGTCCGACGGGTCGGTCTCGAACGCGAGGCGGCCCGCGAAGTGGGCGCGGGCGGCGGCGAGGTCCTGAGGATCCATGGGGCGAGGGTAGGCGCGGCACGCGACCGTGATCTACCCCTGCGGCGCACGAATCCCGCGAAAGCGACCAAGGTCTACCCCATCCGGGAGGGAGGGGTGGCAGGGGCGATGCTGAGAAGTTGAGCAGAGTTCGCTCAACTTTCGCGCTGCGGGTTTGACACCCCTCCGCGCCGGACGTAAGTTGAGCCTTGGTCGCTCAAGTCCTGAGCGAGAAGAATCGCGCGGCACCGGCCGCGACTGGAGGAAGAACAGATATGGCACGTGCAGTAGGCATCGACCTCGGCACCACCAACTCGGTGGTGTCGGTCCTCGAGGGCGGCGAGCCCACCGTCATCGCGAATGCCGAGGGCGCCCGCACCACCCCGTCGGTGGTCGCGTTCTCGAAGACCGGCGAGGTGCTCGTGGGCGAGATCGCCAAGCGCCAGGCCGTCACCAACGTCGACCGCACCATCGCGTCGGTCAAGCGCCACATGGGCACCGACTGGACCAAGCAGGTCGACGAGAAGACCTACACGCCGCAGGAGATCTCGGCCCGCATCCTGGGCAAGCTCAAGCGCGACGCCGAGGAGTACCTGGGCGAGAAGGTGACCGACGCGGTCGTCACCGTGCCGGCGTACTTCAACGACCACGAGCGCCAGGCCACCAAGGAGGCCGGCGAGATCGCGGGCCTCAACGTCCTGCGCATCGTCAACGAGCCCACCGCCGCGGCCCTCGCGTACGGCCTTGACAAGGGCAAGGAGGACGAGCTCATCCTGGTCTTCGACCTCGGCGGCGGCACCTTCGACGTGTCCCTCCTCGAGGTCGGCAAGGACGAGGACGACTTCTCGACCATCCAGGTGAAGGCCACCGCGGGCGACAACCGCCTGGGCGGCGACGACTGGGACCAGCGGATCGTCGACCACCTGGTCAAGGAGGTCAAGAACACCGAGGGCGTCGACCTGTCGAAGGACCGCGCCGCGCTCCAGCGCCTGCGTGAGGCGTCCGAGCAGGCGAAGAAGGAGCTCAGCTCCGCGCAGCAGACGCAGATCTCGCTGCAGTACCTGTCGATCGGCGAGAACGGCCCCGTTCACCTCGACACGCGCCTCACCCGCGCGCAGTTCCAGCAGATGACCGAGGACCTCATCGAGCGCACCAAGGCGCCGTTCCACCAGGTCATCAAGGACGCCGGCATCAAGCTGTCCGAGATCGACCACGTGGTCCTGGTCGGCGGCTCGACCCGCATGCCGGCGGTCGCCGAGGTGGTGCGCGAGCTCACCGGCGGCAAGGAGCCCAACAAGGGCGTCAACCCCGACGAGGTCGTCGCCGTGGGCGCCGCCCTCCAGGCCGGCGTCATCAAGGGCGAGCGCAAGGACGTGCTGCTGATCGACGTGACCCCGCTGAGCCTCGGCATCGAGACCAAGGGCGGCGTGATGACCAAGCTCATCGAGCGCAACACGGCCATCCCGACCAAGTCGTCGGAGGTCTTCTCGACCGCCGAGGACAACCAGCCCTCCGTGCTGATCCAGGTCTACCAGGGCGAGCGCCAGTTCGCGCGCGACAACAAGCTGCTCGGCACCTTCGAGTTGAGCGGCATCGCGCCGGCCCCGCGCGGCGTCCCGCAGATCGAGGTGACCTTCGACATCGACGCCAACGGCATCGTGCACGTCCACGCCAAGGACCGCGGCACCGGCAAGGAGCAGTCGATCACCGTGACCGGCGGCTCGGCCCTGTCCAAGGAGGACATCGACCGCATGGTCAAGGACGCCGAGGAGCACGCGGAGGAGGACAAGAAGCGCCGCGAGGACGCCGAGACCCGCAACAACGCGGAGACCTTCGCGTACTCGACGGAGAAGATCCTGTCCGAGAACGAGGACAAGGTGCCGGCCGAGGTGGCCGAGGAGGTCAAGACCGCGATCGCCGACGTCAAGACGGCGCTCGAGGGCGACGACACCGAGGAGATCAAGGCCAAGCACGACGTGCTGGTCGAGAAGGCGCAGAAGATCGGCGAGGCCGTCTACGCGGCCCAGCAGGCCGAGGGCGTGAACGTCGACCCCGAGTCGGCGGCGCAGACCGCGGCGGGCGCGCCCCAGGACGATGATGTTGTCGACGCCGAGATCGTCGACGACGAGGACGAGAAGAAGTAGCGACGCACCGGCGGGCGCGCGGCACGATGCTCACCCGGGCCCGTGCCGCCGCCCGCCGCTGTCGTTGCCCGGGAAGGCAGCCATGACCGACACGACCCCCACCCCCGACGAGCCCCAGGAGGACGCGCAGGCCCAGGCCGAGCGCATCGTCAACGAGGCCGCCTCGTTCCTGGACGAGAACCAGGACGGCATCGACGACCTCACCGCCGACGAGGAGGGCGCCGACGACGCTCTCAACGCGGCGTACGCCAAGGCCGCGGAGCACCTCGCGGACCTCCAGCGCCTCCAGGCGGAGTACGTCAACTACCGCAAGCGCGTCGACCGCGACCGCGAGCTGATCGGCGAGCACGCGACGGCGAAGGCCGTCGAGGCGCTCATCCCGGCGCTCGACGACATCGCGGCCGCCCGCGACCACGGCGACCTCGCCGACGGCCCGTTCGCGGCGATCGCCGACAAGCTCGAGGGCGCGCTCGGCCGGCTCGGCTGGTCGACGTACGGCGCCGCGGGCGACGAGTTCGACCCGCAGCTCCACGAGGCCCTCATGTCGCAACCCAGCGCCGAGGTCGAGGAGCCGACGGTCCAGCAGGTCGCGCAGCCCGGCCACCGCATGGGCGAGCGCGTCCTGCGACCCGCCCGCGTGATCGTCGCGCAGCCCGAGTGATCCGGAGGGAGGCGCCGTGACCAGCCAGGATTGGTTCTCGAAGGACTTCTACGCGACGCTCGGCGTCTCCAAGGACGCCGGGCAGGAGGACATTAAGAAGTCCTACCGCAAGCTCGCCCGCGACCTGCACCCCGACCGCAACCCGGAGGACCGCACCGCCGAGCAGCGCTTCAAGGACGTCGGCGAGGCGTACGCCGTCCTGTCGGACCCCGAGCAGCGCAAGCAGTACGACGCGATCCGCGCCATGGGCGGCGGGGCGCGGTTCCAGGCGGGCGGCCCGGGCGGCGGCGCGGGCTTCGAGGACGTCTTCGGCTCGATGTTCGGCGGCGGCGCCCAGCAGGGCGGAGCCCGCTATCAGACCCGCGGCGGAGCCGGCTTCGAGGACATCCTCGGCGGCCTGTTCGGGGGCGGCGGCTTCCAGCCGGGCCCGCAGAAGGGGCAGGACATCGCCGCGGCCACCGAGGTCTCGTTCCGCGAGGCCGCCGAGGGCGCGACGGTGACGCTCAAGCTCGACGGCCAGCGCGTCACCACGCGCCTCCCGGTGGGCGTGTCCGACGGCAAGCGCATCCGCGTGCCCGGCAAGGGGCGCCCGGGCGCGAACGGCGGCCCGCCCGGCGACCTGCTGCTCACGGTGCACGTGCGCCGCCACCCCGTGTTCACGGCGGACGGCCTGAACCTCAAGGTGCGCCTGCCCGTGCGCTACGACGAGGCCGCGCTCGGCT
>Ga0207735_100209_pt1 | contig 13681 bp, 9 predicted proteins | sample TtaePargueraPR_9_FD_187280 | JGI IMG/M metagenome (GOLD analysis project Ga0207735, IMG submission 187280) | Aerobic enrichment media microbial communities from Bioluminiscent Bay, La Parguera, Puerto Rico - Tt and E2 (1) (SPAdes) | ecosystem: Environmental > Aquatic > Marine > Unclassified ... | reverse complement strand
GGGAGCCGGTGGCCGCCGTCGTGCTGCCGTCGCCGGCCGCGGCTCCCGAGCTGCCGGGCTCGCTGACGGAGGTGGAGACCGTCGCCGCCGACGGGGCCCGTGTGCGGGCCTGGCTGGCGCTGCCCGCCGGAGCCTCGCCGTCGGACCCCGCGCCGCTGCTGCTGTGGATCCACGGCGGTCCGCTGGGCTCGTGGAACGCCTGGTCGTGGCGCTGGAACCCGTGGCTGATGGTGGCCCGCGGGTACGCCGTGCTGCTGCCGGACCCGGCGCTGTCGACCGGGTACGGCCAGGAGTTCGTCCGCCGCGGGTGGGGTGCGTGGGGAGACGCGCCGTTCACCGACCTCATGGCGATCACGGACGCCGCCGAGGCGCGCGACGACGTCGACGCCTCGCGGACGGCCGCGATGGGCGGCTCGTTCGGCGGGTACATGGCCAACTGGGTCGCCGGGCACACCGACCGGTTCCGCGCGATCGTCACGCACGCGTCGCTGTGGGCGCTGGACGGGTTCGGCCCGACGACGGACCACGCCTACTACTGGGGCCGCGAGATGACCCCGGAGATGAACGAGGCGCACAGCCCGCACCGGTTCGTGGGGGAGATCCGCACCCCGATGCTGGTGATCCACGGCGACAAGGACTACCGGGTGCCGATCGGCGAGGGCCTGCGGCTGTGGCGCGAGCTGCTGGCCGACTCGGGGCTGCCCGCCGCCGACGACGGCACGACGGTGCACCGGTTCCTGTACTTCCCCGACGAGAACCACTGGATCCTGACCCCGCAGCACGCCAAGGTCTGGTACGCGGGGGTGCTGGCGTTCCTGGCCGAGCACGTCCTCGAGGTGCCGGCCGGCGAGGGCGACCGGGTGCTGCCCGACGTGCTGGGCTGAGCTCCGGGCGGAGCGGTGTGCATATGAGCGCACCGCTCCGCTCATCTGTTACGCTCGTGCTCCCGACCCGACGGAGCAAGGACGCGCCATGACCGCACTCACCGACGAGACCGTGGGCCGCCTGCCGGGCGCCGCCGGCGAACCGCTGGCCGTCCCCGGCTACGACCGCAGCAGGTTGCGGGCGGGGATCGTGCACCTCGGGGTGGGCGGGTTCCACCGCGCCCACCAGGCGATGTACCTCGACGCGCTCATGGCGCGGGGCGAAGCCCTGGACTGGGGGATCTGCGGTGTGGGCGTGCTGCCGCACGACGCGCGGATGCGCGACGCGCTCATGGCGCAGGACGGGTTGTACACCCTGGTCCTGAAGCACCCGGACGGGACGCTCGACGGTCGCGTCGTCGGCTCGGTCGTGGACTTCCTGCACGCCCCCGAGGACCCGGAGGCGGTCGTCGAGAAGATCGCGTCGCCCGAGATCCGCATCGTCTCCCTGACCGTCACCGAGGGCGGCTACAACGTGCACCCCGTGACCGGAGAGTTCGACGACTCCGACCCGGCCGTGCAGGCCGACCTCGTCGACGGCGCCGTCCCCGCGACGTCGTTCGGCCTGGTCACCGAGGCGCTGCGGCGCCGGCGCGACCGGGGGGTGGGCCCGCTGACCGTGATGAGCTGCGACAACATCCAGGGCAACGGCGACGTCGCCCGCCGGATGTTCACCGCGTTCGCCCGGCTGAAGGACCCCGCGCTGGCCGCCTGGATCACGGAGCACGTCCCGTTCCCGAACTCGATGGTCGACCGCATCACCCCAGTCACCACGGACGCGGACCGCGCCCTGGTCGCGGAACGGTTCGGGATCGACGACGCCTGGCCCGTCGTCGCCGAACCGTTCTGCCAGTGGGTCCTCGAGGACCGCTTCGCCGCGGGCCGGCCCCCGCTCGAGCAGGTCGGCGTCCAGGTCGTCGACGACGTCGAGCCCTACGAGCTCATGAAGCTCCGCCTGCTCAACGCCAGCCACCAGGCGCTCTGCTACCTCGGTTACCTCAGCGGGTACCGGTACGCGCACGAGGTCTGCCAGGACGAGGTGTTCGTGCGGTTCATCCTCGACTACATGGAGCGCGAGGCGACGCCCACGCTGCAGGAGGTCCCCGGCATCGACCTCGACGACTACCGCCGCACGCTCGTCGAGCGGTTCGCCAACCCCGCCGTCCGCGACACGCTCGCCCGGCTGTGCGCCGAGTCCTCGGACCGCATCCCGAAGTGGCTCCTGCCGGTGGTGCGCCAGAACCTGGCCGCCGGGGGCGAGGTCCACCGGGCGGCGGCCGTCGTCGCCGCGTGGGCGCGCTACGACGAGGGGGTCGACGAGCAGGGCGCGCCGATCGAGATCGTCGACCGGCTGGCCGGGCGGCTGCACGCCGCCGCCTCCTCCCAGCACGACGACCCCCTCGCGTTCCTGCGCGACCGCGAGCTGTTCGGCGACCTCGTGGACGACCGGCGGTTCACCGAGCACTACCTCGCGGCCCTGGCGGCGTTGCACGACGCCGGCGCGCACCGGCTGGTCGAGCGCCTGGCGGCCGGAGAGGTGCTCTGAGCCGCGGGTCTCAGGCGGGTCGCGGCGCGGCGGTGAGCCGTTCCAGCTCGACCGCTGCGCCGTCGTCCATGACGAGCACGGTCGCGATGTCGCCGACCGCGGCGGCCCGGAGGCCGACGGCTGCCTCCGCGCCGTAGCCGATCGCGACGACGTCCTGAGTGCGGACGAGCTGGTCGAGGGTGACGCCCACGACGCGGTCGTCCAGCGGGGTCCGCACCGGGTGTCCGGCGGCGTCGAAGAGGCGTCCGGAGCACTCGGCCACCGTGCCGCCCGCAGCGGCGGCCTCCCGCTCGGCGGCCGTGACCTGGGGGTAGACCGTCGATCCTGTCGCGTTCCAGGCGCCGACGGCGACGACGGCGAGGTCGAGAGCGTCGGCACGGTCCAGGGCAGCGGCGATCTCCGGCTGCTGGCGCATGCCGGCGGCGGTGGTCGGGTCGCCCACGAGCAGCGGCGACCACACGGGCCAGGTCCGGACGCCGTCCATGCCCCGGAAGCGCTGGATGAGCTCGAGCGAGTTGCCGCTGCCGTCGACGGGCAGGGCGCCGACGAGCTGGACCACGTCGCAGGGGGGGAGGGTGCCGAGGAAGCGGACGGCCGTCTCGATGGTGCGGGACCACGACACGCCCACGGTCGAGCCGGCTCTCACGCGGGCCGCGGTGACGCGCGCCAGCTCGCGGGCGAGCCCCTCGCGGGTCGTGTCGCGGTCCGTGCCGCGCGGCACGATGACGACCTCCTCGACGCCCAGCTCCTCGGCGAGCGCCCGGGCCCGTCCGGCGTCGAGGTGCGCGGGGGCGGCGATCTCGATGCGGACGACGCCCGCCTCCCGGGCCTCGGTGAGCAGGCGGGCGACCTGGAAGCGGGAGATCTCGCGGTTCTTGGCGATCTCGACCTTGGACAGGTTGTCCAGGTAGTAGTCGGTGCTCACCTCGACGAGGAGGCGTGCGTGCGCGGCGTCGTTCACGGGGGTCGTCGTCTCCCTGGGGGTGATCGGGGCGCATGAATGAGCATGACGTCTTGCTCAGGTGAGCATATCCGACTACTCTCAGATCAGATGAGCGCAACAGTGCACTCGTCTGAGCAGACCTCTCGACGTAAGGACAACGATGTTCGAGCCGCATCGCGTGCGACGGCGACCGAGGAGCGGTGGCGGACGGTTCCGCGCCGCCGCCGGGACCGTCGCGCTGACCCTGGGCCTCGGGGCCTGTGCCGGGGCCGGGGCCATCGGCGGCGACGGCGAGCAGATCGTCGTCGCCATCGTCTCCAACCCCCAGATGCAGGACGCGATCTCCCTGCAGGACCACTTCCGTGCCGAGCACCCCGGCGTCGACGTCCGGTTCGTCAGCCTCCCGGAGAACGAGGCCCGCGCCAAGATCACCGCCTCCGTCGCCACCGGCGGCGGCGAGTTCGACGTGGTCATGATCTCCAACTACGAGACGCCCATGTGGGCGGAGAACGGCTGGATCGAGAACCTCCAGCCGTACGCTGACGCCACCGACGGCTACGCGCCCGACGACTTCGTCCCGTCGGTCCGTGAGGCGCTCTCGGTGGACGGGGACCTCTACTCGGTGCCGTTCTACGGCGAGTCCTCGTTCCTCGCCTACCGCGCGGACCTCTTCGAGGCCGAGGGGCTCGAGATGCCGGAGCGGCCCACATGGAGCGACGTGCGCGAGCTCGCCGCCGAGCTCGACGACCCCGCGGACGACTTCTCCGGCGTGTGCCTGCGCGGCCTCGCCGGCTGGGGCGAGGTCATGGCGCCGTTGGACACGGTCATCAACACCCACGGCGGCAGCTGGTTCGACGAGGACTGGAACGCGACGCTCGACAGCCCGGAGGTCCGGCAGGCCGTGGAGACCTACGTCGACACCGTGCAGGAGTACGGCCAGCCCGGCGCGGCGACCTCGGGGTTCGGGGACTGCCTGACCCGGTTCTCCCAGGGCAACGCGGCCATGTGGTACGACGCGACCTCGATGGTCTCCAGCGTCGAGGACCCTGCCTCGTCCACCGTCGCCGGTGACGTCGGGTACGCGCCGGCGCCGGTGGCCGAGACCGACGCCGCGGGGTGGCTGTACTCGTGGTCGCTCGCGATCCCCTCGACCAGCGAGCACAAGGACGCGGCGTGGGACTTCGTCTCCTGGATGACGGACCGCGACTACATCCGCCTCGTCGGCGAGGAGCTGTCCTGGGAGCGGGTCCCACCGGGCAGCCGCCTCTCCACCTACGAGATCCCCGAGTACGCGGAGGTCTCCGAGGCCTACGCGGAGGCCACGCTCGCCTCGATGGGGGAGGCCACTCAGGACAACACGATGGTCCGGCCGGTGCCGTACCCCGGGATCCAGTTCGTCGGCATCCCCGAATTCCAGGATCTCGGCACGCGCGTCGGTCAGCAGATGTCGGCGGCCATCGCGGGGCAGCAGAGCGTCGCCGAGGCGCTCGAGCAGTCGCAGCGCTACGCCGAGACCGTGGCCGAGACCTACCGCGACGGAGGTTCGTGATGACGACGACGACCGTGGGCCACGCGCAGAGCCTGCGCCGCGCCCAGAGCAGCCGGGCCGCGAAGGACCGGCACACGCTGCCCCGTGCCGAGCGCTGGCGCCGTCGTGGCCCCCTGCTGCCGGCCCTGATCTTCACGATCGTGGTCACCCAGATCCCGTTCCTCGTGACGATCTGGTACTCGTTGCGCTCGCGGAACCTCCTCAACCCGGGTAGCGACCAGTTCGTGGGCCTGGCGAACTACGGCGACATCGTCCTGGACTCCACGTTCCGCCAGGCCGCCGTGAACTCGGTGGTCATCACGCTCGGGTGCGTCGTCGTGGCGATGGCGCTCGGCATCGGGCTCGCGCTGCTGCTCGACCGGTCGTTCCCCGGCCGCAGCGTGGCACGGACGCTGCTCATCACGCCCTTCCTGCTGATGCCCGTGGCGTCGTCGGTGCTCTGGTCGATGGCGATCCTCAACCCGACGTTCGGGCTGTTCAACTGGACGATCGGGCTGGTGGGCATCGACCCGGTGGACTGGACGTCGACGTTCCCCGTCCTGTCGATCGTCATGGCGCTGGTGTGGCAGTGGACGCCCTTCATGATGCTGCTGGTCCTCGCCGGGCTGCAGGCGCAGCCCAAGGACGTGCTCGAGGCGGCGCAGATGGACGGCGCAGGGCCGGGCCGGACCTTCGTGTCCATCACGCTGCCGCAGTTGCGGCGCTACATCGAGCTCGGCCTGCTGCTGGGGATCATCTACGTGGTCAACACGTTCGACCAGATCTACCTCATGACCGCCGGCGGGCCCGGGACGGCCAGCGCCAACCTGCCCTTCTACATCTACCAGCGCGCCTTCCTCGGGTTCGACGTGGGGCAGGCCGCCGCGATGGGCGTGGTCGTCGTCATCGCCACGATCATCGTCGCCTCCGCCGCGCTGCGCCTCATCTTCCGCAGCTTCGACGTCAAGGAGTGAGCATGACCGCCACCGCACCCCCTCGTGACGCCGGCGCGCCGGCGGCCCGCGCCCCGCGCCGCGACCCCGCGACGCGTCGCCGCTCCACGGGCATGCTGCTCACCACGCTGACCTGGATCCTCGCCGTCGGGTTCTTCTTCCCGGTGGCCTGGCTCGCGATGACCGCCTTCAAGCAAGAGGCCGAGGCGCAGTCCGACCCGCCGACCTTCTTCTTCACCCCGACGCTGGACCAGTTCCGGGCCGTCGTGGAGGGCGGTTCGGGTACCTACGTGCTCAACTCCGTCATCGCCACCGGGGTGTCGACCCTCCTGGTGCTGCTGCTCGGTATCCCCGCGGCGTACGCGCTGTCGATCCGTCCGGTCGAGAAGGTCAGCGACGTGCTGTTCTTCTTCATCTCCACCAAGATGCTGCCGGTCGTGGCGGTGATCGTGCCGATCTACGTGATCGCCGGCGAGATCCACGCCCTGGACAACATCTGGACCCTGGTCGTGCTCTACACCGCCATGAATCTGCCGCTGGCCGTGTGGATGATGCGGTCGTTCTTCCAGGAGGTCCCCGCCGAGGTGCTCGAGGCCGCCGCGATGGACGGCGCGGGGCTGCTCAAGACGCTGCGTTCGGTGCTCATGCCGATGGTGGCGCCGGGCATCGCCGCGACGGCGCTGATCTGCGTGATCTTCGCGTGGAACGAGTTCTTCTTCGCCCTGAACCTCACGGCGTCGCGGGCGGCGACCGTCCCGCTGTTCATCGTCTCGACGATGACCAGCGAGGGCCTGTTCCTGGCGCGGCTGTGCGCTGCAGCCCTGCTGGCCTCCCTGCCGGTGATCCTGGCGGGCTGGATCGCGCAGAAGCAGCTGGTCCGTGGGCTGTCGATGGGAGCGATCAAGTAGGACGGGCGGCCCGTCGTCCTGCCGCAGGTCAGCAGGGCTGGACGAGCAGGTCGACGACGGCCTGCAGCCGGGCGACGGGGTGCTGCTCCGCCGGGGCGCCCAGCATGGCGGCACGGGTGCTCGACTCGGCGGAGTCCATGAGCAGGTCGACGGCGGTGGCCGTGTCGACGGCGAAGGTCAGGCCGAACCGTTCGAGCAGCGCCTCGATCGCCCGCATCACCTCGGCGCGCAGTCTCTGCTGCTCCGCCACGTAGCGGGTCGCGACCTCGGGCTCGCGCAGGGCGAGCAGCTCGAACTCGGCGTTCATCAGGGTCCACGCCCGGTGGCCCGCCTCGTCGAGTCCGACGGCAGCGACCAGCTCGGTGACGGCCTCGCGGAAGCCCTCGGCCGTGGCGACGGCCGAGGTGTCGATCTCCGCCGCGGCCCGCTCGAGCGCGTCGAGGTGGCGCCGGGCCTCGCGGTCGACGATCGCGTGGAAGAGCTCCTCCTTGGAGGCGAAGTTCGAGTAGAACGCGCCTCGGGTGAAGCCGGCGGCCTCGCAGACGGCCTCGATCGACCCGCCGGCGATGCCGTGCTCGGCGAACACCTCGAAGGCGGCGTCGAGCAGCCGTTCGCGGGTGCGCTCGCGCCGGGACGAGCGCACGCTGGTGGTCTGCACCGGCAGTGCAGCGGTCACGGTGGCCTCCTCGGTGGCTCGTCGTCGGTTCGGTGTGCCTTCACTGTAGCCAATGCGTCGGTGTATCGGATACATTTGTGCATCGGATACAGTGCCGTATCGGATCGCCCGTCGCGGGTCGGCACCGGCCGCCCGCTCCGCACACGACGCACACCGGGAGCCCGCTGTGTCCTCCGTCCTCTACTCCCTCGGCCACTGGGCCGCCGGCGCCCGCCGCCTCGTGGTCGTCGCCTGGGTCGGCGTCCTCGTGGTGGTCGGTGGTGCCGGAGCTCTCGTCTACCAGGGCTTCGACAACTCGATCACCATCCCGGGGACGGAGTCGCAGCAGGCGCTCGACCAGCTCTCGGCGACGTTCCCCGAGGTCAGCGGCTCCTCCGCGCAGATCATCGTGGTCGCCCCCGAGGGCGGCACCATCGAGGACGACGACGTGCGCGACCCGGTCGAGGACGCCGCCGAGGACATCGAGGCGCTCGACGAGGTGCGCGTCGTGTCCACCCCCTACGACGAGATGCTCAGCGCCGCGGTCAGCGACGACGACCGCGCCACGATCCTGCAGGTCCAGCTCGACGGCGACGCCTTCTCCATCAGCGACGCCACCAAGGATGAGCTGCACGACATCACCGACGAGCTCGCTGCGGCCCTGCCCGACGGCGGCCAGGCCTCGCTCGGCGGTGAGCTCTTCTCCACCGAGCTGCCCGCGCTCAGCATCGTCGAGGCGGTCGGCGTGGTCGTGGCGCTGATCGTCCTGATGATCACGCTCGGATCGTTCGTCGCCGCGGGGCTGCCGCTGGTGAACGCGCTGGTCGGCGTCGGCATCTCCATGCTGCTGCTCCTGGCCGCCACCGTGTTCGGCCCCATCAACTCCACGACCCCGATGCTCGGGCTGATGCTCGGCCTCGCCGTCGGCATCGACTACGCGCTGTTCATCGTCTCGCGGCACCAGGAGCTGCTGCGCGAGGGTGTCGAGGTGCGCGAGTCCGTGGCCCGCGCCACCGCGACGGCCGGGTCCGCCGTGGTGTTCGCCGGACTGACCGTGATGATCGCCCTGGTGGGCCTCAGCGTCGCCGGCATCCCGTTCCTGTCGATCATGGGTGTCGCCGCGGCCGTGGCCGTGGGCATCGCCGTCGTCGTCTCCCTGACGCTGCTGCCCGCGCTGCTCGCCATGGCCGGGGACCGCCTGCGGCCCCGGCCGAAGAAGGCCCGTCGCGGCAAGCGGTCCGGGCAGGCGCCCGCGGCGGACGCCACCGGACACGAGAACCGGTTCTTCGCCGGGTGGGTCAAGGCCGTCACCAAGAAGCCGATCGTGACGATCCTGCTGGTCGTGGTCGCCCTCGGCGCGCTAGCGTTCCCGGCGACGAACCTGCGCCTCGCGCTGCCCGACGCCGGCTACCTGCCTCAGGACAACGAGGCCCGCCAGACGTACGACCTGGTCGGCGAGTACTTCGGCGACGGGTTCAACGGCCCCCTGATCGTCACCGGATCCATCATCGAGTCCACCGACCCGCTCGGACTCATGGACGACCTCGCCGCCGAGATCGAGGACCTGCCCGGCGTCGCGGACGTGCCCATGGCCACCCCGAACCAGACCGCCGACACGGGCATCATCCAGGTGATCCCCGAGGGCGCCCCGGACTCCGAGGCGACCAAGGCGCTCGTGGCCGAGATCCGGGACATGGAGGACTACTGGCTCAGCGAGTACGGCGTCGAGCTCGCCGTCACCGGCTTCACCGCCGTCGGCATCGACGTGTCCGACAAGCTCGGCGAGGCGCTGCTCCCGTTCGGGTTCGTCGTCGTCGGCCTGTCGCTGCTGCTGCTCATGATGGTGTTCCGCTCGATCTGGGTACCGGTGAAGGCCACCGTGGGGTTCCTGCTGAGCGTCGGGGCGGCGTTCGGTGCCGTCACGCTCGTGTTCGAGCACGGGCTGTTCGCCGACGCGCTGCACGTGACCAAGCTGGGCCCCGTCATCAGCTTCATGCCCATCATCCTCATGGGCGTGCTGTTCGGCCTGGCCATGGACTACGAGGTCTTCCTCGTGTCCCGCATCCGCGAGGACTTCGTCCACAACGGCCGCCGCGCCCGCCGCGCGGTGCTCACCGGGTTCCAGGGCGCGGCCAAGGTCGTCACGGCCGCCGCCGTCATCATGTTCTCCGTGTTCGTGGCGTTCGTGCCCGAGGGCGACATGACGCTCAAACCCATCGCGCTGGGGCTCGCCGTCGGCGTGGCCGTCGACGCCTTCGTGGTGCGGATGGTGCTGGTGCCCGCGGTGCTCGCCCTGCTCGGCGACCGGGCCTGGTGGATCCCGCGCTGGCTCGACCGCGCCCTGCCGACGTTCGACGTCGAGGGCGAGGGCATCGCCAAGGAGCTGCGGCTCGCGTCGTGGCCCGGTGAGCGTGCCGACGGCCGGGCCGACGCCGTCGTCGCCCACGAGGTCGAGGTCGCCGGTCCGCGCGGCCCGGGCCTCGGGGAGCCGCCGCTCGTCGGCCCCTTCTCGGTGCGCGTGCCCGACGGCGGATCCCTCGCCGTGCACGGCGACGCCACCGCGCCCGTCAACACCCTGCTGCTGACCCTGGCGGGACGGGTGCACCCGAACGCCGGCGCGCTGAAGGTCGCCGGGTACGTGCTGCCCGAACGCGGCGGATCCGTCCGGGCCCGGGTCGCCGTCGTCGACGCCGTCACCGACCCCGCGGCCGACGCCGTGACCACCGCCGTGCGCGAGGGCGCCCGGATCGTCGTCGTCGACCGCACCGACGTCGTCGCCGACCGGACCGACCGGGAGGCCCTGGCCGAGGCGTTCGCCGCGGCGCACGCCGCCGGCGTCACCCTGCTGGTCGGCTCCACCGGCGTCGCGGTCACCGACCTGCTGCCCGACGGCAGCCCCGTCCTCGACGTGGGCGCCGGCTGGGGAGCACCCGTTCACCTGGGTGGTGGTGAGGTGCCGCCCCCGCCGCCCGACGACGAGACCCACGCACCGCCGTCGCCCGCGGCGGAAAGCACCGACGGCACCGACAGCGCGGCGTCCGGGGACGAGTCCCGCGCCAACCCGAACACGACCCCCGAGGAGGTGCGGGCATGAACCGCGTCCGCCAGAACCCGTGGTCCGTCGCCGCGGTCGCCCTCCTGCCCGTGCTGGCGCTCGGCATCCTGCTGGCCGCGCTGTGGAACCCCGTCGACCGGCTGGACACCGTCCAGGCGGCGATCGTCAACAACGACGAGCCGGTCGAGGTGGACGGGCAGACCGTGCCCCTCGGCCGTCAGCTCGCCGCCGGGCTCGTCGGCGGCGCCGAGGACTCGGACGTGAACTACGACTGGACCCTCACCGACACCGAGCACGCCACCGACGGGCTGGCCGACGGCACCTACGCCGCCGTCGTCACCATCCCGGAGGGCTTCTCCGCGGCCGCGACGTCGTTCGGGTCCGAGGACCCGGCCGACGCCGAGCAGGCCACCATCGACATCTCCACCCCGGCGGGCGGTCGGGTCGTCGACGACGCCCTGGCCCGGATCGTGGCCACCACCGCGACGTCCGTCATGGGCTCGTCGCTGACCGAGACCTACGTGGACAACGTCCTGGTCGGCTTCAACGACCTCTCCGACGGTATCGGGGAGGCGGCCGACGGCGCGGACCAGCTCGCCGACGGCGTCGACCAGACCGCCTCGGGCGCCGACGAGCTCGCCGACGGCGCCGGCCAGTACGCCGACGGGGTCGACCAGTTCGCCGTCGGGCTCGACGAGGCCGCCTCGGGCGGCTTCCAGCTCGCCGACGGTGCGCAGCAGTACGCCGCCGGCGTGTCCGAGGCCGCCTCCGGGACGGACGCGCTGGTCTCCGGTGCCGACCAGCTCGCCGACGGCGTGGGTCAGGCCGCCGACGGCGGTCAACAGCTCGCCACCGGCGCCCAGCAGTACGCGGACGGTGTGGGCGAGGCCGCCGACGGCGCCGACGCGCTCGCCGACGGCGCGAACCAGGTCGCGGCCGGCGTGGCCGGAATCAGCGGTGGCATCCGCGAGAGCGCCGACGGGGCCGACGACCTCGCCGACGGCGGGTACGAGCTCGCCGACGGGGCCGACGAGGTCGCCGGCGGCGTGCAGCAGCTGGCCGAGCAGGCCGGGCAGATCAACGAGCAGATCCCCCCGGAGGAGGACATCCAGGCGGGGATCGACGAGATCGCGGCGGGCTACGAGCAGAACGCGGCCGAGGTGACCGCGGCCATGGACGAGGCCGCCGCCGCGCTCGGGTGCGAGACCACGCCCGACAGCGCCGCCTGCGTCCAGCTCGAGGAGATCCGCGCCGCGCTGGCCAGCGTGTCCGGTGACGTCACCGGCGAGTTCGACGAGGTCACCAGCGCGCTGCTGGACGCCCGCGGGCAGGTCACGGAGCTCGCCGACGGCACGGCGCAGCTCGCCGCCGGCGCCGAGCAGGTCGCGACGGGTACCCGCGGCATCGCCGACGGCAACGCCGAGCTCGGCGACGGGCTCCGGGAGCTCGCCGCCGGCAACGACCAGGTCGCCGCCGGGGCCGACGGCGTCGCGTCCGGTGCGACGGATCTGGCCGGCGGCATCGACCAGCTCGACGCGGGGGCCAGCGAGCTCGCGACGGGCGTGTCCGGGTTCGCGGACGGCGTCGGGCAGCTCGACGCGGGCGCCACCGGTCTCGCGTCCGGCGTCGACCAGTTCGCCGCCGGGGTGGACCAGCTCGACGCCGGGGCCAGCGAGCTCGCGACGGGCGTGTCCGGGTTCGCGGACGGCGTCGGGCAGCTCGACGCCGGTGCCGGGGAGCTCGTGAGCGGCGCGGACGGGCTCGCCGACGGGTCCCAGGGTCTGGCCGACGGCGTCGACCAGCTCTCCGACGGTGCGACCGACCTGGCCGGCGGTCTGGACGAGGCGGCGTCGGGCATCCCGACCTACTCCGACAGCGAGCGCGAGAACCTCTCCGGCGTCGTCGCCGACCCGGTCGCCGCGCCCGGGGTGGACGACCTGTCCACCGGCGCGACCGGACCGCTGTTCGCCGTCGTCGCCCTGTGGCTCGGGGCGCTCGGCCTGCTGACGGTCTACCCGCCCGTGGCCGCCCGTGCCCTGGGTTCGACGCGCTCCTCGCTGCGGCTCACGCTGGGCGCACTGGCGGTGCCCGCCGCGATCGGCACGGGGACCGGTGCCGCCGTCGGCGCGATCCTGGCGGGCGTCGAGGGCCTGTCCCTCGGCGGCTGGCTCGGTGCGATCGTGGTCGGAGCGTTGGTGTCCGTGTGCTTCGTGGCCGCGCACCTCGGCTTCCTGGCCTGGCTGGGCAACGTCGGGCGCGGGATCAGCCTGCTGATGGCGGTGCTGCTCATCGGGACCGGCGTGGTGGCCACCGTGCCGGACGTGCTGGTCGCCGTGGCCGACTTCCTGCCGACCGGTGCGGCGCAGTCGGCGCTGTCCGCCGTCGTCCTGTCCGGTGTCGGTGGCCTGGCCGGTGCGATCACCGTGCTGGTCCTGTGGACGCTCGCGGGGATCGGGCTGGGCGTCGGGGCCGCGGCGCGGGCGCGTCGCACCCGGGTCGCGGCGCTGCTGCGCACCTGACCTGCGCCGTCGGACGGCCTCCCTGGGACGCCGTGCCGCAGCCCGGTCCTCAGTGACGCCGGGGCAGCGGTGCGGCGTTCTGGCGTTCCTGGATCTGCACGGGGCGGAAGCCGGCGCCGGTGGCCTGCTGCCAGTGCGCGACGAGCGCCGCGTCGGCCTGTCGGCGGCCCGCCTTGTCGAGGTGGGTGACCTGGCGGTACGCCAGGAGCGCCGTCAGGTCGTGGGACAGTGCCCAGCGGACCGCGGCGCGTACCTCGTCGACCGTCGTGGAGTTCCTCATCACCGGCAGAGAGTGTCGTACCGCGGACTTGTGACGCGTATCGGCCCAGGTGGGCAGGGATTTTCCTCAGGTCTTCCTCAGACGTCGCCCCGGGCGCCGGACCGGACCGCCTCGGGCGCGCCCGCCGCGCCGAACGCGACGTCGTCCGACAGACTCGCCCCATGGACCTGACGCAGGCGCGCGAGACCAAGCACCACCTGACCGACTACGCCCGTGACCTGGCCGAACGTTACGGCGTCGCGGTCACGCCCCAGGCCTCGGTGCCCGACGGCGGGCCGCTCGCCGCGGTGCGGGCGCCCACGGTCTCGATCGGGCTCGCGCCGTCGGCGGAACCCGGCAGCTACCAGATCGCGGTGCGCTACCGTCTCGGC
>Ga0207735_100208_pt1 | contig 13741 bp, 11 predicted proteins | sample TtaePargueraPR_9_FD_187280 | JGI IMG/M metagenome (GOLD analysis project Ga0207735, IMG submission 187280) | Aerobic enrichment media microbial communities from Bioluminiscent Bay, La Parguera, Puerto Rico - Tt and E2 (1) (SPAdes) | ecosystem: Environmental > Aquatic > Marine > Unclassified ... | reverse complement strand
CGCGGCCATTGCCGAGGCGATACGCTGCTTCCGCCGCCTGGCGCGGATCGAGCTGCGCCCAGACGAGCTGGACCGGCTCGCCGGCGAGCTCGACGTGATCGTCGAGTCCATCGCCAAGGTGAGCGAGGTCGCGACCCCTGAGGTCCCTGCCACGAGCCATCCGCTCCCGATGTCCAACGTGTTCCGCCCGGACGTCCCCGTCGCCGCGCTGCCGGTCGAGGACGTGCTCGCCGGCGCCCCGGACGCGGAGGACGGCCGGTTCGCGGTCCCGCAGATCCTCGGGGAGGACTGAGATGACCGACCTGACCCGCCTGTCCGCGGCCGTGCTCGCGGAGAAGCTGCGCGCCCGCGAGATCTCCAGCGTCGACCTGACCCAGGCCTTCCTCGACCGCATCGCGTCGGTCGACGACTCGGTCCACGCGTTCCTGCACGTCGACGCCGACGCCGCGCTCGCCACGGCCCGCGACGTCGACGCCCGCCGGGAGGCCGGCGAGGACCTCCACCCGCTCGCGGGCGTCCCGATCGCCGTCAAGGACGTCGTCGTCACCAAGGGCCAGCCGTCCACCGCGGGATCGAAGATCCTCGAAGGATGGATCCCGCCGTACGACGCCACGCTGGTCGAGAAGATCCGCGCCGCCGGCATGCCCATCCTCGGCAAGACGAACATGGACGAGTTCGCGATGGGTTCGTCCACCGAGCACTCGGCGTACGGCAACACCCACAACCCCTGGGACCTCGAGCGCATCCCCGGCGGGTCCGGCGGCGGTTCCGCGGCCGCGCTGGCTTCCTTCGAGGCGCCGCTGGCGATCGGCACCGATACGGGCGGCTCGATCCGCCAGCCCGGCGCCGTCACCGGCACCGTCGGGGTCAAGCCCACCTACGGCAGCGTGTCGCGCTACGGCCTGATCGCCCTGGCCTCGAGCCTGGACCAGGCCGGCCCGGTGACGCGCACGGTGCTGGACTCGGCGCTGCTGCACGAGCTCATCGGCGGGCACGACCCCCGCGACTCGACCTCCATCGACGAGCCCCTGCCGGGCCTCGTCGAGGCTGCCCGGCAGGGCGCCGCGGGCGACCTGTCCGGGGTGCGCGTCGGCGTGGTGACCGAGCTGCAGGGCGAGGGCTACCAGGAGGGCGTGCAGGCTCGCTTCGACGAGTCGCTGGACATCCTGCGTGCCGCGGGCGCCGAGGTCGTCGAGGTCTCGTGCCCGCACTTCGAGTACGCCCTGGCCGCCTACTACCTGATCCTGCCGGCCGAGGCGTCCAGCAACCTCGCCAAGTTCGACGGGATGCGCTTCGGCCTGCGGGTCGAGCCCGAGGAGGGGCCGGTCACGGCGGAGCGCGTCATGGCGGCCACCCGGGGCGCGGGCTTCGGCGACGAGGTCAAGCGCCGCATCATCCTGGGCACCTACGCCCTGAGCGCCGGGTACTACGACGCCTACTACGGCAGCGCGCAGAAGGTGCGAACGCTCATCCAGCAGGACTTCGACGCGGCGTTCGAGAAGGTCGACGTGCTGGTGTCCCCGACGGCGCCCACGACCGCGTTCAGGCTGGGCGAGAAGCTCGACGACCCGCTGGCGATGTACCTCAACGACGTCGCGACGATCCCGGCCAACCTCGCCGGCATCCCGGGCATCTCGGTCCCGAACGGTCTGACGGCCCCGCCCGAGGGGGGCGCCGAGCTGCCCACGGGGTTCCAGATCCTCGCCCCGGCGAAGGCCGACGACCGCCTGTACCGGGTCGGTGCCGCGCTCGAGGCGGCGCTCGAGAAGTCCTGGGGCGGCCCCCTGCTCGACCGCGCGCCCGAGCTCGGCTGACGGACCCACGAAGGAGATGACTGTGACCCAGCTGGTCGACTACGCCGACGCGGTCCGACGGTTCGACCCGGTGCTCGGCATCGAGGTGCACGTCGAGCTCGGCACCCGCACCAAGATGTTCTGCGCGGCCGAGGTGGAGTTCGGCGGCGAACCCAACACGCAGACGACGCCCGTCAGCCTCGGGCTGCCCGGCGCGCTGCCCGTGGTCAACGGCACGGCCGTGGAGTACGCGATCCGGATCGGCCTGGCGCTGAACTGCCAGATCGCGAAGTCGTGCCGGTTCGCCCGGAAGAACTACTTCTACCCGGACGTACCGAAGAATTTCCAGACGTCCCAGTACGACGAGCCGATCGCGTTCGACGGCTGGCTCGACGTGGAGCTCGAGGACGGCTCGGTCCACCGGGTCGAGATCGAGCGCGCCCACATGGAGGAGGACGCCGGCAAGAACACGCACGTCGGCGGCACCACGGGGCGGATCCACGGCGCCGAGTACTCCCTGGTCGACTACAACCGGGCCGGCATCCCGCTGGTGGAGATCGTCACCAAGCCGATCACCGGCGCGGGCGACCGCGCTCCCGAGGTCGCCCGCGCCTACGTCCAGGCGCTGCGGGACATCTTCCGGGCGCTCGACGTCTCCGAGGCGCGCATGGAGCGCGGCAACGTGCGCGCCGACGTCAACGTCTCCCTGCGCCCGACCGCGCAGGACCCGCTGGGCACCCGCACCGAGACCAAGAACGTGAACTCGTTCCGGTCCGTGGAGCGCGTGGTGCGGCACGAGATCTCGCGCCAGGCCGCCGTCCTCGACGCCGGCGACGCCATCGTGCAGGAGACGCGGCACTGGCACGAGGACACGGGCGTGACGACGTCGGGCCGTGTGAAGTCCGACGCCGAGGACTACCGCTACTTCCCCGAGCCCGACCTCGTGCCGGTCGAGCCGTCGCGCGAGTGGGTCGAGGAGATCCGTTCCACGCTGCCGGAGCTGCCGCAGGCTCGCCGTCGTCGGCTGCAGACCGAGTGGGGCTACGCCGACGCCGAGATGCGGGACGTGGTCAACGCGGGCGCCGTGGAGCTCATCGAGGCGACCGTCGCCGCCGGTGCGACGCCGGCCGCCGCGCGCAAGTGGTGGATGGGTGAGCTGGCCCGCCGGGCCAAGCAGGACGAGGTCGAGCTTGCCGAGCTGCCGATCACCCCGGCCCAGATCGGCGAGCTGCAGCGGCTGGTCGACGACGGCCGCATCAACGACAAGATCGCCCGACAGGTGCTCGACGGCGTGCTCGCCGGTGAGGGCGACCCGCAGGCGGTCGTCACAGCCCGGGGCCTGGAGGTGGTCTCCGACGACGGTCCGCTGCTCGCCGCCATCGACGAGGCGCTGGCAGCCCAGCCCGATGTCGTCGAGAAGGTCCGTGGCGGCAACCAGGGCCCGGTGGGGGCCATCATCGGCGCGGTGATGAAGGCGACGCGGGGCCAGGCGGACGCGAAGCGCGTGCGCGAGCTCGTCCTGGAGAGGATCGGCAGTTGAGGCCGCCGGTCCTGGCCGGGGAGATGGTGCGGCTGCGGCCGATCGAGGCCCGTGACGCCGACCGGCTCTGGGAGTCGTTGCACGACGCCGAGGGCATGCGCCTGACGGGGACGACGGCGACGTTCAGCCGCGAACAGATCGACGACTGGGCGGCGAGCGTCGCCGACCGGGACGGTCGCCTGGACTGGGCGATCGTGCCCGGCGCGGTCCGGGACGGCGAGCCGGTCAGCGACGAGCTGATCGGCGAGATCGTGCTCAACGAGATCGACCCCGTCAGCCGCAGCGCGAACCTGCGCCTGCAGATGCTCCCGGACTACCGTGGCCGCGGGTACGGGCGGGAGGCGATCGAGCACGTGCTGCGGTTCGCGTTCGACGCCGCGCGCGAGGACGGCGGGCCGCGCCTGCACCGGGTGGGCCTCGACGTGCTCAGCATCAACCCGCGGGCCAAGGCGCTGTACGCGTCGCTCGGCTTCGTGGAGGAGGGGCGACTGCGCGACGTCTACCGGGACGGCGACTCCTGGGCGGACGCGGTCGTGATGAGCGTCCTGGAGGACGAGTTCCGCGACCTGCAGGCCGCCGCGGGCTAGTCCTTGGCCCGCTGGAAGTCGTCGAGAGCGACCCGTCGTTCGTGGGCGTGGTCGACGAGCGGCTCCGGGTAGTCGGCGGGCGGTGCGTCGAGCTTCCACGGCTGGTGCACCGCCCGTCCGGGCACGTCGCCCAGCTCAGGCACCCAGCGCCGCACGTAGACCCCGTCGGGGTCGAACTTCTCGCCCTGGGTGACCGGGTTGAAGATCCGGAAGTACGGCGCGGCGTCGAACCCGCTGCCGGCCACCCACTGCCAGTTGAGCTGGTTCTGGGAGACGTCGCCGTCCACCAGGTGCGCCATGAAGTGCTCCGCTCCGCGCTGCCAGCGCACGTGCAGGTCCTTGACGAGGAACGACGCCACGACCATCCGGACACGGTTGTGCATCCACCCCGTGGCCAGCAGCTGGCGCATGCCCGCGTCGACGAACGGGTAGCCGGTCCGCCCCGCGGCCCAGGCGTCGAACCATCGGCTCTCCTGCTCGCCCGTGGTCCAGGAGTCCTCGGGGACGACGGCGCGCACCGACCGGGTCCGGGCGGCCGGCCGGTGGTGGAGCACGTCGGCGTGGAACTCGCGCCAGGCGAGCTCGGAGCGGAAGGTGACGACGTCGTCGGACGGGGCGCCGTCGCGCTGCGCGGAGGCGAGGTCGGCGAGCATGGTGCGCGGGTGGATCTCGCCCCAGCGCAGGTGGACGGACATCGCCGACGTCCCGGCCCGGTCCGGTCGGTCACGCCCGGCGTCGTACTCCGCGAGCCCGTCGCGGACGAAGTCGTGCCAGCGCCGCCGGGCGGCCTCCTCACCGGCCCGCGGCAGGTGCGCGGTCGGTGCCGGACCGTCCGGCAGGTCGTCGCCGTCCAGCGCGGCCCAGGGGATCTCGCGGGGCCGGCGCGCCGGTGACGGCCAGCCGTGGTCCAGCCAGGCGTTCCGGAACGGGGTGAACACGCGGTACGGGGTGCCGGACCCGGTGAGCAGGCGACCGGGGGAGACGGCGTAGGCCGACCCGGTGCGCACCAGGGCGGCACCGTCCCGGCCGAGCGCCTCCTCGACGCCGTCGTCCCGCCGTCGGCCGTAGGGTTCGTGGCTGGCGGCGACGTGCACCTCCCGTGCTCCGACCTCGCGCGCGACGGCGGGCACGACGGCGCGCGGGTCGCCCCGGCGGACCACCAGCCGTCCGTCGCACGCCGCGTCCAGGGCGCGCAGCGAGTCCAGCAGGTAGGCGAGCCGGTTGGCGCCCGCGTGCGACCACAGCGCGTCGTCGAGCACGTACAGGCCGACGACGTCGGCGTCGTGGTCCCGGGCGGACTCGACGGCGGCGACCAGCGCCGGGTTGTCGGCGAGGCGCAGGTCGCGGCGGAACCACATCACGGACGTCGGCATGGCCCCCACGGTACGGGCGGACGGACGATCGCACAGGGGGACGCCGAACCGTCCGGTCGCAGGTCAGCGGGTCCGGTGCCAGAGTTTGTCCATGAGTGCGTCCGACGGCGAGCAGCCCGCAGCGTCCGAGCGTTCGGCCGACCGCTCGTTCTTCGGCCAGCCCCGCGGCCTGATGACGCTGTTCACCACGGAGCTGTGGGAGCGGTTCAGCTACTACGGGATGCGCGCCATCCTGGTGCTCTACATCACCGACGCCGTCGTCAACGGCGGGCTCGGGTACGACGAGACCACCGGCGAGGCCATCGGCTCGGTCTACGGCAGCTCGGTCTACCTGCTGTCCATCGTGGGCGGCTGGCTCGCGGACAGGGTCATCGGCGCCCGGCGCTCGGTGCTGTACGGGGGCGTGGTGATCGCGGCGGGCCACGTGTCCCTGGCGATCCCGCAGGAGTCCTTCACCTGGCTCGGGCTCGTCCTCGTGGCGCTCGGCACCGGCCTGCTCAAGCCGAACGTCTCGGCGATGGTCGGCGAGCTCTACGACCGCGACGACCCGCGCAGGGACAGCGGCTTCTCGATCTTCTACATGGGCATCAACCTCGGCTCGCTGTTCGCCCCCCTGATCGTCGGGACGGTCCAGCGCGTCTGGGGCTACCACGCCGGGTTCTCGGTCGCCGCGGTCGGGATGGCGATCGCCCTGGTGTTCTTCGTCCTCGGCCGCCGCCACCTGCACGGCGCGGGTGACGCGGTGCCCAACCCGGTCCAGCCCGAGGAGCGCGCCGGGATCGCGCGGATGCTCGCCCTCGTCGTCGTCGGCGTCGCCGTGATCTACCTGATCGCCGTGGTCGTCACCGGGTCGTGGGGCGGCACCACGTTCGTCGACGCGTTGAGCTACCTCGCCCTGGTCACCCCGGTCGTGTACTTCGTGATCATGTACCGGTCGCCGAAGGTCCTGGCGACCGAGCGGCCGCGCCTGCTGGCCTACATCCCCCTGTTCGTCGCCGCGATGCTGTTCTGGATGATCTTCGAGCAGGCAGCGACGACGCTGACCACGTTCGCCCGGGACCGCACCGAGCTGACGGTGCTCGGCCTCGAGGTCAGCCCCGCGTTCTTCCAGTCGGTCAACCCCGCCTCGATCATCCTGCTCGCCCCCGTGTTCGCCTGGCTGTGGCAGCGCACGGGCGGGCGTCCGCCGACGCCGTACAAGTTCGCGATGGGGCTCGCGCTGGCGGCGCTGTCGTTCCTGTTCCTGTCCGGGGCGTCCGCCGTCGTCGGCGACGACCGTGCCCCGGCGTGGGTGCTCATCGTCGTCTACGTCGTGCAGACCCTCGGGGAGCTGTGCCTGTCCCCGGTGGGCCTGGCGGCGACGACGCTGCTCGCGCCGCAGGCGTTCCGCGGGCAGGCGATGGCGCTGTGGTTCCTGGCCAACGCCTCCGGCCAGGCCATCACCGCCCAGCTCGTCCAGGCGACCGCCGACGTCTCCGACACCGCCTACTTCGGCTGGATCGGCGTGGTGGCGCTGGCGGTCGCCGGGCTGATGTGGGCGCTGTCGCCGTGGGTGATGCGGCACATCCGGGCGGCCGACGAGGCGGAGGGCGTGCACACCGCCGGAGCGTGACCGGCCGGGTCCGGCACGCGCGGCCCCGCCCGGTCACGGCACGCTCAGCGCATCCAGGTCCGGGCTCCGGGGACCCCCGAGGCCGCCCACGCCCGACCGAGACCCCACGTGTCGCCCGACCGCGTCAGGGCCAGAGCGGCCAGGAGGCCCACGTACACGAGGTGCTCGTCCACGACCGGGTTGTGCGACCCGGCGGCGAACGGCCATGCCGCCAGGAACAGCATCGCCATCACGAGTCCACCGGCGACGGCGGCGACCCGCAGTCCGATGCCGAGCAGGAGCGCCAGCCCGGTGCCGGCCATGGCCGCGACGAACAGCACGTCGGTGACGGGTCCGGCGAGCGCGGCGAACAGCGCGGCCGGCGGCGTGTCGAGGTGGGTGAGGTAGCCCGCGGTCGGGGAGCTCCCGGCGATCCACGACCGCTCGGGGGTGGTGGCGTGGCCGAGTCCGAAGACCTTGTCGAGCGCGGGCCACAGGAAGACGACGCCGAGCAGCAGCCGGCAGCACGCGAGGGCCCGGCGTGCTGCCGGGGAGCTGACGGGCCCGCTCGTCGGATCGGTCGGGGCGTGGGTGGTGGCGGTCTCGTGCATGGTGTCCTCGTCTCTGGTCGGGATGTGCTGCGACGCCGAGCAGCGTGCGGAGCGGGAGCGCTCCCTGACCAGGCAGGACGGGCGATCTGAGCGGTGCTGCGTAGGGATTCGTCCCGGGTGGTGAGACGCGTAGGGGAGTTCCCGTAGGACCACCTCGCGGACCGGTCGGGGCGGTCGGTCGACGACGGCGTAGTGTGCCCTCCGAACGTCGCTCACGTCACGCACGTGAACCGGTACGAAGGAGCAGACAGATGAGCCGCCCCCTGCGTTCGCGCACGTCGACCCACGGCCGCAACATGTCCGGAGCCCGCGCCCTGTGGCGCGCCACGGGGATGGGGTCGGAGGACTTCGGCAAGCCGATCGTCGCGATCGCCAACTCGTACACCCAGTTCGTCCCGGGGCACGTGCACCTCAAGGACATGGGCGACCTCGTCGCGGGAGCCATCCGCGAGGCCGGGGGAGTGGCCAAGGAGTTCAACACCATCGCCGTCGACGACGGCATCGCGATGGGTCACGGCGGCATGCTCTACTCGCTGCCGAGCCGCGACCTCATCGCCGACTCGGTCGAGTACATGGTCAACGCGCACTGCGCGGACGCACTGGTGTGCATCTCCAACTGCGACAAGATCACCCCGGGCATGCTCAACGCGGCGCTGCGGCTGAACATCCCGGTCGTGTTCGTCTCCGGCGGGCCGATGGAGGCCGGCAAGGCCGTCGTCGCCGACGGCGTGGCGAGGACCAACCTGAACCTCATCAACGCCATCAACTACTCGGCCGACGAGAACGTCTCCGACGAGGCGCTGGCGAAGGTCGAGGAGAACGCCTGCCCGACCTGCGGTTCCTGCTCCGGCATGTTCACGGCGAACTCGATGAACTGCCTCACCGAGGCGCTCGGCCTGTCGCTGCCGGGCAACGGGTCGACGCTGGCCACGCACGCCGCGCGCAAGGAGCTGTTCCTCGAGGCCGGCCGGACCGTCGTCGAGCTGGCGAACCGCTACTACGACGGCGAGGACGACACCGCGGCGCCGCGCGGGATCGCAACCAAGGAGGCGTTCGCGAACGCGATGGCGCTCGACGTCGCGATGGGCGGCTCGACCAACACGGTGCTGCACGTGCTCGCCGCCGCGCAGGAGGCCGAGGTCGACTTCACGCTCTCCGACATCGAGGAGATCTCGCGCCGGGTGCCCTGCCTGAGCAAGGTCGCGCCGAACCACCCGAACTACCACATGGAGGACGTCCACCGGGCGGGCGGCATCCCCGCGCTGCTGGGCGAGCTGCACCGGGCCGGCCTGCTGGAGAAGGACGTGTCCAGCGTGCACACGCCGACGCTGCCGGAGTGGTTGGACGACTGGGACGTGCGCGGTGGCAACGCCACCGAGCGCGCCCTCGAGCTGTTCCACGCCGCACCCGGCGGGGTGCGCACCACGCAGGCCTTCTCCACGGAGAACCGGTGGGAGTCCCTCGACACCGACGCCGCGGAGGGCTGCATCCGCGACGTCCAGCACGCCTACACCGTCGACGGCGGCCTGGCGGTGCTGCGCGGCAACCTCGCCGAGGACGGCGCCGTCTTCAAGACGGCGGGCGTCGACCCCGACGTGTTCCACTTCCGGGGCCGGGCGCTCGTGTGCGAGTCGCAGGACGAGGCGGTCGAGAAGATCCTCACCAAGCAGGTCGAGCCCGGGCACGTCGTCGTGGTGCGCTACGAGGGACCGGCCGGCGGCCCGGGCATGCAGGAGATGCTCTACCCGACCTCCTTCATCAAGGGCCGCGGTCTGGGCAAGGTCTGCGCGCTGATCACCGACGGCCGCTTCTCCGGCGGCTCGTCCGGCATCTCCATCGGGCACGTCTCCCCGGAGGCCGCCGCCGGCGGGCTCATCGGCCTGGTCGAGGACGGCGACGAGATCGAGATCGACGTCGACTCGCGCTCCATCCGGCTCGACGTCCCCGACGAGGTGCTCGCCGAGCGTCGCGCCGCGATGGAGGCCTCGGAGAACCCGTGGCAGCCGGTGGACCGCGACCGCTACGTCTCCCCGGCGCTGCAGGCCTACGCCGCGATGGCGACCAGCGCCGACAAGGGTGCCGTGCGGGACGTCTCGCTGGTCGCGCGCCGCTGACCGTGCGCGTCGTCGATCTCACGTCGCGGGACGTCGACGCGGTCGAGCTGCTGCTCGCCGACGACGGCGGCTACTCCCGCCGCGTCCTCGGGCGGGCGCCGCACCGCCACGACGCGGTCGACGTCCTCACGGCCCGTCCGCCGGGGACCGACCCCGCGGCGAAGACCGTGCTCGGGGCGATCGACGACACCGGAGTGCTCGTCGGACTGATCGACGTGATCCGCGGGTGGCCCGGGCAGGGCGACGCCCATGTCGGCCTGCTGCAGACGGCCGCGAGCCGTCACCGGCAAGGACTGGGCCGGGCGCTGCACACGGCGCTGGAGGAGCGGGTCGCGCGGTGGCCGGAGATCTCCCGACTCCGGCTCGCCGTCGTCGACACCAACCAGGAGGCGGCCGAACCGTTCTGGCGTGCGCTCGGCTACGAGCCCACGGGAGACGTGAGACCGTTCGGGTCCGGGAGCGTGCGCAGCACCGCGCGCATCTGGTCCCGCCCGGTCGACCGGTGACGACACCGGATCAGTCGGCCGGATAGAGCCCGGGGACGTCGATGCGCAGCGGGAACGGTCGGTCGAGCTCGAGGGTGTCGCGGGCGATCGTCACCGGGACGTAGGTGCTCGTGGCCTCGTCCAGCTCGTAGACGTGGATCACCGTCGAGGCGGGGGTGTCGTCGTTCTCGACGCGCCAGAAGTGGTCGATGCCGGCCCGCGCGTACTTGGCCATCTTCACGGTGCGGTCGCGGTGGGCGGACTCGGGAGAGACGACCTCGACGGCGAGAACGACGTCGGACGCGGGATACCACGTGGCGTCAGGATCGATCGTCCGGGTGGTGACGATGACGTCGGGCTCCGGGCGATTGCGGTCGTCGAGGCGGACGGTCATCTCACTGTCGACGAAGAACCCGTCCGGAGCCTGCGCGGAGAGCACGCTGTCGAGCGAGTGGATCACGCGGCGGTGCCACCGCTTCTGGGGGGACATCATGAAGACGAGGGCTCCGTCGATCAGCTCGGTGTGGCGGGGCGCGTGCGGCAGGTTGTCCAGGTCGTCGGCCAGCCAACCCTCCGGGCGCGGAGGGCGCATCCAGTCAGGCAGCGTGGTCATGGATCCACGATAGCCGTGTGCGTCGCGCCACGGCAGGGGATCGCAGCGCCAGGTGCCGCCGTCGGCCCTAGCCTGGGGACATGACGAGCACCGACGACCGGACCACGCCCGACCTCAAGCCCCGCTCCCGCCAGGTCACCGACGGCCTGGAGGCCACCGCGTCGCGCGGCATGCTGCGCGCCGTCGGCATGGGTGACGACGACTGGGACAAGCCGCAGATCGGCGTCGCGAGCTCGTGGAACGAGATCACGCCCTGCAACCTGTCGCTGGACCGGCTCGGCGGCGCGGTGAAGAACGGCGTGCACGCCGGCGGCGGCTACCCGCTGGAGTTCGGCACGATCTCCGTCTCGGACGGGATCTCGATGGGCCACGAGGGGATGCACTTCTCGCTGGTCTCCCGGGACGTCATCGCCGACTCCGTGGAGACCGTCATGCAGGCCGAACGCCTCGACGGCTCGGTGCTGCTCGCCGGCTGCGACAAGTCGCTGCCCGGCATGCTGATGGCCGCCGCCCGCCTGGACCTGGCCAGCGTCTTCCTCTACGCCGGCTCGATCATGCCCGGCTGGGTGAAGCTGTCGGACGGCACGGAGAAGGACGTCACCCTCATCGACGCCTTCGAGGCCGTCGGCGCCTGCTCGCGCGGGCTGATGTCCCGCGACGACGTCGACCGCATCGAGCGTGCCATCTGCCCCGGCGAGGGCGCCTGCGGCGGCATGTACACGGCGAACACCATGGCGTCGGTGGCCGAGGCGATGGGCATGTCCCTGCCGGGATCGGCGGCTCCGCCGTCGGCCGACCGTCGTCGCGACTCCTTCGCGCACGCCTCGGGCGAGGCCGTCGTCGAGATGCTCCGCCGTGGCATCACCGCCCGCGACATCATGACCAAGGAGGCCTTCGAGAACGCCATCGCCGTCGTGATGGCGTTCGGCGGGTCCACGAACGCCGTGCTGCACCTGCTGGCCATCGCCCACGAGGCCGAGGTCGAGCTGACGCTCGACGACTTCGACCGGGTGGCGAGCCGCGTTCCGCACCTGGGCGACCTCAAACCGTTCGGCCGGTACGTGATGAACGACGTCGACCGCATCGGCGGGGTCCCCGTCATCATGAAGGCGCTGCTCGACGCCGGGCTGATCCACGGCGACTGCCTCACGGTCACCGGCCGCACCGTCGCCGAGAACCTCGCCGACATCGCCCCGCCCGACCCGGACGGCAAGATCCTGCGGGCCCTCGACCAGCCGATCCACCCCACCGGCGGGATCACGATCCTGCACGGGTCGCTCGCGCCCGAGGGCGCCGTCGTCAAGAGCGCCGGGTTCGACTCCGACGTCTTCGAGGGCACCGCCCGCGTGTTCGAGCGGGAGCGGCACGCCCTCGACGCGCTCGAGGACGGCACGATCACCGCCGGCGACGTCGTCGTCATTCGCTACGAAGGGCCCAAGGGCGGCCCCGGCATGCGCGAGATGCTCGCCATCACCGGTGCGATCAAGGGCGCCGGGCTCGGCAAGGACGTCCTGCTCGTCACCGACGGCCGGTTCTCCGGCGGCACCACCGGGCTGTGCGTCGGGCACATCGCCCCCGAGGCCGTCGACGCCGGACCGATCGCGTTCGTGCGCGACGGCGACCGCATCCGCCTCGACGTCGCCGCCAAGACGCTCGACCTCCTGGTCGACGCCGACGAGCTGGCCGCCCGGCACACCGACGACTGGCAGCCCGTCCCGCACGGCTACACCCGCGGCGTGCTCGCCAAGTACACCAAGCTCGTGCAGTCCGCCTCGACCGGCGCCGTGCTCGCCTGAGTCCTGCGGGCGCGTGGCCGCGGCACCGGGCCTAGCGTGGAGGGATGAGCGACACCATCACCCCGGAGCAGTTCCACGCCGCCGACGGCACCCAGGACTGGCAGGTGCTCGACGGCGTCGCCACCGCGGTCTTCGCCACCGGCTCGTTCGCGACCGGCGTCCAGCTCGTCGACGCCATCGGCGAGCTGGCCGAGTCCGCGAACCACCACCCGGACGTCGACCTGCGCTACCCGTCGGTGACGGTCCGTCTCGTCTCGCACGACGTCGGTGGGCTCAGCGACCGCGACACGGCGCTCGCGGCCCGGATCAGCGAGGCGGCCCGCGAGCTGGACGTGCCCGCCGAGGTGCCGCCGTCGTCCTGACGTCGTCCTGACCTCGCGACGGTCGCCGCGGGCGACTTGCGAGGTTCGCCCCGTTCCCCGCTATGCTCCGCATCACACCCGGCGATGCGGTCGGGTGCCCACGAGGTGGTCGACGGCCACGAGGAGGCGGAGTGCCGACGGCGGACGGCGAGCTGGCGATCGAGACGCGCGGCCTGCGCAAGACGTACCGCAGCGTCCGGGGACGGCGCGTGGGCGTCGAGGGGCTCGACCTCCAGGTGCCGGTCGGGGGCGTGCACGGCTTCCTCGGTCCGAACGGGTCCGGCAAGACCACGACGATCCGGATGCTGCTCGGCCTGGTCCGCCCCGACCGGGGTACCGCGAGCATCTTCGGTCACGACGTGCCGCGGCACCTGCCCGACGTCGTGGGCCGGGTCGGCGCCATCGTCGAGAGCCCCAAGTTCTTCCCGGCGTTCAGCGCGCGCGCCAACCTGCGGCTGCTGGCCGACGGCATCGGCGCACCGCGCGAGCGGGTCGACGCCGTGATCGACCAGGTGGGCCTGTCCGGCCGGGCGAAGGACCGCTACCGCACCTACTCCCTCGGCATGAAGCAGCGCCTGGCGATCGCGGCGACCCTGCTGAAGGACCCGGACCTGCTGATCTTCGACGAGCCGACCAACGGGCTCGACCCCGCGGGCATCCACGAGATCCGCCGCACCATGCGGGGTCTGGGCGACCAGGGCAAGACCGTGCTGGTCTCCAGCCACATCCTGGCTGAGGTCGAGCAGATCGCCGACACGGTCTCCATCGTCGCGCGCGGCCGGCTGGTCGCGTCCGGCAGCGTCGCCGAGCTCATCGGGGGCCAGGGCGGGCCCGCGGTACGGGTCGGGCTGGCCGCCGACGACGTCGCGATCGCGA
>Ga0207735_100207_pt1 | contig 13775 bp, 9 predicted proteins | sample TtaePargueraPR_9_FD_187280 | JGI IMG/M metagenome (GOLD analysis project Ga0207735, IMG submission 187280) | Aerobic enrichment media microbial communities from Bioluminiscent Bay, La Parguera, Puerto Rico - Tt and E2 (1) (SPAdes) | ecosystem: Environmental > Aquatic > Marine > Unclassified ... | reverse complement strand
TCGCCGCCGCCAGCTCGAGGCGCCGTCACTCGTCCGTCTCGGTCGAGGCGTCGGCCGCATCCCCGGACTCGTCGTCCTCCGGGTCCGCCTCCGGACCGTCGGAGTCCTCGTCCTGACGGTTCACGGTGCTCTTCTCGGACGTGTCGTCCGCGCGACCAGCCGTCCCGCCGTCGCCGGCAGTGCCCTCATCCTGCTCGCCGCTCTCGGATCCGTCCGACGGCGGGGCGGACTCGCTCGGGGTCGGCTCCGTCGGCTCGGGGTCGGCGGACCCGCTGGGCGTCGGCTTCGGCTCCGAGGGCTCGCTTGGCTCCGGGGTCGGCGTCGAAGTCGGGGTCGGCTTCGGCGAGGCGCTCGGGGATGGTGACTGGGACGGCGACGGCTTGGCTGTGGGCTTGCCGGTGGGCTTGCCCGACGGCGAGGGTGACGGCTCGGGCGCGGGCTTCGGCTTCGGCGAGACGCTCGGCGACGGCGACGGCTGGGGCTTCTTGCCACCGCCCTTCGAGGTGTCCTTGGAGGCGTCCTTCGAGCCGGACCCGCCCTTGCCGGAGGTGCCGGAGGAGCCCTTCCGGTCCTCGGCGCTGTCGGACGAGCCGCCGTTCCCGGACCCGCTCCCGACGCCCGCACCCACACCGTCGCCGCCCGACGAGCTCCCGCCGGCGGCGGTCGTGACGTCCGCGGCGCTCGACGCGCGGTCGGGCACGGGGCCGGCGGCGAAGAACTCGAAGTGCCACGGCTCGGGCTTGACCCCGCCGGGACGCGCCCACGACGGGTTGTCCCAGCCGTAGTCGGGGCCGTGGACGCGCAGCCAGGTGTACTCGGCGGACGCGCCACCGGAGATCGGCGTGGACAGGTCGAGGGCGAGCCCCCACCCGTGGTTCGACGTCCCGGGGACGGCGGCGAGGTGCGGCTTGGCGATCCGGACCGCGACCTGCGCGTCGTAGGAGCGGTAGGAGTCGGTGATCGGGATGTCGACGCCGAACCGGTCGCGGTAGGCGGCGTTCAGCGCGGCGAACTGCTCCGCGGCGTCGCACCGCAGCAGGTGCCCGGGTGCCGACTCGACGGCGCACAGCACGGAGGTGGGGATGCGCCCGTTCAGGTATCCCGCCGTGGAGGCGCCGTGCTCGGCGACGACGGCGGCCAGCGCGGCAGACAGGGTGGACGCGCCGTCGAGCGGGATCCCGTCGGCCGTGACCTGCACGCCGTCGTCGGAGAGGTAGGTGCCGTCCGGCATCAGCGTCACGGCGGGCTGGACGTCGACGACGTAGGCCGCGGACGCGGGGTCGAGCAACGTGACCAGGTGCGTCGCGGCGACGACGACGTCGTCGAAGGTGACGGCGTCGTGCGCGTGCTCGTGACCCTCCGCCGTGTCGTTCTCGTGCCCGGCGTCGGCCGCGGCTCCGTCGGCGGATCCGTCGTCGACCCCGTCGGCGTTCCCGTGGGCGGCTCCGTCGAAGGCCCCGTCGATCGCCTCGGAGACCGGCGACCCGCTCGCGCTCGCGGCGGCGCCGTCGTGCTCGACGGAGTTCGCGACGGTGAAGGCCGTCTCCCCGGCCAGCAGCTCGTCGAACGTCGGGACGTCCAGCCCGGGGCCGTCCAGCGCGGGCAGGTCCTCCGGGGCGGTCTCGGTCTCCGCGGAGCCCTCGGCGTCCTCGTCCTGGTCGGCCTCGAGTCCGGCTCCCGTCGGAGCCTCGGCGCCGACGCCTTCCGACGGCGCGGCCTGCGTGCCCGAGGGCACGCCCGACGCCCCGTCCGCCGGCTCGGCCTGCGCCGGCTCGACGGGCACCAGCGGCTCCAGGGTCTGGGCGTCGAGATCGTTCCGGTCGAGGTCCTCGACGGCGATCGGCACGTCGGGAACGGCCGCTTCCTCGTCCTCCGGCGCAGGCTCCGCGGGGACCGCGGGTCCGACCGCACCGACCTGCGGGTCGACGAGCGCCTCGCGCTGGGCGACGTAGGTCAGCAGCACCGACCCGAGCTCGGCGGCCGCCTGGTGGATCTCGGGGCCGAGCTCTCGGCCCGACTCGAGGGCGACCTGCTCGGCGCTCTGCACGGCGCCCAGCACCTCGTCGACGGTCTGCGGGCCGGCGGTGGTGGCGGCGCCCACGATCTCGACCGGCTCCGGGACCTCGGGCGGGGGCGCCTGGAACTCGGCGTGGTGGGCGAACGAGTTCCAGGGCAGGTCCGCGGCCGACCCCGCCAGGAAGCCGGCGGCGAGCACGAACGACGCCGTCCCGGCGCCGAGGACGTGCCAGGCCTGTCGGGCCCGCGTGCGGGAGGGCGGCGCGGCGGCCTCGCCGTCGTGCCCCTCAGTCCGCTGGACCCTCACATCGAACCTTCCCCGAGCAACTGTGCTGGTCGGTCGCATCTTCGCACACACGCGCCGTCGAGTGAAACGGATCACTTCCGCACCAGTTCCACTCTGCGGCAGAGGCGGTGCCCGTGCCAGCCGAGGAGGGCTGCTCCGGGGAGATCACCCGGCAACTCACCCGGCCCTGGACGGCCGGGCAGACTGGAGCCATGACGGCACCCGCGACGCAGCCCGTGATCGACCTCAACAGCGACCTGGGCGAGGGCTACGGGCGGTGGCGGCTCGGCGACGACGAGGCGATGCTCGCCGTGGTGACGAGCGCCAACGTGGCCTGCGGCTTCCACGCCGGGGACCCGGCGACGATGCGGCGCACGGTGCGTGCCGCCGTCGAGCGGGGTGTCGCGGTGGGTGCCCAGGTCTCCTACCCGGACCTCGCGGGGTTCGGTCGGCGCGCGATGGACGTGCCGAGCGAGGAGCTGCGGGCGGACGTCGTCTACCAGCTCGGGGCGCTGCGCGGGATCGCGGTCGCCGAGGGTGGCGAGGTGCGGTACGTGAAGCCGCACGGCGCGCTGTACCACGCGGCCGCCGGCGACGAGCGGGTGGCGGCCGACGTCGCCGCGGCGGTCCGCGCCGTCGACCCGTCCCTGGTGCTGCTCGGTCAGCCCGGGTCGGCGGCGCTGGCCGCCGCCGAGTCGTTCGGGCTGGCCACGGCCGCCGAGGCGTTCGCCGACCGCGCGTACACCCCCGAGGGCCGGCTCGTCCCGCGCGGGGAGCCGGGCGCGGTGCTCGACGACCCTCGCGAGGTCGCGGCCCGGATGCTGCGCCTGGTGCGCGAGGGTCTCGTCACGGCGACGGACGGGACGGACGTGGCCGTGCGGGCGCACTCGATCTGCGTGCACGGCGACACCCCGGACGCGGTCCGCATGGCGGCCGAGGTCCGTGCCGTCCTGACCCGGGCGGGCGTGCAGGTCCGCGCGTTCGTGCCGGGGTCATGACGGTCCGGGTCCTGCCCGTGGGGGACGCGGCGCTGCTCGTGGAGCTCGACGACGGCGCGCGGGCCGTCGCGCTGCACGCGGACCTGGGTGCCGATCCCGTGCCCGGCGTCGGCGAGCCAGTGCCCGGCGCCCGCACGCTGCTGGTGCCGTTCCGTCCCGGTCGGATCGGGGCGGGCGACCTGGAGCGTGAGCTGCGCCGTCGTGCCGCCGCCGGCCGCGCGGCGCCGGACGGGTCCGCGGCACGCACGGTCGAGGTGCCGGTCGTCTACGACGGCGCGGACCTGCCCGAGGTCGCGGCGCACCTGGGCTGGTCGGTCGGGGAGCTGGTGCGCCGCCACGCGGCGGCGACGTGGACGGTGGCCTTCCTGGGGTTCGCGCCCGGTTTCGGGTACCTGACCAGCGACGACCCCGACCTGGTGGTCCCGCGCCGGGCCACCCCGCGCACGCGGGTGCCGGCCGGGTCGGTGGCGCTGGCAGGCCCGTTCGGTGGGGTCTACCCGCGCGACAACCCGGGCGGGTGGCAGCTCCTGGGCCGCACGGACGCGGTGCTGTGGGACGTCGACCGCCCCGAGCCGGCGCTCTGGGCGCCGGGTGACACGGTGCGGTTCGTGCCCGCCGACGCCGATCGGGTCGGCACTCCGCGGCCGGGTCGGCACGCGGGCCTGCCGACCCGGCCTCGGAGTACCGACCCGGAGCCGGCCGACCCGAGACCGGCCGGCCACCGCCTCGAGGTGGTCGCCGCGGGCCCCCAGGCGCTCGTGCAGGACCTCGGCCGCACGGGCGCCGCGCGGTGGGGCGTCTCCGGATCCGGGGCCGCGGACCCGCGCAGCCACCGTGCCGCCCAACGGGCCGTCGGCAACCCGCCCGGCACCGCCGGGATCGAGGCCCTCGGGGGCGGGCTCCGGCTGCGCGCCCGGGGGCGGGTCGTCGTGGCGACGGCGGGAGCGAGCACCGCCACCGTGCACCCGGCCGACGGCGGTGCACCCCGCGAGGTGCCGCCGTCGTCCCCCGTGCTCCTCACGGACGGCGACGAGCTCGCCCTCGGGGTGCCCCGGCGCGGGCTGCGCACCAGCGTGGCCGTGCGCGGCGGCGTCGACCTGCCGCCGGTGCTCGGTTCGCTCAGCACGGACCTGCTCGCCGGGCTCGGCCCGGCACCGCTGGCCCCCGGCACGGTGCTGCCCGTCGCTCCGGCGCCCGGGGACACCGTCGGGCTGCACGACGGCGGAGCCCCGGACCCGCACCACCTCCCCGCACCCGGGACGACGACGGAGCTCCCCGTGGTGCCGGGACCCCGGGACGACTGGTTCACGCCCGAGGCGCTCGCGGTCCTCACCGCCCAGGAGTGGGAGGTGACCGACGCCGCGGACCGTGTCGGGCTGCGGCTGCGCGGCGCCGCACCGCTGACCCGCACGACGGACGCCCGCGACGCCGAGCTGCCCAGCGAGGCCTGCGTGACCGGTGCGCTGCAGGTCCCGCCCGACGGGCAGCCGGTGCTGTTCGGCCCCGACCACCCGCTGACGGGCGGCTACCCCGTGGTGGCCACCGTGCCCACCACGCACACCTGGCTGCTCGGCCAGCTGCCACCCGGCGCACGCCTGCGGTTCACCGTCCGTCCACCCAGGTAGCCGCCGGGTGACCGTCGGCACCACGTGTGCACAAAGTCTCCACCCGTCCTGTGACGCACACCGCAGGAATCCGCGCAGGTCGCAGGCAGAATCGACCCATGACGTCGACGACGACCTCGCCCCAGACCCCGCGGCACAGCACCTCCCGGTTCGCCGCCGCCGGCCTGCTCGCCCTGGCGATGATGCTCGGGGCCTGCTCCGCACCCGCCGACGTCCAGCAGTTCATCGACGACGCCCAGAGCCGCGCCGAAGCCATCGAGGGCGACCTGCGCGAGATCGAGGAGCAGGTCACCGGCGTGCCCGACCAGCTGCAGGGCTCCGTCGCCGACGCCGTCGCCTCCGCCCAGGCCGCCACCGACGAGGCGCGGGCCGCTCTCGAGCAGGCCGCCGAGTCGGAGGACGGGGCCGTCGTCGCCCTCGAGGACGCCCAGGTCGCCCTCGAGGCCGCGTCCGCCGAGGTCCGGCACGTCACCGAGCAGGCGCGCGAGCAGGGCGCCGACGACGTGGCCGCCCTGCTGTCCCAGCTCCAGGAGCAGATCGACGGGCTCCGCGGCGAGACCGAGGACGCCGCCGCTTGAGCCGCATCCGGTAGCGGACCCGGGGCCGAAGCCAGACGTCTCAGGCGAGCCACTCCCGGGCCGCGCCGACCAGCAGGGCCACCCCCAGGTCGAGGGTGGGCTGCGGCACCGGGGCGAAGAACGGCGAGTGGTTCGGCGCGACGCCGTCCGGCAGGCTCCCCATCCCGGTGACGGCCGAGACCTCGACCCCCGCGAACGCCGCGGGGTCGGCGCCGCCCACGTTCCAGTACACGAGCGGCGCGCCGGCGGCCGTGGCGAGGTCACCCACGTCCTCCGACCCGGACAGGGGCGGCATCGCGACGACGGTCGGTCGGCTGCCGGCCTCCCGGATCGCGTCCTCGTGCTCGTCCAGGATCGCCGCGAGCGCCGTCCGGGTCCGGTCGGCGGCGTCGGAGTCGTTGACGGTGGGGTTGAACAGGGCGATCTGCTCGTACTCGGGCGGTCGGGGTGCTCCGGAGGCCGCGGCCTCGGCGTCGACGACGCGGTGGATGGCGGCGAGCACCCGGTCGCGGACTCCCTGGTCGAAGCTGCGCACGTTGACCAGGAGCTCGGCACGGTCGGGGATGATATTGGCCTGCGTGCCGGCGCGGACGGATCCGACTGTGAGCACGGCCTGCTCGCCCATCCCGACCTCGCGGGCCACGATCCCCTGCAGGCGCTGGACGGTCGCGGCGGCCATGAGGACGGGGTCGACGGTCGCCTCCGGGCTGGAGCCGTGACCGCCCGTGCCGTGCAGGGTGATGCGCAGGGAGTCGGCGGCGGCCATGGAGGTGCCTGGCGTGAGGTTGACGGTGCCGACGGGGAAGGGCATGACGTGCTGGCCGAGCACGACGTCGGGCACGCCGATCCGGTCGTAGAGGCCGTCGGCGACCATGGCCCGCGCGCCGGCCCCGACCTCCTCGGCGGGCTGGAACAGCACCTGCAGGGTCCCGGACCACTCGGAGCGGCGGGCGGCCAGCTCGGCGGCGGCGCCGAGCAGGCAGGTGACGTGCAGGTCGTGGCCGCAGGCGTGCATGGTGCCGGTCTCGTGGCCGTCCGACGTCGTGGCGGTGTCCGTCGAGGCGTGGTCCAGGCCGGTGCGCTCGGTGAGCGGCAGGCCGTCCATGTCGGCGCGCAGCAGGACGGTCGGCCCGTCGCCGTTCGCCAGGACACCGACGACGCCGGTGCCGCCGAGGCCGGTGTGCACCTCGTACTCGCCGCTGCGCAGCCGGTCGGCGACGATCCCGGCGGTGCGGTGCTCGGCGAACGCGAGCTCCGGGTGGGCGTGCAGGTCCGTGTAGACGGTCGTCAGCTCGGCGGAGGTCGGCGTGCTCATGACAGCATGATGCCGTGCCTCAGGACGACGACCTCACACTGCGCATCGGCCACGAGGAGCTGGTGGTGCGGCAGCGCTACGAGACGCTGAGCATCGCCAACGACATCCTCATCGGCCTGTGGTTCGTGGTCGGCTCGGTGCTGTTCTTCTCCGAGTCCACCGCGACCGCCGGCACCTGGCTCTTCCTGGTGGGCAGCGTCCAGATGCTGCTGCGCCCCGGCATCCGGTTGCGTCGGCGCGTGCACCTGAAGCGGCTCGGGTCGGCGCACGCCGAGACCGCCCGGGACTTCTGAGGGCCGTCAGTCCGGGTCGGTCGGGTCCAGCGGCTGGTCGGGGTCGAGGTTGACGGTGCCGCGCCGCCAGTACCCCGCGACCGTCACGCGTTCCGGGCCGAGGCCCAGCTCGTGGCGCAGGTGGCGGCGCACCGGCGTCAGGTCGCCGGCCTCGCCGAGCGCGACCACGTGCTCGCCGTCGTCCAGCGGACCGAGGGACCGGACGGCCTCGGCGAGCTGTCCCGGCCCGTCGGTGCGGTAGAGGATCTCGACGTCGGCGTGGGCGAGCTCGGACTCGACGTGGTCCTCGTCGGTGTCGTCGCCGATCTCCACGATCGCGGTGACGCGCACGTCGGGTCCGACGGCGGCCACCCACCGGGCGACGGCGGGCAGCCCGGTCTCGTCCACCGCGAGCGTGAGGCGCTCGATGCCGTCCGGGACGCCTCGGGAGACCCGCGGCCCGGCGAGCACCAGCTCGTTGCCCGCGGCGGCCCGGGCGGCCCAGTCGGCGGCGGGCCCGCCGCCGTCGTGCAGCACCCAGTCGATGTCGACCTCCGCGACGCCGTCGACGCTGCGGGTGGCGCGCACCGTCATCTCGCGCGAGACGGACACCACGCCGGTGGGCCGCTGCAGCCCGCCGTCGGGCGCGACCGTGGGCGCGTGCAGCTCGCCGGTGGAAGGGTCCGGCAGGAACACCTTGACGTGGTCCTCCGGGCCGGGTGCCGGCAGTGCCGCGAGGGACGACGGCGCGGCCGGGTCGGCGCCGTCGACGTCGCGCAGGGTGGTGCGCACCATCGACCCGGTGAGCCGTTCGACGGCGTGGACACGGGCGGGTCGCGGGACGAGGTCGTGCTGAGTGCGAGGTCGGGCGGACATGCCTCGATCGAATCACGGCCGACGGCCCGGGCGCAGCCGCCCTGGTGCTCGGGCCGCCGCTTCGCCACACTGGGGCCGTGAGCGACCCGCAGCAGCCGTACGAGGGCTACCGTCCCGCCGACCGACCTGACCCGTCCGGGCCCGCCGATCCCGGCGGTCCCGCCGATCCCGGCGCCGGGGACCGCCCCGACCAGGGCGCGCCCCCACCGGGATACGGGCCGCCGCCCGGCTACGGACCCCCGCCGCCCGGCTACGGGGCGTACCCCGGGTACGGCTACGGGCAGCCCGGCTACCCGCCCCCGGGCTATGTCCCGGACCCGCCCGGCAAGGTGATGGGCATCGTCGGCTTCGTGCTGGCGTTCGTCTTCGCGCCCGCGGGCATCGTGGTCTCCGCGATCGCGCTCTCGGACTCCAAGAAGGTCGGCTACGACAACGCCCTCGGCAAGTGGGGCCTGTGGCTGTCGATCGCGTTCACGGCGATCGCGTTCCTCGCGGTGATCGCCTACGTCGGCTTCATCGTGGCCATGATGGGGATGGTCGCCACCACGTCGGAGCTCGCCACGACCGTGTGACCCGTGTGACCCGTTCGAGCCGCGCGACGGATTCCGCTTGCCAGCCTTGCGAGAATGGGTCGCCGTGAGTACCGAGCAGCCGTCCGTCACGCCGCCCGCCCGCGACAGCGGGGGTCGCGGCGACGGCGGACGTCGACGCCGGGGGCGCGGTCGCGGTCGGCGAGGCCCCCGCCCCGACGGGCCGCGCCCGGCACGGGTGAGCCGTGCGGAGCTGGACCGCGCCGCGGCCGCGCGTGCCGCCGTCGTCGTCCCGGACATCACCTACCCGGAGCAGCTGCCCGTCTCGGCGCGGCGCGAGGACATCGCCGCGGCGATCCGGGACAACCAGGTCGTCATCGTGGCCGGTGAGACCGGCTCCGGCAAGACGACGCAGCTGCCGAAGATCCTGCTCGAGCTCGGTCGGGGCCGTGCCGGGCAGATCGGGCACACGCAGCCCCGCCGGATCGCGGCCCGCTCCGTGGCCGATCGCGTCGCCGACGAGCTCGGCACGGAGCTGGGTGGCGTCGTCGGGTACCAGGTGCGGTTCACCGACACCTCCAGCGAGGACACGCTCGTCAAGGTCATGACGGACGGCATCCTGCTCGCCCAGATCCAGCGGGACCCCGACCTGCTCGCCTACGACACGATCGTCATCGACGAGGCGCACGAACGCTCGCTCAACATCGACTTCCTGCTCGGGTACCTGTCCCGGCTGCTGCCGCGCCGGCCGGACCTCAAGCTCGTCATCACGTCGGCGACGATCGACTCGGAACGCTTCGCGGCGCACTTCTCCCCCGCCGCCCTGGCCCGGGAGGGCGGGGCTCCCGAGGCGGTCGTCGACGTGCTGCCCGACGCCGCCCCCGTCGTCGAGGTCTCCGGACGCACCTTCCCCGTCGAGATCCGCTACCGACCCCTGAGCCCGGACGGCGACGCCTCGGGGGGCGGGAAGAAGAAGGGTGAGGAGAAGGACCTCGTCACCGGGATCGTCGAGGCCTGCGACGAGCTGATGCGCGAAGGGCCCGGCGACATCCTCGTGTTCCTGTCCGGCGAGCGCGAGATCCACGACGCCGCCGACGCCCTCGAGGGCCACCTCAAGGAGCGCGTCCGCGACCCGAAGCGGCCCGACCACGTCGAGATCCTGCCGCTGTACTCGCGGCTGTCCGCCGCCGAGCAGCACCGCGTGTTCCAGTCGCACCCGGGCCGGCGCATCGTGCTGTCCACGAACGTGGCCGAGACGTCCCTGACCGTCCCGGGCATCCACTACGTCGTCGACCCCGGCACCGCCCGCATCTCCCGGTACTCGAAGGCCACCAAGGTCCAGCGGCTGCCGATCGAGCCGATCAGCCAGGCGTCGGCCAACCAGCGGTCCGGTCGGTCCGGACGCGTCGCCGACGGCATCGCGATCCGGCTGTACTCCGCCGAGGACTTCGAGGGGCGGCCCGAGTTCACCGAGCCCGAGATCCTGCGCACGTCGCTCGCCTCGGTGCTGCTGCAGATGATCTCCGTGGGCGTGGTCGGCTCCCCCGACGACGTCGCGAGGTTTCCGTTCGTCGAACCCCCGGACACGCGGGCCGTGCGCGACGGCGTCAACCTCCTGGCCGAGCTCGGCGCGCTCGCCCGCCGCCGCGGGCGCGACGGCACGGCGTCGAACGACGTCCACCTGACCGACGTCGGCCGCACCCTGGCGCGCCTGCCCATGGACCCCCGCCTGGCCCGCATGGTCATCGAGGGCTCCCGCCTCGGCGTCGCCCGCGAGGTCGCGATCATCGCCGCCGCCCTGTCCATCCAGGACCCCCGCGAACGCCCCGCCGAGTCCCGCGAGCAGGCCGACCAGGCGCACGCCCGCTTCACCGACCCGACGTCGGACTTCCTCAGCTACCTCAACCTGTGGGAGTACCTGCGCGAGCAGCAGCACCAGATGGGCTCCTCGGCGTTCCGCCGGCTGTGCAGGAGCGAGTACGTCAACTTCCTGCGCGTGCGCGAGTGGCAGGACGTCGTCGCCCAGCTGCGGCAGATGGCCAAGCAGCTCGACATCGACATGTCGTTCCGCCCCTCCACCACGGGCCCCTCGGTCGAGGCGGACGGCGACGGCGACGGCGGGACGAGCTGGAAGCGGTCCTGGGACGGCGACACCGTCCACCGCGCCCTGCTGTCCGGGATGCTCTCCCAGATCGGCATGCAGGACACCGGCGAGGTGAAGGCGTCCGCCGTGGCGCACCTGCGTGGCGAGGCCCGGGCGCGGGCGCTGCGCCAGGCCGCCAAGCGGGCCCGCAACGAGTACCTCGGCGCGCGCGGAGCCCGGTTCGCGATCTTCCCCGGCTCCCCGCTGTCCAAGAAGCCGCCGGCGTGGATCATGGCCGGCGAGCTCGTCGAGACGTCCCGCCTGTGGGCGCGCGACGTCGCGAAGATCCAGCCCGAGTGGGCCGAGGAGCTCGCCGGCGACCTGGCCAGACGCACCTACTCCGAGCCGCACTGGTCCACCAAGCAGGGTGCCGCGATGGCCACCGAGAAGGTGCTGCTGTACGGGGTGCCGATCGTCGCCGACCGCCCCGTGCTCTTCGGCAGGATCGACCCCGAGGGCGCCCGCGACCTGTTCATCCGGCACGCGCTCGTCGAGGGGCAGTGGACCACCCACCACGCGTTCTTCGCCGAGAACCGCCGCCTGCTCGCCGAGGCCGAGGAGCTGGAGGCCCGGTCGCGGCAGCGCGGGCTCGTCGCCTCCGAGGACGACCTGTTCGCCTTCTACGACGAGCGGGTCCCCGCGCACGTCGTCAGCGCCCGGCACTTCGACTCCTGGTGGAAGAAGGCCCGCCGCGACGACCCCGACCTGCTCACCTTCACGCTCGACCAGCTCGTCGACGCCGAGGCCGTCGACACATCCGAGTTCCCCGAGACGTGGACCCAGGGCGAGGTCACCCTGCCGCTGACGTACCAGTTCCAGCCCGGGTCCGACGCCGACGGCGTCACCGTCCACATCCCGGTGTCGATCCTCAACCGGGTCTCCCCCGACGGGTTCGACTGGATGGTGCCCGGCCTCCTCGACGAGCTGTGCGTCGCCACCGTCCGCTCCCTGCCCAAGACGGTGCGCCGGGAGCTCGTGCCCGCACCCGACGTCGGTGCCGCAGTCGCCGGCTGGATGCGGGAGAACGTCCCGGCCTGGGAGGACCTCACGCGGGCCGGGGACATGGCCACGCCGTTCCACGTCGAGTTCACCCGCGCCGTGCGTGCGCTGCGCGACGTGATCATCCCCGACGAGGTGTGGGACGCCGAACGCGTCGAACGGCTGCCCGCGCACCTGCGGATGACGTTCCGCGTCGAGAGCACCGGGGACGCCGCCGGTGCCGGGTCGCGCGACAGCGGCCCCGCCGGAGGTGGACGACGGCGGTCGGGCGGCAAGAAGGGTCGCGGCCGCGGGGCGGCGCAGCCGTCGGGGCCCGTGGTGCTCGACGAGTCCAAGGACCTGCTGTCCCTGCAGAAGAAGCTCGCGCCCCAGGCGGAGGCCGCCGTGCGGTCGGCCGTCAAGGGAGCCGTGGGGGTGGCATTGGAGGAAGCCACGCGGGCTGCGTCTGGCCGTTCCGGAACGCCCGGGGACGGCGCCTCGGCGGCGCCGCCTCGCTCACGGGCCCCGGGGGGCCCTCCGCTACGGCTCGACGGCGGCGCCTCCGACACCCCGACCCCGGGCTCCGCGGGTTCGTCCGGGTCCGGGCGGTCCGACGGCGATCCGGCGGCCTCCGCTGCAGGGTCACCGCACGCCGGTGGCCCTTCCGGCGGCGGTGCTGTCGTGCAGGAGGCCGAGGGACTCTCGACGTGGCCCGGGGGGCTCGCAGACGGGGTGCTGCCCGACGTCGTGTCGACCGATCTCGGTGGCGGCGTCGTCGTGCAGGGGTACCCGGCGCTCGTCGAGGAGGCTGGTGGCAAGGGCTCCGGGCCGTCGGTGGCGCTGCGGATCCTGGCCGACCCCTCCGGGCGGGACGCCGCGCACGCGGCCGGCGTGCGGCGGTTGCTGCTGTCGGAGACGGCGCTGCAGACCGGCCGGATCACCTCGCGGTGGTCGGCGAAGCAGTCGCTGACGCTGGCGGCCGCGCCGTACCGGAACACCGACGCGCTGGTCGCCGACCTGCAGCTCGCCGCCGTCATCGCCCTGACCAGCCCGGACGCCGACAAGGCCCCGGGGACGCCGACCGGCGGACCAGTCGCTGTACAGGTCCGCAACGCCGAGATGTACCAGGAAGCGGTCGCGTTCGTGCGCCGGCACCTGGAGGACGAGGTGCACCGGGTCGTCGGTCACGTCGTCGCCGCGCTGACCGCCTGGCGGACCGTCGAGACGGAGGTCACGGCGTCGTCGTCGCTGGCCCTGCTCAACACGCTGCAGGACATCCGCGAGCACGTCGCCGGCCTCGTCTTCGACGGGTTCGTCTCCGCGACCCCGCCCCGGCGGGTGCCGCACCTCGTGCGCTACCTGCGGGCGGCGTCGTACCGACTGGAGAAGGCCGAGTCGAATCCCTACCGCGACGCCGAGCTCGCCTGGAAGATCCACGACGTCACCGGCGTCTACGACCAGGCACGGGAGGCCTACGCCGCCGGACCGCCCGACCCGGCGCGGGCGGCCGAGCTCGCCGACGTCAGGTGGCTGCTCGAGGAGCTGCGGGTGTCGCTGTTCGCCCAGCAGCTCGGCACGGACGGGTCGGTCAGCGAGAAGCGGATCCGCAAGGTCCTCAACCCCGGCGGCTGGTAGCGCGACGCTGGGCTCACGGGCTGATCCGACAGGTTCTCCGATGCGCTCCTGTCACGGGCCCATCAACGCCAGGGGGACGACGGCGATTCCGTCCTGGCCGCGCCGGTAGGCATGCTGTCCGGTCGTGACGACGGCCGCATCGACGAGATCGTGGCCGAGCTGTTCCTTCAGCCACCGCAGATGCCGGAAGTCCTTCTCGGCGGGCGTCGCCTTGAGCTTGACCTCCAACGCCAGGACACGCCCGTCGCGCCGTTCGACGATGAGGTCGACCTCGTGGTCACCTCCCTTGGTCCTCAGGTGCCGGACGTGGGCCTCCGCTGCCTCCGCATACACCAGGACGCTGAGGGTCACCAGGTGTTCGAACAGTTGCCCCAGAACGGCTCCGTCACGCAGACCTGCGGCGGAGGCCGTACCACGCATCAGCTGTTCGGCGTCCAGTCCAAGGAGCACAGCCGCCAACGCCGGGTCCGCGAGGTGATGCTTCGGCGCCTGGGTGAGGCGATCAAGATGGTTTCGGCTCGGC
>Ga0207735_100206_pt1 | contig 13778 bp, 13 predicted proteins | sample TtaePargueraPR_9_FD_187280 | JGI IMG/M metagenome (GOLD analysis project Ga0207735, IMG submission 187280) | Aerobic enrichment media microbial communities from Bioluminiscent Bay, La Parguera, Puerto Rico - Tt and E2 (1) (SPAdes) | ecosystem: Environmental > Aquatic > Marine > Unclassified ... | reverse complement strand
CCCGCCACACCGTGTCCCACGTCCCGAGCAGCAGGGAGACGGCCGCAGCGCCCAGCAGTCCCAGCGTGACCCCCTGGGCGACGAGCAGGCCGCGGGCGCCGCCGTCGTCCGCTCCGTCGTCGGACGTCCCGGGGCTGCGGGCGCCGGCGGCGAGGACGGCGACGAGCACCAGCACCGCGAGGGCGAGGGCCACGGTGCCCAGGCCCACGTAGTAGCGCACCGTGCCCAGCGTCGGTGCGACCGCTCGCTCGGCGACGGGTCCGGCGAGCGTCTGCAGGCCGAGGCGTGCGGTCACGAGCAGCGACACGGCCACCAGGACGGACCGCCCCGTCACGCGGCCGCGGGCGACGAACGCCGCGACGACCGCGCCCGGCAGCGCGTAGGCGACCAGCGCGGTGACGGCCGCCGTCGTGACGCCCGCGGCGAACGCTCGGTCCAGCAGGGGGCCGCTGGCACGCACGAGCTCCGCGGTCAGCGCGGTGACCAGCGCGAGGAGCCACAGCAGCGAGCGGTCGCGGGATGCCGTGGTCACGACGGCGAGGCTATCGCGGTACCGGCGCGCATCCGGGTCAGCGCTCCGAGCCGCCGGCGATCTCGAGCAGGGTGTCCACGGCGTCGGCGAACGCCGGGTGCAGCGGCAGGTCGGAGAGGGCCGCCACGGGGGTCCAGCGCACATCGATGCTCTCGGCGTCGGTGGGGGCCGGCACGACGGCGGACCCTGCGGCGACCTCCGCCACCACCGTCGTGTAGGACCACGCCGGGTGCGCCAGCACGTGCTCGCCGAGCACACGGACGTCGGCCGGGTCCAGCCCGGCCTCCTCGGCGGCCTCGCGCAGCGCCCCGCCCGCCACAGACTCCCCGGGGGCGAGCGCCCCGCCGGGGATACCCCACGTGCCGCCCTCGTGCGACCACGCGGCGCGGTGCTGCAGGACGACGTCGTCGACACGCAGCGCACCGTCCGGTGCGGGCGCGCGCCGGACCAGGAACAGCCCCGCCGCGCCGTGCAGGCCCCAGTGCCGGTGGTCGCCGCAGGTCACCCAGCCGTCACCGGGGTGGCGGTGGTGCGGGGGCGGGGCGGCGGCCACGCGTCAGGCGATCTCGCAGATGGCGGTCCCGGCCGACACGCCCGCCCCGGGCTCGAGGCTGAGCCCCTGGACGGTGCCGGCCCGGTGCGCGGTCAGCGGCTGCTCCATCTTCATCGCCTCCAGGACGACGATCAGGTCACCCTCGGCGACCTCGTCGCCCTCGGACACGGCGACCTTGACGATGGTGCCCTGCATCGGGGAGGCCAGGGTGTTGCCGCCGGCGCCGGACGAGGCGGTGGACCGTGCGCCGCGGCGGGCCGGACGACGGCCGTTCTTGGCGGCGTCGGCGCGGCGCGCACGGCCGGCGGCCATGCCGAGGCCGGCCGGCAGCACGACCTCGAGGCGGCGTCCGCCGACCTCGACGACGACCCGCTCGGGGGCCTCGTCGGTGTCGTCCTCGGTGTCGTCCGCCGCGGGTGCCGCCGGGGCCAGGGCACGCAGCTCGTCGGTGAACTCGGTCTCGATCCAGCGCGTGTGCACGCCGAAGTCCGCGGCGGTGGCGGCCTCGCCGTCGGCCGGCACGAACGCCTCGGCCTCGAGCACGGCCCGGTGGAACGGCACGACGGTGGGGATCCCGGTCACCTCGAGCTCCCGCAGGGCACGGCGGGCCCGCTGGACCGCCTGGGTCCGGGTCGCACCCGTGACGATGAGCTTGGCGATCATCGAGTCGAACAGCCCGGAGATGCTGTCGCCCTCGACGACGCCGGTGTCGACGCGCACGCCGGGGCCCGAGGGCCATCGCAGCGTCGAGACCGTGCCGGGCGCGGGCAGGAACCCTGCGGCCGGGTCCTCGCCGTTGATGCGGAACTCCAGGCTGTGGCCCCGCACGGTCGTGGACTCGTAGCCCAGCTCCTCCCCGGCGGCGATGCGCAGCTGCTCGCGCACCAGGTCGATGCCCGTGACCTCCTCGGTCACGGGGTGCTCCACCTGCAGGCGGGTGTTGACCTCGAGGAACGACAGCGTGCCGTCGGTGCCCACGAGGAACTCGCAGGTGCCGGCACCGACGTACCCGGCCTCGGCCAGGATCGCCCTCGAGGCGCGGTCCAGCTCCGCCTCCTGCTCGGCGGACAGGAACGGGGCGGGCGCCTCCTCGACCAGCTTCTGGTGGCGGCGCTGCAGGGAGCAGTCGCGGGTGGAGACGACCACGACGTTGCCGTGGGTGTCGGCCAGGCACTGGGTCTCGACGTGCCGGGGCCGGTCCAGGTAGCGCTCCACGAAGCACTCGCCGCGACCGAACGCCGCGACGGCCTCGCGGACCGCCGAGTCGTACAGCTCGTCGATCTCCTCGTGCGTGCGGGCCACCTTCAGACCGCGTCCGCCGCCACCGAACGCGGCCTTGATGGCGATGGGCAGCCCGTGCTCCGCGGCGAACGCGCGGACCTCCGCGGCGTCGGCCACCGGATCCTTCGTGCCGGGCACCAGCGGCGCACCCGCGCGCTGGGCGATGTGCCGGGCGGAGACCTTGTCGCCGAGCGCCTCGATCGCCGCCGGGGGCGGTCCGATCCACGTCAGGCCGGCGTCGATCACGGCCTGGGCGAACGCGGCGTTCTCCGAGAGGAACCCGTACCCGGGGTGGACGGCGTCGGCACCGGAGCGGCGGGCGACGTCCAGGAGCTTGTCGACGTCGAGGTAGGTGTCGGCTGCGCGGTCGCCGCCCAGCGCGAAGGCCTCGTCGGCGAGGCGCACGTGCAGGGCCTGACGGTCCGGGTCGGCGTAGACGGCGACGGAGGTGAGACCGGCGTCGGTGCAGGCGCGGGCGATGCGGACGGCGATCTCACCACGGTTGGCGACGAGGACCTTGCTGATGGAGGGCACGGCTCACGGTAACGCGCCACCGACCCCGTCCCGGTACTTCGCCGGGGCCGCGTGGGGAAGTCTGTGCCGGGTGCCAACGGCGATCCGGGCCGTTTGTGCACATCCCACATGGACGGGGTCCCAGGGCCCCTGGGGACCGGCCTGATCTTGGCGGTTCCCTCAGCCGGCGGGCGTGCTGCGCAGCGCACGCCACGGGACGTCGATCTCGGCGAGCAGCTCGCGCAGGAGCGGGAGCGACACCCCCACGACGCCGTGGTGGTCGCCCTCGAGGCCCTCCACGTACGGACCGCCCAGGCCGTCGATGGTGAACGCGCCCGCCACGTGGAGCGGCTCGCCCGTGGCGACGTAGGCGTCGATCTCGTCGTCGTCGAGGTCGGCGAAGTGCACGGTGGTGGAGCTCGTGGCACCCAGCGTCGCGCCGGTGCCGCCGTCGTCGGGCTCGCGCACGTCCACGAGCCAGTGCCCGCTGTGCAGCACGCCGCTGCGTCCGCGCATGCGCCGCCAGCGGTCGCGGGCCTCGTCGGCGTCGTCGGGCTTGCCGACCACCTCGCCGTCGATCTCCAGCATCGAGTCGCAGCCCAGCACCAGGGCCGACGACGCCCCGGCCGCGTCCGGCCCGCCGTCCTCGACGCGGCGTGCGACGGCTTCCGCCTTCGCCTGGGCCAGGGTGAGCACGGCGTCCGACGGCGCCAGGTCCGGGAAACGTTCGCGGGCCGCCGCCAGGACGGCGTCCTCGTCGACGGCGCTGACGATCACCGTCGGCTCGACACCCGCCGCGCGCAGCGTCGACAGGCGGGCGGGGGACTGGCTGGCCAGCACGAGTCGCGTCACGTCGGCACCCTACCCGCCGGGGTCAGGTGAGCAACGCCGCCGCGACGACCATCACCACCGGAGAGGCCAGCGTGGTCATCAGCACCGTGTCCCGGGCCAGCACCTCGCCCCGGCGGAACCGCGCGGCGTAGTTGTAGATGTTCTGCGCCGTGGGCAGCGCCGCGAGCGTCACCGCGGTGGCGACCGCCGCGTCGTCCAGCCCGAACCCGTAGCGAGCGACGACGAAGGCGACCGCCGGCATCACCAGCGCCTTGAGCACGGTGGCCACGACGACGGGCGCCCGGCCCTCCTCGCCCCGCAGCGGTCGTGAGCCGTGCAGCGACATGCCGAACGCCAGCAGGATCATCGGCACCGCCGCGCCCCCCAGGATCTCCAACGGGGCCAGCACCACGTCCGGCACCGTGACCCCCGTCAGCGAGACGGCCGCCCCGGCCAGCGCGCCGAGGATGATCGGGTTGCGCACCGGCTGGCTGACCACGAACCCGAACGACACCTTGCGGCTCGTCGCCGAGTCCAGCAGCAGCAGGACCAGCGGCGACACGACCAGCAGCTGCAGACCGATCACCGGAACCACCGCCGTCGCGTCCCCGATGACGTACACCGCCACCGGCAGGCCGATGTTGCCCGCGTTGACGTACCCGGCCCCCAGCGCACCGATCGTGGCCTCCGGCACCCGCAGACGCCACCACAGCAGGTTCACGACCACGAAGACGGCGGCCGTCGTCACCGCCGCGACGAGCTGCACCAGCAGCGGAGCGCCCAGCAGCCGTCCCAGATCGGCGTCGGCCACCACCGTGAACAGCAGCGCCGGGGACGCCACGAAGAACCCGACCCGGTTCAACGCCTCGCGGGCGTCCGGCCCCCCGATCCGCAGCCGAGCCGCGACGTAACCGGCGACGATGACGACGCCGATGATCGCGAAGCCGGTGACGACACCCTGCACGTCAGGCGAGCGCCGAGCGCAGCACGTCCAGGCCGACCGAACCCAGGGCCAGGGCGCGCGCGTGGAAGACGCGCAGGTCGAACTCCTGGCCGCGAGCCTCCGCGGCCGCCCGCGCGTCGTCGCGAGCCTGCTCCCACAGCCGCTGGCCCACCTTGTACGACGGCGCCTGGCCCGGCCAGCCGAGGTACCGCTCCAGCTCGAAGCGCAGGAACGACTCGTCCATGTCCGCGTTCGCGCGCAGGAACTCCCACGCCTTGTCCGCGTCCCAGGTGCCGCCTCCCCACTCGGCGGGGCACGGCTTGCCCAGGTGGACTCCCAGGTCCAGGACGACGCGTGCCGCGCGCAGCCGCTGGGCGTCCAGCATGCCGAACCGGTCGCCCGGGTCGTCCAGGTGGCCCAGGTCGGCCATGAGGCGCTCCGCGTACAGCGCCCACCCCTCGCCGTGCCCGGAGACCCAGCACGCCAGTCGGCGCCAGGAGTTGAGGCTGTCCTTGGCCGCGACCGCGGCGGCGCACTGCAGGTGATGGCCCGGGACGCCCTCGTGGTAGACCGTCGTCGTCTCGCGCCACGTCGTGAACTCCGAGACCCCCGCCGGCACCGACCACCACATGCGACCCGGCCGGGAGAAGTCGTCGCTCGGCGGCGTGTAGTAGATGCCGCCCGTCTGGGTCGGGGCGATCCGGCACTCGATGGTGCGCACCGGCCCGGAGATGTCGAAGTGCGTACCGGCCAGGTCCTCGACGGCGCGGTCCGCGGTCGTCTGCATCCACGCGCGCAACGCCTCCGTGCCGTGGAGGCGGCGGGCGTCGTCGGCGTCGAGGGCCGCCGCGGCCTGCCGGACGGTGGCGCCGTCACCCGCGATGGTGCGGGCCACCTCCTCCTGCTCCGCCACGATCCGGGCCAGCTCGGCCAGCCCCCACTCGTAGGTCTCGTCCAGGTCGACCTCCGCGCCGAGGAACTCGCGCGAGAACAGGGCGTAGCGCTCGCGGCCGACCGCGTCGTCCTCGGGGGCCCGCGGGGCGAGCTCCCGCTCCAGGAAGTCCGCCAGCTCGCCGTAGGCCGCCCGGGCCGCCGTCGCGCCCCGCTCCAGCTCGGCGCGCACCAGGCTGCACGCCGCCGAGTCGTCGAGCACGCGGCCGGCCTCCTCGCCGGTCACGAGCGCGGTGAACGTCGACTCCGGGCCGGCGAGATCCCGGGCCTGGCCCACCGCCGCGCGCACCTGGCGGATCGCAGCGATGCGGCCCCGCTCGGCGCTGAGGGTCAGGGACTCGCGGTACCCGGCCAGGGCGTCAGGGACGGCGTTCAGGCGCGCGGCGACGTTCTCCCACGCCTCCACGGTGCCGGTGGGCACCACGTCGAACAGGTCGCGCAGCTGCTGCACCGGCGACTCGATGTTGTTCAGGCTGGCCTGCGGCTCCCCGGCCCCGTGGAGCTCGAGCGCCAGGCCGACCCGTTCGCGCATCGCCGCCAGCGTGACCCGGTCGACGTCGTCGACGGGCGCCCGGCCCGACGCCTCCAGCTCGTCCAGCTCGCGCAGCAGGGCCCGGTCCAGGTCGGCGCGCGCCTCGTGGCCCGCCGGCGACAGGTCCGGCAGCTCGTGATCATGACCGGGCAGACCCATGAAGGTCGCGGCGATCGGGTCGAGCGCGGCGGCACGGACGACGTAGGCGTCGGCGGCGGCGTCCAGGGGAGTGGGGGTGCGGGGGGAGCCGGCGGGGGCGCCCGGGGTGGGGGCGCCGGAGGTGTCGTGGGTCACGGGCCGAGGTTATCCCAGCGGCGGCGGCTGCCCTCGGCTCCGTCGCCGTCGTCCGGTGGGGTGCCCGAACGCCATCGAGCGTCTCTGCTCGTTCCGCATCCGGTGCTGATGCGGAACGAGCAGAGACGCTCGATCACGCGGCGTCGGCGGTCAGGAGGTCGCGAAGGCGGTCGCGATGGTGCTCCCCGAGACCGACGGCATCGAACGCGACATCAGTCCGTGCCGCGACGTCGCGCACGAGCGGCGTGGTCGTGGCCAGCCACGCGTCGACCTCAGCCTTCGTCCAACCCTGCTGCCGGTCCACGGTCGGCGCGTGGGACGGACGGCCGGCCATCGCGCGGACGGATGCCGCGTAGTCGGCGGCGACGTCGTCCGGAGCGACACCCGCGTTGCCCAGGAGCAGCGCACTGATCATTCCGGTGCGGTCGCGGCCCGCGCTGCAGTGGACGAGGACGCCCGGCGCTGCGTCGGCGACCGTCTCGAGAGCGGTGCGCACGAGCCTCGGGAGGATGCGCCAGTTGTGCGGCCAGTACTCCGGGGAGTCGAGGACCGGGAAGCAGACCCGACGGAACGCGGCGTCGTCGTGGTCCTCCGTGGGCGCGTGGACGACGTCGATGCCGTCGGTCGCGGCGGGGTCGACGTCGGGATCACCCGGACGGGGGCCGACCTCGCTCGCGCACCGCAGGTCGACGACGGTCGTCAGGCCCCAGGAGCGCGCCGCCGACCAGCCGGGGCCCGTGAGCTGCTCGCGACGCGGTCCCCGGGCCAGGCGCCCCGTCCGGGTGAGCCCCGTCGCGGACCGCGGGGTGGGAAGCCCTCCCAGGTCGCGAAGGTTCGGGCAGCCGTCCCAGTCGAGGTCGCGCATCGCCACAACCTAGCGTGCGGTGGGGTGCCCCGAACGGCGTCGAGCGTCTCTGCCTGCACGCGATCGGTAGCCGATCACCTGCAGGCAGAGACGCTCGATCGGTGGGGAGCGGGTGTCAGCCGGTCCGACGGCGCAGCTCTTCCGCCCAGCCGCGGTGGTAGCGGGCCACGACGTCGTCCGACCCGGGGGCCCACCAGACGGCCACCGGGTCGTGGGGCCGCGGGCCCGGGTCGTCGCCGTCGGGCACCAGCAGCGACCAGGTGTCCTCGGCGGTCTCGTCCTCGCGCGGGTAGGTGAGCAGGCCGCGCAGCATCACGCCGTCGCCGACCGGGCGCTCGGACACGGTCACCGATCCGGTGGTCGCACGCGCGTCCCGACGCAGCGCCTCGACGCTGCGCGACTCGTGGGCGAACCGCTGGTCGTCCCGGTAGCGCACCAGCGCCGCCACGGCGGTCACCATGAGCCCGGCGAGCAGGGCGAGCATCAGCCACATCTCCAGCTCGCCGGAAGGGTCCTCGACCAGCCGCTGCGTCACGTAGACGCCGATCGTCGCGACCACGGCCGGGGCCCACAGCCAGCGGCGCAGCCAGCCGGGCCGTCGTGGCGCGGGCAGCTCGCCCAGCGGGGCCTCGACGTCCGACGCCGTGGGGACCTGCTGCCAGCGCACGCTCACGAGCGCAGGCTCCAGCGCCAGGAGTCGACGTTGTGGCGGCCGGCGCGGCCGCCGAAGCTGCGGGCCGTGGCCGCGCCGTTGCCACGCAGGTTCCGGGCGCGGTTGGTCCACTCGTCGACCGGCGCGACGTCGTCGGGCAGGTCCTCCCGGGCCGACACGGCCGCCAGCCCCGCCACCAGGGCGGCGACCTCGACGTCGTCCGGTGCTCCGCGCACCACGCGTACCTGCGGGGTCATGGGTGGATCTCCTCGGGTCGGTCGGTCGTGCTCACTCGTCGTCCTCGTCGCTGTCGTCGCCGAACCCCGGCGCCATGCCGCGCGAGGCCGCCCACTCGAGGACCTGGTACCCGCCCTCGGCGAGCCGGGACGCCGCCTGCTCACCCGCCTCGTCCAGCATCTCGATGACGCCGTCGAGCGTCATCGACGCGCCGGCCGGCGGGTCCGCGACGACGAAGCCGAGGTAGAAGGCCTCGGCACGGATCGTGCCCTCGGGCAGGTCCTGGTGCGCCGCCTCGTCGTGTCCCGCGCCCGGCTCCCAGACCGATGTCGTCAGGTCGGGGTGCATGCCGAGCGCGTCGTGCAGCGCGTCGAAGAGGGTGCCGTTGAGCGTGCCCACCCGGTGCTCGAGCGCGAGGATGCGGGGGTCCTCGTCGGCCTCGGTCGCGCCGAACTCCGCGCGCACCCCGACGGCCGCGTCGACGTACTCGTGCAGCGCGGCGGCCAGGGAGTCGACCGCGCGGTGCATCGGATCGGGGTCGACGTCGCCCAGCGGAGCCGGGCCGTGGGTCGCGTCCTCGTGGCTCATCGGTCGATCTTCTCAGACCTTCGGACGCCGGGGACCGGTCACAGCGGGATGTTCCCGTGCTTCTTCGGCGGCAGGCTCGCCCGCTTGGTCCGCAGCGCACGCAGTGCCCGGACGATCTCGACGCGGGTCTCCGACGGGCGGATGACGGCGTCGACGTACCCGCGCTCGGCCGCGCCCCACGGGTTCACGATCGCCTCGGTGTACTCGTCGGTGAGGCGGCCGCGCTCGGCCTCGACGTCCTGGCCGTCCTCGCCGGCGGCCTTCAGCGCCCGGCGGTGCAGGATGTTCACGGCGCCGGAGGCACCCATGACCGCGACCTGCGCCGTCGGCCACGCCAGGTTGACGTCCGCGCCGAGCTGCTTGGAGCCCATGACGATGTACGCGCCGCCGTACGCCTTGCGGGTGATGACGGTGACCAGCGGGACGGTGGCCTCGGCGTAGGCGTAGATGAGCTTGGCGCCGCGGCGGATGATGCCGTCGTGCTCCTGCCCGACGCCGGGCAGGAAGCCCGGCACGTCGACGAACGTCAGCACGGGGATGTTGAACGCGTCGCAGGTGCGCACGAACCGGGCCGCCTTCTCCGAGGCGGCGATGTCCAGGGTGCCGGCCATCGACTGCGGCTGGTTCGCGATGACGCCGACGCTCTGGCCCTCGACGTGCCCGAACCCGACCAGGACGTTCTGCGCGTACAGCGGCTGGACCTCGAGGAACGAGTCGGGGTCCAGCACCGTCTCGACCACGGCGCGCATGTCGTAGGGCTGGTTGTCGCCGTCGGGCACGATCGTGTCGAGCGTCTCGTCGTCGGGCGTGACCTCCAGCGCACCCTCCTCCTCGGGCGGGTACGTCGGCGCGTCGGACAGGTTGTTCTGCGGCAGGTAGCCGATCAGGTGCCGCACGTAGTCGATGGCGTCGTCCTCGTCCTCGCCGAGGTAGTGCGCGACGCCGGAGGTCGCGTTGTGCGTGTAGCCGCCGCCGAGCGTCTCGAAGTCCACGTCCTCGCCGGTGACGGTCTTGATGACGTCCGGGCCGGTGATGAACATGTTGGACGTCTTGTCCGCCATGACGACGAAGTCCGTCAGGGCGGGGGAGTAGACCGCGCCGCCCGCGCTCGGCCCGAGGATCAGGGAGATCTGCGGGATGACGCCCGAGGCGGCCACGTTGCGCCGGAACATCTCGGCGAACTGCGTCAGCGCGGCCACGCCCTCCTGGATGCGCGCCCCGCCGCCGTCGGAGATGCCGACGATCGGCACGCCGGTGCGCAGCGCGAGGTCCTGGACCTTGGCGATCTTCTCGCCGTGCACCTCGCCCAGCGACCCGCCGAACACCGTGAAGTCCTGGGAGAACACGCACACCTGGCGGCCGTCCACGGTGCCGTGGCCGACCACGACGCCGTCGCCCGGCAGCTGCTTGGCGTCCATGCCGAAGTTGCGGCTGCGGTGCGTCGCCAGCGCGTCCAGCTCGACGAACGTGCCCTCGTCCAGCAGGGCCTCGATGCGCTCGCGGGCGGTCTTCTTGCCCCGCGCGTGCTGCTTGGTGCGTGCGGTCTCCTCCGGCGCGGTGATCGCGGCGGCGCGGCGGCGGTCGAGCTCGGCGAGCTTCTCGGCGGTGGTCTTCACTCCGCCGACCCTAGATGGTGGGTTGCGACGAATCGATGCGCGACAGGCCCGCTCCACGGCTGCGAACTTGTGGGTTGTGCACAAACCAGGTCGTGCCGTGGCCCGGGCGGCCGGTCGGGGTGAAGGATGGGGTCATGATCCGTCCCGCCCTGGACGCCGCGTCGTTGCGTCCCGTCCTGCTCGCGCCCGCCGGACCGCTCGCCGCGCTCGACGTGGTCGCCGAGACCGCCTCGACGCAGGCCGACCTGGTGGAGCGCGCGCGTTCCGGGCGGCCGGACCCGGCGGTGCTGGTCGCCGAGCGTCAGACGGCCGGCCGGGGTCGCGCCGGGCGGTCGTGGGAGGCGCCGGCGCGGTCGGCGCTGACCGTGTCGTTCCTGCTGCGCCCGCACGTCCCGTCGGTGGCGCTGGGGTGGCTGCCCCTCCTGGCCGGGCTCGCGGTGGTGCGCACGCTCGGCCCGGGCGGCGTCCCGGCGCGGCTGAAGTGGCCGAACGACGTCCTGCTGCCCGGCGGCTCCGACGTCGACGGCTACGGGCGGTACCGGAAGGTCGCCGGTGTGCTCGCCGAGGTGGTGCCCGACGGCGGCGAGGTGCCGGCCGTGGTGCTCGGCGTCGGCCTGAACGTGGACCAGGAGCCCGGTGAGCTGCCGGTGCCGACGGCGACCTCGTTGCGCCTGGTCGGGGGTGCCGGGCTGGACCGCAGCGAGCTGCTCGTCGCGCTCACCGGTGAGCTGCTCTCGACGCTCGCGCAGTGGGAGGCGGCCGACGGCGACGCGGTGGACGCCGGCCTGGCGGGGGAGTACGCCGAGGTCTCGGCGACGCTCGGCTCGACGGTGCGGGTCGAGCTCGCGGGCGGCTCCGGGGTGGTGGTCGGCGAGGCGTTGCGGGTCGCCGACGACGGCGCGCTGGTGGTCGGCACGCCGGACGGCGAGCGGCACGTCTCGGCGGGCGACGTGCACCACGTGCGACGCCGGGACCCCGGCGTTCCCGCCCGGTGAGCACTCAGGTCCCGCCCAGGTGACCGCCGTTACAGTGGGGCCGTGACGAGCCCGGAACCCCACGACGCCAGCAGGACCGACCGCGACGGCGCCGCCGTCGAGACGTCGGCCGGTGCCAGTACGGCCGGCCGGATCGACGAGGCGATCCTCGGTGGCCCGCGCACCTACACGTTCGACGACCTGGTCGCCGCGACGGGCCTGTCGGCCGAGTTCGTCGAGAACTACTGGCGCTGGCTGGGGCTGCCCGTCACGCGCACCGCGGAGGCGCGGTTCACGCGCGCCGACATGGAGTCGCTGCGGGAGATCGGCGCGCTGATCGACGACGGCCAGCTCGACGAGCAGGCGCAGATGACGCTGATCCGTTCCCTGGGGCACACCTCGGACCGGCTCGCGCTGTGGCAGGTGGAGGCGTTCGTCGAGCACCTCGGACGCCGCTTCGGGCTCGACGACGTCAGCGCGCGCCTGGCGGCCCTGGACCGCATCCCGGGTTTCGCCGACGTCCTGGCCCGCCAGCTCGAGCACGCGTGGCGCCGCCAGCTCGCGGCGCTGATGGGCCGGTTCGCCACGGAGTTCGCCGGGGCGGACGGTGCGGGCACCTCGGGCGACCAGCTGCCGCTGCGGCGTGCGATCGGGTTCGCCGACATCGTGTCGTTCACCAAGCGCACCGCCGGGCTCGGTTCGCAGGAGCTCGCCGAGTACGTCCAGCTCTTCGAGTCGCGGGCGCGGGACGTCATCACCGAGGCCGGCGGCCGGGTGGTCAAGACCATCGGTGACGCCGTGCTGTTCGTCGCCGACGACGTCGTCACGGGCGCGGAGTGCGCCCTCGGCCTGGCGGCGCCGCACGCGACCGAGGAGGAGATCCCGGTGCGGGTCGGGTTCGTCTGGGGCCGGGTCCTGTCCCGGTTCGGGGACGTGTTCGGCTCCGACGTAAACCTGGCGTCGCGGATCACCGAGCTGGCCGAGCCGGCGCAGGTGCTCGTGGACCCGCCGACGGCCGCGCTGCTGAGCTCGTCGAAGCGGTACGCGCTCACGGCGCAGGCGCCGCAGGCGGTGCAGGGGCTGGGGGAGATCACTCCGGTGCGCCTGCAGCGCGCCTACACCGGCTGAGGGTCGCTGCCGGACCTCACAGGAGCACGAGCTCGGGGTCGCGGGGGTCGTCGTCCGGCTCGAGCAGCGCCGGGTCGTCGAACCGGACGTTGCCGACCCGTGGTCCGACGGGCCGGGTGTGCAGGGGTGCGACCGGCGCGTCGAGCAGGGCGTGGGCCTGCTCCGCCCCGACGGCCGGGTCGAGCCAGGCGTCCCAGGACTCGCGCGGCAGGCTGACGGGCATCCGGTCGTGGACCCGTTCGAGGCCGCCGGAGGCCGCCGTGGTGACGATCGTGGTCGAGACGAGCCAGCGGGCCGGGTCGCCGTCGGGCCGGGCCGGGTCGCGCCAGAACTCGTAGAGGCCCGCGAAGGCGGTGATCTGGCCGGGTTCGGGGTGGATCCAGTACGCCTGCTTGGGCACCGTGCGGACTGCGGGAGCCGCCGCGAGCCTGCGCCACTCGTAGTACCCGTCGGCCGGGACGAGGCACCGCCGCACGGCGAGCGGGCGCGCGAACGCCGACTTCTCGAGCAGGGTCTCGCGGCGGGCGTTGATCATCCGCGGACCGATCCCCGGGTCCTTGGCCCACGACGGGACCAGGCCCCATCGGGCCACCTGCATCGAGCGCGTGATCTCGCCCGCGGTGGTGCCGCCGTCGGGCGCGGGTTCCCGGCGCGGACGTTCGACGACGATCCGGACGTCGTCCGTGGGCGCGACGTTCCAGCGGGGCCCGAGCAGCCGGGCGTCCTCGGCGACCTCGGCGAGCGCGAGGTCGTCGGCGAGGGACTGGGCGTCGGTGAAGGAGGCGTACCTGCCGCACATGGGTCCATCCTGCCTCGCGGGTGCGACACCGGGTGCCCGGGCCGGCAACGGGGCCGCGTGAGCCGTCTCACGGCCGGGGCGCAGGAAACCCGTGGCCCGCCTCGTATCGATTCGATACCATGTGGGCCATGCCCGAGAAGACCGCCGCACCCCAGCGCGCCCGCTCGTCGTTCCGCTGGGTCGTCATGCTCGGCGCGCTCGCGGCGATCCCGGCGTTCACCGTCGACATGTACCTGCCGTCGCTGCCCGAGGTGGCGGCCGACCTCGGGTCCACCTCGTCCTTTGCGGCCCTGTCCGTCTCGATCATGCTCGTCGGCGGGGCCGCCGGTCAGCTCGTCATCGGTCCGCTGTCCGACCGCTTCGGGCGCCGCCGGCCGCTGATGATCGGGCTCGGGATGCACGTCGTCATCTCCCTGCTCTGCGCCCTGGCGCCCAACATGACCGTCCTCGTCGGGCTGCGGCTCCTGCAGGGGGTCTTCAACGCGGCGT
>Ga0207735_100205_pt1 | contig 13809 bp, 12 predicted proteins | sample TtaePargueraPR_9_FD_187280 | JGI IMG/M metagenome (GOLD analysis project Ga0207735, IMG submission 187280) | Aerobic enrichment media microbial communities from Bioluminiscent Bay, La Parguera, Puerto Rico - Tt and E2 (1) (SPAdes) | ecosystem: Environmental > Aquatic > Marine > Unclassified ... | reverse complement strand
ACGCCGTGCCGTGTCGACCGCGCGCTCCGGGTCCTCGGTGGTCCTGGCCGCGGACAGCTCGCGCTCGGCCTCGGCCAGCCGGGTGCGGGCGTCGGGACCGACGGGAGCCCGGTAGTCGTCGACCACGGAGCGCGCCGCAGCCACCTGTCGCTCGGCGTCGTCCAGCGCCGGGGCGAGCTGGGCGGAGGCGCGACGCCGCCGGGCGTCGGCCTCGGTGCGCTCGCGGACGGCGTCGTCGAGGGCGGTGTTGGCCTGCCGCACGCGGGACAGGGATCCGACCGGGTCGCCGGGCGCCCCGGGTGCGGGCAGGGCGTCGAGCGCCTCCTGCAGGGCCGCCACGGCGTCGTCGACCGCACCGGCGCGCCGGGCGGCGGGCAGTGCACGGGCCTCGGCGAGCTCGGCGCGCGACTCCGCGATCATGTCGCCGAGCGCGGCCTCGGCGCGCAGCGCCTCCGCCTCGAAGTCCCCGACCGCGGCCAGCAGGCCCTCCGCGCGCCGCACCGACTCCTCGGCGGCGTGCGCCGTCGCACCGGCCTCGCCGACCTGCTGGGCGTCGAGTCGGCGACGGGCGGCGCGGGCACTGCGCCGCGCGAACTCGAGCAGCCGCTCGGCCTGGTCGGGGTTGTCGGCGACGGGACGCAGCGCCTGGGGTGCGTAGCGCTCGCCGAGCTCGGTCAGCAGCTCGCGCGCCGGCGCGATCCGGGCGGCGACCTCGGTGGCGCGTGCCTCGACCCCGTCCACGAGCGCGGGCGTCTCGCGGGCGCTGCGGCGCCGGGCGCGCAGCGCCTCGTCGGCCTCGTCCAGCAGGGTCTCGGCCGCTCGGCACTGCTCGAGGATGCGGTCCGACCACGTGCGACGCTCGGCCTCGGTGTCCGGCACGGAGTCGTGCAGGAGCTGGTTCAGGTGGAACGCCTCGCGCAGGTGCTCGCGCGCCCGGCGCAGCCGGGGCGTGACGTCCGCGGCGGCCTGCGCGCCGAGCTCGGCCTCGGCGAATGCCACCTCGTCCTCGGCCAGGCGCGCACGTTCGTCCACGCGGACCAGCGCCGAGCCGGCCGCGGTGCCGAGGCGCTCCAGCTCGGCCTCGGTGGCACGCTCGCGGCGGGTCCGACGGCGTCGCACGGCCCAGGCGACCACGGCCACGGCGGCGACCACCACCAGCAGCGCACCCGTGACGACCCCGACGATCAACGCACCATCCATGGCGGCATCGTACGGGCTGCGACCTGCACCGATCAGCGCCGTCCGGCACCCTCGTGCCCGCGCGCACGCCGCGCCACCACCTCGTGCGTGTGCCAGTGCTTCGGCCCGCCGAACGACGACCCGTCCGCGCGGCGCTCGCGGTGGTCGAGGACCTCGAGTCCGCCCAGGAGGCGGTCCAGGTCCCGCTCGTCGGTGAAGGTCAGCCGCGCCGACAGGTCGGCGTCGCCCGCCCACGAGTCGTGAGGGCCCAGGAACGTCGCGGCGAGCCACCCGCCGGGGCGCAGCGCGTCGCGCACGCCGGCCCACGCGGCCGCGAACCGGTCCGGCGGCACGAACGGCAGCGCGAAGGACGCGTGCACCAGGTCCGTCGCCGGCAGGGCGGTCGGCAGGCCCGCGCGGCGCACCTCGAGCCGGTCGCGGTCCGACGGCGGCACCTGCGCCGGCACCACGCGGCCGGTACCGGGAGCGGGGTCCAGGGCGAGCACCCGCCACCCGTCGGCGAGCAGGGCGGCGCTCTCGACGCCCGCGCCGGCGCCGACGTCGGTCGCGTGGCGTCCCGCGCCCGGACCGGCCAGCGCCATCACCCGGCGGCACAGGTCCCGGGGCGGCCTGCCGACCTGGAACGCGTTGTACGCGTCCCAGCGCGTCGCGTCGAACCCGGTCACCCGTCCCACGCTAGGGCCTGTGCCGAGGCCCCGGCGACCAGGTCCCGGCGCCCGGCACCGTGACGCAGGGCGCTGCTCGGGGCAAGCATGTCGGCGGTCGGTGGGAGGATGGAGTCGATGCCAGCGACCTCCACACCACCCTCCCGCACGCCCGCAGACGCCGGCCCGCGTCGCCCGGACCCCGGACCCGTCGGTGCCCACCTGAGCACCCTCGCCTCGGTGCGCCGCCTGCTGCCCGCCGTCCGCCCGGCCCTGCCGCGCCTCGTCGCCGGGCTGTTCGCCGCCCTGGGCGCCAGCCTCGCCGCGCTCGCCATCCCGCGCGTGCTGCAGGTCCTGGTCGAGGGACCGCTGGCCGCCGGCGTCGCCGAGCACGACCTCACCGCCCTGGTCTGGCCCACGCTCGCCGTCCTCGGCCTCGGCCTGCTGGAGGCCGGCCTCATCCTGGTACGCCGCAACCTCGTCATGTACCCCGGCACGCGCGTCGAGGCCGCCCTGCGCATGGACCTGTTCCGCCACCTGCTGCAGCTGCCTGCCGCCTTCCACGACCGCTGGCCCGGCGGCCAGCTCCTCAGCCGGTCCATGGCCGACCTCGGCCTCCTGCGCCGCTGGCTCGTCTTCGGTCTGCTGCAGCTCGTCGTCTCCGTCATCACCGTCGTCGTCGGCGTGGGCATCCTGCTGGCCACCGCCGGCTGGCTGGGCCTCGTCTACCTCGCCGGCGCCGTCCCCGTCGCCGTCATCGCCTACCGCTTCTCCCGCCGCTACCGCGTCATCGCCCGCCTCTCCCAGGACCAGAACGGCGACCTCGCCAACACCGTCGAGGAGTCCGTGCACGGCATCCGCGTCCTGAAGGCCTTCGGCCGCGGCGGCGACGCCCTGGCCGCGTTCACCGGCCAGGCCGAACAGCTCCGGCGCACCGAGATCCGCAAGGCCGGCAACCAGGCCACCGTCACCACCGCCCTGCACCTCATCCCCGAGCTCACCCTCGCCGTGTGCCTCGTCCTCGGCGTCTGGCTCACCGCCGACGGACAGATCACCGTCGGAGCGCTGGCCGCCTTCTTCCTGACCGCGGCCATCGTCAACGGCCCCGTCGTCGACCTCGGCATGACCCTGTCCATGACCCTCAACGCCCGCACCGCCGTCGACCGCTACTTCCAGGTCCTCGAGACACCCAACCCCCTGACCGACCCCACCGACCCCGTCGACCCCACCGACGTCCACGGCCACGTCACCCTCCGCGACGTCACCTTCCGCCACGACGACGAACCACCCGTGCTCGAGCACCTCGACCTCGACCTGCCCGCCGGCACCACCACCGCCCTCGTCGGCCTCACCGGCTCCGGCAAGTCCACGCTCGCCATGCTGCTGCCCCGCATCCACGACGTCACCGCCGGCACCGTCGAGCTCGACGGCGTCGACGTGCGCCGCCTGCGCCGCGCCGACCTGCGCCGGGCCGTGGCCGTCGCCTTCGAGGACCCCACCCTCTTCTCCGCCTCCGTGCGCGACAACGTGCTCCTCGGCGTCGACGACACCCTGCCCGCCACCGAGCGCGAGGCCCGCCTCGCCGAGGCGCTCGACGTCGCCCAGGCCGGGTTCGTCCACGACCTGCCCCACGGCCTCGACACCCGCATCGGCGAGGAAGGCCTCTCCCTGTCCGGAGGCCAACGCCAACGACTCGCCCTCGCCCGCGCCATCGCCGCGCGGCCCCAGGTCCTCGTCCTCGACGACCCGCTGTCCGCCCTCGACGTCGCCACCGAGGAAGCCGTCACCGCCCGGCTGCACGACGTCCTCGCCGGGTCCACCAACCTCGTCATCGCCCACCGCCCCTCCACCGTGGCGCTCGCGGACCGGGTCGCGGTGCTCGACGGGGGCCGGATCACGGCCCTCGGCACGCACGCCGAGCTGCTGGCCACCGACGCCCACTACCGCTACGTGATCGCCTCGCTGGAGTCCGACTGGGCCGCGGGCGAGCACGGAGCCGACCAGGAGGTCGCCCGATGAGCGCCCCGGCACGACGCCGTCCCACCGACGCGCTGTCCGACGACGTCACGCACCTCGACGCCGACTCCTCGCGGGCGGTGCGCCGCAGGTCGCTGAGCCTGCTGGGCGGTCTGCTGCGACCCCGCGCGCGCATGCTCGCGTGGGCCGGTCTCCTCGTCGTGGTCAGCACCGCGGGGCAGGTGGCGGGTCCGTTGCTGGTGCAGGCCGCCATCGACACCGCGCTGCCGGCGCTGCGCGACGGCGACCCGACGCGCCTGCTCGTCGTCGGCGGCGCCTACCTGCTGGCCGCCGTGCTCGGGGGGATCTGCGCCGGCGCCTACGTGCGCGCCGCCGCCCGGGTCGCCCAGAGCGTGCTGCTCGAGCTGCGGCGCCGGGTGTTCCGGCACACGCAGCGGCTCTCGCTGGAGTTCCACGAGTCCTACACCTCGGGGCGCGTCATCAGCCGGCAGACCTCCGACCTGGAGGCGCTGCGCGAGCTGTTCGACGGCGGGCTCACCGGCGTCGTCTCCTCGTTGATGCTGATGCTCTTCACTGCCGGGGCCCTGTTCTGGGTCGACTGGCGGTCGGGCCTGGTGCTGGCGGTGGCCCTCGTGCCGGCCTGGCTGCTGACCCGCTGGTTCCAGAGGAAGTCCCAGGAGTACTACCGCGAGCAGCGCACCGCCTCGGCCCGGCTGATCGTGAAGTTCGTGGAGACCATGACCGGGATGCGGGCCGTCCAGGCGTTCCGCCGCGAGCCCACGGTCGAGGCGGACTACGACCGGCTGGGCGAGCAGTACCGCGACGCCAACCTGCGCATCTTCGGCGTCAACGGCCGCTACCAGCCCGGTCTGGTGCTGATCGGCAACGTCACGGTGGCCGCCGCGCTCGCCTACGGGGGCTGGCGCGTCATCGCCGGGGAGCTCGACGTGGGGGCGCTGGTGGCCGTGCTGCTCTACGTCAAGCGGTTCTTCCAGCCGATCCAGCAGCTGGGCATGTTCTACAACGCGCTGCAGTCCGCCGTGGCCGCCCTGGAGAAGGTCTCGGGGCTGCTCGCCGAGGAGCCCACCGTGGTCGAGCCCGCGGACCCGACGCCGCTGCCGCGTGCCCGCGGGGAGGTCCGCCTGGACCACGTCGGGTTCCGGTACGGCGAGGGACCGGTCGTGCTGCCCGACCTGGACCTGGAGATCCCCGCCGGGCAGACGGTCGCGCTGCTCGGCTCGACCGGGGCCGGCAAGTCCACGGTGGCCAAGCTCGTGACCCGCTTCTACGACGCGACCGAGGGGCGCGTCCTGCTGGACGGCGTCGACGTGCGCGACCTGTCGGGCACCGACCTGCGCCGCGCCGTCGTCATGGTCACCCAGGAGGCCTACCTGTTCTCGGGGTCGGTGCGCGAGAACATCGCCCTCGGGCGGCCCGACGCCACGGACGCGGAGATCGAGGCGGCGGCGCGCGCCGTCGGCGTGCACGACTTCGTGCTCTCGCTGCCGGAGGGTTACGACACCGACGTGAACAAGCGCGGCGGGCGCGTCTCGGCGGGGCAGCGCCAGCTGCTCAGCTTCGCCCGCGCCTTTCTGGCCGACCCGGCCGTCCTGGTGCTCGACGAGGCGACGAGCTCGCTGGACATCCCCGGTGAGCGGCTGGTTCAGCGCGGTCTGCAGACCCTGCTCGCGGACCGGACGGCGCTCATCATCGCCCACCGGCTGTCCACGGTGGAGATCGCGGACCGCGTCCTGGTGATGGAGGACGGGCGGGTCGTCGAGGACGGCGCGCCGGCCGAGCTGGCGGCGGGCACGGGGCGGTTCGCCGCGCTGAACGCGGCGTGGCAGGACGCGTTGGCCTGAAACTACCGGGCAGACCGACCGGACGGTATGCTGGTCCCAGTCCTGTCGACGAGGAGGGACGAGACGTGGTCGACGACCGAGGAACCAGCACCGCCACGCGCAGCCGGGTGATCGCCTATCCGGCGGCGCTGCGCGCGGCCCGCCACCGCTTCGTGGTCTCCGGTGGCCTGGCGATGGAGCAGCTCACCGAGGACCTCTGGGTCAGTCGCGCCACGCTGTACCGGGTCGTGGGCAGTCGGGACCGGCTGCTCGGCGACGTGCTGTGGCAGCTGGCCGCCCGGACGCTCGAGCTGGCCGACCGGGACGCGGAGAACTCCGGGCTCGTCGGTGTCGACCGGCTGCTGGCCGTCGCCCGCGGGTTCGATCGCCAGGTCAGCCCCTTCGAGCCGTTGCAGAAGTACCTCGCGGTCGACCCGGCCGACGCCACACGGATCCTGTTCGGGGCGACGGCGCGGGTCCACGTCCGCAACGTCGAGGCGTGGGGCGTGCTCCTGCAGCGCGAGCTCGAGCGCGGCACCGTCGACTCCCTGCCGTTCTCGGTGCCGGAGACCGCCTTCGCGCTCGTGCGCATCGGGGAGTCGATCGTCTACGGCTCGATGCTCGCCGGCATCGAACCCGACCCCCGGCTCGGCGAGGACCTGCGGCGCACCGTGCTGCTGCGCCGCTGACCGCGCCGCTGACCGCCGCGCGGCGGCGGCCTCAGGCGGCCCCGGCGGCGGCGAGGTGCGACACCAGCGCCCGCGCCGGGGGAGCGGGCGCCCCGACGGTCAGCGCGAGGACGCGCCGGACCGCCCCCGGCAACGGGGTGGCCCTGACGTCGGGATGACGGTGCGCGCGCAGCGCCAGCCCGGGCAGCAGGCTCACGCCGGCGCCGGCCGCGACGAGCGCCTGCACCGCCACGTAGTCGTCCGTCTCGTAGGCGATCCGCGGCGCGAACCCGGCCGTCGCGCACCGCCCCACGAGATCGGCCCGGCAGCGCTCGCAGCCGGCGATCCAGGTCTGGGAGCGGACCGCCCGCAGGATGGTCGCCGGCCGTGCCGTCGCGGCCACCTCGGGGGCGCCGTCGGCAGGTGTCACGAGATGGACGACGTCGTCGAGCACCTCGGTGACCTCGAACCCGGCCAGCTCGTCGGCGCGCCGCTCGGTGCGGTCGGGAGCGTCGTGCTCGAACACCAGCGCGACGTCGACCTCGCCGGCCCGCAGCGCCGCCAGCGCCTCGGGCGGCTCGGCCTCCACCAGGCCGACGCCGAGGCCCGGGTGGGCGGAGCGCAGCCGGGTCACGGCGGCCGGCACGAGCGTGGCCAGCGCCGAGGGGAAGGCCGCCAGCCGCGCGCGGCCCGCGCGCAGGCCGGCCAGCGCGTCGAGCTCGCGCTGGACGCCCTCGACCCGGCCGATGATCTCCTCGGCACGATCGGCCAGCAGGCGACCCGCCTCCGTGAGGCGCACCCCCCGGCCCACCCGCTCGAGCAGCGGCAGGCCCGCCTCGGCCTCGAGACGGGCGAGGTGGTGGCTCACCGAGGGCTGGGCGTAGTGCAGCTCCCGGGCGGCCGCGGTCACCGAGCCCGTGCGGGCGACGGCGGCCAGGACGCGCAGGCGGGTCAGGTCGAGCTGTGCGGCGGGGGGCGGGGTGTCGGTCACGGACTCCACGTTACATCGACCGCGCCTATGAGAAGCCGGCCGAAGTGACATTGGACCGATCGGACGGATCGGTCGACGATGGAGGCATGACACTCGCACCGCCCACCGTCGGCGACGTGCTCGCGGCCCAGCACCGGCTGGCGGGACACGTGGTCCGCACCCCGGCGTCCCGGTACGCCGAGCTCGACCGGCTCGTGGCGACCGCCGGCGCCGCCGGGACGCGCCTGGTCGTCAAGCACGAGAACCTCCAGCACACCGGCGCGTTCAAGGTCCGCGGCGCGCTGAACCTCCTCGCCACGCGCACGACCACGCCGGCCGGCGTGGTCGGCTACTCCACCGGCAACCACGCCCAGGCGCTGGCCTACGCCGCGCGCCGGGCCGGGGTGCGGTGCACCATCGTCATGCCGAGCGCGCCCAACCCCCTCAAGGAACGCGCCGTGCGCGCCCTGGACGCCGAGGTGGTGCTGCACGGCGAACGGCTCGAGGACGCCTGCGAGGAGGCGACCCGGATCGCGGCGACGACCGGCGCCGACCTGGTCAGCGCGGCCGACGAGCCCGCCCTCGTCGCCGGTGCGGCGACCGCCACGCTCGAGCTGCTCCAGCAGGAGCCCGACCTCGACGACCTCGTGGTCCCGGTCGGCGGCGGCTCGGGCGCCGCCGCCGCCTGCCTCGTGGCCGCCGCCCTGGCCCCGCACGTGCGGGTCGTCGGGGTGCAGTCCGCCGCCTCGCCGGCCGCCCACGACTCGTGGCGCACGGGTGAGCTGTGCACGCGACCGAACCGCACCCGCGCCGAAGGGCTCGCCGTCGGGCGCGGCTTCACCCTGACCCAGGGCGTGCTGCGCACGCACCTGCACGACTTCCTGCTGGTCACCGACGACCAGATCTCCCGCGCCCAGCAGATGTACCTGACCGCGGCCAGGACCGTGGCCGAGGGCGCCGGGGCGGCGTCGCTCGCCGCCGTCGCGGCGCACCCCGAGAGGTTCGCGGGGCGCACGGTCGGCGTGATGTGCTCCGGCGGGAACGCCGGCGCGGGCGAGCTCCGCCGGGCGTTGGACCACACCTGCGCGACGGCGCCCTGACGGCACCTCGAGCGTAGGGTGGGCCCATGGCACGCGTCGTGGACATCCATCCCGTGGACCCGCAGCCCCGCCTGGTGTCCCAGGTGGCCGACGTGCTGCGGGAGGGCGGCCTGATCGCCTACCCGACGGACTCGGGGTACGCCCTGGGGTGCCGCTGCGGCCAGCGGGACGGCACGGAGCGCATCCGCCAGATCCGCCGTCTCGACGCCAAGCACCACTTCACCCTGGTCTGCGCGAGCTTCGCCCAGATGGGTCAGCTCGTCCGCATCGACAACTCGGCGTTCCGCGCGATCAAGGCGGCCACCCCCGGCCCGTACACCTTCATCCTGCCGGCGACCGAGGAGGTGCCGCGGCGCCTGGCGCACCCGAAGAAGAAGACGGTGGGCGTCCGGATCCCGGAGTCGCGGACGGTGCACGCGATCCTCGACGAGCTCGGTGAGCCGCTGCTCAGCTCGACGCTGATCCTGCCCGGCGACGACGGACCGCTGACGCAGGGGTGGCAGGTCGACGAGGCGGTCGGCCACGCGGTGGACCTCGTCGTGGACGCCGAGGACGTCCCGGCCGAGCCCACCACGGTGGTCGACTTCTCGGCCGGGTACCCGGAGGTCGCGCGCGTCGGCGCCGGCGACCCCGAGCCGTTCTCCTGACACCGGACGTCCACGCGGACGTCGTCCAGCCCGGATAGGGTGCTGCGCATGAGCGATCGCGGACTGGAGCTGGCACGGGACAAGATGCAGGACGCGGGGGTGGCCCCGGCGGCGGTGGACGTCTTCAGCCGCTTCTACCGGTTGCTGGAGGAGGGCGCCTCCGGGCTGGTGCGGGAGGACGACGTCGACCCGCTGACGGACCTGCCGCGCCACGCCGACCTCGACGTCGAGCCCGAGCGTGCGGCCGAGGCGCTGAGCAGGACCGCCATCATCAAGCTCAACGGCGGCCTCGGGACCTCCATGGGCATGGACAGGGCCAAGTCGTTGCTCGAGGTCCGTCGCACGGCCGACGGCGAGGCGCTGAGCTTCCTCGACGTGATCGTGCGGCAGGTGCGTGCGGCGCGCGAGCGGACCGGGGCGCGGTTGCCGCTGGTGCTCATGAACTCCTTCCGCACGCAGGACGACACGCTGGCCGCGCTGGCCGGCTACGACGACCTGGCCGTGGACGGCCTCCCGCTGGACTTCCTGCAGAACCGCGAGCCGAAGCTGCGCGCCGACACCCTCGAACCGGTCGAGTGGCCCGCGGACCCCTCGATGGAGTGGTGCCCGCCCGGCCACGGCGACCTGTACCCGGCGCTGCACGCCGGCGGCGTCGTGCGCGCGCTCCTCGACGCGGGCTTCCGGTACGCGTGCGTGTCGAACTCGGACAACCTCGGTGCCGCGCCCGACGCCGACCTGGCGGCGTGGTTCGCGGACTCGGGCGCGCCCTACGCGGCCGAGATGTGCCTCAAGACGCCGGCGGACGTCAAGGGCGGTCAGCTCGTGGTGCGCCGGTCCGACGGCCGGATCATCCAGCGCGAGACGGCCCAGACGCACCCCGACGACATGGACGTCTCGCTCGACCCGACGCGCCACCGCTACTTCCACACGAACAACCTGTGGTTCGACCTCGAGGCGCTGGCCGCGGAGCTGGAGCGCACCGGCGGCGTCCTCGAGCTGCCGTTGATCCGCAACACCAAGACGGTCGACCCCACGGACCCGGAGTCGCCGGAGGTGGTCCAGATCGAGTCCGCGATGGGCGCCGCGGTGGCGGTCTTCGAGGGTGCGACGGCGATCGAGGTCGGTCGCGAGCGCTTCCTGCCGGTCAAGAAGACCAGCGACCTGCTCCTGCTGCGCTCGGACGTGTACGAGCTGACCGACGACTTCCGGCTGGTGGCGCGCACGGACGCACCGCTCGTCCAGCTGTCGGGCACGTACAAGACCATCTCGGCGTTCGACGCCCGGTTCCCCTCCGGTCCGCCGTCGCTGCACGGGGCGAGCGGCCTGCGGGTCGACGGCGACTGGACCTTCGGCGCCGACGTGACCGCCCGTGGCGACGCGGTGCTGCAGGAGCCCGACGGGGGAGCGGGCACCGTCCCGGACGGCGCGACGATCACGGGTTCGGGCCTCGAGTGAGGTCCGGAGCGCTCAGCCGTCGACGACGCGGGCGCTGCCGACCCGGGGGGTGAGCCGGCCTGCGCTGGCCGCGGCGACGTCGTCGTGCAGGCGGTCGACCTGCGCCGGTGGCACGAGGAGCTGCAGACGTGCCTGCTGCGCGTACTCGGTGGCGCCGACGACGGCGTCGTGCGTCGCCGCCCAGTCCCGCAGGACGTGCTCGAGGCGTCCGGCGTCGGCGTGGGACACGTCGAGCGTGACGGGCACCATGGTGCGGCGGCCGAGGACGAGGCCGCTCGACGCCGCGTCGTCGAGCGCGGCTGCGACGGCACCGCCGTAGGCGCGCACGAGTCCGCCGGCGCCGAGCAGCACCCCGCCGAAGTACCGGCTGACGACGGCGACCACGTCGGTGGTGCGGCGCTGGTGCAGCACCTCGAGCATGGGGACGCCGGCGGTACCGGAGGGTTCGCCGTCGTCGGAGGAGCGGTGCGTGTCGGCATGCGGTCCGAGGACGACGGCGACGCAGTGGTGGCGGGCGTTCCAGTGGTCCTTGCGGCGGGCGGCGATCACGGCGTCGGCCTCGGACGCCGAACCCACGGGAGCGAGCAGCGCGAGGAACCGTGACTTCTTGACCACCAGCTCGTGCTCGACGGGGGCGGCCAGCGTGCTCGGCAGGGAGGGCATCCCCGACATCCTATGCCGCCACCGGTGGCGAAAAAGTGTGCCAAGCGCCATGATCGGACCATGACGGCGCAGCAGCAGGAGACCGGCACGGACGGCCGCTACCCCCGCCCCCCGGTCTCGTTCGACGAGGCCGAGTGGGTCTGGCGGGAGCTCTCGGTCGAGGCGCTGCGGCCCGAGGGCAAGCCGGAGGTGGTGCGGCTCGCCGTCGTCGCCGGCCTGACGAGGGCGACCGGCGCCCGGTACGGCGACCTGCTGCGTGTGCGTGCCGAGGACCTGGAGCTCGGCACCCCCGCTGCGCCCCGAGGGCGCGTGGGCGGCGACCGGCCCGCGGGGGAGGGGAGCGTCCTGGTCCGGCACGGCAAGCACCGCACGCTGCGCCGGCACCGGGTCCCCGCGGAGGTGGTGGTGGTGCTGCGCCACTGGATGGCGGTGCGCACGGAGCTGGCCGCGGAGCTGGAGGGTTCGGTGCCGCGGGCCCTGCTGCTCACGGTGCACCACACGCACGACAACGGCACCACGGTCTCGAGCGGGCTCCCGATCACCCGGCAGGGCCTCGTGCTGTCGTGGCGCCGGTTCGTGCACCGGACGAACGCCAGGAACGGCGCGGCGCGCCCGCCGCTGCCCACCCGGTTCGAGCAGGTTCGCCGGGCCTGGACGACGGCCGGCGTGCACGACCCGGGCCGCGAGGTCGTCGCGACGGGCGACGAGGCGACCTGATCGCCGAGCACGGAGCACCAGTCATGCGGTTCTCAAATAAATAGTGTGCCAAGCGCCGAAACCAAGCACGACGCAGGTGCACCGGTGCGACCAGCACGGAAGCCGGGTCAGTCGGTCGCGATCCCGAGGAGCGGCCGGTCCGGGGCGTGGGAGGCCAGCTCCTCGAAGCCCAGGCGGTCGTAGAAGGAGCGGGCGCCGGTGTTGGCGGGGTCGTAGCCGAGGTGCACTCCGGGCACGCCACGCTCGGCCAGGGCCGCGCGGATCGTCGTGATGAGTCGTCGTCCGAGCCCGTGGCCCTGCGCCTCGGGGATGAGGTCGATGTGCAGGTGCGCGGGGTGCGTGGCCAGCTCGCCGTGGACCAGGCCGCGCAGCATGCGCTGCGGGTCGGCGCCGTCACGCAGCAGCGCCTCCTCCGTGTAGCCCGGTTCCGCGGGCGTCGTCGGCCCGGGAGCCGGGTGCCGGCGGACGAACTCCGGGGTCCACTCCCGGTCCCACCAGCTCGCGAACGCGGCCGTGTCGGCCACGGCGAGCACGTAGCCCAGGAGCCGGCCGTCGGTGACCGTCAGCGGATCGTCGCCCGGGGTGCCGGCGTCGTGGTCGACGACGACGAACGCGAGCTCGGGGGAGTGCTCCACGTAGGGCAGCGCGTAGACGTCGGGCATGAGCATGTCGTCGGAGTACACGCCCCGCGCGTCGCCGCCACCGGCGGCCGTGCGGACGCAGATCTCCGCCACGGCGGCACGGTCGGTCGGACGGAAGGGGCGGATCTGGATGTCGGTCACGGCGTCATCGTGGCAGGAAGGCCCAGCCGATCGCCACGACAGCGATCCCACCGAGCACCACCAGGACTCCGACGGACGCGGCGGCGGCCGCCCAGGCCGCCGCACCCAGCACCACGGTCGCGCCGCAGACCGTCAGGTCCCGGCCTGCGGTGGCGCGGAGCGCGGCCCACTCGACCCGGCCGGTCCACGACGTGTGCTCGGCCCACCAGCCCAGCCGGACGGTGAGGAAGCCGAGCGGCGCGAGCCACAGCACGGCGGGGTCGAACGGCGGGGTCTGCGCGCCGAGCAGCACCGCCGCCGACAGGACCACCGCGAGGTGGCTCGGGACCCGTCCTGGACGGACCGCCGTCCACACCGCGAGGACAAGCGCGGCCGACAGCGCCAGGTCGGGCAGCAGCGACGTGCGCGCTGTCGTGAGCAGCACGAGTCCGCCGGCGGCGAGCACGGCGAGCACACGCAGCACGCCGCCCGGCACCGACGGGCCGTGAACCACCGAGACCCGGGGCAGGGGCCGCTCGTGACGACGTCGGCTCAGGTCCTGCAGCTCGGCCAGCATCGTCATCGCGTCCCTCCCGACGTCAGGCGCACCGGCACCGAGTGGTGCCGTTCCGCCGCGCGGACCAAGGTCTCCAGACGGGCCGGGGCGGCGGAGCGTGCCGCGCCCGACCACGGCACGACGGGCACCCCCTCGGCCACCAGAGCGCGCAGCCGGTCCTCGCGCTCCATCGCGGTGATGCGCCACGCGATCCGCAGGTGCTCGCCGTACGCCGGCCGCACCACCGGCAGCGTGTCCACCACGACCACGCGGTGGCCGTGGTCCTTCCAGGTGCGCGCGAGCCGCGCGGACTCGTCGTCGAGCGCGGTGGTGAACAGGTAGACGACGGCGTCGGCGGGCAGCTGCGGCGCGCGCAGCCGTCGCGGCGGTGTGCCCACCGGGCTGCTCAGCGCCAGGCCGTACAGCAGCCGCCGCAGCTGCCGGCGTCCGCCGGAGGGCGGTACCGGCCGTCGCCGGCGCCCGAGGTCCTCCAGGCCGACGCGGTCACCGGCCTCCACGACGGCCGTGGCGACCGAGGCGGCGGCGTGCCGGGCCAGGTCCAGCGACGTCGGTTCGTCGACGCGCTGCTCACCGCTGCCGCGCCATGTGC
>Ga0207735_100204_pt1 | contig 13831 bp, 6 predicted proteins | sample TtaePargueraPR_9_FD_187280 | JGI IMG/M metagenome (GOLD analysis project Ga0207735, IMG submission 187280) | Aerobic enrichment media microbial communities from Bioluminiscent Bay, La Parguera, Puerto Rico - Tt and E2 (1) (SPAdes) | ecosystem: Environmental > Aquatic > Marine > Unclassified ... | reverse complement strand
TCGACCGCCGCTGCTCACCTCGACGCCGCGGGTGCCGCCACCTACGAGTTCGACCTGGACTGGGACCTCGACGGCGTCGAGGTCCCGACCGCCCCGGTGCTGCACGTCGGCTCGATCGCCGCGATGCTGGAGCCGGGCGGGACCGTGGTGCTGGACGCCGTGCGGCGGGCGCAGGGCCTGGTCACCTACGACCCCAACGCGCGACCGACCATCACCCCCGACCGGGAGGCGACCCGGGCTCGGGTCGAGGAGATCGTCGCGGCGTCCGACGTCGTCAAGGTGAGCGACGAGGACCTGGAGTGGCTCGACCCGGACACCGACGCCCTGCGGACCGCGGCACGCTGGTCCCGGACCGGCCCTGCGCTCGTCGTCGTGACCGCCGGCGGCGACGGCTCGTTCGTCCTGCGCGACGGTGCGCAGGTCGCGCACGTCCCGGTGCCCGCCGTCGACGTCGTGGACACCGTCGGGGCGGGGGACACCTACATGGGCGGGCTGATCGACGGCCTGCTCGCGCTCGGGCTCGACAGCGCCGAGCGGATCGCGAGCGCTCCCGCGGACCGGCTGGAGGCGGCCTGCGCCCACGCCGCCCGCGCCGCGGCGGTGACCGTCTCTCGCCCGGGCGCCGACCCGCCGCGGCGCGACGAGCTGGGCCTGCCCTCCTGACGACCGACCGCACCAGCCCACCGGAGGGTCTCCCGTGACCGACCGACACGCCCCGGACGCCCCATGGACCGTCCGCAGCACCTCGCCGGCGATCCCCGCCGATCTCGCCGGGCCCCTCGCCGCAGGCATCGCCGCGACCGTGCCGGGCAGCATCCACACCGACCTGCTGGCCGCCGGGCTGATCCCCGACCCGTACCTCGACGACCACGAACGGATGCTGCAGTGGATCGGGCGGTGCGACTGGGAGTACACCTCCACCCTCGTCGCGGACCGTGGGGGCCACGAGCGGCACGAGCTGGCGTTCGACGGTCTCGACACCGTCGCCACGGTCGTGCTGAACGGGACCGAGATCGCCCGGACCGCCAACCAGCACCGCTCCTACCGGTTCGACGTGACCGACCTGCTGCGCGACGGCGAGAACGAGCTCTCGGTGCGGTTCTCCGCCCCGGTGCCGTACGCGGACGCCCAGAGCCTGGCGCTCGGACAGCGTCCGCAGGTGAACCACCACCCGTTCAACGCGATGCGCAAGACGGCCTGCAACTTCGGGTGGGACTGGGGGATCGACGCCGCCACCGTCGGGATCTGGCGACCCGTCCGGCTCGAGTCGTGGACCGCGGCTCGCCTGGGTCGGGTCACGGCGGTCGGCACCGCCGACCTCCCGGACATTTCTGACGGCACGGCGACGGGTCACCTCGAGGTGCGCGCCGAGGTGGAGCGCGGGTCGGGGACGCACGCCGACGTCGAGGTCGCCGTAGCCCTCGGCGACCGCACCGCCACCGTGACCGTGCCCGCCGGCGAGACCTCCGCCGTCGTGCACCTGGAGGTGCCGGACCCGGCCCTGTGGTGGCCCCGCGGGTACGGGGAGCAGCCCCTGCACGACGTCACCGTCACGCTCGGCGACGCCACCGGGACGCGGGACACGTGGCGGACCCGGACCGGGTTCCGGTCCGTGCGCCTGGACACGACGCCGGACGACGACGGCACACCCTTCACGATCGTCGTCAACGACCGTCCGGTCTGGGTCAAGGGCGCCAACTGGATCCCGGACGACGTGTTCGTCCACCGCGTCGACCGCGCCCGGTACGCGCGGCGGCTCGACCAGGCCGAGCAGGCGAACATGAACCTGCTGCGCGTCTGGGGCGGCGGCGTCTACGAGGACGACGCCTTCTACGAGCTGTGCGACGAGCGCGGCATCCTGGTGTGGCAGGACTTCGCGTTCGCGTGCGCCGCCTACAGCGAGGCCGAGCCGCTGCGCTCCGAGGTGGAGGCCGAGGCCCGCGACAACGTCGCCCGGCTGACGCCCCACCCGGCGCTGGTGCTGTGGAACGGGTCCAACGAGAACGTCTGGGGAGTGCAGGCCTGGGGCTGGGAGCCCCTGCTGGCCGACAAGAGCTGGGGTCTGGGGTACTACACCGAGCTGCTGCCGCGCGTCGTGGCCGAGGTCGACGGCACCCGGCCGTACACGCCGTCCTCGCCGTGGTCGGGCGTGCTGCCGATCGACATGACCCGGGACCAGAACGAGACGGACCACGGCTCCATGCACTCGTGGGAGGTGTGGAACCGGCTCGACTGGACCCGCTACCGCGACGACGTGCCCCGGTTCATGGCCGAGTTCGGATGGCAGGCGCCGCCGACGTGGGCCACGCTCACCCGCGCGATCTCCGACGACCCGCTCACCCCCGAGTCGCCCGGCATGCAGGTGCACCAGAAGGCCATGGAGGGCAACAAGAAGCTCTCGGTCGGGCTGGTGCGGCACGTCGCCGTCCCGGACGAGATGGACGACTGGCACTGGGCCATGTCCTGGAACCAGGCCACGGCGGTGCGCACCGCCGTGGAGCACCTGCGGTCCTGGGCCCCGCGCTGCGCGGGGTCGGTCGTCTGGCAGCTCAACGACTGCTGGCCCGTGACGTCCTGGGCCGCCGTCGACGGTGACGAGCGCCCCAAGCCGCTGCTGCACGCGCTCGGGCACGCGCACGCCGACCGGCTCGTGACGATCCAGCCGCGACCCGACGGGCTCGCGGTCGTCGTCGTCGACGACACGGACGAACCGTGGGCGGGTGACGTCGTCGTGCGCCGGCTCGCGTTCGACGGCACCGAGCTCGCCGCCGCGAGCCTGCCGGTGGACGTCGCCGCCCGCGGGGCCGGGACGGCCGTGCTGCCCGCCGCGGTCGCCACGGCCACGGACCCGGGCGGCGAGCTGGTCGTCGCCGAGCTCGACGGCGTCCGGGGCCTGTGGTTCTTCGCCGAACCCCGCGACTCCGCGCTGCAGGCGCCACGGCTGCGCACCGCCGCCGTCCCCGCCGACGACGGCTGGCGCGTCCGCGTGCAGGGCGACACGCTCGTCCGGGACCTCACCCTGCTCGCCGACAAGGTGCACCCCGACGCGCGCGTCGACGACCAGATGGTCACCCTGCTGCCCGGGGAGTCCGTCGTGCTCACGGTCCGGATCCCCGACGGCGTGACCGTCGATCCGGAGGCGCTCGCGGCCCCGCACGTGCTGCGCAGCCTCAACCAGCTCGTGACTCGCGGGCGCTGATCACCCCAGCACGCGGTCCACGGCGGCGAGTGGGATCGGCAGCCACTGCGGGCGGTGGTGGTTCTCGTACACCACCTCGTAGAGCGCCTTGTCCAGGACCAGGGCGTCCAGCACCAGGGTGGCGGTGTCCGCGTCGAGCCCGGTCGTGGTGCCCGACGGCGGTGCCACCGTGGCGCGGTAGGCCGCACGGAACGCGGCGGCCGCCTCGGCCTGCCACGCCGCCGGGTCGGAGGCGCCGCCGACCGCCGCGGCGTAGTCGAAGGACCGCAGCATCCCGGCGACGTCGCGCAAGGGCAGGTCGGGGGCGGTGCGTTCGGCGACCGGCCGCTGAGGCTCGCCCTCGAAGTCGAGCACCTTCCAGTCGGAGTCGCCGTGCAGCGTCTGGCCCAGGTGCAGGTCGCCGTGGATCTGCTGGGTGGCCACCGGACCGGGCAGCGCGGTGAGCCGCCGCTCCAGCTCGTCGAGCAGCGCCACGATCTCGGTGGTGCGTCCGGCCAGCTCCGAGGCCTCGCGCACGGCGCGGTCGGCACGGCGGCGCAGCCCCCCGACGAACTCGCGCGCGTCCAGCGACGGTCCGGGCGGCAGCACCCGCCCCATGCGTCCGTGCAGCTCCCCGACCAGCCGGCCCAGCGCCGCCGCCTGCTCGGCGAACGACTCGTCCCGGCTCGCCAGGTCGCAGGCCAGCTCGAACCCGTCGACGGCGTGCCCGACCAGCTCGGACAGGATCGCCAGGTGCAGCGGGACGCCGTCACCGGGGTCCACCTCGAGCGCGCCGAGGAAGCGCGGCACCCCGTCCCAGCCGTCCGCCGTCAGGGCCTCCGGGACCGCCACGTCCGGGTGCGGGCCGTCCGCGATCGTGCGCAGGATCTTCAGCATGCCCCCGGTGCCCGCGGGCGACGGCACGGCGGGCAGGACCACCGACGTGTTGGACTGCTCGCCCGCCAGGGCCCGGCCCCGCTCGGTCAGCACGTCCGGCTCGCCCTCGACGCCCATCGCGTGCAGCAGCGTCACCCAGCCCGTCGGGTGCGCGCCGCCGTCGTGCACCGCGACCTCCCCGGCCGGCGTCGTCACCGTCCCGATGTGGCCGAGGCCGATGTGCTCCACGTCCGAGAGCACCAGCGGGACCTGGGCGATCACCTCGCCGCCGGGGAGCGCCTCACCGACGAGCCGGACGAGGAGCAGCACGAGGTGCGGTTCGTGCGGAACCCCAGCCCCGTCGTCAGACACCGGAGCCGCACCCGGAGCGCCGTCGCCGGACCCGTCGTCGAACGTGACGGCGAGCCACGGCTCCACCTCGACGTCGCCCGTGCCGGGGTACCACCGCCGGGTGGGCAACCAGGCGGCGAGCAGCTCGCCCACGCTCGGGTCGGGGACCGCGGGCTGCACGGCGACGTCGATCATGGCTCGTCTCCTCAGGTCTCGACGGCGGACGTCCCGGTCGGGGACTCGGCGGGCGGGGTGGCCAGCAGCCAGTAGAAGTCGCGCGACCCCCACGACAGCTGCACGGTGCCGTCGTCGCCGACGCGCGGGAACCGCCCGCCGCCGAACACGTCGGTCAGGTCCCACCCCTCCAGTCCCGGTGCGGAGATCGTGGCCGACCGGGCGGTGGTGGACAGGTTGGCGGCCACCAGCAGGGTCTCGTCGTCGGTGCGGGTGAAGGCGAGGATCGCCTCGTCGTCGACCTCGCACGCCGTGAACGCGCCCGTGCCGAACGTGGGGTGCAGGCGGCGCACCGCCAGCATCCCGTGCACCCAGTGCAGCAGGGAGGTCGGTTGGGCGAGCTGCGCCTCGACGTTGGCGTGGTGGTAGTGGTGCACCAGCGACTGGTTCAGCGGCAGGTACAGCTTGCCGGGGTCCGCGGTGGAGAAGCCGGCGTTGCGGTCCGGGGTCCACTGCATCGGCGTGCGCACCGCGTCACGGTCCGGCAGCCAGATGTTGTCGCCCATGCCGATCTCGTCGCCGTAGTACAGGCACGGGCTGCCCGGCAGCGACAGCAGCAGCGCGTGCGCCAGCTCGATCTCCTTGCGGGAGTTGTCCAGCAGCGGGGCGAGCCGACGGCGGATGCCCACGTTGGCGCGCATCCGCGGGTCGTGCGCGTACCACCCGTACATGGCCGCGCGCTCCTCGGTGGAGACCATCTCCAGCGTGAGCTCGTCGTGGTTGCGCAGGAACGTGCTCCACTGCCCCCCGGACGCCGGGATGTCCGGGGTGTCGGCCAGGATGTCCAGGAGCTGGTTGGCCCGCTGGTCCCGCAGCGCGTAGTAGATGCGCGGCATCACCGGGAAGTGGAAGCACATGTGGCACTCGGGCTCGGACTCCGAGCCGAAGTAGTCCACGACGTCGTGCGGCCACTGGTTCGCCTCCGCCAGCATGATGCGGCCGGGGAACTCCTCGTCGATCATGGCGCGCACCGTCCGCAGGAAGTCGTGGGTGCGCGGGAGGTTCTCGCAGTTGGTGCCCTCCTCCTCGAACAGGTAGGGCACGGCGTCGAGCCGGAACCCGTCCACGCCGGTGCGCAGCCAGAAGCGGACCACCTCCAGCATCGCCTCGGCGACCTTCGGGTTCTCGAAGTTCAGGTCGGGCTGGTGGCTGAAGAACCGGTGCCAGAAGTACTGCCGGCGCACCGGGTCGAACGTCCAGTTCGAGGTCTCGGTGTCGACGAAGATGATGCGGGCGTCCGGATAGCCCTCGTCGTCGTCCGCCCAGACGTAGAAGTCGCCGTACGGCCCCTCGGGGTCGGAGCGGGACGCCTGGAACCACGGGTGCTGGTCGCTGGTGTGGTTCATGACCAGGTCGATGATGATGCGGATGCCGCGGGCGTGCGCCGCCTCGATGAGCTGGCCGAAGTCCTGCAGCGTGCCGTACTGGGCCGAGATCGCCGTGTAGTCCGACACGTCGTAGCCGCCGTCGCGCAGCGGCGAGGGGTAGAAGGGCGGCAGCCACAGGCAGTCCACGCCCAACCACTGCAGGTAGTCGAGCCGGTCGATCACCCCGCGCAGGTCGCCGGTGCCGGCGCCCTCGGAATCCGTGAAGGCCCGCACGAGCACCTCGTAGAACACCGCCTTGCGGTACCATTCCGGGTCCTCGGTGAGTCCCGGCTTGGGCAGCGGCGGCGGCTCGGGCTGGCGCCGCGGGGGGAGTGCCTGGACGGGGATCTGGCGGGTGATGGGACGCGGGACCTCGACACCGCCGGCGCTGATGGAGGCGTTCATGCCGGCGTCACCCGCAGCACGTGGGCGACCTGCTGGTGGGGTTCGAGCCGGACGTACGGATGCCTGCCCCACGGATAGGTGGCGCCGGACAGCTCGTCGTGGACCGTGAAGAACGGTTGGTCCTCCACCCCGTCGGGCGGGGTCAGTCCGAGGGCTTCGAGGTCGAGCAGCACGGTGGACTCCTGGGCCTGGTGGGGGTCGAGGTTGACGATCACGAGCACGACGTCGTCCGTCGTCGCCCCGGGGCGCCCGGCGGCGGGCAGGTGCTCGGCCCGGACGCGGCGCGAGAAGGCGACGACCTGGCCGTTGGTGGTCGGGTGGACGGTGAGGTTGCGCAGCTGCTGCAGCGCGGGATGGTTGCGGCGGATCTCGTTGAGACGCCCCAGCAGCATCGACAGACCGAGATCGTCCGCACGGGCCCAGTCACGGGGCCGGTACTCGTACTTCTCGTTGTCGATCTGCTCCTCGACGCCGGGTCGCGGCACGTTCTCCACGAGCTCGTAGCCGGAGTAGATGCCCCAGGTCGGGCTGCCCGTCGCCGCCAGCACGGCCCGGACCGCGAACCCGGCCGCACCGCCGTCCTGCAGGTAGGGCGGCAGGATGTCGTGGGTGGTCGGCCAGAACGCCGGCCGCATCACCGCGCCCTGCTCCCCGGAGACCTCGGTGAGGTACTCCTCGATCTCCTCCTTGGTGTTCCGCCAGGTGAAGTACGTGTACGACTGGTGGAACCCGATCCGCGCCAGCGTCTGCATCATCGCCGGCTTGGTGAACGCCTCGGACAGGAAGATCACCTCGGGGTCCGTGGCGCGGACCTCCGCGAGCAGCCACTCCCAGAAGTCGAGCGGCTTGGTGTGCGGGTTGTCGACCCGGAACAGCGTCACGCCGCGCTCGATCCACACCCGCACGATCCGCAGGATCTCCTCCGACAGCCCCCGCGGGTCCCGGTCGAAGTTCAGCGGGTAGATGTCCTGGTACTTCTTCGGCGGGTTCTCGGCGTAGGCGATGGAACCGTCGGCGCGCACCGTGAACCACTCGGGGTGCTCGGTGACCCACGGGTGGTCGGGGGAGCACTGCAGGGCCAGGTCCAGGGCCACCTCCAGGCCGTGCTCGCGGGCCTCGGCGACGAACGCCTTGAAACCCCGTTCGGTGCCGAGGTCCGGGTGGATGGCGTCGTGGCCGCCGTCGGCCGAGCCGATGGCGTAGGGGCTGCCCGGGTCCCCGGGTTCGGCGTCGAGCGTGTTGTTGCGGCCCTTGCGGAACGTCGTGCCGATGGGGTGGATCGGGGTGAGGTAGACGACGTCGAAGCCCATCGCGGCGATGGCCGGCAGCCGCCGGGCTGCCGACACGAAGGTGCCGGACCGCCACGTGCCGTCCCGGGTCTGCGTCGCGCCCTCGGAGCGGGGGAACATCTCGTACCAGGACCCGGCCAGGGCAAGCCGGCGCTCCACCCGCAGCGGGTACGTGGCGCTCGGGGTCATGAGTCGCCGCAGCGGGATGCGGCGCAGGGCGTCGTGGACGGACTGCTGGGTCGCCATCGCCAGGCGCGCCTCGGCGGGCCGGGAGGTGTCGGCGAGCTCGCGGGCGACGTCCTCGAGGAGCTGGGCGTCCTGCGGGGTGCGCCGGCGCTGCAGCTTGCGGGAGACGATCTCCTCGAACAGCAGCGCGCCCTCGGTGAGCATGAGGTCCACGTCTTGGCCCGCCGCCACCTTGATCGAGGCGTCGTGGGCCCAGGTGGCGTACGGGTCGGACCAGGCCTCCACCCGGAAGGTCCAGTCCCCGACGGCGTCGGGCTGGAGGAACCCGCGGAACCGGTCCAGGCCGGGGGCGACGTCGACCATGGGTGACCACGAGTGCACCCGTCGGTCCGGTCCGAACAGCACGGCGGTGGCGTTCACGGCGTCGTGCCCCTCGCGGAACACGGTGGCCTCGACCGGCACGACCTCGCCGGGGGTGGCCTTGGCGGGCCAGCGGCCGCCCTCGACCACGGGAGACACCTCGAGCACGGGGATGCGGCCGATCGGACAGGGCGGTGCGGGCTGCGGGGACGTCACGCCCCCCACGCTAGCCAGGCCGGGCGGGGTCTGCGCGTCAACATGCCCGGATCGCCCGACCCGATCTCTCGCCGACCCTTCCGCCTGGCCCGATCTCCCCGGCCGCCGAGGTCGTACCTTCCGTCTCGGGGTCGTACGCGCCGGGTACGACCCCGCGACGCAAGGTACGACCTCAGCGTCGACGAACCGACCGGGCCTCCGCCGCCACCAGGGCACGGTGGACGCGCGCGATCAGCCGTGCCGGCTCCCTCAGGTCCGCCCAGACCACCCGCAGGAGGACCCATCCCGCCTCGACCAGCGCGTCGTGCCGGCGCTTCTCGGCGAAAAGCCGCCCGGCCGGGTCCCCGTAAGCACCACCGGAGTACTTCACGGCGCCGTCGAACTCGATCCCGACGCGCAGGCCCGGCCACCCCAGGTCCACCCAAGAGTCCCCGACCGGCGTGCTGACCCGTACGGCGAGGTCCGGGACGTCGAACCCGTGCTCGTCGAGGTGCCACCGGACCAAGGACTCTCCCGGCGACTCGGCACGGGCGTCGGCCAGCGCCACGATCCGTCGCGCGCGACGGACACCCGCCCGCCCTCGGGCGTCGCCGAGGACGCGGTCCACGACCACGGGGTCGGCGCCTGCACGGAGAGCCGAGTCCGCGATCACCAGGGCGCGGTCTCCCGGCAGCCATCGCGCGCAGTCGACCAGGGTCCGTTCCAGGGTCGTGACGGGCCGACCGCCGACGAGCATCCGGTCGCCCGCCGGGACGTCTACCGGATGGCGGCGCAGCTGGCGGCCGCTGCTCCGGCTCGGCGGCTTCCACGACTGGGCGACGTGCACCTGCTCGCCGAGCCGGTAGTGGCTCAGGCCGTGCAGCAGCGCCGCGGTCTCGTGCGAGAACACGAAGTCGGTCCGCAGCGTCGACGCCACGGCGGCGGCGAGCTGGAGGACCTGGCGCTCGCGGCGGAGCGCGATGCCGCCCTCGTCGGGGACGGGCACGGAGTACCGGCCGCGTCGACGTCGGACGAGCTCGCCGCGTCGACGACGGCGCTCGATGGCCGTCCGGCGGTCGTGGCGATACCGGACGGTCGCCAGGAGATCGCGGGGACGCACAGGGGAGTTGTCGCCGGGGCGTCGGCGCGGGAGCGACGGGCCGGACGTCGGAGAGGCGTCGTCGGTGGACATGCGTGGCACCGTGTCACGGCCGAGCAGCGCGTTGTCGCCGTGGGAGCAGCGGCTGTGGACGGCCCGCCGGCGGACGTCGCCTGTGGACGACGTCGGGCGTCGTCGCCAGGTCGTACCTTCCGTCGCGCGGTCGTACACGCCGGGTACGACCGCGCGGCAGGCGGGGGTCGGGAGTCGTCAGGCGGCAGGAGGGGCCGGGAGGCAGCAGACGGGAGTCGGGAAGGGCCGATCAGGCGTCGGCGGCCAGGGCCCGCCCGGTGACCCGGCCGGTGTGGAGGCAGCCGCCGAGGAACGTGCCCTCCAGGGCCCGGTGACCGTGCACACCGCCGCCGCCGAACCCCGCGGACTCCCCGACGGCCCACAGGCCGTCCAGCACGGTGCCGTCGTCGCGCAGCACCCGCCCGGACGGGTCGCACCACAGCCCGCCGAGCGTCTTGCGGGTCAGGACCGAGAGCCGCACGGCGAGCAGCGGGCCGTCCTTCGGCGTCGTCAGCGGGCGCGGCGGCGAGACCCGGATCATCCTGTCGACACGGAAGTCGCGGGCGGCCCGGGTGGCGACCACCTGGGGGTCCTTGCCGAGCCCGGAGGCCACCTGGGCGTCACGGGCGTGCACGACGGCGGCCAGCCCGGCCGGGTCGATCGTCCCGCGCGAGCCGGGGGTGGCGGCCGTGAGCGCGTTCATCCTCCCGGCCAGCTCCTCGGGGGTGTCGGCCCACAGGAACTCCGGGGAGTCGGCGGCGAACCGGGCGACGGGGCCGACGGCGCCGGGCAGCACCCGCTGGGCGAGGAGCCGCACGTCCTTGCCGGTCAGGTCCGGGTTCTGCTCCGACCCGGACAGCGCGAACTCCGCCTCCATGACGGCCCGGTTGAGCACGAACCAGGAGTGGTCGTCCCCGCGGCCGGTCACGTGCTGCAGCGCTCCGAGGGCGTCGAATCCGGGGAACAGGGGAGCGGGCAACCTGCCGCCGTCGGCGTCCAGCCAGAGCGAGGAGGGTCCCGGCAGGATGCGGATGCCGTGGTTCGTCCAGACGGGGGAGTGGTTGGCGATGCCCTCGGGGTAGTGCCACATGCGGTCCTCGTGGACCAGCGCGGCCCCGGCGTCGGCGGCGTGGCCGAGCAGGAGACCGTCGGTGGAGTCGGGCACCCCGGACAGCATGCGGGCGGGCAGCTCGCCGTGCGTGCGGTCCCAGCGCTCGCGGGCCAGGTCGTGGTTCGCCCCGATGCCGCCGGACGCGACGACCACGGCACCGGCGCTCAGCTCCTCGGTGCCCACGACCTCGCGGGACGACGGCGCACCGCGCACCGCGCCGTCGTCGGCCAGGATCTCGGCGCGCACGCCCGTGACCCGGCCGTCCGTCGTCACCAGCCCGGTGGCCCGACGCCGGAAGCGCAGGTCGAGCAGCCCGGCCGAGCGGGCCTCCAGCGCGGCGGCGACGAACGGTGCGAGGATCGCCGGTCCGGTGCCCCAGGTGACGTGGAACCGCGGCACCGTGTTGCCGTGCGCGGTGCCGTGCCCGGGGCCGAACGCGTAGCCGCCGCGCTCGGCCCACTGCACCAGCGGGAACCAGCGCACCCCCTTGGCGTGCAGCCAGGAGCGCAGATCGCTGGAGGCGGCCTCGACGTAGTGCTTGGCCCAGGCGTACCCGTGCCGGTCAGGTCCCTCGCCGTCCTCGGCGCCGGGCGCGAACCGTGCCGAGCCCAGCCAGTCCGACCAGGCGAGCTCGGCCGAGTCGTGCACGCCGAGGCGCCGCTGCTCGGGCGAGTCCACCAGGAACAGGCCGCCGAAGGACCACCACGCCTGCCCGCCCAGGGAAGCCTCGGGCTCCTGGTCGAGCAGGATCACCCGCCGACCCGCCGCCGTGAGCTCGGTCGCGGTGACCAGGCCGGACAGGCCGGCCCCGATGACGATGACGTCCGCGTCTGCCATGCGGGCAGTCTGGCAGAGCCGTCGGCCCCGTGCCCAGGGCGCGCGGCACGTCCGTCACCGGCGCGCCACGAACACCTCGACGCTGAGCGACTCGACCAGCGCCGTGCCGGGCGCCTCCTCCTCGTCCGCCTGCTCCGGGCCCTCGGGCGCGTCCCAGGTCGAGCTCCACACGCGCTGCCACGGGTCGGCGCCGTCCAGGACGTCCGGCAGCGTCACCTCGGCGTCCTCCAGGCCGCCGTGCAGCACGACCAGCACGTCCGCGTCGCCGGCATCGGGTCCCGGTCGCAGCATCTGGATGATCCGCCGTCCGTCCACCGACCAGGCCTCGCCGTCCATCACGGCACCCGTCTCGTCGAACCACAGCAGGTCGGGGAACTCCTCGCCGGGCCGCGGGGTGCCGAGGAAGAACGACTCGGCGCGCAGCGCCGCGTGCTCGCGGCGCAGACCCACCAGGTACCGGGCGGTCGCCAGCAGCTCGAGGTCGGCGGTGTCCAGGTCCCAGTCCAGCCACGAGATCGCGGTGTCCTGGGCGTAGGCGTTGTTGTTGCCGCCCTGGGTCCGACCCATCTCGTCGCCCGCCGTGATCATGGGCGTGCCGGCCGCCAGCAGCAGCGTCGCGAGCAGGTTGCGCTGCGAGCGCCGCCGCAGCGGCACGACGGCGGACCACGGCTCGGTCGTGGCGTCGTCGCCGGTCGGGGCGTGGCCCTCGACGCCGTGGTTCCAGGAACGGTTGTCGTCGGTGCCGTCGCGGTTGTCCTCACCGTTGGCCTCGTTGTGCTTGTGGTCGAACGAGACGAGGTCGGCGAGCGTGAACCCGTCGTGCGCGGTGACGTAGTTGACCGACGCGACCGGACCCCGCATCAGCGGCGGGTCGGAGTGCCCGAAGAAGTCCGCGGACCCGGCCAGGCGTGTCGTCAGCTCGCGCATCCCGTGCATGGGGGCGCCGTGGGAGCCGGCCTTCGGGGCCTCCAGCCAGAACGAGCGCGCCGCGTTGCGGAAACGGTCGTTCCACTCGGCCATCGGCGCGGGGAACCGTCCGGTCTGCCAGCCGCCCGGTCCGACGTCCCACGGCTCGGCCACCAGCTTGAGCTGCGAGAGGACCGGGTCGGTGCGCAGCGCGGACAGGAACGGGTGGTCGGGGGTGAAACCGTCGTGGTCGCGGCCCAGGGTGACGGCGAGGTCGAACCGGTAGCCGTCCACGCCCACGACCTCGGCCCAGTAGCGCAACGAGTCCAGGGCCATCTGCACCACGCGCGTCCGGCGGAAGTCCAGCGTGTTGCCCGTGCCGGTGACGTCCGCCAGCGCCGCCGGGGTGCCGCCGTCGTGCAGGTAGTACGCCGTGTTGTCCAGGCCGCGCCACGACACGTCGAGCGCGTCGTCGCCGCCCTCGCACGTGTGGTTGTAGACGACGTCGAGGATCACCTCGATGCCGGCGGCGTGCAGCAGGTGGACCATGCCGCGCACCTCGTCGAGGACGGCGGCCGGGCCGGCCTCGCGGGCCGCAGCCGTGGCGTAGGCGGCGTGCGGGGCGAAGAACCCGAGCGTCGAGTAGCCCCAGTAGTTGGTCAGCCCGCGGTCGGCGAGCCAGGGCTCGGGCGTCGAGGCGTGGATCGGCAGCAGCTCGAGCGTGGTGACGCCGAGTGCCTGCAGGTGCTCGACCACGGCGGGATGGGCGAGTCCGGCGTAGGTGCCGCGCAGCTCGGCGGGGACCTCCGGGTGCTGCAGCGTCAGGCCGCGCACGTGCGCCTCGTAGACGACGGTGTCCGCCCAGGGGACCCGGGGCCTGGACTGCGGCGGGGGCTCCGGCAGGTCGCCCATGATCACGGCGTGCGGCACGAACGGCAAGGAGTCCACCTCGTCCGGGCCGCCGTCGTCGTCACTTCCCCCGCCCAGGACCGCCGGGACGTAGGCCAGGTCGCCCTCGATCCCGCGCGCGTAGGGGTCCAGCAGCAGCTTGGCCGGGTTGTGGCGCATCCCCGCCCCGGGGTCCCACGGCCCGTGCACCCGGAACCCGTAGCGCCGGCCCGGGCCGACGTCCGGCACGTGCCCGTGCCACACGCCGTAGGTGGGGCCGTCGAGCGGGATCCGGCGCTCGGTGTACCGCTGCGGGTCGTGCTGGTCCCTGTCCTCCTCGACGACGTCGACCAGGCACAGGTCGACGCCGTGCGCGTGCGAGGCGAGCACGGCGACGTCGATACCGCCGTCGGGCGTGGTGCGGACCCCCAGCGGCGGGACGTGGCTGCGGGTGCGGGTGGGTCGGGTCAGCGGCGT
>Ga0207735_100203_pt1 | contig 13842 bp, 10 predicted proteins | sample TtaePargueraPR_9_FD_187280 | JGI IMG/M metagenome (GOLD analysis project Ga0207735, IMG submission 187280) | Aerobic enrichment media microbial communities from Bioluminiscent Bay, La Parguera, Puerto Rico - Tt and E2 (1) (SPAdes) | ecosystem: Environmental > Aquatic > Marine > Unclassified ... | reverse complement strand
GCGCCGTGGTGCCCAGCCAGTCGGGCCGTGCGAAGGGCTCGGGGACCACCACGTCGATCTCGCCTTCGGCGGCGGCCTCCGGGGTGACCGTGGCGCTGACCGCCGGCTCGGGGCTTGGCGACGCGGCGGGGCTCTCGACCGTCACGGAGCCGCCGCCCGGCGTCGGCTCGGCGGGGACGGTGCAGGCGGCGAGCATCGCCGACGCGGCGATCGCGACGGTCAGGGCTGCTCGTAGACGCATGCGCCTACCGTAGTCGGGCCTGGCTGTCAGCGGAACGTGGTGGGATAGGACCGTGACCGACCCCCGCGCCCGCCATCAGGAGCTCGTCCAGGAGATCGAGGCTCACCGCCACGCGTACTACGAGGAGAACGCGCCCACGGTGAGCGACGCCGCGTACGACGCGCTCGAGCGCGAGCTGCGCGACCTCGAGGCGCAGTGGCCCGAACTGCAGACGCCGGAGAGCCCCACGCAGACGGTCGGCGGACAGGCCGCCCAGGGCTTCGCCTCCGTCAAGCACCGCGAGCGGATGATGAGCCTCGACAACGCGTTCTCGGTCGAGGACGTGCAGGCGTGGCTCGACCGCATCGAGCGCGAGGTCGGGGCGCAGCGCATCGTGTGCGAGCCGAAGATCGACGGCCTGTCGATCTCGCTGACCTACGAGAGCGGCGCGCTGACGCGCGGCGTGACCCGCGGCGACGGCACCACGGGCGAGGACGTCACCGCGAACGTGCGCACCATCGCGGGCCTCCCGCACGCGCTGTCCGGCGACCGGGTGCCCGAGCTGGTGGAGGTGCGCGGCGAGGTGTACCTGCCCGTCGCGGCCTTCGAGGAGCTCAACGCGCGCCTGCTCGAGGAGGGCAAGGCGCCGTACGCGAACCCGCGCAACACGGCGGCCGGCTCGCTGCGTCAGAAGGACGCGACCGTGACCGCGACGCGCCCGCTCGCGGTGACCACGTACGCGCTGGGCGCGCTCGCGTGGGGCACCGTGGAGCCCGACCCGCGGGCGGGCTCGCAGCATGGCATCTACGAGATGCTCGCCTCGTGGGGGCTGCCCGTCACGGAGCACGCCCGGGTCGTTGCCGGCGTGGAGGAGGCCGGCGCGTACCTCGCCGACCTCGAGGAGCGTCGCCACGCGCTGGTCCACGAGATCGACGGCGCGGTGCTCAAGGTCGATGACCGCGCGGTGCAGGGCCAGCTGGGCTCGACCAGCCGCGCGCCCCGCTGGGCGGTCGCCTACAAGTTCCCGCCCGAGGAGGTGCACACCACCCTCGAGGACATCCGGGTCGACGTGGGCCGCACCGGGCGCGTGACGCCGTACGGCGTGATGACGCCGGTGCTCGTGGCCGGCTCGACGGTCACGTACGCGACGCTGCACAACGCGCACGAGGTGGCGCGCAAGGGCGTCCGCATCGGCGACACCGTGGTGCTGCGCAAGGCCGGCGACGTCATCCCCGAGATCGTGGGCCCCGTGGTGGCCGCGCGCACGGGCGCGGAGCGCGAGTGGACGATGCCGGGCGAGTGCCCCGCGTGCGGCACGCCCCTGGTCGAGCAGAAGGAGGGCGACCGGGACCTGCGCTGCCCGAACTCGGAGCGCTGCCCGGCGCAGATCGTGGACCGCATCGCGTTCATCGGCTCGCGCGGCGCGTTCGACGTCGAGGTGCTGGGGGAGAAGGCCGCCGCCGCGCTCGTGGAGTCGGGCGTGCTGGCCAACGAGGCCGGGCTGTTCGACCTCACCGAGGACGACCTGCGGCGCGTGCCGCTGTTCGTGCTCGAGAAGGACTCGAAGGTGGGAGGCGTCGAGCGCAGCGCGGGCGACCTGTCCGCCAACGGCGCGAAGCTGCTCGACAACCTCGCCGGCGCGCGCAGCCAGCCGCTGTGGCGGGTGCTCGTGTCGCTGTCGATCCGCCACGTCGGCCCGACCGCGTCGCGCGCGCTCGCGACGGCCTTCGGCTCGCTGGACGCGATCCGCGCGGCGAGCGAGGAGGAGCTCGCCGCCGTGGACGGCGTCGGGCCGGTCATCGCGGAGTCGGTGCTGCAGTGGTTCACGGTGCCGTGGCACGTCGACATCGTCGACCGCTGGGCGGCGGCCGGGGTGCGCATGGAGGACGAGCGCGACGAGTCGGTCGCGCGCACACTCGAGGGCCTCACGGTGGTCGCCACGGGCTCGCTCGAGGGCTTCACCCGCGACTCCGTGAAGGAGGCGATCATCTCGCGCGGAGGCAAGGCCGCATCGTCCGTCTCCAAGAAGACCGACTACGTGGTGGTGGGCGCCAACGCCGGTTCCAAGGCGGCCAAGGCCGAGCAGCTCGGGGTGCCGATGCTCGACGAGGCGGCCTTCGTGACGCTGCTCGAGGGTGGGCCGGAGGCCCTGGCATAGTCCGCTAGGGCGTGTCGCGTCGCGCGTGGGTACGCTGGCCGTAACGGGTCCAGCGGGACCCTGGGAGGAATCATGGATACCACCCTGGTCATCGGCCTTGTCGTCGGTGCCGTTCTCCTGATCGTGATCGTCTGGGCCTTGATCGCACTGTCGCGAGCCAAGGCGGCGCCGAAGGAGGATCCGGGCCGCGGGCCGACCGGTCAGACCGCCGACCCCATCGAGGGGACCCCGTCCGAGACGTCCACGCCGCACTGGGACCGCAGGCCTGAGGGCCGCGAGGGTCCCCTGTGACCACGGCGGTGCGAGTCGTCTCACCGGACGAGAAATCGCGCCTCCAGGAGATCGGCGAGCTCACCGCGCTCGCGTATCTGGCGGACGGGCTCATCGACAACGCCCACCCCTACGTGCCGCAGCTGCGGGACGCGGAGGCCCGCGCGCGCGACGCCGACCTGCTCGCGATGATCGACGGCGACCAGGGGTCTGGCGCCATCGTGGGCACCATCACGCTGGTGCCGCCCGGCAGTCCGTTCATCGAGCTCGCCGAGGGCGGCGAGTACGAGCTGAGGATGCTCGCGGTGTCGCCGATGGAGCGGGGCCGGGGGATCGGCCGCGAGCTCGCGCAGGCCGCGATGGACCGCGCGATCGAGCAGGGGGCGACCCGCATCGTGCTGTCGACGCTCGAGACGATGCACGCCGCCCACCGCCTCTACGAGCGGATGGGCTTCCGGCGCCGGCACGAGCTCGACTGGGTGGTGCGCGACAACGAGGACGGCACCGTCACCAAGATCACCGCGGCTGAGGGCGCGGACACGGCTCAGGGTGTGCGGCTGCTCGGCTACTCGTGGGAGCCGTGACCCCCGCGGATGCGCGCCGGGTGAGCGCCGCATCGTCCGGCGGGCGACGGCCGTTCAGCCACTAGACTCGACGCCATGTCTTCCCTTGATCGATCCGATGTGGCGCGCCTCGCGGCGCTGGCCCGCATCGACATGTCCGACGCGGATCTCGACCGCCTCTCGGGTCAGCTCGCGGTGATCGTGGACGCCGTCGCCAAGGTGGCCGAGGTCGCCGGCGAGGACGTCCCCGCGACGAGCCACCCGATCCCGATGAGCAACGTGCACCGCCCCGACGAGGTCCGCCCGTCCCTCGACCGGGACGCCGCGCTCGCCGCGGCCCCCGAGGCCGAGGAGGGCCGCTTCCGCGTGCCCCAGATCCTGGGGGAGGAGGCCTGATGACCGACTGGACCCGCGCGAGCGCCGCGCAGATGGCCGATGCGCTCGCCGCCGGCGAGGTGACCTCCGTCGAGCTGGTGCAGGCGCACCTCGACCGGATCGCCGCTGTGGACGCCGACGTGCACGCGTTCCTCCACATCGACGCCGAGGGCGCGCTCGAGACGGCCCGCGCCGTCGACGCCGACCGTGCCGCCGGCGTCGAGCTGCCGCGCCTGGCCGGCGTGCCGATCGGCATCAAGGACGTCCTCGTCACGCAGGGCCTGCCCACCACGGCGGGCTCGCGCATCCTCGAGGGCTGGATCCCGCCGTACGACGCGACCGTCACCCGCAAGGTGCGCGAGGCGCGCATGCCGATCCTCGGCAAGACCAACATGGACGAGTTCGCGATGGGCTCCTCGACCGAGCACTCGGGCTACGGCCCGACCTCGAACCCGTGGGACCTCGAGCGGATCCCGGGCGGCTCGGGCGGCGGCTCGGCCGCGGCGCTCGCGGCCTTCGAGGCGCCGCTGACCATCGGCTCGGACACCGGCGGCTCGATCCGTCAGCCCGCGTCGGTCACCGGCACGGTGGGCGTCAAGCCGACCTACGGCGGCGTGTCCCGGTTCGGCGCGATCGCGCTCGCCTCGTCGCTCGACCAGCTGGGGCCGTGCGGCCGGACCGTCATGGACACCGCACTGCTGCACGAGGTCATGGGCGGCCACGACCCCATGGACGCGACCAGCCTCGACGAGCCGGTCCCCGGCTGCGTCGACGCCGCGCTCGAGGGCGCGCGCATGGACCTGTCGGGCGTGCGCATCGGCGTGGTGAAGGAGCTCTCGGGCGCAGAGGGCGGCTTCCAGGACGGCGTGAAGCAGCGCTTCGAGGAGTCGCTCGACCGGCTGCGCGGCATGGGCGCCGAGATCGTCGAGGTCTCGTGCCCGAGCTTCGAGTACGCGCTCGCCGCCTACTACGTGATCCTGCCGTCGGAGGCCTCGTCCAACCTGGCCAAGTTCGACTCGGTGCGCTTCGGCCTCCGCGTCGAGAAGGCCACCGTCGAGAAGACCATGCTCGCGACCCGCGCCGCGGGCTTCGGCGACGAGGTCAAGCGCCGCATCATCCTCGGCACCTACGCGCTGAGCGCCGGCTACTACGACGCCTACTACGGCTCCGCGCAGAAGGTCCGCACCCTGGTGCAGCGCGACTTCGCGGCCGCGTTCGAGCAGTGCGACGTGCTGGTCTCGCCGACCACGCCCACCACGCCGTTCAAGATCGGCGAGCGCATCGACGACCCGCTCGCGATGTACCTCAACGACATCGCGACCATCCCCGCGAACCTCGCGGGCATCCCCGGCATGTCGCTGCCGTCGGGCGTCGCGCCCGAGGACGGCCTGCCCGCCGGCTTCCAGATCCTCGCGCCGGCGCACGAGGACGCCCGCCTCTACCGCGTGGGTGCGGCGCTCGAGCGCTCCCTCACGGAGGACTGGGGCGGCCCGCTGTCCGCGCAGGCGCCCGAGCTGGAGGTGGCCAAGTGACCACGATGACGTACGAGCAGGCGATGGAGGAGTTCGACCCGGTCTTCGGCATCGAGGTCCACGTCGAGCTCAACACGAGGACCAAGATGTTCTGCGGCTGCGCCAACGAGTTCGGCGCCGAGCCGAACACGCAGGTGTGCCCGGTGTGCCTGGGTCTGCCCGGCGCCATGCCGGTGACCAACGAGAAGGCCGTCGAGTCCGCGATCCGGCTGGGCCTCGCGCTCGGCTGCTCGATCCGCGAGTCGTCCCGCTTCGCCCGGAAGAACTACTTCTACCCGGACCTCGCGAAGGACTACCAGATCTCGCAGTACGACGAGCCGACCTGCTACGAGGGTTCCCTCGACGTGGCCCTCGACGACGGCACCGTCGTGGAGGTGGGCATCGAGCGCGCCCACATCGAGGAGGACGCCGGCAAGAACACCCACGTGGGCGGCAGCGGCGGCATCCAGGGCGCCGACTACTCGCTGGTCGACTACAACCGCGGCGGCGTGCCGCTGGTCGAGATCGTCACCAAGCCGATCACCGGCATGGGCCCCCGCACCGCCGAGGTGGCGCGCGTGTACGTCGCGACCGTCCGCGACATCGTGCGCGGGCTCGGCATCTCCGACGGCCGCATGGAGCAGGGCTCGATTCGGGCCGACGTCAACCTGTCGCTGCGCCCCAAGGCCCAGGGCGGGGAGTCGCAGGACGATGTGCCGTTCGGCAAGCGCTCCGAGACCAAGAACGTCAACTCGCTGCGCGCCGTCGAGCGCGCCGTGCACTTCGAGGCGGCCCGCCAGGCCCGCCTGCTGCTCGGCGGCGAGCACGTGGTCCAGGAGACCCGCCACTGGCACGAGGACACCGGCACCACCACCCCGGGCCGCTCGAAGGAGGAGGCGGAGGACTACCGCTACTTCCCCGAGCCCGACCTGCTGCCGGTCGAGCCGTCCCGCGCGTGGGTCGAGGAGCTGCGCGGCACCATCCCCGAGCACCCCGCCAAGATGCGGGCGCGCCTGCAGGAGGAGTGGGGCTTCGCCGACCTCGAGATGCGCGACGTGGTGGCGGCCGACGCGCTCACCCTCATCGCATCCACCGTCGAGGCAGGCACCACCGCCCAGGCCGCGCGCAAGTGGTGGATGAGCGAGCTGTCGCGCGTCGCCAACGACCGCGGCGTCGCGCTGGCCGAGCTGCCCGTGACGCCGGCCGACGTGGCCGAGCTTCAGGGGCTCATCGACGCCGGGAAGATCAACGACAAGCTCGCGCGCCAGGCGCTCGAGGGCGTGCTCGCGGGCGAGGGCTCGCCCGCGCAGGTGGTCGAGACCCGCGGCCTCGCGGTCGTGTCCGACGACTCGGCCCTCGAGTCCGCGGTCGACGAGGCGCTCGCCGCGCAGCCCGACGTGCTCGCCAAGATCCAGTCGGGCAAGGTCCAGGCCGCCGGCGCGATCGTGGGCGCGGTCATGAAGGCCACGCGCGGACAGGCCGACGCGGGCCGCGTGCGGGAGATCATCCTGCAGCGCGCCGGCGTCGAGGGCTGACCCGGGCCGCTAGCCTCGACGCATGCTCACCGAGACCCCCGTTCGCCGCGCCGCGAGCGGGGGTCTCGCGCATGGCCCGACCTGCGCCTTGACCTTCGACGACGGCCCCAATGGCCTCGACACGCTGCGGCTGCTCGATGTGCTGCGGGAGCGGCGCATCCGCGCGGTGTTCGCGGTGGTCGGCTCGCAGATCCTCAGCCCGTCCGGGATCGCGCTCGACGGCACGCCCATCCCGTCCGGCGCGGACGTGCTGCGGCGCATCGTCGCGGACGGCCACGTGCTGTGCAGCCACGGCACGTCGTTCGACGACATGGGGGAGTGGGACGCACTGCGGGTGCGCGAGGACATGCTCGCCAACCTCGAGATCATCGCGGGAGCCGTCGGCGACGACGTCCCCGTTCCGTACTGGCGCGCCCCGAACGGGTCGTGGGGGGTGACGCCGGTCGTGGCCGTGCGGCTCGGCATGCAGCCGCTCGACGTGGTCAACACGGTCGAGGACTGGGTGGACCAGGATCCGGCGGTGCTCGCGTCGCGGCTGCGGCTCGCGATGGTGCCCGGCGAGCTGGTGCTGCTGCACGACGGGGGCGGCGTGCGCGCCGGGACCGTGGAGGCCGTCGCCGAGGTGGTCGACGAGCGCCTCGCCGAGGGCTGGCGGTTCGTGCTGCCGGAGATGCCGTAGCGCCTCCGGCCCCGCCGGCCCGCCGCCGGTGCACCTCTCCACACAGATTCGCCACTGCTCCACACTCGAGCCCCGGATCCGGGGGTGAGTTGCACCGAACCGGCCCGGAGCGGCCGCGCATGTGTGGAGAGGTGCAGCGCGGGCCGGGCGTCAGGGGGCGAGCCGGGCCAGGTGCTCCTTCATGTGGCGGCGGCCGATGGTCTCGTAGCCGACCACCCACGACCACGGCGCGAGCGCGACCACCAGCAGCGCGATCGGCAGCGGGGCCCCCGCCGCCGCGAGGATGACGCCCGCGCCGACGATCACGCCGAACGCGGCGATGAGCACCAGGTGGAACGCGTCGAAGGCGTGCACGAGCGCGCCGTAGCCGATGAACGCGAGCACGACGTACACGCTGAGCGGCACGGCGAGCGCGAGCACCGTGCCGAGCTCGGACAGCACCGTGTGCCCCTCGAGGTACAGCGCCGACACGTGCAGGCCGGCGCCGACCGCCGCGATCGACGCGTACAGCGGGATGTGGCCGTAGCCGTACAGCAGCGAGCGGTCGCGGCGCACCGCGAGGATCGCGGCCGCGGGCACCGAGAAGTACGCCCACCACATCCCGAAGATCGCCACCACGCCCGCGACCGCCACGACGATCGTGTCGGCCGACCAGCCCGACTCGTGGGAGGCGGCGCTCACGGCCGCCGTGGTGCCGAGGATGCCCTCGCCGAGCGCGATGATCGCGAGCAGCCCGAAGCGTTCGGCCAGGTGATGCGGATGCCAGGGGATCACGCCGCGGCCGCGCGAGCCCACCACCGGGATCAGCATCTCGAACGCGATGAGCGCGATCGCGAGCGCGATCTCGACGTCGAAGCGCGCGGCGATCATGCCGGTGCCGACCCACCCGACCTGTGCGATCGCGATCAGGCGCGCGAAGCGGAAGCACGTGACCCGGCGCTCGGGGTCCTCGATCCCGGCGCGGACCCACAGCGCGACCATCGACACGCGCATCACGACGTAGCCCGCGATCACGACCGCGTTGTCGGGGGTCTCGGCGTCGGCGATCGAGGCGAGGAAGGCCGGCACGCCGAGCGCGACGATGAGGACGCCCACCATCTGCACCATCGTGAGCAGGCGGAACCCCCAGTCGTCGGTGTCGTACGCCGAGGCGAACCACGAGTAGTTGAGCCAGGCCCACACGATCGCGAACATCACCATGAGGAAGCCGATGGCCGCGCCGACCACCACGCCCTCGCCGAGCAGGTGCGCGAGCTCGTCCGAGGCGGCGCCGAACGCGACCACCAGCGTGAGATCGAAGAACAGCTCGAGGGGCGTGGCCTGACGGTGGGCCTCGTGGGGGTCGCGGCCGGACATGCGGAGCAGGCCGCGCCGTCGCTCGGCGGGGCCGGATGCGCTGCCGGAGCCCGGGTCCGGGGTGCCCATCGTCCTATGGTCGCGCGACGGCGCCGCGTCGGCACGGCCAGCCCTTGTTCGCTCCGCACGGATCTGGCCGCGACACGCCGGTGAGCGGTGCCGATGCGCGGGTCCCGCCCGGCGTGTCGCCGGAGAAACCGTGCGGAGCGAACTTCGAAGGTCGCGGGGTTGACCTTCCTGTCGGCTGGAATGCCTAGCGTGAGGAGGCGTTGTCGACCCAGGAGGCCCCGATGGACCACGAACACGACACGATGACCCACGGCTCGCATGCGCAGGCCGACCAGGAGGAGCACGGGGAGCACGGCGGCCACGGCGGCCAAGGCCACCACAGCACCGACCACTCGGGCCACGCGGACCTGTTCCGCCGCCTGTTCTGGTGGAACCTCCTGCTCGCGATCCCGGTGATCGCCACCAGCGAGATGGTCGAGGGCTGGCTCGGCTACGACCTGCCCGGATCCGCGTGGATCCCGCCGCTGCTGGGCACCCTCATCTTCGCGTGGGGCGGCTGGCCGTTCCTGAGCATGGCGTGGCGGGACGAGCTCACGGTTCGCAAACCCGGCATGATGACGCTGATCTCGTTGGCGATCTCCGTCGCGTTCCTCGCGTCCGCGGCCGCGACTCTCGGGATCGGCGACCTCAGCTTCTGGTGGGAGCTCGCGGCGCTGATCGTCGTGATGCTGCTGGGCCACTGGCAGGAGATGAAGGCCGTCGGCCAGGCCCAGGGGGCGCTCGCGGCGCTCGCCGAGCTGCTGCCCGATGATGCTGAGCGCGTCACCGACGGCGACGACACCGAGAAGGTCGCGATCGCGGACCTCGCCGAGGGTGACGTGGTGGTGGTGCGGCCCGGCGGACGGATTCCAGCCGACGGCACCATCGTGCGCGGCGACGCCGCCGTCGACGAGTCGATGATCACCGGCGAGTCCGCGCCGGTGTCCAAGGGGCGGGACGATGCGGTGGTCGCGGGCACCGTAGCGACCGACGGGTCCCTGCGGATCGAGGTGACGGCGACGGGCGAGGGCACGGCCCTCGCCGGCATCCAGCGCATGGTGCAGGACGCGCAGCAGAGCCGGTCGGGCACGCGGCGGCTCGCGGACCGCGCGGCCGCCTGGCTGTTCTGGATCGCGCTGGGCGCGGCCGCGCTCACGTTCGCGATCACGGCGGTGCTGGACAGCCCCGCCACCGGCCTCACCCGCGCCGTCTCGGTGCTGGTGATCGCCTGCCCGCACGCGCTCGGGCTCGCGATCCCGCTGGTCATCGCGATCGGCACCTCGACGTCCGCGCGCCAGGGGATCCTGGTCAAGGACACGCAGGCGCTCGAGGCGATGCGGACCATCGACACGGTGCTCTTCGACAAGACCGGCACGCTCACCGAGGGGTCGCACCAGCTCACCGAGATCGCCGTCGCGGACGGCTGGGACGAGGCGGAGGTGCTCGCGCTCGCGGCGGCCGTCGAGGCGGAGTCGGAGCACCCCATCGGTCGGGCCGTGGTGGCCGCTGCCGCGGATCGCAACATCGAGGCCCCGCGAGGCGAGGACCTCGACACGCTGCCCGGCCGGGGTGTGCGCGCGCGCATCGACGGCCGGGACGTCGCGGTCGGCGGGCCCGCGCTGCTCGCCGACCTGGGGATCGAGCCGTCCGCGGCTGTCGACGCGGCGGCGTCGCGCTGGCGCGACGCCGGTGGCGCCGTCCTCCACGTCGTCGTCAACGGCGAGGGAGCCGGTGCGTTCACGACCGCGGACCCGGTCCGCCAGGAGTCGCGCGCCGCGGTCGACGCGCTGCACGCCCGCGGCATCGACGTCGCGCTCATCACCGGCGATGCGCAGGCGGTCGCGGACGCGGTCGCACAGGAGCTCGGCATCGACGACGTGTTCGCAGAGGTGCTGCCCGACGACAAGGACAAGGCCGTGGGCGACCTGCAGGAGCGCGGTCAGCGGGTCGCGATGGTGGGCGACGGGGTGAACGACGCGCCGGCCCTGGCCCGCGCGGACGTGGGCCTGGCGATCGGTGCGGGCACCGACGTGGCGATGGAGGCTGCAGGGGTGGTGCTCGCCAGCTCCGACCCGCGCGGGGTGCTCGGCGTCATCGAGCTCTCGCACGCGACCACCCGGAAGATGCGTCAGAACCTGGCGTGGGCGACGGGCTACAACGCGGTCGCCATCCCGGTCGCCGCGGGTGCGTTCGCCTGGGCGGGACTCACGATGCCGCCGGCCGTTGCGGCCATCGCCATGAGCCTGTCGACCATCGTGGTCGCCGCGAACGCGCAGCTGCTGCGACGCGTGAGCCTCAGGCCGGACGACGTCGCGTAGGCGGTGCGGCTCGACGTGCGGTTCCGCACGGTCTGCGCAAGCATGGGCAGCACCAGGGTCGACGATTCGAGGATGAGGTCCCAGGTGGCACCCAACGCGCCGATGTCCCATGGCAGTGCCGATCACCCGGACGGGCCGCCGGGCTGGTTCGCCGACGGCGTCGTCTACGAGATCTACCCGCAGTCCTTCGCCGACTCGAACGGCGACGGGATCGGCGATCTTCGCGGCGTCATCGACCATCTCGACCATCTCGCCTGGCTGGGCGTGGACGTCATCTGGTTCAACCCGTGCTTCGCCTCGCCCTTCCGCGACGCGGGCTACGACGTCGAGGACTACCTGGCGATCGCGCCGCGATACGGCACCAACGAGGACATGATGGAGCTGGTGCGCGCGGCCCGCGAGCGGGGCATGCGGGTGCTGCTCGACCTGGTCGCGGGACACACCTCGATCGAGCATCCGTGGTTCCAGGCGTCCGCGACGGACCCCGGGGACGACCGCTACATCTGGGCGGACCGGCCGGGTCCGGGCCTGGTCCGGTCGCCGGGGAGCCGGCCCGGCTGGTACCTCAGGAACTTCTTCGACGAGCAGCCGGCGCTCAACTTCGGGTACGCCCACCCGGACCACCGCGAGCCGTGGCGACAGCCCGCCGACGCCCCGGGCCCCACGGCCAACCGCGAGGCGCTCAAGGAGATCATCGGGTTCTGGCTCGACAAGGGAGTCGCGGGCTTTCGCGTCGACATGGCCTTCTCGCTCGTCAAGGACGACGACGACCTCGACGCGACGGCGGCGCTGTGGCGCGAGATTCGCGCCTGGATGCGCGGCGCGTATCCCGACGCGGTGCTGGTGCCGGAGAGCGACGAGGCGCAGACGCCGGGGGTCGGCGCGCGCGGCGGGTTCGACGCCGACTTCGCCCTGGTCATCCACCGCGAGCACTCGGCGCTGTTCAACAACGGGGGCGCGGGAGTCCTGCCGTGGCAGGACGGCGCCGAGCCGTGCTACTTCGACGCCCACGCGGATCCCGCGACGGGCGGGCGCGCGCTCGTGGAGTTCCTCCGGCTGTGGCACGCGCGGCTCGATGCCTCCGGACCGGATCGGCTGGTGGTCCTGCCGACGTCCGATCACGACTTCTCGAGGCTCGCCTGCGGTGGGCGCGAGGGTGACGAGCTGCGCGCGATCTTCACCTTCCTGCTGACGTGGGGCTCGATCCCGTCGATCTACTACGGCGACGAGATCGGCATGCGCTACCTGCCCGGCCTGCCGGATGTCGAGGGAAGCGTCTGGGATCCGCGCTTCAACCGTGCCGGCTGCCGCACGCCGATGCAGTGGGACGCGGAGGCGCCGAACGCGGGCTTCTCCTCGGCGGAACCGGAACGGCTCTATCTGCCGCTGGATCCGCGCGCCGACCGGCCGGCCGTGGCGCAGCAGCGCGCCGACGATGCGTCGCTGCTGTGCTTCGTGCGCGACCTCATCGCGCTGCGACGTGCCACCCCGGCGCTGCGCACGACGGCGCGGACCCGCGTGCTCGCCGCGGGCTATCCGCTCGTCTACCTGCGCGGATCGGACCACCTCGTGGTGGTCAATCCGCGGCGGGACGCCGTGGAGGTGCGTGTCGACGGTCTGGACGGCCGTGACGCGAGCCTGCTCCTGGGCTCGGGCGTCGTGGTGGCAGGCTCGACCGTGTCCGCAGCAGGGCACGCGCACGCGGTCCTCTCGCTGGCGTGACGGGAGTCCTGCGGCCGCGTCCGTCGCCCACGCGTGGTCACCGGTGCGCGAGCTTCTCCAGCAGCAGCGCCTGCGCGACGATCATCCGCTCGATCTCATCGGGGTCGACGCTCTCGTCGGACGCGTGGATGCGCGCCTTGTCCATGTCCTCGGGCCCCCACAGCACGAACTCCGCCGTCGGGCAGGCCTCGTGCAGCGTCTGCAGCAGCGGGATCGACCCGCCGGAGCCGACCTCGCTGGTGGACCTGCCGAACGCCTCGTCCATCGCGGCGCGCGCGGCGGCCTCCCCGGGTCCGCCCGTGGGGACCTTGAACGCCGGCGCGGCCTTGACGCGGCGCACCTCGACCTGCGCGCCCCACGGCGCGTGGGTCTCGAGGTGCGCGACCAGCGCGTCGAGCTCGGCCTCGGGGTCCGTTCCGGGGACGATGCGCATCGAGATCTTCGCGCCGGCCTCCGGCAGGATCACGTTCGACGACCCCGCGATGGACGTGGTGTCGATGCCGATCGCGTTGATCGACGGCTTGGCCCACAGCCGGTCCGACACGGTCCCGGTGCCGATCAGCGACACCCCCGGCAGCAGGGGGACGCCCTCGAGGAAGCTCTCCTCGCTCTGCACCGCACCCGGCCACGTGCCGCCGGTCACGCCCTCGACGGCCACGTCGCCCGCGTCGTCCACCAGCGAGGACAGCAGCCGGGCGAGCGCCATCATCGCGTCGGGTGCACCGCCGCCGAAGACGCCCGAGTGCAGCGGGTGGCCGAGGGTGCGGACCGTGACGGTGCAGGACACGTCGCCGCGCAGCGCCGTGGTGAGCACCGGCTCCCCGGCCACCAGGTTGCCCATGTCGCACACGACGAACAGGTCGCACTGGAACAGGTCCGGATGCGCCTCGACGAACTCCTCGAGGTTGCTCTCGGTCTCCTCCATGCCCTCGAGGATGAGGCGGACGGTGCACGGCGGCGTGCCGTCGAAGGCCCGCATCATGCCGAGGTGGGTGGCGAGGCCGCTCTTGTCGTCGGCCGCGCCGCGGCCATAGATGCGGCCGTCGTCCTTGCGCGTGGGCGTCCACGGGTCCGTGCTCCATCCCTG
>Ga0207735_100202_pt1 | contig 13859 bp, 10 predicted proteins | sample TtaePargueraPR_9_FD_187280 | JGI IMG/M metagenome (GOLD analysis project Ga0207735, IMG submission 187280) | Aerobic enrichment media microbial communities from Bioluminiscent Bay, La Parguera, Puerto Rico - Tt and E2 (1) (SPAdes) | ecosystem: Environmental > Aquatic > Marine > Unclassified ... | reverse complement strand
TTCGCCTTCGCCTTCCTCACGGTGGCCACCAGCTTCCTGCTCGGCCTGTTCTTCGCGCTGGTCTTCAACGACGACCGCATCAGGGGCAAGAAGACGCTGCGCACGCTCTTCATCCTCCCGTACGCGTTCCCCGCGTTCCTCACCGCGCTGCTGTGGCGCGGCATGCTCAACGCCGAGTTCGGCGTCATCAACGAGTGGTTCTTCTTCGGCGCGGACATCAACTGGCTCGGCGACCCGTGGCTCGCCAAGTTCTCGATCCTGTTCGTGAACCTGTGGCTGAGCTATCCGTACTGGTTCCTGGTCTGCACCGGCGCGCTCCAGTCGCTGCCCACCGAGACCACCGAGGCGGCGAAGATCGACGGCGCGGGCAAGTGGCGGATGTTCCGCTCGATCACGTTCCCGCTGCTGCTCGTCTCGACCGCGCCGCTGGCGATCGCGTCCTTCGCGTTCAACTTCAACAACTTCACGATCATCTACATGCTGACCAACGGCGGGCCCAGGTTCACCGACACCTCGGTGCCGCTCGGGTCGACCGACATCCTGATCACGGCGATCTACCAGATCTCCGGGGTGGCGGGCGGCCGGGCCGACTACGGCCTCGCGTCCGCGCTGTCGATCGTCGTGTTCGTGGTGGTGGGCATCGTGTCCGCGATCGCCTTCCGTCAGACCAAGAAGCTGGAGGAGTACTAATGGCCACCGCAGCTCCCTCGACGAGCGCCCAGCAGCGCCGCCAGCCCTCGCGCCGTTCCCGCTGGTGGGCGGAGGTGGGCTGGAAGTACCCCGTCGCCGTGCTCATCATCTTCTACGCGGCCTTCCCGCTCGTGTTCGTGCTGTCGGCGTCCCTCGACGAGGGCGGCAACCTGCGCGGCACCGAGAGCCTCTTCAGCTCGATCAGCTTCGAGAACTACGCGAACCTCAACGACACGCTGTTCTGGACGTGGGTGGGCAACACCCTGATCATCGGCGGCTTCGCGGCCGTGGGTGCCGTGCTCATGGGCGCGGCCGCGGCCTACGCGTTCTCGCGCTTCCGCTTCCAGGGCCGCCGCTTCTCGCTGACCGGCCTGCTGATCCTGCAGATGTTCCCGCAGACGGTGGCGTTCGTGGCGGTGTTCCTGCTGCTGCTCGCGCTCGGCGAGGTGGTGCCGTCGCTCGGCATCGACTCCAAGCTCGCGCTGATCTGCGTGTACTGGGGCACCGCGCTCGGCGCGAACACCTTCCTCATGTACGGCTTCTTCAACTCGATCCCGGCGGACATGGACGAGGCCGCCAAGATCGACGGCGCGACGCACGCGCAGATCTTCTGGCGGCTCATCATGCCGCTGGTGACGCCGATCCTCGCGGTGGTGGGCCTGCTCGCCTTCGTCGCCGCATTCGGCGACTTCATCCTCGCCAAGATCATCCTGGTGTCCAGCGACAACTGGACGCTCGCGGTCGGCATGTACGCCTGGGTCTCCGACCAGCTCACCGCGCGCTGGGGCATCTTCTCCGCCGGCACGATCATCGCCGCGGCGCCCGTCCTGGTGCTGTTCCTCGCCCTGCAGCGCTACATCGTGGGCGGTCTCACCTCGGGATCGGTCAAGGGCTAGCACGCTTCCTTCCAGAAGGCAGGTCCGGGGCGGCTTCGGCCGCCCCGGACGTGTCTCTGCACGCGTGCGGCCGGCCCCCGCATCGTCCCGCCGGCCCTGGGCCAAGGACCGGGGCGCCGCGCGTCATTGCGGCGCGCCGGCTGGGGCACGAGCCAAGGACCGGGACCGGTCTGCGTCCTCGAGACGGGACGATGCGCGGGTGGACGTCGCGGGTGCCCCGCCTGGTCCCGGTCACAGTTCTGTCACAGTCCCCATCGCGGCCCAAGGCTCGGGATGCGCGTGGAGCGCACCTCTGACAGTATGAGAGCGGTCACAGCCACCCGGGCTCCCCGGCCCGATCAACGACGATCGAAGGGAAGATCCATGTTGAGGAATCCACGCGCCGGAGCCACGGCGCTCTCGCTCGCGGCCCTCGGGGCGGCGCTCGCCGTCCCCGCGACCGCACCCGCCGCGGCGGCCGACCCGGTCGAGGCCGGGATCACGGTCCCCGTGGTGGAGAACCTGTCGAGCGACTTCATGAATGGCGTCGACGTCTCGTCGATCCTGTCGCTCGAGGAGAGCGGCGTCACGTTCACCGGCTTCGACGGCGAGGAGGCGGACCTCTTCGACGTGATGGCGGAGGCAGGCGTCAACTACGTCCGCGTGCGCGTGTGGAACGACCCCTTCAACTCGACCACCGGTGACGGCTACGGCGGCGGCAACGTCGACGCGGCGCGGGCGACCGAGATCGGCCAGCGCGCGACCGCGGCCGGCATGAAGGTGTTCGTCGACTTCCACTACTCGGACTTCTGGGCCCACCCCGGCCAGCAGACCGCGCCCAAGGCGTGGGACGGGCTCTCGGCCGCGGACAAGGCGACCGCGCTGTACGACTACACCGTCGACACCCTCCAGCTGATGGACGACTCGGGCGTCGACGTCGGGATGGTCCAGATCGGCAACGAGACCACCGGCCTCGAGCTCGCCGGCGAGGACTGGCCCGCCTCGGCGCCGCTGTTCCAGGCGGGCTCGGCGGCCGTGACCGACGCGCTCGGCGAGGACGTCAAGGTGGCCATCCACTTCACCAACCCCGAGCGCGGCAACTGGCTCGGCTACGCCGACCAGCTCGCCGACGCGGGCATCGACTACGACGTGTTCGCGGGCTCGTACTACGCGTACTGGCACGGGACCACCGAGAACCTCACCGCGCAGCTCGCGAGCGTCGCGGACACGTACGGCAAGGAGGTGGTGGTCGCCGAGACCTCGTGGAACCACACGCTCGAGGACGGCGACGGCCACGAGAACACCATCCGCCCCGCGACCGAGTCCGACAAGTACTCCTCGTCGGTCCAGGGCCAGGCGCTCGCCGTGCGCGACGTCATCGCGGCCGTGGCCGACGTGGGCGACGCCGGCCTCGGCGTCTTCTACTGGGAGCCCGCGTGGCTCCCGGTGGGCACGCCCGATCAGCTCGAGCAGAACCAGGAGCTGTGGGAGGCCTACGGCTCCGGGTGGGCCGCGTCCGCCGCGGGCGAGTACAGCGCGGACGCCGCCGCCTACTACGGCGGCTCGTCGTGGGACAACCAGGCGCTCTTCGACTTCACCGGCGCTCCGCTCGAGTCGCTGCGCGTGTTCGACTACGTGCGCTACGGCACGGTCGCGCCACGCGAGGTCGACCAGGTGAGCTCGCCGAGCCTCACGGTCACGGACGGCGAGACCATCACGCTGCCCGCCGCCGTCTCCGTCTCGTACACGGACGGCACGTCCGAGCAGCAGGCCGTCACCTGGGCGGCGAGCCCGGACTGGATCGTCGGCCCCGGCACGTACGCCTTCGCGGGCACCACGTCCGAGGGCCTCGATGCCACCGCGACCGTCGAGGTGCTGTCGGCGGATGTCGACGCCACCAACTACGTGGTCAACCCCGGCTTCGAGGATGGCGCCGACCCGTGGACCGGCACCATGAACATCTCGGTCGGCGACGATCCGCATGACGGTTCCTCGCGATCGGCGCACTTCTACACCGCGACCGGCGGCACCCGCACCGTGATCCAGGAGATCACGGGCGTCCCGGCGGGCGACTACCGGCTCTCGGCGTACGCGCAGGGCCGCGCCAAGGTGGAGGGCGAGAGCACCTACATCACCGTCTCGTCCGGGATCGCGACGGTCAACCGGGAGTTCTCGCTCGCGGGCTGGACCGTGTGGCAGAACCCCGTCACCGACGTCATCACCGTCGGCGCGGACGGCCAGGTGACGGTGTCGGCGACCTTCACCACGACGGACGGCGCGTGGGGAACGATCGACGACTTCGCGCTCGTCGCGGACGTGCCGGCCGACGTGGCGGACACCGCCGCGCTCGCGGCGCTGCTCGGCGAGGCGGCGACGATCGACCCTGACGGCTACACCGCCGTGTCGTACCTGGCGCTCACCCGAGCGATCGCTCGAGCCGAGTTCGTGCTCGGCTCGCCCAGCCCGAGCCAGGCCACGGCCGACGCCGCCCTCGCCTCCCTGCAGGCCGCGATCGACGGCCTGGTCGAGGGCGACCCGACGCCGCCCGCGCCGACCGTCCGCGCCGTGGAGGTGACGGCGGTCGCGGGCGACGCGATCGCGCTGCCCGACACGGTGACCGTGGTCGCGTACGACGGCGCGACCTCCACCGAGGCCGTGACCTGGCGGTCCTCCGTCGACTGGATCTCGGGCCCCGGTGTCTACACCGTCACCGGCCTCACCGAGGGCGGCTGGACCGCGACGGCGACCATCACCGTCACCCCCGGCGGCCTGGTCAACCCCGGCTTCGCCACGGGCGACGGCACCGGGTGGGTCTTCGACACCACCACCGGGGTCGACGCCTTCGGGGTGTTCGACAACGTGTGGAGCGCCGCCGAGGCCGACGACACCTTCGCGGTCAACGCCTGGCACGGGGAGGGCGACTACGACTTCACGCTCAGCCAGGCGGTCGAGGGGCTTTCTCCCGGCACCTACGAGCTCACCGCGGGCGGTCATGGGTCCGACGAGGGCGACGCGGGCCTGACCGCGGAGCTCTTCGCCGGCGACGCCGTCGCGCCGTTCACGTTCGCGGGCTGGGGCGCGTGGGACCACCCGACCGTGACCGTCGAGGTCGACGCCTCGGGCGAGCTCACCGTGGGCGTCCGCGGAGCGGGCGGCTCGGGCGACTACGTCTGGCTCGACGAGTTCTCGCTCGAGCGGGTCGACGCGGCGACCGCCGACACCTCGGCGCTCGAGGCGGCCATCGCCGCCGCCGGCGCCGTGGATCGCGGCCTCTACACCGCCGCGTCCCTCGAGGCGCTCGACGTCGCGGTCGAGTCCGGCCACGTCGTGCTCGCGGCCGACCGGCCCGAGCAGGAGGACGTCGACGCGGCGACCGCGCTCGTCGAGGACGCGATCGCCGCCCTCGTCGTCCGCCCGTGCACCGTGGCGTACGAGGCCGGCAGCGGCCCGAAGGGCACGTTCACGGGCAAGCTGCGCATCACGAACGCCTCGGACGAGGCCTTCGCGGGCTGGCAGCTCGGCTGGTCCTTCGCGGGAGACGAGGTCCTCACCAAGGTGCGGCCCGCGGACTTCCTGCAGGAGGGCGCCGACGTGGTCGTGCTCGATGGCGGCGCGCGGACCGTCCTCAAGCCGGGCGACACCCTGACCCTGCGGATCAAGGGCGAGGGCGAGCCGCTCCCGGTCGCGGAGTTCACGCTCAACGGGATGGCCTGCGCGGTCGACTGATCGCTCACATGCGCAGGGGCCCGGATCCGCACGGATCCGGGCCCCTGTCGCGTGCGCGGCGGGTCAGCCGCCGGGCTGCGTCATGTACAGCCGCAGCGACAGCGGCTCCATGGTCTGGCGCGAGCCGGGGTCGATCAGCCCGTCGGTGCGCTCGGACAGCGCGTCCCAGCCGCTGTCCCACATCAGCCGCCACGGCGCGCCCTGGTCCTCGGGGATGGTGACGTCGACGGCCTCGCTGGCGCCGTTGATGACGACGAGCGCGTCGGCCTCGGACTCGTCCGCGAGCGAGCGCATGAACTGCACGACGCGCGTCTCGGGGTTCTCCCACCACTCCTCGTCCTCGTGCTCGCCGTCGGCGCGGAACCACGCCGAGTCGGCGCGGAACAGCGCGTCGGTCGGGTCCTGGTCGACGCCGTCGTAGAAGCGGCCCGGGCGCAGGACCTTGTTCTCGCGGCGTAGGCGGACGAGCTCGGCGACGGACTCGCGCATGCGGACCTGCCACTCGTCGTGGTCCCAGTCGAACCACGAGATCTCGTTGTCCTGGCAGTACGCGTTGTTGTTGCCGCCCTGGGAGCGGCCGAACTCGTCGCCGCCCAGGATCATCGGCGTGCCCGCCGAGATCAGCAGCGTGCCGAGCATGTTGCGGATCGAGCGGCGGCGGGCATGGAGGATCTCCGGGTCGTCGCTCGGGCCCTCGACGCCGTGGTTGAACGACCGGTTGTTGTCCGTGCCGTCGCGGTTGTTCTCGCCGTTCGCCTCGTTGTGCTTGGTGTTGTAGGCCGTGAGGTCGTGGGCGGTGAAGCCGTCGTGCGCCGTGATGAAGTTCACCGAGGCGACGGGGCCGCGCATGCCGTACGGCTCCGAGTGGCCGAACAGGTCGGACGAGCCGGCGATGCGCGTCGCGAGCTCGGGCGAGGTCGGGTGGTGGCGGACGCCGGAGAAGCCCGCGCCCCACTGCAGCCAGAAGGACCGCGCGTAGTCGCGGAAGCGGTCGTTCCACTCGGTCATCGGCTGCGGGAAGTTGCCGACCTGCCAGCCGCCGAGGCCGACGTCCCAGGGCTCGGCGATGAGCTTGAGCCCGCCGAGCACCGGGTCGGTCGCGAGGCCCACGAGGAACGGGTGGGTGGTGGAGAAGCCCTGCATCGTGCGGCCGAGCGTCGCCGCCAGGTCGAAGCGGAAGCCGTCGATGTGCATCTCCGTCGCCCAGTAGCGCAGCGAGTCGAGCGCCATCTTCACGACGGCCGGGCGCGAGAAGTCGAGCGTGTTGCCGGTGCCGGTGGTGTCGTCGTAGTGCTGCGGCGCATGCGGCTGGCTTCGGTAGTAGACCAGGTTGTCCAGGCCCTTCCACGACAGCACCCGGTCCGAGCTCGACCCCTCGCACGTGTGGTTGTAGACGACGTCGAGGATCACCTCGAGGCCAGCCTGGTGCAGCAGGTCCACCATGCCGCAGAACTCGTCCTGCACGGCCTGCGCGCCGCGTGAGCGCGCCTCCTCCGTCGCGTAGCCGGCGTGCGGGGCGAAGAACCCGAGCGTCGAGTAGCCCCAGTACGAGCTCAGGCCGCCGTGCTCGAGGTGCGGCTCGGGGGCGAAGGCGTGGATGGGCAGGAGCTCGACGGCGGTCACGCCGAGCGACTGCAGGTACTCGATCGCCGCGGGGTGGGCGAGGCCCGCGTACGTGCCCTGGAGCTCCTCGGGCACGCCGGGCATGCGCTTGGTGAAGCCCTTGACGTGGGTCTCGTAGATCACCGTGTCGGTCCACGGCACCCGCGGGTGCGGGGTCTGCCACGGCCCGGACGGCTTCTCCGTCACCACCGAGCGCGGCATCAGCGGCGCCGAGTCCGTGGCGTCGCGGCTCGACAGCAGCGCGCGCGAGCCGGGCTCGGCCATCGACGTCAGGCGGCCCTCGATGCCGCGGCCGTAGGGGTCGAGCAGCAGCTTGGCCGGGTTGTAGCGGTGCCCCTGCTTCGGCAGCCACGGCCCGCTCGCGCGGAAGCCGTACCGCTGGCCGGCCTGGATGCCGGGCACGAACGCGTGCCAGTTGCCGTTGACCGGGCCGTGCAGCGCGATGCGCGTCTCGGTGCGGTCGTCGTCCTCGAACAGGCACAGGTACACGGCCGTCGCGTGCGCGGCGAAGACCGCGACGGTGGCGCCGCCCTCGACCAGGTGGACGCCCAGCCGGTGCGGGTTGGGGGACGGCTCGACGGAGGGGGGAGTCATGCGCCTATTGTGCACGGCGTCCGTCGCCGGGGCCGGGACGTGGGCTTCAACGTTGCAGGCCCCGCGTGTGGCCTCGGCGGGACGATGCGCGGGAGGAGGAGGCGCGCATCGCCCCGCCCGGTGCGGCTACGCGAGCCGCGTCGTGAGCGAGCCGACCCCCTCGATGGTGCTCACGAGGACCTCGCCGCGGCGCAGGAAGCGCTTCGGCGTGCGCGCGTTGCCGATGCCCGACGGCGTGCCGGTGAAGACGATGTCGCCGGGCATCAGGGTCACGACCGCAGACAGGCGGGCGACCAGCTCGGGCACGTCGTAGATCATGCGCGAGGTCCGCGAGTCCTGCAGGGTCTCGCCGTCGAGCGCGCACGAGATCGCGAGGTCTCCCGGGTCGGGCAGGTCATCGGGCGTGACCAGCCACGGGCCGGTGGGGGAGAAGCCGGAGTGCGACTTCGCGAGGCTGAACTGGGGGCGGGTGCCCTCGAGCTGGGCCAGCCGCTCCGAGAGGTCCTGGCCGACGGTGACGCCCGCGACATGCGACCAGGCGTCCTCCCTCGCGATCGCGTGGCCGCCGCGGCCGATCGCGACCACCATCTCGACCTCCCAGTCCACGTTGCCCTCGGGTAGCGCGACCGTCGCATCGTCCCCCGTGAGGCTCGACGCGAACTTGGTGAACGTCACCGGCAGGCTGTCGGGCGGGTAGCCGGCCTCGTCGGCGTGCTCGCGGTAGTTGACGCCGATCGCGAAGATCTGCGGGGGCCGCGGCACGGGCGGGCCGAGCTCGGCGCGGGCGAACGGGGTGCGTCGCACGCCGGGGCGGTCGTCGGCCAGGAGCTCGCGCGCCCATGTGGCGAACGCCCCCCAGTCCGCGAACGCCGACATCGGGTCGGGCCCGAAGCGCCCGCCGGAGGCCTCCGCGACGTCGATGGCCCGGTCGCCGTCCGCGACGAGCGCGAGCCGGCCGCGGACGTTGGCGACCCTCACCAGTCCACCCGCTGGGGCGCCGGCTCGCCGTACGCCTCCTCCCACGAGATCACGCGGTTGCGCAGCGTGCCGATGCCCTCGATCTCCGCCTCGACCGTGTCGCCCGGCCGCAGGTAGAAGTCGAAGGGGTTCGGCTGGACCGCGGCCACGCCCGAGATGGTGCCCGTGGTGATGAGGTCGCCCGCGGAGTAGCCCTGCGGCGAGTGGTAGGCGACCAGGTGCGGCCACGTGATGCGGGTCTGGCTGGTGCTGCCCTGCTGGCGCACCTCGCCGTTCACGCGCAGCTGCATCGCGAGGTCGTGCATGTCCGGGACCTCGTCCTTGGTGACGATCCACGGGCCGATCGGGCAGAACGTGTCGATACCCTTCGAGAACGAGAACACGCCGGACTCCATCTCCTTGCGCTGGATGTCGCGCGCGGTGATGTCGTTGAACACGGTGAACCCGGCGATGTAGTCCTCGGCCCCCTCGGGGGAGAAGAACTTGCCCGACTTCCCGATGACGATCGCCATCTCGAGCTCGTAGTCGAGCTCCTGGGTGAGGCCCTCGGGGTAGACGATCGGCTCGTCCGGGCCGATGATCGCGTCCAGGTTCTGGAAGAACACGATGCCCTTGTGAACCGGGTGCGACCAGTCGACGGCGGTGAGCTCGTTGTGGTGGTCGATGAAGTTGCCCGCTGTGTGGAAGAACTTCTTGGGGCGGATCGGCGCGCGCAGGCGCACGTCCTCGTAGCGCAGCCGCTCGCCCGTCTCGCCGACCTTGCCGCCGCGCTCGAAGTATTCGCGCGTCGACGGCACGTCGAGCTCGATGACCACGCCCTCCTCGAGCTCCAGACGGCCGACGCGGCCCTCGTCGAAGGTGATGAGCTTCATGGTGTCCCTCTCTGTGTTGTCCGGGCGTCGCCTCAGGCGCCGACCATGTTGAATCCGCCGTCGGCGAGCATGTAGCCGCCCGTGAGGTGCGCCGACTCGTCGGTCGCGAGCCACAGGCACGCGCCCGCGACGAACTCCGGCGGCGGGATGTGACCCATCGGCGTCTGGGAGATGAGCTGCTCGCGCCGGCCGCTCTTCCAGTCCTCGCGCTCGAGCAGCCGCGCCGTCTCCATGAAGCCGGGCGCGAAGGTGTTGACGCGCACGGCGGGGGCGAAGGCCTTCGCGTAGGACTTGGTGATCCCGAGGATCGCGTACTTGGCCGCCGCGTACTGCGGCGCACGGGGCGAGCCCTTGACCACGACGGTCGAGCCGACGTTGACGATCGCGCCGTGGCCCTGCTCGAGCATGCGCGCGCCGAACTCGTGGGTCATGAGCAGCGTGCCCTTGACGTCGACGTCGACCACGGCGTCGAGCGCCTCCTGGGTGAGCTCGCGCCAGGACATCTGCTCGCTGGACACGTCGCCCACGTTGTTGACCAGCACGTCGAGGCCGCCGAAGGCCTCCCAGACCGTGTCGGCCATCGCCTTGATCTGGTCCCAGCTGATGATGTCGGCCTGGACGAGGATGCCGTCCGAGCCGGCCTCACGGATACGCGCGAGCGTGCGCTCGGCGCCGGCGCGGGAGCTGCGGTAGTGGACCGCGACCCGCGCGCCCTCCTGTGCGGCGCGTACGGCGACCTCGGCGCCGAAGCCGGTGCCGGCCCCCGTCACGAGGACGGTCCTGCCCGCGAAGCGTGGATAGATCTCGGTCATGTGCTGGCTCCCTACACCTCATTGTGCGAAAGTTAGTTTCAATGGTTGAATCTACGGGGGACGCGGTGACGCGTCAAGAACGGCCCGCGACGGCGCGGGGGAGGGAGCGGAGAATGGCGAGGATCCCGGATCTGGCACCCGCGACGCTCGACGACGACCGGCGGTCGCTGTACGACGCGATCGCCGGCGGGCCGCGCGCGGCGGGACCGCAGCACTTCCCGCTCACGCGCCCCGACGGCTCCCTGCGCGGGCCGTTCAACGCGATGCTGCTCGCCCCTGGCATCGGCGCCGCGCTGCAGGAGCTCGGGACGGCGATCCGCTATCGCGGTACGCTCTCGGCGCGCAGCCGCGAGATCGCGATCCTGCTGGTCGCCGCCCGGTGGGACAGCGCCTTCGAGCGCGAGGCGCACGAGGCGGTCGGCCGCGCCGCGGGGCTCGACGACGACGAGCTCGCGGCGCTCCGGCGCGAGGATCCGGGCCCGTTCTCCGGCGCCGAGGGCGCGACCGCCCGGGCCGCCCTCGCGATGCTCGACGGCGACCTCGACGATGGCGGGTGGCGCGACGCCGAGGCCGCGCTCGGGGCGGACGGCGTGTTCGAGCTCGCGACGCTCGTGGGCTACTACGCGACCCTGGCACTGCAGCTGCGGGTCTTCCGTGCCGGCGCGTGACGTTGTCGACCTCAGAATGAAGGGATACGGTTTCACACTATGAAAGCCGATGTCGATCAGAAGGCCGGCAACCGCTACCGCATCGAGGCGCTCGCGAAGGGCCTCGACGTGCTGCGACTGTTCGACGAGACAGTGACCGAGCTCAAGCTGCGCGACATCGCCGACCGCACCGGGATCCCCATGCCCACCGCGTTCCGCGTCGTCGCGACGCTTGAGGAGGGCGGCTTCGTCGAGCGCGCCGAGGACGGCACCATCCGGCCGGGCGTCGCGGTGCTCACGCTCGGCTCGGCCGCCCTGCGCGGATCCGGGCTGGTCCAGGTGAGCGAGCAGCCGCTGCGCCGGCTCGCGGAGCGCACCGGCGAGACCGTGAACATGGGTGTGCTGGTCGGCGACGAGGTGCTGTACCTGGTGCGCCTGCGCAACTCGGACCTGGTGACGGCCAACGTCCAGGTCGGCTCGACGCTGCCGGCCCCGGTCACGTCGATCGGCAAGCTGCTGCTCGCGTACAAGTCCGAGGATGGGCTCCGCGAGACGCTCGCCGGCTACGACTTCTCGCGCGCCGTCGGGCCGAACGCGGCCCGCTCGGTCGGCGATCTCGAGCGGTCGCTCGAGGCGATCCGTCGGGACGGCTACGCCCTGCAGGACCAGGAGGTGGCCGCCGGACTCCGCTCGGTGTCCGTGCCCGTGCTGGGGGCGGACGGCACGCCCGCCGCAGCGATCAACATCGCGGTGGCCGCGAATCGCCACGACGTCGAGTCGCTCCGGGGTCCCCTGCTCGAGGCGCTGCGCGCGACCGCGGACGACATCTCGCTGCGCCTGCGCGCGCTGTGACGCGCTCATGAGGTGACGCGTCGGGAGAACGCGATCGCCGCGTCGAGGATCGCGTCGCGGTCGACGTCGCCCTGCCACAGGTGCCCGGCGCCCGGCACGAGCGTGAGCTCGGCCTCGGCGCCCGCGCCCAGCAGCGCCTGCGCCAGCGCCACGCTCTGCGAGGCCGGCACCGCGCCGTCGACCGTGCCATGGGCGATGTGGAACGGCGGCGCGCCTGAGACCACCTGGAACACCGGGCTCGCGGCGTGCGCCCGGTCGAGGTCCGCGCCGACGGCATGGCCCAGCCAGCCCGCCTCGCGCAGGTCCGGGTCGTCCAGCCCGCCCTGGTCCTCGGCGAGCACCGCGAGGTCCGACGGGCCGTACCAGTCCACGACGCCGCGCACGCCCGCCCGCGCATCGTCCCGCGACAGCGCGACGAGCGCCGCGAGCGTCGCGCCCGCGGACTCGCCCCAGAGGACGATGCGGGACGCGTCGAGGCCGTGCTCGTCACCGTTCTCGCGCAGCCAGGCGAGTGCGGCCGCGACGTCGTCGACCTGGGCGGGGAAGCACGCCTCGCCGCTGAGCCGGTAGTCGATCGACGCGACGGCGAGGCCCGCCGCGGCGATGCGCGCGAACGGGCCGTCGCCCGGCATCGTGGGCGTCATGGTGCGCCTGCTTCCCACGCGCCAGCCGCCGCCATGCAGGAACACGACGACCGGAACGCCGGTCGTCGCCGGACGCCACAGGTCGAGGCTGAGCGGCCGGAACCCGACCGGCTCCGCGAACACGACGTCGCGGAGCACGGTCGGGGTCAAGGCCGGGGCCGCGGCGGGCGTCGCGGGCTCAGTCGTCAAGGAAGTTGTAGTCGGGGCGGAACACGGTGTCGTACATCTCGCCCGCGGCCTTCATCTGGTCGATCGACGGGATGTAGAACTCCTCCGGCGTCGGGATGCCCGGCTTGTCGGTGGGGCGGCCCATCGCGTGGAAGAAGCGCGCGAAGCCCGCCGAGCTCACGCCCATGATCTTGGACGTGGCCTCCATGCGGAACGCGTGGATGGTGCCCTTCGGGACGTAGCCGAAGCCGCCGGCGGTCAGGACCTTGTCGTCCTTGAAGCCCTGCTCGTCGTCCATCCACAGGTGCACGGCGCCGTCGACGATGAAGAAGATCTCGTGGGTGAAGGGGTGGATGTGGGCCGGGATGATGTCGCCGGCGTTGCCCTCGCAGCTGAAGACGTCGTACTGGCCCTCGGTCTCGTCGCCGGTGAGCATGATCGTGAACAGCGTGTCGAAGACGACGGACTTCTCGCCCTCGCCGTCGTCCAGATAGAACGGCTTGGGCTCGCCGGGCAGGATCCCGGCGTGGGCCGGCGCGAGCGCGGGGGATTCGTTCAGGGACATCGAATCGACCTCCTTGTCGGTTCGCGGGCGACGCCGTCGTCGCCCCGTAGCGCCAGCATCCGGGACGAAGGTCCCGCGCGACAAGTACGAGTTCCCTACAGATCGAGAGGCAGCGCCTATCGCTGGCGCGCTGGCGCGGCCTCGCCGGCCGCGCGCCGGGCCTCCGCCTGGGCGATCTCCTCGAAGGCCGTGACCACCGGCTCGCGGTGCCTGCGGGTGCACAGCAGGATGGTCGCGGGCTCGATGTCGTCGATCGGCACGAAGGCGAGGTCCGCGCGCGGATAGTGCGCCGCCGCGGACGCGGCCGCGATGTTCACCCCCATGCCCGCGGACACGAGCTCGAGCAGCCCCTCGATGTCGTCCGCGCGGGGGCCGAGGCGCGGGTGCGAGCCGTCGGGGCGGGGGTCGACGGTCCACCAGGCGACCGCGTCGTCCTGGTCTCCGGAGACCGCCACGAACGTCTCGTCGCGGACCTCCGCGATCGAGATGGACTCCCGTCGCGCGAGCGGGTGATCCGCGCGCATGACGAGCACGCGCGGCTCGGTCCACAGCGGTGCCGTGGCGAGAACCTCCTGGTCGTGGGGCAACGGCGCCGGCGCGAGGACGGCGTCCGCCCGTCGGGCGACCAGCTCGCGCTCGACATCGAAGAACCCGACGCGCCGCATCTCGAGGCGAAGGTGCGGGATCTGCGAGACCGCCGTCATGATCGCCGCCGTGAGCGGTCCGGCGCCGGCGGCCACGACCCCGAGCCGCAGCGTGGTCGGCCCCGACGTGCGCTGCGAGGCAACCCACGCGGTGAGGGCGTCGTGCGCC
>Ga0207735_100201_pt1 | contig 13885 bp, 14 predicted proteins | sample TtaePargueraPR_9_FD_187280 | JGI IMG/M metagenome (GOLD analysis project Ga0207735, IMG submission 187280) | Aerobic enrichment media microbial communities from Bioluminiscent Bay, La Parguera, Puerto Rico - Tt and E2 (1) (SPAdes) | ecosystem: Environmental > Aquatic > Marine > Unclassified ... | reverse complement strand
GCGGCGGCCCGACCGTCCGATCCCGGGCACGGCCCCGTGCCGGTGCAGGTCACGGTCGCCGCGTCGACGTTGCTCGGGACGGACGACCTCCCGGCGATCCTCGCGGGCTACGGTCCGATCCCCGCGGAGATGGGGCGCTGCCTCGCCACCGACCCGGAGGCCACCTGGCAGCGGCTGCTCACCGACCCGCAGACCGGGGTGCTGACGGACCGGTCCTCGCGCGCCTACCGCCCGTCCGCGCGGTTGCGCGCCGCCGTCACCGCCCGTGACGCCACCTGCACCTTCCCCGGGTGCCAGGTACCCGCCCGCCGCGGCGACCTGGACCACGTCGACCCCTTCGACCCGGCCGCCGACCGGCCGCAGACGCACGGCGACAACCTCCACGCTCTCTGCCGCACCCATCACCGCGCCAAGACCATCGGCGGATGGGGCGTCGAACGGGACCCCGTCTCCGGGGTGACGGTGTGGTCCGCGCCGAGCGGTGGCCGGTACGTCCGCACACCGCACCCTGCGCACCCTGCGCACACGGCGCCCGGCCGTCCGCCGGACGCCACGCCATCCCGGGACACGGGCCCGCCGCCGTTCTGACCTGTGGCCGGCGGCTGCCTAGGGTCGCCGGCGCGCTCCACGCCGCGGCGGTTCGCCGGGCGGCCACTCGCCGTCGTCGGACCCGTCGTCGGCGCGGAACAACAGCTCCTGCAGCTCGCGGTGCACGGCCTCGACGTCGGGGACGTCCGGCAGTCGCATGCCCGCCTTCTCGGTGGCGTCCGAGACGATCAGCGTGCCGCACCCGAAGAACCGGTCGATCAGGCCGATCTCGATGCCGACGTCGTTGATCCGGTAGAGGGGGATGTCGCGGCCGACACGAGTCGTGATGCCCGTCCGCATGGCGATGCGCTGGTTGGTGACGGTGAACGACGTCGTGCGCCACCGCAGCCACGGGACCAGGACCCACACCACGGCGATCAACGCGAGGACTCCCCAGCCGACCCACCGGCCGGCGCCGGCCGGGACGAGCACAGCGACCGCGACCGCCGCGACCAGGACGCCGACCAGCACGACCGTCGGCCAGACGAGGGCCTTGGGGTGCTCGCGCAGCTCGAGGACGACGTGCTCGTCGCCCGTCAGGTTCCGCTCGTGGAGGGCCATGGGTCCCATCCTTGCACCGACGCGCGCACCCGCGGCACCGATTGCTGCCGGCGCCGGCGCTAGCGCCGGCGCTACCCGGCGTCGACGAGGTTCCAGGCCTCGATGGTCGGCAGGTGGTGCGAGCGCCCGAGTGCGCAGACGGCGGCGCACCCCAGCTCGAGGTGGGCGCCGAACGTCGCGTCGACCTCGAGCCAGGCCGTGGCGAGCACGCGCAGGAGATGACCGTGAGCGACGGCCAGCACGGTGCCGCCGTCGGCCAGGACGGGCCGCACCCGCTGGAGCACCCGTTCGGCCCGGGCGCGCACCTGGGCGAGGCTCTCGCCGGACGACGGCGGCGCGGCGAGCCCGGGGACGGAGAGCCCGGGGACGGCGACCCCGTCGCGGAAGATCTCGTACGGCCGCCCGAGCACCGCGCCGACCTCGGCGGAGGTGCGCCCCTCGACGGGGCCGTAGTCCCACTCGGCCAGGTCGGCGTCGACGACGGCATCCGGATACCCGGCGAGCTCCGCCGTCCGGCGGGCGCGCTGCAGCGGCGAGCACAGCACGAGCGCCGGATCGAGGCCGTGGAGCCGGTCGCCCGCCCGGCGGGCTTCCGCCTCGCCCGCCGGGGTCAGGGGGACGTCGGTGCGGCCCGTGTGGCGTCCCGCGGCCGCCCAGGCGGTGTCGCCGTGGCGCAGCAGCACGAGTCGGGGCGAGTCCGAGACCGGCAGCTCCATGGCTCGATCGTCCCGCAGTCCGAGGACCCCTGCCATGTCATGGCGTTTTATGGCAGTCTTCACGTGTTCATCACGATTCGCCCTACTCGGAGGACACCGTGCTCGTCTTCGCCCTGATCGGCGCGGCCGGTCTCGTGCTGCTCCTGCTGTCGCTCGTGGTCGGGGAGATCCTCGATCTCGGCGACAGCGCCCTGTCCGGGACGTCGCTCGGCATCGGCGCCGTCGTCTTCGGAGCGGTCGGCGCCATCACCACGGTCAACGGCATGGACGCCTGGATCGCCTACGCGGGCTCGGCGCTCGTCGGTCTGGTCGCCGTGGTCGTCGCCCAGCTGATGATCCGGCGTCTGAGCGCCACCGAGGACAACGCCCGCGTCGACCTCGTCGGCGTGCAGGGCACCGCGATGACGGACATCACCCAGTCGTCCGGCGAGGTGTCCCTGGACGCGGTGAGCGAGCTCGAGCGACGACTCGCGTGGTCGCTCGAGCCGATCACCGTGGGGACCCGCGTCGTCGTGCTGGAGCACCAGCCCAACAGCGTGCGGGTGGGACCGTACCGGCCGGACGCCTGAGCGCGGCCCGGCCAGGTCCTGACCGCCCACCGACGGAAGGAGTCGCGCTCCGGCGCGCACCATGCTCTCCTCAGCCAGCCTCGTGACCACGATCTCCGTGGTCGCCCTCGCCGTCGCCTTCCTGGCGGTCGGCGTCTTCATCGCCCAGCGGATCCGACGGGTCCCGCCGAACCAGGCCCTCGTGATCGTCGGCCGCGGCGCCGGCCGCAAGGACATGGCCGGCCAGAAGGTCGTCATCGGGGGCCGCACGTTCGTGTGGCCGATCCTGCAGCAGGGCTACCCCATCTCGCTCGAGCAGCGCCAGATCGGCATCACGGTCGAGGGCGTCGACTCGAACCGCATCAAGATCGCCATCAAGGCGTCGATCAACTTCAAGGTCCGCGGCGACGACGAGGGCGTCCGTCGGGCGGCCCAGCGCTTCATGTCGCAGCAGGAGACCCTGACCGACATCATCGCCGAGTCCCTCGAGGGCTCGCTGCGCTCGATCGTCGGCGACATGTCGATCGAGGAGATCATCTCCGACCGCAAGGGCCTGTCGGACCGGGTCGTGGAGTCGACCAAGAAGGACCTCGCCGAGCAGGGCCTGCAGGTCGACATCCTCAACATCTCCGACATCTCCACGCCGGGTTCCGACTACCTGGAGAACCTGGGCCGTGCCGAGTCGGCGCGGGCCCGCCAGGTCGCGGAGGTCTCCGAGGCGGAGGCCCGCCGGGCCTCGGAGTTCGCGGTCATCGAGGCCGCCGAGCAGATCGCCGAGCGGCAGAAGGCGCTCGACCTGCGCAAGGCCTCGATCAAGGCCGAGACCGACAAGGCCCAGGCGGAGGCCGAGGCCTCGGGTCAGCTCGCCCGCGCCGAGCAGGACCGGCTCGTGGCGCAGCAGGAGCGTGAGGCGCTGTCGGAGAAGGCGCGCGTCGAGCAGGAGCGCCTCGACATCGAGGTGCGCAAGCCCGCCGAGGCCCAGGCCTACGCCGAGGTCCAGGAGGCCACTGCCCGCCGCGACTCGCAGAACGCCGCGACCGAGGCCGAGGCGTTCAAGCGCACCACGATCGCCGAGGCCAACAAGAAGGCCGCCATCCAGGACGCCGAGGCGGCCGCGGAGGCCGTGCGCCGCGCCGGTGAGGCCGACCGCGACAAGCAGGTCGCGATGGCCGCCGGTATCCGGGCCGAGGGTGAGGCCCGGGCCGCGGCGACCGAGGCCGAGGGTCGCGCCGAGGCGGCCGCGACGGACGCCAAGGCCGAGGCGCTCAAGAAGTACGGCGAGGCCGCGCTGGTCCAGGAGCTCATCGAACGGCTGCCGGAGATCGTCCGGGCCGCGGCCGAGCCGATCGCGTCCATCCAGGGCATGACCGTGGTCTCCACCGACGGGGCGTCCGCCATCACCAAGAACGTGTCTGACGTCCTCGGCGAGGGTCAGGCCGTCGTCAAGGAGCTCACCGGCATCGACATCAACCAGCTCCTTGCCGGACTCACCGACCGGCAGGAGGCGGGCACGACCGTGACCCACAGCAGCTCGAACTGACGCTCGCGGGGCCGGGCACCCTCAGTCGAACAGGGTGCCCAGCTCCCAGTCAGGCCCCGAGGTGGGCGGCGTCGTGCGGGACTCCTCGCGGCGTGCCGCACGCGCCCCCACCGGCTCCGGCTCGCGCCGGACCTCCTCGGACTCGACGTCCAGGAGCGACTCGTCCAGGAGCGCGCCGTCCAGGTCGCCACGGCCGGCCGCCCAGTCGTCGGCCGCCAGCCCGGCGAGCTCCCGAGCCCGTTCGCTGAACGGGCTGTCCACGTGTCCGCGCGCCCAGCGGAACCGCACCGGACCGGAACGGGCCGTGATGGCCCGGTCCAGCCGCTGCACCGTCTCCAGGTGCTGGACCGCAGCCCCCGAGGCCGTCCGCCAGCCCTGGGCCTTCCAGTCGGGCAGCCACTCGGCGGCGCACCGGATCGCGTACTGCGAGCCCGACTCGACGAACAACGGCTCGTCGCCAGGGTGCGCCTCGACGGCGTGGCACAACGCCGTCAGGTCGGCCACCTGGGCAGAGCCGTCCGCGGCGCCACCGGAGTCGAAGCGACCGGAGCCGTGGGCGACCCACGCCCAGCCGATCGCCCCGCCGGTGCCGGCCGGGCTGGAGCCGTCGGTGCTGACAATGATCACGCCGGTGTCCCTCGGAGTCCGCGGATGCTCGCCTCGCCACAGGGGGCGACGGGGACATTGTGCCCCCTACCGGTGACATCCGGGAGAACCCGCTGCCTACGGATCGGCGAAACCTCGTCTCCCGACGACCGGAACCCGCCGTGCCGGGCCCCGCAACCCCCGCACGCCGTCCTCCGGAACCCGCCGGCCGCCGTCGGACGCCATCATGGGAGCCATGGACACGCCACCGCCCGCGCGCACCCCCGCCGAGATCCGTCGCTGGCGGCGCTACCTCGCCGCCGAGCGTGCGGAGGCGGCCGTCTACCGCGACCTCGCGTCGCGACGCAGCGGGCAGGAGCGGGAGATCCTCCTGGCGCTCGCCGCCGCCGAGAAGCGGCACGAGCAGCACTGGCTCGACCTGCTGGGCGACGACGTCGGCATGCCCCTCCAGGGTGACCTGCGCACCCGGTTCCTCGCCTTCCTCGCCCGGCGGTTCGGCGGCGTGTTCGTCCTCGCGCTCGTGCAGCGTGCCGAGTCCCGCTCCGACTACGCCGACGACGAGCACGCCACGGCCCGGATGGCCGCCGACGAGCAGATCCACGAGGAGGTGGTGCGCGGCCTCGCGACCCGTGGCCGGCAGCGGCTGTCGGGATCGTTCCGCGCCGCCGTGTTCGGGGCGAACGACGGCCTGGTCTCCAACCTGGCGCTGGTGCTCGGCATCGGGGCGTCCGGGGTGGCCACGGGCACGGTGCTCGTCACCGGGCTGGCCGGCCTGCTTGCCGGAGCGCTGTCCATGGGGGCCGGGGAGTTCGTGTCCGTGCGGTCCCAGCGCGAGCTGCTGGAGGCGTCCACTCCTGACCCGGGGACCACCCGCGCCCTGCCGCACCTGGACGTCGACGCCAACGAGCTGGCGCTGGTCTACCGTGCCCGCGGCATGGAACCCGACGACGCCCAGACCCGCGCCGACCAGGTGCTCGCGCGGTTCGGGCCCCCCGGCGGGCGGCCGGCGCCCCACGGGGCCGACCCCGACGACGGCTTCGGTGCCCGCGGGCAGGTCGGCGACGACCCGACAGCACCGGACGTGGACGAGCACGAGTCCCACGGCACCGCCTGGGGCGCGGCCGCCTCGAGCTTCTGCTTCTTCGCCTCCGGCGCGATCGTGCCCGTGCTGCCCTACCTGCTGGGCATGGACGGCCGGGCCGCCGTCGTCGTCGCGTGCCTGGCGGTGGGCGTCTGCCTGGCGGTGACCGGAGCGGTCACCGGCCTGCTCTCGGGCACCTCGCCCGTCACGCGCGCGCTGCGCCAGCTCGCGATCGGTTTCGGGGCCGCGGCCGTCACCTACCTGCTCGGCCTGGCGTTCGGCACCTCGCTCGCGTGATCACACCCCGACCAGGGTCGGGGTGTATGGTCCCTGCGATGACTGGTCAGCCCGACGTCGACATCGTCCAGGACCTCGCCGGGTCCCGCTACGAGGCGCACGTCCGCACGGACCACGGGGCAGCGGTCGCCGGTGTGCTGCGGTACGTCGACCAGGAGCACGTCAGGGTGGTGCCGAGCACGGTCGTGATGCCGGCGCACCGCCACCAGGGGATCGCGTCCGCGCTGGTCCGCCGGATGCTCGACGACGCCCGGGAGCAGGGCGTCCAGGTCGACCCGCGCTGCTGGTACGTCGTCGAGTGGCTCGACCAGCACCCCGAGTACGCCGACGTGCGCTGGCAGGGACCGCCGTCGGGCACCACGATGGGTCGATGACCGATCAACCGAACGTCGACGTCCGAGACGACGTCGAGCGCCAGGCCTTCGTCGCCGTGCTCGACGACGGGACCGAGGCGGGGTTCGCCGCCTACCGCCGCGCCGACGGCGTCGTGACCTTCACCCACACCGAGGTGCCCGACGAGTTCGAGGGGCAGGGGATCGGGTCACGGCTCGTCGCCGGCGCCCTGCAGCAGGTGCGCGACGACGGCGACCGGGTCGTGGCCCGGTGCCCGTTCGTCCACGCCTACATCGAGCGGCACCCGGAGCACCAGGACCTGCTCGCGGCCTGACGCGGCCTCACGACCCGTCGAGGGCGTCCCCGACGACCTGCTTGGCCGCGTCCTGCACCTGGCTCAGGTGCTCGGCCGAGACGAACGACTCGGCGTAGATCTTGTAGACGTCCTCCGTGCCGGAGGGTCGCGCCGCGAACCAGGCGTCCGACGTCGTCACCTTCAGCCCGCCGATCTTCGCCCCGTTGCCGGGCGCCTCGGTGAGCTTGGCGGTGATGTCCTGGCCGGCCAGAGACGTGGAGGTCACCTGCTCGGGCGACAGGCCCGCCAGCGTGGCCTTCTGCTCGCGGGTGGCCGGGGCGTCCACGCGGGCGTACCAGGACTCGCCGTGCTCGGCGACCAGGTCGGCGTGGTGCTGCGACGGCGAGCGTCCCGTGGTCGCGAGGATCTCCGAGGCCAGCAGGGCCAGCAGGATGCCGTCCTTGTCGGTGGACCACACCCGGCCGTCGGTGCGCAGGAACGACGCCCCCGCGGACTCCTCCCCGCCGAACGCGACCTCGCCGGTCAGCAGGCCCGGGACGAACCACTTGAAGCCCACCGGAACCTCCGTCATCCGGCGCCCGAGACCCGAGGCGACCCGGTCGATCAGGGCGGAGGAGACCAGCGTCTTGCCGATCGCGGCCGTGTCCGGCCAGCCCGGGCGGGCGCCGCCGAACAGGTAGTGGATCGCGACCGCGAGGTAGTGGTTGGGGTTCATCAGCCCGGCATCTGGCGTGACGATGCCGTGGCGGTCGGAGTCGGCGTCGTTGCCGGTGGCGACGTCGTACGGCGCGCCGCCCCCGCCGTCGGGCCGCATCTGGGACACGAGGGAGGCCATCGCGTGCGGCGAGGAGCAGTCCATGCGGATCTTGCCGTCCCAGTCCAGGGTCATGAACGCCCAGCGCGGGTCCACCTGCGGGTTCACGACCGTCAGGTCCAGGCCGTACCGCTCGCCGATCGCCCCCCAGTACTCCACGGCCGCGCCGCCCAGCGGGTCGGCGCCGATGCGCACGCCCGCGCCGCGGATCGCCTCCAGGTCGAGGACGTTGGCCAGGTCGTCGACGTACGTGGACAGGAAGTCGTGCTTGTGCGTGGTCGCCGCGTCCAGGGCGTTGTCCAGGGAGACACGGCGGATGCCGGACAGGTCGCCGTCGCGCAGCAGCTGGTTCGCGCGGTCGGCGATCCAGCCGGTCGCCTCAGACCCGGCCGGGCCGCCGTGCGGAGGGTTGTACTTGAAGCCGCCGTCGCGGGGCGGGTTGTGCGACGGCGTCACCACGATGCCGTCGGCCAGGCCCGGACCGGAGGTGCGCACGCCCTCGTCCGACGCGGCACCGTTGTGCACGAGGATCGACTGCGACACCGCGGGCGTCGGGGTGTACGAGTCCCGGGCGTCGATCATCACCGTCACCCCGGCGGCGGCCAGCACCTCGAGCGCCGTCTGCCAGGCCGGCAGGGACAGGGCGTGCGTGTCCCGTCCCAGGTAGAGGGGGCCGTCCGTGCCCTGGGACGCGCGGTACTCGACGATCGCCTGGGTGATCGCGGCGATGTGCGCCTCGTTGAAGGCGGCGTCCAGCGAGGACCCGCGGTGCCCGGACGTGCCGAACACGACCTGCTGGGCGGGGTCGGCGACGTCGGGCGTGCGGTCGTAGTAGGCGCCGACCACCTGGTCGACGTCGATGAGGTCGTCGGGCTGGGCCACCTGGCCGGCGCGGGGGTGCATACCTCGATCTTGCCAGGCCGAGGTGTCCGGCGCACGGATCACTCCGGACGGGTCGGCCCCGCCGCCTCCTCCACCGGTCGGCTCGCGGCGCGCGTCGCCAGGACGCCGCCGACCAGCACGGCGACCGTGACGAGCAGGCCCACGGCGGTCCCGGCGCCGAGCGCGACGACGACGTAGCCGACCAGGGCGGCCACGGCCGCCATGCCGGCGTACGGGAGCTGGGTGAGCACGTGGGTGATGACGTTCGACCCCGCCCCGGTGGACGACAGGATGGTGGTGTCCGAGATCGGTGAGCTGTGGTCGCCGAGCACCGCACCGGCCAGGACCGCGCCGAGGGCGGGCAGCAGCAGGTCCGGCTCGTCCAGGGTGTTCATGATCCCGCCCACCAGGGGCAGCAGCAGCGCGAACGAGCCCCACGACGTGCCCGTCGCGAACGCCATGGCGGCGGCGAGCACGAACGTCACGGGGATCAGCCACCCGGCGCTGAGGTCCGCGTCCTCCACGAGCCCGCCGAGGTAGGCGCCGGTGCCGAGCTGGTCGATGAGCCCGGTCAGCATCCACGCCAGCACCAGGATGCTCACCGCGGGCCACATGGAACGCAGCCCCTCGACCCAGCCCTGCCCGAACTGGCGGGCGCTGAAGCGGGGGTTGGAGCCCGTGTAGCGCACGTAGTAGAAGATGGCCGCGGCCAGCCCGAGGACGCCGCCGACCATCAGCGCGGCGCTGGTGTCGGTCTCGGCCAGGATGTCCACCACGTCCCACGTCCCCGCCGCCGCGTAGCCGGTCCACACGATGCCCGCGAAGACCCCCGCCACGAGCAGCACGAACGGCACGATGAGGGCGCGCATCGCCCCGGGCTGGTGCACGGGCAGGTCCTCGGAGAGCCGGCCGGGGATCTCCGCGTCCGGGTCGTGCGGTTGCCCGTCGTGGACCGCGCGGGACTCCTCGGCGCGCATCGGTCCGACGTCGAGCCGCAGCAGCACGACCAGCCACACCGTGAGCGCGGCGGCGATCGCGTAGTAGTTCGCCGCCGCGGCCCCGAGGAACGCCTGCACGCTGGAGATGCCGAGGGCCGACGCCGCCACGATGGGGGAGAGGATGCCCATGATGTAGGCGCCCCAGCTCGAGAAGGGCGCCAGGACGGCGACCGGCGCCGACGTCGAGTCGATGATGTACGCCAGCTTGGCGCGCGAGACGCGGTGCCGGTCCGTGACCGGCTTGGACACCTGCCCCACGGCCAGGGCGTTGAAGTAGTCGTCGATGAAGATGACGATGCCCATGACGGCCGGGAGGACCTGCGCGCCCCGGCGGGTGCGGATCCGTTCCACGGCCCAGTCGGCGAACGCCCGCGTGCCGCCCGACATCATGATGAACGCCGCGATGACGCCGAGGATGAGCGTGAACGCCAGGATGTAGACGTACCAGGTGTTGACCGCGCCGTCGGTCCAGAAGATGACGGCGAACGAGTCCCACACCAGCCGGAGCGTCTCGAGGGGGTTCAGGTCCGCGACGAGCAGCGCCGCCGCGAGGACGCCCGCGCCGAGGCTGATCAGCACCTTCTTGGTGACGATGACCAGCGTGATCGCCAGCAGCGGCGGCACGAGCGTCAGGACCGGGTAGGACTCGATCATGGGAGCATCCTCCTCGGTGCCGGATGGCACGACGCTAGGCGCGCGGGCCGGTTCCGGCATCCCGGAGTGTGTCGCGCCGGCATCCCGGCGCGCGCGATAGCCCCGGGCGACTTACCGTGCTGGAGGCGGGCGACGGCGTCCGTGCGGTGACGACCCGGGGGGATCGCATGGAACAGCGCATCGACAGTGCTCGCAGGACGAGGCGTGCCGGACGGCGGTGGGTGGTGCTGCTGACGGCGTTGGCCGTCGCCGTCACACCGACGTTCGTGCAGGTGGCCGCCCCGCCGCCGGCGCAGGCCGCGACCCGGCTCGCGGCGCCCCTGAAGAACGACACCTACGTGCTCAGCTCCTACTACGGGCCGCGCTGCATGCCCGTGCGCGGCTCCTCCACGTACCACCTCGGGCAGGACTTCGGGGCTGCCAGCGGCACCGACGTGCGTGCGGTCGCCGCGGGGAAGGTGACCCGCGCCGGTGCGATCAGAGGTTTCGGGCAGTGGGTCGTCATCGACCACGTCGTCGACGGCGTGAAGTTCTCCTCGCTGTACGCCCACCTCATCGACGGCGACGGGCGGGTGAAGGCGGGCCAGAAGGTCAAGAAGGGCCAGCACATCGGCGACGTCGGCTCGACCGGGACGTCCACGAGCCCGCACCTGCACCTCGAGATCTGGCGGGGCGGCTACGGGTCGGGCAAGGCCGTCGACCCGCTGAGGTTCCTGCGCAAGCGGGGCGTCGACCTCAAGGCCCGCTCGATCCGCAACTACCCGCGCACCGTGCCGTCGTCGTGCACCTACTACACGGCAGCCAAGGTCAACTTCCGGACGGGCCCCGGGACGGGCTACTCCAAGATCCGCACGATCCAGGCGAACCTCAAGCTCACCGCCGAACCGGGCGCGGGCAGCGGGGAGTGGCGCCAGGTGACGCGCCGGGGGCGCACCGGGTGGATCCACCGCGACTACGTGTCGCCGTCGTACACCTCCCACGGGACGCGGTACGTGCTGCCCAGCTCCCTCAACCTGCGGTCCGGGCCCTCGACGTCGAAGAAGGTCCGGGTGCGTCTGCCCCACGACGCGCGGCTGACCCTGCTGCGTGACGGCTACCGCAACGGCGTGTGGCAGCGGGTGCGGTACGGCAGCAAGAACGGGTGGGTCTCGGCCCGCCACATCGCGCTGGACCGTGACGGCGCCCAGATCGTGCCCGACCGCACCGGCAAGACCTTCGCGTGGGTCGACCCGAAGACCCTCAACATGCGCAAGGGCCGGTCCGCGTCGACGGATCGGGTCCTGAAGCTGCGGCGGGACGAACGCGTGCGCCAGCTCGGGCGCGTGAGCAACGGGTGGGTCAAGGTCCGCCACGACGGGCGGACGGGCTACGTCTCGGCGGTGTACCTGCGCTCGAGGCGCTGAGGGTGCGGTCGTCCGGGCCGGGTGCGGCCCGGACGACCGCGCGGCGCTGCGGCGGGTCAGCCCGCGTCGAAGCGCTCGTCGTCCTCGGTCTGCTCGTGGTCGTGCTCCGCCTGGTCGGGACGCTCGTGCTCGTCGGTGGCGGCCTGCTGTTCGTCGTGCTCGGAGTCCTTCAGCAGGCGACGGGCGAAGTCGTTCGGGGTGGGGCGGTCCTGCGGTGCGTCGGTCATGGCGCGCCTCCTCGGGGATCGCTGACGTGACGTCCGATCACCGTAACCCGCCACCGCCCGGTCCTGCTGACCGGGGCGATCAGTCCAGGTGGTCGGCCACGAGCCGTTCGGCGAGCCCCACGTACGACGCCGGAGTGAGCGCCGCCAGCCGTGCCGCGACGTCGTCGGGCAGCCCGAGGCCGGCCACGAACTCCCGCATGGCGGGCCCGTCGACGCGGTGGCCGCGCGTGAGCTCCTTGAGGCGCTCGTACGGGTTCTCCATGCCCTCGACGCCGGCGACGGACGCGGCGCGCATCGCCGACTGGACGGGCTCGCCGAGCACCTCCCAGTTGGCGTCGAGGTCGGCGGCCATGGTCTCGGCGCTGACCGCGAGCGCGGTGAGCCCGCGGCGCACGTTGTCGATCGCGAGCAGCGAGTGGCCGAACGCCGGGCCGATGTTGCGCTGCGTGGTGGAGTCGGTGAGGTCGCGCTGCAGGCGGCTGGTGACGAGCGTGGCCGCGAGGGTGTCCAGCAAGGAGCAGGAGATCTCGAGGTTGGCCTCGGCGTTCTCGAACCGGATCGGGTTGACCTTGTGCGGCATGGTCGAGGACCCGGTGGCGCCCGCGACGGGGATCTGCGTGAAGAAGCCCATCGAGATGTACGTCCACACGTCGGTGGCGAGGTTGTGCAGGATGCGGTTGAAGCGGGCGACGTCGGCGTAGACCTCGGCCTGCCAGTCGTGCGACTCGATCTGCGTGGTCAGCGGGTTCCACGTCAGGCCGAGGTGCTCGACGAACGCGCGGGACACGGCGGGCCAGTCCGCGCCCGGCACTGCCACGGTGTGGGCACCGTAGGTGCCGGTGGCGCCGTTGATCTTGCCGAGGAACTCCGCGGCGCCGATGCGGCGCAGCTGGCGGCGCAGGCGGTGGGCGAGGACGGCGAGCTCCTTGCCCATCGTGGTGGGCGTGGCGGGCTGGCCGTGGGTCCGGCTGAGCATCGGCACGGCCGCGTGCTCGCGGGCCAGGTCGGCGAGCTGGTCGGCGAGCGCCGTGGCGGCGGGCAGCCACACGTCGAGGACGGCGCCGCGCACCATGAGGGCGTAGGACAGGTTGTTGACGTCCTCGGACGTGCAGGCGAAGTGCACGAGCTCGCTCGCGGCGGGCAGCGACGTCTCCCCGAGAGCTGCTCCGGCGACGTCGGCGGCCAGGCGGCGCTTGATGAAGTACTCGACGGCCTTGACGTCGTGCACCGTCTCGCGCTCGATGGCGCCGAGCTCGGCGATCTCGCCGGCGCCGAACGTGGCGGGGATCTGCCGCAGGTAGGCGATCTCCGCGTCCGACAGGGTGGGTGCGCCGGGCACCACGGGGCCGGCGACGGGGGTGGCGCCCGCCTCGCCGGCGACGCTGCCGTTGCACAGCACGATCAGCCACTCGACCTCGACCTGGATGCGGGCCCGGTTCAGCGCCGCCTCGCTGAGGTGGTCCACCAGGGGCGCGACGGCACCGCGGTAGCGGCCGTCGAGCGGGCCGAGCGCGATCGGCGGGGTGACGTCGGCGAGGTTCACGCGGGTCTGGTCGGACGGGTGCTGCGGGGCGGTGGAGGTCACGTGCCGCATTCTCCCACGGGTGCCCGCCGTCCCCAGGGCGCCGCGGTCCACAGGGCGGCGGGCGCGGTCCGACGGCGGTGCACCGGTCGCGTCTAGCGTCCCGGTCATGCCTCTGACCAGCACCGACATCACCGCGGCCGGCGTGCAGCTGCGCCGCGCGGCCACCGAGCTCGACGACGCCCTGGGCCGGCTGCGCCTCGCGGCGCTGCTCGACTGGCGGTCCCCGGCCGCCGACCGCTGCCGCTCGGAGGTCGCGGCGCTGACAGGGCTGCTCGACGCCGACGGCGCGACGGTGTCGCAGGCGCTCCTCGTCACCGCGGGCTGCGAGTCGTGACCGACCCGCAGGACACGCTGCTCGTCCTCGGCGGCCCGTCGCTCACCCGCGTCGACGTGGGACAGGTCCGCGCCGCCGCCCAGCGGCTCGCCGAGGCCACCGACCGCCTGCGGTCCGCGACCGCCGGCGCCGCCCTCGCCCGGGCCGCTCTCGACCGCGTCCTGTGGACCGCCGGGCTCGGGTGGGACGACCCCGCGCTGCCCGCCAGGGTCCGCTGGGCCCGGGCGCTCGCCGACGACACCGCCGTGGCGCTCGCGGACCGGGCCGAGCGGTGCGCGGTGCTCTCGGGCCGGCTGCTGCGCGCCGCGGGCCTGTACGAGCACGCCGAGGGCGCCGTCGAGCAGCTGGTCGGCGGGATGGTCGCCACGTCCACGGGCGCCCTCGGGTTCGCGGTGACGCGGA
>Ga0207735_100199_pt1 | contig 13907 bp, 9 predicted proteins | sample TtaePargueraPR_9_FD_187280 | JGI IMG/M metagenome (GOLD analysis project Ga0207735, IMG submission 187280) | Aerobic enrichment media microbial communities from Bioluminiscent Bay, La Parguera, Puerto Rico - Tt and E2 (1) (SPAdes) | ecosystem: Environmental > Aquatic > Marine > Unclassified ... | reverse complement strand
CAACGCAGTCGACTGTGCTTATTGGGATCTTGAGGCCAAGCGTATGGGCCGTCGCGTCTGGGAGCTGATCGGGCACAAGGCCCCGGAAGGATTGATTACGGCCGAAACGCTGTCGATCGATACCCCGGACAATATGCGCGAAGCCGCCCGCAAGATCGCCCATGCCCCGTTGCTCAAGGTCAAACTCAATGGCGAAAACGTCCTTGAGTCGGTCCGCGCTGTGCGTGAAGGTTCTCCCAAGGCCCGCATCATTGTCGATGCCAACGAAGCCTGGTCACTTGATCTGCTCGAGGATATCGGAGCAGAACTTGATGGTCTGGGTGTCGAAATGATCGAACAGCCGCTGCCTGCCGGGCAGGATGATGGTCTGATCGATATCGATTGCCCGGTTCTTCTGTGTGCCGACGAGTCTGTTCATACGATGGCCGACATTCCGCGTCTGGCAAATCTCTATGACATGATCAACATCAAGCTCGACAAGACAGGTGGTCTTACCGGCGCGCTTGAGTTGGCCGAGGCCGCATCCAAGGCCGGCATGCAACTGATGACCGGCTGCATGGTCGGAACATCGCTTGCCATGGCACCTGCCATGATCACCGGTGCCATGTCGCGTATTGTCGATCTGGATGGCCCGATCTGGATGGCCAAGGATCGCGATCACGCCCTGACCTTTAAAAACGGTGTCATGGGGCTGCCCGATCGTGAACTCTGGGGGTGATTTAAGCGCGCTATATACAGCGGCATAGTCGCCCGACAATCTGGATGATATCTAACGGCGCATCGTAATCCCGGTGCGCCGTTTTTGTTTCCAATGTATATCACCAACACGCGATCTATCGACCTGCGGTAGAAAGTCCAAGGGAAATTTTTTTTACAGCCAGATGTGGTGGTGTTTGAGTTAACTTTTCATTTACGAATCAATATCTTGCGGTATGAATTGACCGTGTAAAAGCTCTATTCCGAACCTGATCTTGCATGACGCCACCCTAATGTATAGTTGTGTCTTGGTCCAAATAAAGGAACGATGAGCTATCTATATAAGGGGTCTGATCGACCCGGTTAAATCTGGTTGGAGCAGATTCGCGTGGATTCAGGCCCTCAGGAAAATAGCAGTCCGTCAAAAAAGACGTTTCGATGCTGCTATCGGGATTTTCTTTACACGCCACGGCATGCAGAACTCCTGCATCTGCGCCGCAAGGAATCGATCCAGCTTACCGCCCGTTTCGCAGCCCTTTTCGTTCTTGTCCTGATGCTTGCCGTTCCGTTCTGGGACGGGGCCTTTGCCTCTGAAATGTGGTCGTCGCAGACCTTTATCTTGCGCCTTCTGGTGGCCGGGGTTGCGATTGTGGTTCTCACCAATCGCGCGGTCAGTGCGCGGTTGCGCCGGCGTTGTCCGTACCTGCCGATGCTGATGCTGATTGTCGCGGCAAGTTTGCTGTGTGTCTTTGCTGCCAATGACCCGCTTGCAACCGATTACATGCACAGTTCGCACAGCTTCCTTCTGATCGGTCTGGTGATGATGATTGCCATCATGCCCGTCACCCTGGTCGAGGCGGCCGTTCTTTCAATGCCATTTGCCGTGTTGCTGGTCATCGGCGTACAAAGCGGACTTGCGACCGGGTTCGTGCCGTTTGAAATGCTGCTGGCATTCCTGTTGCCGCTGGCGCTGGTATCGGCCCTTGTGCAGCTTTACCGCACCGTCACCGCCGCCCATGAAATCGCCATTGATCCGTTGACCAACTGTTATACCCGTGCCTTTGGCATGGAAATGATCCGGGTCAGCTTCGAAGGTGCGCTCCGCAAGAAAGTTCCCTATACCGTTGCCTTCATCGATCTTGATGATTTCAAGCAGATCAATGATCGCTATGGCCATGATTACGGCGACCGCATTCTGGGCGAGGTCGGCAATAACCTGATCCATCGTTTCCGCCGTTCTGACATGGTTGTGCGCTGGGGCGGGGAGGAATTCCTGGTGCTGTTGCCCGAACTGGGCCGTGCCCGCGCTGTCGAGGTGCTTGAACGTGTCATGGCCCCGGGGCTGGCAAAGCTTGAAAACGGGCAGGTGCAGCGCGCCAGTGTCGGTCTTTCCGAACGCATCGAAGATGCCATTGCCTTGCCGCAAAACCTGATCGACCTTGCCGATCAGCGCATGTATGAGGCCAAAAAACGCCAGGACCGCGATGACCTCGTCGCACAAGGCTATTCCGGGCGACGCAATACGGTAAGCGCCCTGGCGTCCCCGTCGACGACCAACGCCCCCTCGGTTGATCGCAGCGTAAACTAGCTGCCTGCTTTTGAGCTCGGCCTCGGACTGTGCGCTGCTGCCCAACGCATGCGTCCGGTCGTGACGCGACCTTTCCTGATCCATAAAACCCTGTCTGACGGACATCATGGCGGCGCATGCGGCATCAATCGCTGCTGAGGCCTGTCCTGTGCAGGCAGAATCGGGCCAGGGAAAGGTGTGGAATCGGGTTGAGCTCGCGCAAGGTCAGTTCGGATTCGCGTCGATTCTTTCACCTTTTTCGAAAATTCCATTTTCTTCGGTGATCAAAAAATAGCCGCGAGATGTGAAATTTGCAGGCGTTTGGGGGGCAATGCCTCAAAATAATGCACAAAAAAGAAGCAGTAATATTTCTGACAAAAAAATAGTCAAAAAGCTGTTGCGTCCTGTCCGGTGAATGGGTAATGTTCATTTGTGCGCTGCGGTAGGACGCAGTGCATTCCGGCGAGCGACTTGTCGCTCGTTTCTTGGACGTTTCCTCCCTAGACTTGGGCCGCTGTCACAGGCGGCCTTCTTTTTTGCCTGAATTCAGCCCTTTAGCGAATAAAAGATCAAATGTTCAACCGTTGAGCATCTGGTGTGTTTTGGAATTGCTGAAATGGTGCGGTGCAAATCAACTCGGGGTAACAGTGGCATGCATATATGCCAAGGGCGCTGCCCGGCAAAATCAGGAAGCGCCCTTTAAAATCCCTTTGGACTTCTATTCGGCTATTTCTCGCGCGTTGGATTGCCATCGGGGATATTGCCGTCCCCGTCACCCAGACCGCGCTGCATGATCACGCTATCGACCCAGCGGCCCATTTTAAAGCCGGCCGACTGAAGCGTACCTGCAACCCGGAACCCCAGCCGCGCATGTAGCCCGATCGATGCGACATTGGCGCTATCGCCGATCACGGCAATCATCTGGCGATAGCCAAGAGCGGTGACCCGTTTGATCAGTTCCGAAAGCAATGCACTGCCAGCCCCCTTGCCGACGACTTCAGGGGCGATGTAAATCGTGTCCTCGACCGTAAAGCGATAGGCAGGTCGCGTCCGATAGGCCCCGGCATAGGCAAAGCCTTCCACCCTTCCATCCACATCCGCCACCAGATAGGGCAGGCCGCGTTCGCGCACATGTTGCCAGCGCGATGTCAGTTCGGCGATTTCAGGGGCGCGTTCTTCAAACGATGCCAGGCCATGCAGCACGTGATGGCCATAAATCTCGGTGATGCGTTCAAAATCGTCGGGTTCCGCATCGCGGATGACCAGATCACTCAATACGTCGCTGGTGTCAGGGGCGTTGGTGGCATCAATCGCATTGGTCATTAGAACGAGTTCCCGTCGAGATCATGGAAGCGCGATATCAGATCGGTCATCTGATCGCGCAGGACGTCAAAGCCGCGATGCGGGCTGATTGTCGTTTCATCCATATAAAGCCCGCGAGAAAGCTCGATCTGAAGGCTGTGCACATGTTCTTGCGGGCGACCGTAATGGCGTGTGCAATAACCCCCGGCATATGGATCATTGTGCGCGGGCGCAAAGCCCATATCGCGAAAACAATCGTCCACAAACCGCGTCAATGACGGGTGGCAGGAACTTCCATAGCAATCGCCAAGCACCAGATCAACGCGGTTTTTTGCGCTGTCGCACGAATCCCCGGGCATCGAATGGCAATCAATCAGAATGCAATAACCAAACGTGGCCCGCGTCTGATCAATCAGCTTCTGCAACGCCGTGTGATAGGGCCGGTAATAGGCATCAATCCGCGAAAGCGCTTCTTCGGCCGGCAGGCGGGTTTTATAAATCTCGACACCACCACTGACCACGCGCGGGATGGATCCCAGCCCCGAAAGGGCGCGCATTGAATTGATGTCATTATCTTCGGGCAGGTCACCCTCAAACATCCGCGGATCAAGTTCCATCGCCGCCCGGTTCACATCGACATAGGCGCGCGGAAATGTCGCACACAGCAACGGTGCGCCGAGCTTGGGTGCTGCATTGAACAGCTGATCGACAAAGGCATCCTCGGATGCGCGTAGCTCAAACGCGCCGATGCGCGCGCGTTCAATCAGATCCTGCGGGTAATGGCGGCCGGAATGCGGGGAGGCAAACACCACAGGCAGGGTTTGCCGTGGTGGCAGAATAACTGTGGCCGGGCCGCTTGTGGTAATTTCCGAAGGCAACTGGTTCATTGTCGTTCGTGATGTCCATCCCTTATGACACGGTGTCAGGCTTTGTTAGGCGTCCTGCGACCCATTATCATACTATCTTCTAGCATATGGGAATTGCCACGGATTTGATGAACATTTTTTGGCAAAAAACCATTTCTGGGGTTGCGCCTTTGCTTGCCTTGGGCTAAATACCGCCTCGCCGACGCAAACGGCACAGACCACTGTTTCACATCCTGAAACCCTGGTCGTTGGAAAGATGGATTTGCGGGCCTATAGCTCAGTTGGTTAGAGCGTTCGCTTGACATGCGAGAGGTCACAAGTTCGAGTCTTGTTAGGCCCACCATCTTTCAAACCCATAGGGGCCTATAGCTCAGTTGGTTAGAGCGTTCGCTTGACATGCGAGAGGTCACAAGTTCGAGTCTTGTTAGGCCCACCATTCCCACCCCGCCGGTTCCCGCGCGGGGTTTTGTGTATCTGGCCATGGCTTAGCGCATCTGCGCGATACTCTTCCTGAACCGAAGCGCACTAAAGGCAAAAAAGCCAACCCCGATTGCAAACACCAGCAGGAATTCCGGCCAAACCACCTCAATGCCAGCCCCCCTGAACAGGATCGCCTGCGCATATTTCACGAAATGCGTCGCGGGGGAGAACTGCATGATGTTCTGCAAAGTCTCGGGCATGCTTTCAAGTGGCGTGCTGCCCCCCGAAAGCAATCGCAACGGCAACACCACCAGAATAAACAGCAGGCCAAATTGCGGCATGGATCGCGTCATGGTGGCGAGGAAAATGCCAAGGGCCGTGGCAAAGAACAGATAGATCACCACACCGCCCATGAATAAAAGTTTCGATCCGGCAATCGGCACGCCCAGCACCAGCTCGACCACGAAAATCAGCGACAGCATGCAGGCAATCAAAATCACAAGCCCGTTGGCCCAGACTTTGGCCAGCATGATCTCATAGGGATCAACCGGCATCACCAGAAGATGCTCGATCGTGCCATGTTCGCGTTCACGAATAAGCGCCGCACCCGAAAGAATGATCGATAGCATGGTGATCGCATTGATGATCTCCATCGTGCTGGTAAACCATTCGCTTTTGACATTCTGGTTATAGGCATAGCGCGTCACGATGGTCGCCGCGTCACTTCGGTTCTGCCCGGCCCAGGCCGACTTGCCGCCAAGCCAGGTTGAAACCTCCTGTGCGATGATGTTGCTGACATAGCCTTGGCCGATCCCGGCCTGCATCATCGCCGTGGCATCGATGTTAAGCTGCATTTCCGGGTCGCGACCGGAAACCACATCGGCCTCAAAACGCGGCGGGATCACCAGCACAAAGGTAAATTCACCACTGTTCATCGCAGCATCAATATCGCGTTCGGCAATGCGGACCGGTTCCTGGAAATAGGGCGGTAAAAACGCATCGGAAATCCGAAGTGAAAGGGCCGAGCCATCCAGATCGGCAATGGCAATCGATCCGCGCCGCAAATCATGGGAAAAGCCGGTGGCGGCGTTATAAATCGAAAACGAAAACGCCCAGACAATCAGCGCCAGCAGAACCATGTCGCGTCTGAGACTGAAAAGCTCCTTGATGCCAAGGCGATAGATATTGCTGATCCGTCTGCCAAGCATATCCTTACACCTCCTGCTTTTTCAAAAGCAGCATCGAAAGCACGGTCAATACCGGGAAGAAAATTGCAAGGCTGATCAATTCGGGATAAAGCTCCGCAAAGCCAAGCGCCTTGGTAAAGGTGCCGACACTGATCGACATGAAATGCGATGTCGGGATGATGGTTGAAAGCACCACCGGCGCCCCTTCAAGCGAAGATACCGGCTGCATCATCCCCGAAAACATCACCGAGGGTACCATGGTGGCAATTGCTGTGCCAAAAAGGGCGGCAATCTGGGTGTTGGTAAAGGACGAAATCAAAAGCCCAAGACCCGTGGTGGCGGTTACAAACAGGATCGCACCGACCAGCAGTGTAAGCCCATTGCCCCGCAACGGCACCTCAAACCAGAAAAGCGCCATTGCCGTCATCAAAACAAAGTTGATCAGGCCAAGCCCAATATAGGGCAATTGCTTGCCCCACAAAAATTCAAGCCGTGAGACCGGCGTGACATAAAGGTTGGTGATCGATCCCAGTTCCTTTTCACGCACCACGCCAACCGCCATCAACACGGCCGGGATAAACATCAAAAGCAAGGCAATGACCGACGGCACCATGGCATAGATGCTTTTGAAATCCTGATTATAGCGATAGCGCGTTTCAATCCGCATCGGCTGACCGGTGTCGGAACTGCCAACGTCGCGTTTCAGATGCTCGGCCAGATACCGCTGATGAATACCCTCGACATAGCCGTGAATGGTCTCGGCGCGAAACGGCATGGAGCCATCAATAAACGCGCCGATTTCCGGGCTGATGCCGCGCCCGACATCGCGTCCGAACCCCGGCGGGATTTCAATCGCCAGCGCAATGTCGCCCGAAAGCAACCGTGCCTCAAGGTCCTCATTGCTCATCAATGGTGCTTGCGCTTCGAAATAGCGCGACCCGGACAGGTTTTCGATATAGGTTCGGCTTTCCGGGCTGTGATCGCGATCAAGCACCGCATAGGTCAGGTTTTCGACATCAAACGTAATGCCCCAGCCAAACACCGGCATCAGGATTGCCGTCCCGATCAGGGCAAACATCAAGCGGATCGGATCGCGGACAAGCTCCATGGTTTCGCGCAGCGAATAGGCCCACAAACGCCGGAAACTGAACAACGATGCACGCGCCGGTTTCCAGTTCGCATCTGGATCCTTTTCGGTTGAAAGCGCGTCAGTGGGGGCAGGGGCCGTAGGTGTATCCTCCCCGCCCTCGGCCTCTTCAAGGTGGCTGATAAACGCGTCTTCCAGTGTGTCGCAGCCGCGCTGCTTCGTGATCGCATCTGGCGTATCACTGATCAAAACCCGCCCCGCATGCATCAGCGATATGCGATCACACCGCTCCGCCTCGTTCATGAAGTGGGTGGAAATGAAAATCGTCACCCCCTGATCACGCGAAAGCTCGACCAGCAATTCCCAGAACCCGTCACGCGCCACCGGATCAACGCCCGATGTTGGTTCATCCAGAATAAGGATTTCCGGGCTGTGAATGATCGCCACCGCCAGTGACAGGCGTTGACGCACACCAAGCGGCAAGCGTTCGCTCAGATCATCCAGATAGTTGCCAAGTCCGAACCGTTTCGAAAGTTCCTCGATCCTTGGTTTGATCTTGTCCTTGGGCAAATGAAACAGATGCGCATGCAGCTCAAGGTTCTGCATCACGGTCAGTTCGGAATACAGCGAAAAGGCCTGGCTCATATAGCCAACCCGGTTACGAAGCGCGATATCCTGTCCATCGACCGGTTTGCCAAACAGTTCGGCCGTGCCTTCGGACGCACTCAAAAGCCCGGTCAGCATCTTCATGGTCGTGGTCTTGCCGCAACCGTTCGACCCCAGAAATCCGAAAATCTCGCCTTTCTCGATCCGGAAACTGACATCATCAACGGCGGTAAAATCACCGAATTTCTTGGTCAGGTGCTCGGCAACAATCGCTGGCGTGTCGCCGTGAACGGTGCGTTCGGGAATGTTCAGTTCATGATGGTCTTTGCGCTGCTCTTCGGGCAAAAGCGCGATAAAGGCTGCCTCAAGCGTATCAGTCCCGGTGCGCTGCAAAATCTCGTCTGCCGTCCCGGTCGCCAGCACCTTGCCATCATTCATTGCAATCAATCGGTCAAAGCGCGCCGCCTCATCCATATAGGCGGTGGCGACCAGCACCGTCATCCCGCTTTGGGTTTCGCGGATGGCATCAATCAATTGCCAGAACTGCTGACGTGACAGCGGATCAACCCCGGTCGTCGGTTCGTCCAAAATCAGGATATCCGGGTCATGGATCAGAGCACAACAAAGCCCAAGCTTCTGCTTCATCCCGCCCGAAAGCTTGCCTGCCGGGCGCGCGGTAAACGGATCAAGCCCGGTCGCCTCAACCAGCCTTGCAATGCGTTCATCGCGCTCGCGCTTGCCCTGACCAAACAGGCGGCCAAAGAATTCAAGGTTCTCGCGCACTGTCAGATCCATATAAAGGTTCTTGCCAAGCCCCTGGGGCATATAGGCAATGCGCGGCAGGATCGCGTTGCGATGCTTGGCATCTTTCATCGATCCGCCAAGCGTCTCGACGTCCCCGTCCTGCACCTTGCGCGCCCCCGATATCAGGGCAAGCGCGCTTGATTTGCCAACCCCGTCCGGGCCAATGAAGCCAACGGTCTGACCTCCCGGGATTTCAAGGCTAATCTTATCAAGGGCGACCACCTTGCCATAGCGGTGCGACACCGCGTTAAGGCGCACGGCAAACCCGGATGCACCCTCAATGTTTTCGGTGTTGTCCACCATAATGCGACGCTCTATTGCGCGGTCTGACGCAGGGTCGCGTCATCAGGAACATTCGGGGCGAAGGCATCGGGCCAATCATTATGATCGGCCAGCATGATATAGGCCTCACCGGGCAGGCCGGTTTTCACCCGCTTGATATGCTCTTTAAGCAATTCCGGGTCGATCTGCACCTTGACGCGAAACATCAATTTGTCACGTTCAGCACGGGTTTCGACCTCGCGCGGGGTAAATTGCGCATCATCGGCAACAAACGATACCTTGGCCGGCACGACAACGCTTGGCGCGGCATCAAGGATGATGCGCGCTTCATTGCCCACAAAGGCCAAACCGGCCTGTCGGGTCGGCAGGAACACATTCATATAAACATCGGTCAGATCAATCATGGTGATCACCGGACCGCCACCGGCCAAAACCTCGCCCGGTTCGGCAAGCCGGTATTGCACGCGCCCGTCACGCGGTGCTTTCAGAACGGAATCATCAATCTGCACTTCAATGCCGTCAAGCTGGGCGGTTGCCGCGACAACATTCAGACGCGCACTGTTCAGGCGCGCATTCGCCGCCTCAAGTGCTGCCTTGGCAACATCGCGGTCGGCACGCCGCTGATCGACTTCCTGTTGGGAAATGTTCTTGTTTTTCACAAGTTCTTCGGCACGCGAAAGCTGCTGTTCGGCCAGCGAAAGCTCGCTCTTGCGCTGCACGATTTGCGCTTCGGCCTCGGCAATGCCTTGCTTGGCACTGGCAACCTCGGCGCGCGCACGTGCGCGGCTTGTCATCAGTTCGGCGGTGTCCATCCGGGCCAGAACCTGCCCACGGCTGACCTGATCGCCTTCCTGAACCAGCACTTCCTCAACCCGACCGGCATACTTGGTCGCAACCCGGACTTCCTCGGCCTCGATCCGTCCGTTGCCCGATGCGATATATTCCGGAAGGTCCGATTGCTGTGCGCGCCAATAGGCATATCCACCCCCGGCAGCAGCGACAATCACCACAAGAACGATCAACACGGCACGCAAGCTTTTCATTCCATTCTCCGAAAACGGGGCGGACCAAGGCAGGGCGTTGGCAGGCCGGGACGGGTTTGTTGACGTCGTCAATCCATCTGACCAAAAGTCACCTGTCTTTGCAACGCAGCAATTTCTGGAATGATCCTAGATGATTGAGATTGGCCGGGCTTTGATGTTGCGCAATCTTTTTTGAAAACCAGTTGCCGGTTTCAGACGTTTAAGTGAATGGTTGCGATTGTTCCGCGCGTTTCGGCTATATTGCGCGACGCCTCATTTATTTTCAAAGGATTGTCTGTCCGGTGCTGTTTTTTCACATCAATGTTGCTCTTGCCTGTTTGTATGTTCTTGTGCGTCACGTGCGCTATCTGGCATGGCCGCGCTGGGCGAAGATCAGTTTTGGCGTGCTTTTGCTGATCGGATCCCAGCATCATCTGTATTCCCGCATTGCCTTTGGCAGCATGTTCTTGCCGGAATTCCCGCAGCCAGTTGTTGTTGCCATCAACGTTGCATTTGGCGTGATTTTCTTTCTTGTCTGGTTCCAGCTTGCCTATGACCTGATCGGTCTTTTGCTGCGCTGGGTGATCCTGCGCCGAAAGCAGCACCCGCCCAAAATGCTGCGGACCGTCATGTCCTTTGCCGCCATCGCACTGGCCTGCTTTGGCGTCGCCCAATCCATGCGTGTGCCCGACGTCAAGGAGATGGATGTCACCATCCGCGATCTGCCTGACCGGTTTGATGGCTATCGCATGGTCCAGCTGACCGATCTTCACATCAGCAAGCTCTATGACCGCCTCTGGGTGGCCGAGGTGGTCGAAAAAACCAACGCCCTTGATGCCGATCTGATCGTGATCACCGGCGATCTCATCGATGGCGAACTGCCTTTGCGCTATGATGATGTGCAGCCGCTTCATGATCTTGTCGCCCCTGATGGCGTCATCACCATTCCGGGCAACCATGAATATTATTTTGGCTATGAAAACTGGATGCGCCATTTTGGCGGGCTCAATATGCTGACCCTTGAAAACGACCATATCGTGCTGGATCGGGATGGCGATCAACTGACTATCGCCGGGGTCACTGATCTTCGCGCTGGCAACACGGATCGTCCCGAACCCGATGTCGCCAAGGCGCTTGAAGGCAGCCCGCAAAACGCCCCCGTGATCCTGCTTGATCACCAACCGAAAATGGCCCGCGATGCCGCCCCGCTGGGTGTTGACCTGCAACTTTCCGGCCATACCCATGGCGGCATGGTATGGGGCTTTGACAATATCGTTGCGATGCTCAATGGCGGCTTTGTGTCTGGCATGTATGACATTGGCGACATGCAGCTTTACGTCAATAACGGCACCGCCCAATGGCCCGGCTTTGCCATCCGGGTTGGCGTGCCCGGCGAAATCACCGTGATCACGCTTCGCAAGGGCTAGAATAAAGAACGGCGTCCCGAGAACTCAGGACGCCGTTTTCCGTGCGGTGGCACAAGGGGAGGGGCGAGAGGCTTGACGGGGCCTAGCGCGCAACGCACGCCTTCACGGCATCACCAATGATCGAAATGCCCTGATCAAGTTCCTCGGAGCTGATGGTCAGTGGCGGGGCAATGCGGAACACGCCACCCATGCCCGGCATCTTGACGATATTCATGCTCAATCCGCGCTTGAACGCCTCGGCCATGATGGCCGCCCCCATATCGTGATCGGGTTCGCGATTACCAGACTCCTTGATGATCTCCATCCCCAAAAGCAACCCGCGTCCGCGCACATCCCCGACGCAAGGGTATTGATCCTTAATCTGGGACAAGCCTTCAAAAAGCTGCGCGCCCATCTGGCTGGCGCGTGCGACAAGTTTTTCGTCGCGCACCACATCCAGAACCGTCAACCCAACCGCGGCGGGCAGGGGGTCGGAAACATGGGTGGTATAGAACAAAAAGCCTTTTTCATAGGCGGCCTGTTCGATCTCGGGCGTGGTCATCACAGCCGAAAGCGGCAATCCTGCCCCGATGGTTTTGGACAATGTCAGGATATCGGGCGTCACGCCATCGCGCTGAAAGGCAAACATATCGCCGGTGCGGCCGATGCCGGTTTGCGCCTCATCCAAAATCAACAGCATCCCGCGCTCTTCGCATTTCTTCTTAAGGGCGGCGAGGTAGCCCTTCGGCAGTTCAAGGATCCCGCCGCTCGATAAGATCGGCTCGGCGACGAATGCCGCCAGATTGCCGGTCGATTGCGCATCCAAAAGCTCGAACGCGTCATCAAGCTCCGTCTGCCAGTCAAGCGACCCGTCAGGATGCTTGAAACGCGGGCGAAATGCATTGGGCGCGGGAATGGCAAAGGATCCGACGGCGGCGGGGCCATATCCCTTGCGCCCGGCACTATAGGTTGCCGATGCCGCCACCCCGGTCATGCCGTGCCAGCTTTTGGAAAAGGCCACGATCTCATGCTTGCCGGTCACAAGCTTTGCCATCCGAATGGCGGCTTCGTTGCTTTCGGCCCCGGTCGACAGGAACAGAACCTTTTCAAGCCCCGGCGCAAGGGCGGCCAACCGTTCGGCAAGCTCCACCACCGGGCGGGTCAGCATGCTGCTAAACAGATGTGCGACGGTTTCGACCTGCCGCTGCACGGTCTCGACAACGCGCGGATGGCCATGCCCGAGAACCGCAGACATTTGACCGGAGGTGAAATCAAGGATCGCGCGGCCATCGGCGTCAAAAACGTATGATCCCTTGGCGCGTTCGATGATCGCCGGATCAAACGGGCTGCCATACCGGATCAGGTGGTTATTTGCGCTTTCCCAAAAGGCGGCGTCATCATTGCGTGACATGATCTTTTCCCTGCGTTGATCGCTTCATGTGATGGGAAAAGCCTATCTTGTGGCGCGCAAGCGGTAAAATTGATAATGCTTATACTCAGATATCAAAAATATTGATGCCTATTTATCGACGGAGCCCCGGATGCAGGCGCTGCTTGATCTTAAATTGCTGACAACCTTCGTTCGCGCTGCCCATGCCGGCACGCTGAGTGCCGCCGCCATTCAGGTCGGGCGCACCCAATCAACCGTCACCATGCAGATCCAGCGCCTTGAAGATGCGCTGGGCCACAGCCTGTTTCATCGCTCGGGCAGTGGGGTGCGGCTCACCGGGGCGGGGGAGCGGTTTCTGGGCTATGCCGAACGTATCCTGCGCCTGCATGATGATGCGGTTTCAAGCTTTTCGGATCAGGGATTGCGCGGTGCGATCACCTTTGGCTGCCCCGAGGATTACCTGATCGCCTTTTTCCCGGCCCTGCTCAAAAGCTTCGGCGCCATTCATCGCGATATTGAAATCCGGGTGGTGTCGGCCCCGACGCCGGAATTGCAGAAACTCCTGCATGCGCGTCAGATCGATATGGCGCTGGTCTCGACCCCGGATATCGCGCCGGGGGGTGACTTCATCCGCACCGAACAACTCGCCTGGGTCGGCAGCAAACCGACGCTGGAACTGCATGATTTCAACCAGAATACCGACCAGCAAAACCCGATCCCGCTGGCACTGGCCGCCGCCAACGCCCTTGATCATCGATCCGCCCGCGATGCGATGGATGGCACCAAGCTGCCCTACCAAATCGCCTATGCCAGCAACAGTCTGGCGGGCCTGATTGCGGTGACCCGCTCGGGCTTGGCGATCAGTGTCATGATGCAAAAGGCGGTGCCGAGTGATCTTTTCATCCTGAAATCGCCGCTGCCACCTTTGCCGAAACTGGGCCTGCGCGTCCTGAAATCCGAGATTAATCCAAGCCCGGCCACGGATGCATTCGCCGATCACATCGCCAAGATGCTGCCGTTTCTTTGAGGGGGGGCGTGGGGTAGGTCAGGTTTGCAAACCGGCACAACGTGCGGTGTTGCGGACATGGGCCTGCATTTCGCGCCGGGCGCGTTCGGCGTCATTATCGCGCAGGGCGGCGATGATTTTGCGATGTTCGCCGATGGAGGCGCGCATGCGTTCCGGGTCGGTGATCGGGATCGGCTGGCGCTGGGTTTCGGTGATCTTGTCGCGCACCGCCTGATAAAGTTCGCGCATCATGCTGTTGGAGCATG
>Ga0207735_100198_pt1 | contig 13972 bp, 14 predicted proteins | sample TtaePargueraPR_9_FD_187280 | JGI IMG/M metagenome (GOLD analysis project Ga0207735, IMG submission 187280) | Aerobic enrichment media microbial communities from Bioluminiscent Bay, La Parguera, Puerto Rico - Tt and E2 (1) (SPAdes) | ecosystem: Environmental > Aquatic > Marine > Unclassified ... | reverse complement strand
CCGCGCCGCTGGTGGAGAACGTCTTCGACCTGATCATGGCGGAGGGGTCCGACGCCGGCGGGATGGCCGTCGCGCTGACCTGGATGGCGCCCGGCCTGCTCGGCTACGCGCTCATCCTGCAGCTGTCCCGGCTGCTGTACGCGGTCGGGGCGGCCCGGGCGGCGGTCGTCGCGACGGCCTCCGGCTGGCTGGTGGTGGCGGCGGGCACGCTGGTGCCGGTGGTCCTCACGGCGGACGCCGACGGGACGGGTTCGCGCGAGTGGGTGCTGGGCGCCCTCGGCGCGGCGACGACCGTCGGGATGAGCGTGGCCGGTCTGGCCCTGCTGGCCGCCGTCCGACGCCGGGTGGGCCCGGCAGCCCTGCGGACGGTGCCGCGCACGCTGCTCGTGGCCCTGCTCGCCGGCGGGTTCGGTGCCGTGCTCGGCCGCTGGAGCGTGCCGGTGGCGGACCGCAGCGTCGCCACCGGGCCGAACGGTGCGGACGGCACGCCCGTGACGACACCGTTCAGCACGGAGGCGATCGTCACGGACATCGGTCTGGGGCTCGTCGCCGGTCTCGTCGCCATGGGGGTCGTGGTGGTCGTGGCCGGCGTGACGGACGCCGCGGTACGGTCCCGGATCTCCGCCGTCGGGCGCCGCCTGCTGCGGCGGTAGTCGCCGCACCTCCCGGCTCCCGGCGCGCCGGTGTGCCGAACGGCACCACGGACCCGGTGCGTCCCGCACGCCGAGCGGCCCGGCGTCGTTTAGCATGGAGTTCCGTGGCTGACACCAACCGAACCTCGTCCCGTTCCTCCAGCCGCGCCGGTGCCTCGCACCTGACGCGCCACATCTTCGTGACGGGTGGTGTCGCCTCCTCCCTCGGCAAGGGGCTGACCGCCTCGTCGCTCGGGCGCCTGCTGCGCTCGCGGGGCCTGCGGGTCACGATGCAGAAGCTCGACCCGTACCTCAACGTGGACCCGGGCACCATGAACCCGTTCCAGCACGGCGAGGTGTTCGTCACCGAGGACGGCGCCGAGACCGACCTCGACATCGGGCACTACGAGCGGTTCCTCGACGTGGAGCTGCCGGCGTCGTCCAACGTCACCACCGGCCAGGTCTACTCCCGCGTGATCGCCAAGGAGCGTCGCGGCGAGTACCTCGGCGACACGGTGCAGGTCATCCCGCACATCACCGACGAGATCAAGCTGCGGATGCGGGACCAGGCGGGCCCCGACGTCGACGTGATCATCACCGAGATCGGCGGCACCGTCGGTGACATCGAGTCCCAGCCCTTCCTCGAGGCGGCCCGGCAGGTGCGGCACGAGCTCGGCCGCGACGACTGCTTCTTCCTGCACGTCTCGCTGGTGCCCTACATCGGGCCGTCCGGCGAGCTCAAGACCAAGCCGACCCAGCACTCCGTGGCAGCGCTGCGCAGCATCGGCATCCAGCCGGACGCGATCGTGCTGCGCTCGGACCGCACCGTGCCGACGTCGATCAAGCACAAGATCGCGATGGCCTGCGACGTGGACGACGACGCCGTGGTCAACGCGGCCGACGCCCCGAGCATCTACGACATCCCGCGCGTCGTGCACGGCGAGGGCCTGGACGCCTACGTGGTGCGCCGTCTGGACCTGCCGTTCCACGACGTGGAGTGGGGCGGCTGGAACCGTGTCCTGGAGCGGGTCCACGAGCCGGACCACCACGTCGAGATCGCCCTGGTCGGCAAGTACATCGACCTGCCCGACGCGTACCTGTCGGTGACCGAGGCGCTGCGCGCCGGCGGGTTCGACAACGACGCCCGCGTCGCGATCCGCTGGGTGGCGGCCGACGACTGCCGCACCCCGGCCGGCGCCGAGGAGGCGCTGGCGGGCGTGGACGCGATCCTCGTGCCGGGCGGTTTCGGCGTGCGGGGCATCGACGGCAAGGTCGGCGCCCTGCGGTGGGCCCGCGAGAACCTCGTGCCGACCCTCGGCATCTGCCTGGGCCTGCAGTCGATGGTCATCGAGTACGCGCGCAACGTCCTCGGCCTGTCCGACGCCTCGTCGACCGAGTTCGACCCGGACTCGGGGAACCCGGTGATCGCGACGATGGCGGAGCAGCTCGCGATCGTCGGCGGCGACGGGGACCTGGGTGGCACGATGCGTCTCGGCGCCTACCCCGCCCGCCTGGCGGAGGGGTCGGTGGTCGCCGGGGCGTACGGCGCCACGGAGGTCTCCGAGCGGCACCGGCACCGCTACGAGGTCAACAACCTATACCGGTCCCGCCTGGAGGAGGCCGGTCTGCGCATCAGCGGCACCTCGCCCGACGGTGACCTCGTGGAGTTCGTCGAGCTCCCGGCGGACACCCACCCGTACTACGTCAGCACCCAGGCCCACCCGGAGTTCAAGTCGCGTCCGACCCGTTCGCACCCGCTGTTCTCCGGCCTGGTCGCCGCCGCGCTCGTGCGGCAGGGCGCGACGGCGTGAGCCGCGGGACCGGGGCCGGGCTCGAGCCCGGCAGGGACGCCGTCGCGCCGCGGCCCGTCGTCTCCCGCACCGCGGTGCACGCGGGCCGGATCTTCGACGTCGTGCGTGACGACGTCGACCTCGGCGACGCCGGCGTCGTCACGCGCGAGTACCTGGACCACCCCGGGGCCGTCGCCGTCGTCGTGCTGGACGACCAGGACCGGGTGCTGCTGCTGCGCCAGTACCGGCACCCCGTGCGGGCGATGATGTGGGAGGTGCCGGCCGGCCTGCTGGACGTGCCCGACGAGCCGGCGGTGGACGCCGCGGCACGCGAGCTGGCCGAGGAGGCCGACCTGCGGGCGCGGCGCTGGGACGTGCTGGTCGACTACGCGACGACGCCCGGTGCGAGCAACGAGTCCGTGCGCATCTTCCTGGCGCGCGACGTCGCGCAGGTCCCCGCGGCCGAGCGGCACGAGCGCACCGGGGAGGAGGCGGAGATCGCCACCCGGTGGGTGCCGCTGGCGGACGCCGTCGAACGGGTGCTGTCCGGCGACCTGCACAACCCGTCGGCCGTGGTGGGGATCCTGGCGGCGGCGGCGAGCCGCGCCGACGGCTGGTCCTCGCTGCGTCCGGTGGACGTGGAGTGGCCCTACCGGCGGGGCGTCCTGCCCGACTGACGGCGCGGCGCGCGCCGCGCCCGAGCGGGTCAGGCGCGGGTGCGCAGCCGCAGCACGGCGCGCGCCGTCGCCCAGGTGAGCACTCCGGCGCCGAGCATGTGCAGCCCGACGAGCAGCACGGGCAGACCGGTGAAGTACTGGGCGTAGCCGATCCCGCCCTGGGCGAGAGTGACGACCAGCAGGAGCCAGGCCCCGCGGCGGGCGCGGCGCACGAGGTCGCCGCCGTCCGCGGCGCGGTGCAGCAGGACCAGCAGCAGTGCGAGCACGCCGACGAACAGCCACACCGAGGCCGAGTGCGCGCGCGTCATGGTCAGAGGGTCGACGGCGAGGCGGTACCCGACCTCGGCGTCCCCGGAGTGCGGGCCGGCACCGGTGACGACCACGCCGAGGCAGATGACGGGCACGACGAGGAGGCCGAGGGCCCACCCGGTCAGGCTGGTGGCCCGTCCGCCCACGGGCGCGGGTGCGCCGTCGCCCTCGCCGTGCCGGTGCAGCAGGTACGTGGAGAGCCACACCAGGGCCGCCGAGACGACGAAGTGCAGGGACACCCAGGCGGGGTGCAGGTCGAGCAGGACGACGACGCCCCCGATGAGCGCCTGGGCCACGACGCCGGCTAGCGGCACCACGCCGAGGACGCGGTAGCGCGGAGACCGCGCGCGGTCCGTCGTCACCAGCAGCAGGACGGCGATCGCGATCGCCGCCAGGACGAACGTCATGAGCCGGTTGCCGAACTCGACGTACGGGTGGATGCCGGACGCCTCGTGGAAGACCGGCGTGAAGCTCCCGGGCTCGCACTGCGGCCAGGTCGAGCAGCCGAGGCCCGACCCGGTGAGCCGGACCGCCCCGCCGGTGACGATGATGCCGATCTGGGCGACGACGTTCGCGACGAGCACGCCGCGCGTCCAGCCGCGGAACCGGGCGAGCCGGTCGCGGCGGGCAGGGGTGCTCGAGGCGTCGACGGGTGCGGGCGTGCTCACGCGGTCCACCGTAGCCCGAACGGCGGGGCGGCCCGGACGCCAGGTCGTCGGTGCCGGTGTGAGATCGGCCCGTCGGACGGTCCGGTCGGGCGCTGCGGGCCGTCGCGGACGGCCTCAGTGCCAGCGGAAGAGTCGTCCGGCCCCGGCGCCGAGCACGGCCGTCCAGCCGAGCAGCACCACGACGGACAGCGGCGGGACGCCGGTACCCAGCAGCGCGCCGCGCAGGCCCTCGCCGAGCGCGCCCGACGGCAGGAAGGCGGCCAGGTGGGCGAGCGCCCCGGGGAGCTCGGACGGCGGCACGACGAGCCCGCCGCCGACGACCAGCAGCACCAGCACGAGGTTGGCGACGGCGAGGACGCCCTCGGCCCGCAGCGTGCCGGCGAGCAGCAGCGCCAGCGCGGTGAACGCCGCGGTGCCGAGCAGCACCAGCCCTGCGGCGGGCAGCAGGCCGGACGGCACCGGCTGCCACCCCAGCGCGAGCGCGACGCCGCCGATGACGACGACCTGCACCGCCTCGACGGCGAGCACGCCGAGGATCTTGCCGGCGAGCAGCCCGCCCCGGCCGAGCGGCGTGGTGGCGAGCAGCCGCAGGACGCCGTTGCGGCGGTCGAAGGCCGTCGCGATGGACTGGGACGTGAACGCCGTGGTGACGCACGCCAGGGCGAGGACGCCGGGGGTGACGAAGTCGACGCGCGTCGACGTGCCCGTGTCGAGCTCGACGACGGACGTCTGCACGAGCCCGACCAGGAGGAGCACGGGGAGTGCCACGGTGACCAGCAGCTGTTCGCCGTTGCGCAGGATCGCGCGCGTCTCGAACGCGGCCTGGGTGGCGATCCGCCGGCGGGCGGGGGCGGCCCCGGTGGGCGCCGACGTCATGGTCATCGCAGGTGCCTTCCCGTCAGGTCGAGGAAGACGTCCTCGAGCGTCCGGCGCCCGGTGGTCACGCGGCGCGCGAGCACCCCCTCGGTGGCGAGCCAGTCCGTGACGGCGGCGAGCGCCGAGGGCCCGGTCGCGCCGGTGACCACGTACTCGCCGGGTGCGGACTCCTCGACGTGCCAGCCGCCGTCGTGCCGCGTCCGCTCGAGGTGCGCCCGCAGCGCGGCGGTGTCCAGACCGGGGCGCGCGTCGAGGCGGATGGTGGGTGCCGCGGTGCCGGAACCGGCCGTGAGCAGCTCGGGGACGGTGCCGGAGGCGATGACCCGGCCGTGGTCGACGACGTGCACGACGTCGGCGAGGTCCTCGGCCTCGTCCATGAGGTGGGTGGTCAGGACGACGGCGACGCCCTCGGCCCGCAGCTCGCGCACCAGGTCCCACACGGCGTGGCGCGACTGGGGGTCCATGCCGGCGCTGGGTTCGTCGAGGAACACGACGGCGGGGCGTCCGACGACGGCGGTGGCGAGGGCGAGGCGCTGGCGCTGCCCGCCGGAGAGGCGGCGCACGGTGGTGCGGCCGAACGAGGTCAGGCCGAGGCGGTCGGCGAGCTCGCCGACGTCGCGGGGGGCGGCGTACATGGCGGCGACGTGCCGCAGCATCTCCAGGGCGCGCACCCCGGTGGGCAGCCCGCCGTCCTGCAGCATGACCCCGACGCGGGCGCGGAGCCGGTGCGCGTCGTCGACGGGGTCGAGGCCGAGCACCCGGACCTCGCCGCCGTCGGGGGAGCGCAGGCCCTCGCAGCACTCGACCGTCGTGGTCTTGCCGGCGCCGTTGGGCCCGAGCACCGCGGTGACGGCGCCTTCGGTAGCCTGAAGGTCGAGCCCGTCGACGACGTCGCGTCCGCCGTAGGTCTTGCGCAGGCTGCGCACGACGACGGCGGCGCCGGGTGGCGCTTCGATGGTGGGCACCCGAGGATTCTACGGAGTCGCCGAGCAGGACCGAGAACGCGGTACCGAGACCAGGAGAGACGATGACCTTCTACACGTTCGCCCGGCCCGAGGACGTCGCACAGCTGGCGCGTCGGATCTGGTACTGGCCGGTGATCCGCGGGGTGCTGGCCGTCCTGTTCGGGCTGCTGGTGATGTTCCTGCCGCGGGACGTGCCGGGGCTCCTGGTGCAGGTCTTCGGGGTCTTCGTGCTGGTCGACGGCGTGGTCTCGCTGGTGGACGGGCTGCGGCGCCGCGGGACGCAGGCGGGGTCGGTCAACGTCGGCATCGGGGTGGTGGCGGTCGCGTTCGGCGCGGCGCTGCTGTTCCTGCCGGAGGTGTTCCTGACGATCGCGGTGGTGCTCATCGGGATCTGGGCGATGATCTTCGGCCTGCTGCAGGTGTTCGCGGCGTTCGCGGTGCGGGGCAAGGGCGGCGCCTCCTGGCTCCTGAGCCTGCTCTCCGGCGTGCTGTTCGTCGCGCTGGCGGTGGTGTGCTTCGCGAACCCGACGACGGCCCTGACGGCGATGGCGTTCGTGGTGGGCGTGTTCGCGGTGGTCATCGGTGCCGCGCTGATCGCGCTCGGTGTCAAGCTGCGTGGCCTGGGCCGGCAGGGCGGGCCGGGCGGCGGGCACGACGTCATCGAGGGCGAGGTCGTCGACGGGTGACGTCGGGGCTCGACGTCGGGTGACGTCGCGGTGAAACCTGTGTGACGTGCGTCGCACGCGAGCCTGCCACCTGCGGTTCCGTGGTGTCGGTGAGGCTTGCCTTGCTTGACATCCGCCATTACGCAACAAGGATGTTCTGTAATAGGTCGGCAGCAGGCCGGCCCGGCACCGAGCACGGGAGGAGGGTGCATGACGCAGGCACAGGTCGCCCCGCAGCACGTCGCCGGCGACGGTGACGGCACCCGCCGCCGCGTCCTCGAGCTCGTCGCCGAGCGAGGCCCGGTCAGCGCGGCCGAGCTCGCCCGCACCCTGGGCCTGACGGCCGCCGCCGTCCGGCGCCACCTCGGTTGTCTCGAGCAGGACGGCACCATCGCCGTGCACGACGCCGGTCCCGCCGGTCACGCCCGTCGCGGACGTCCCGCACGCCGCTACGTGGTCAGCACCAGCGGGCAGGCCGAGCTCGGCGGCGGCTACACCGAGCTGGCGACGCAGGCGATGCGCTACCTGCGCCGCACGGCCGGGGACGACGCCGTGGCCGAGTTCGCCGCCGAGCGCAACGCCGCCGTCGTGCAGCGCTACGCCGGCCGGCTCACCGCGACGGACCCGCACGAGCGGGCCGAGCAGCTCGCGGCGCTGCTGTCCGCCGACGGCTACGCCGCCTCCGTGCGGCCCGTCGACGGGCCGCAGGTGCCCACCGTCCAGCTGTGCCAGGGACACTGCCCGATGCAGCACGCCGCCGAGGAGTTCTCCGAGCTCTGCGAGGCCGAGGCGCGCGGCTTCTCCGAGCTGCTCGGCACCCACGTCCAACGACTCGCGACCCTCGCGGGCGGCGCGCACGCCTGCGTCACCAACATCCCCCTGTCTCCCCCCAACCGCCCCCGCGGCATGCAGGAAGGAACACGATGAGCGCTCCCACCCAGGACGCCCAGCCGGCACCGGAGCAGCGCAGCGACGAGGAGATCATCGCCTCGATCGGTGCCTACGAGTACGGCTGGCGTGACAGCGACGCCGCCGGTGAGGCCGCCGAGCGCGGCCTGAACGAGGCGGTCGTGCGCAACATCTCCGACCGCAAGGACGAGCCGGAGTGGATGCGCAAGCAGCGGCTCAAGGCCCTGCGCCTCTTCGACAAGAAGCCGATGCCGAGCTGGGGCGCCGACCTCACCGGGATCGACTTCGACCGCATCAAGTACTTCGTGCGGTCCACCGAGAAGCAGGCCACCAGCTGGGAGGACCTGCCCGAGGACATCAAGGCGACCTACGACAAGCTCGGCATCCCCGAGGCGGAGAAGCAGCGCCTCGTGGCCGGCGTCGCGGCGCAGTACGAGTCCGAGGTCGTCTACCACCAGATCCGCGAGGACCTGGAGGCCCAGGGCGTCATCTTCGTCGACACCGACACCGGGCTGCGCGAGTACCCCGAGCTGTTCGAGGAGTACTTCGGCACCGTCATCCCGGCCGGCGACAACAAGTTCTCCGCGCTGAACTCGGCCGTCTGGTCCGGCGGCTCGTTCGTGTACGTCCCGCCGGGCGTGCACGTCGAGATCCCGCTGCAGGCCTACTTCCGGATCAACACCGAGAACATGGGCCAGTTCGAGCGGACGCTGATCATCGCCGACGAGGGCTCCTACGTGCACTACGTCGAGGGCTGCACCGCGCCGATCTACTCCACCGACTCGCTGCACAGCGCCGTCGTGGAAATCGTCGTCAAGAAGAACGCCCGCGTGCGCTACACGACCATCCAGAACTGGTCGAACAACGTCTACAACCTGGTGACCAAGCGCGCCACGGCCGAGGCCGGCGCCACCATGGAGTGGGTCGACGGCAACATCGGCTCCAAGGTCACCATGAAGTACCCGGCGATCTATCTGCTGGGCGAGCACGCCCGCGGCGAGACGCTGTCCATCGCCTTCGCCGGCGAGGGCCAGCACCAGGACGCCGGCGCCAAGATGGTGCACGCCGCGCCGCGCACGTCGAGCTCCATCGTGTCCAAGTCGGTCGCCCGTGGCGGCGGACGCACGTCCTACCGTGGTCTGGTCCAGGTGCTCGAGGGCGCCGAGGCGTCCGCCTCGAACGTGCTCTGCGACGCGCTGCTCGTCGACCAGATCTCCCGGTCCGACACCTACCCGTACGTCGACGTCCGCGAGGACGACGTGTCCATGGGGCACGAGGCGACGGTGTCCAAGGTGAGCGAGGACCAGCTGTTCTACCTCATGTCCCGAGGCCTGGACGAGACCGAGGCCATGGCCATGATCGTGCGCGGGTTCGTCGAGCCCATCGCGCGCGAGCTGCCCATGGAGTACGCGCTCGAGCTCAACCGCCTCATCGAGCTGCAGATGGAAGGGTCCGTCGGCTGAAATGACTCTCACTACCGATCACACCCGCGCGACGGCCGACGGCACCCACTCCCACGGTGTCGTCCCCGCCGGCTCCCGCGCCGAGCGCAAGACCTCCTTCGACCTGGTGGACATCCCGGTGCCGTCCGGGCGCGAGGAGGAGTGGCGGTTCTCGCCCGTGGCGCGGATCCAGCCGCTGTTCTCCGAGCAGCTCGGCAGCGACGGCGTCGCCGTGACCGTCGAGGCGGCCCCGGAGGTCAAGGTCGAGACCCTCGCCCGCGGTGACGAGCGCCTGGGGCGTGCCGGCAAGCCGGGAGACCGGACCGCCGTCGCCGCCTGGAACGCCGTGGCCGAGGCCACCGCCGTGACGATCCCGGCCGAGGCCGTGGCGTCCGACGTCACCTCCGTGCGCATCGACGGCGTCTCGAAGGACGCCACCGCCGCGCACCTCGTCGTCATCGCCGAGCGGCATTCCGAGGCCGTCGTCGTCATCGACCACCGCGGCGAGGCGCTCCTCAACCAGACCGTCGAGCTCGTCGTCGAGGACGGCGCGCACCTGACGGTCGTGTCCGTCCAGGACTGGGCCGACGGTGCGGTGCACGCCTCCAGCCACCGCGCCGCCATCGGCCGGGACGCCAAGCTCAAGCACGTCGTGGTGACGTTCGGCGGCGACGTCGTGCGGGTCACGCCGGACGCGACCTTCACCGCCGAGGGCGGCGAGGTCGAGATGGTCGGGCTGTACTTCGCCGACGCCGACCAGCACCAGGAGCACCGGCTCTTCGTCGACCACGCCGTGCCGCGCTGCAAGTCCCGCGTCACCTACAAGGGTGCGCTGCAGGGCGCCTCGGCCCACACCGTGTGGGTCGGCGACGTGCTCATCCAGGCCGAGGCCGAGGGCACCGACACCTACGAGCTCAACCGCAACCTCGTCCTGACGGACGGGGCGCGCGCCGACTCGGTGCCGAACCTCGAGATCGAGACCGGCGAGATCGACGGCGCGGGTCACGCGTCGGCGACCGGCCGGTTCGACGACGAGCAGCTCTTCTACCTCATGGCCCGCGGCATCCCCGAGATCGACGCCCGCCGTCTCGTGGTGCGCGGCTTCTTCGCCGAGCTCATCCAGGACATCGGCGTCGCGTCGGTCCAGGACCGGCTGCTGGCCTCGATCGAGGCGGAGCTGGAGAAGTCGATGAGCGTCATCACGGGCGTCGCCCCCGACGCGGAGTGACGACGTGAGCAACCAGATCGCCTGCGCCACCGACGACCTGGCCCCCGAGGAGGCCCTGCTCGTCGAGCTGACGTCCGCCGACGGTGCCGCTGTGCCCGTCGCCGTCGTCCGTGACGAGGACGGCGACTACCACGCCATCAGCGACGTGTGCTCCCACGGGGCCGTCTCGCTGTCCGACGGCGAGGTCGAGGGCTGCCTGGTCGAGTGCTGGCTGCACGGATCGCAGTTCGACCTGCGCACCGGCCGGCCGCTCCAGCTGCCCGCGATCCAGCCCGTGCCCGTCTACCCGGTGACGGTGGACGGCGACAAGGTGCTCGTCGACATCGACGCACCGCTCGCCGCCGCCTCCTGACCCCCGCCTTTCGAGAACAGACCTGGAGAACCACCTGATGTCCACCCTGGAGATCCGCGACCTGCACGTCAGCGTCGAGACCAAGGAAGGCGCCAAGCCGATCCTGCGCGGCGTCGACCTGACCATCAAGTCCGGCGAGACGCACGCCATCATGGGCCCCAACGGCTCCGGCAAGTCCACCCTGGCCTCCGCCCTGGCCGGCCACCCCAAGTACGAGGTCACCTCGGGCACCGTCACGCTCGACGGCGAGGACGTCCTCGAGATGAGCGTCGACGAGCGCGCCCGGGCCGGCCTCTTCCTGGCCATGCAGTACCCCGTCGAGGTGCCCGGCGTGTCCGTGGCCAACTTCCTGCGCACCGCCAAGACCGCCATCGACGGGGAGGCCCCCGCCCTGCGGCACTGGGGCAAGGAGGTCAAGGGCGCGATGGAGAACCTGCGCATCGACTCCTCCTTCGCCGAGCGCTCCGTCAACGAGGGCTTCTCCGGCGGCGAGAAGAAGCGCCACGAGATCCTGCAGATGGAGCTGTTCAAGCCCCGCTTCGCGATCCTCGACGAGACCGACTCCGGTCTGGACGTCGACGCCCTGCGCGTCGTGTCCGAGGGCGTCAACCGTGCCAAGGAGACCACCGACGTCGGCGTGCTGCTGATCACGCACTACACGCGCATCCTGCGCTACATCAAGCCCGACTTCGTGCACGTCTTCGTCGACGGAAAGATCGCCGAGGAGGGCGGCCCCGAGCTCGCCGAGCGGCTCGAGGACGAGGGCTACGACCGCTTCCTGACCGCCGGCGCCACCGCCTGAGCAGGGACGTCATGACCGCCACCGACACCGTGCGCCCGCTGACTGCGGCCGAGCTCGCCGCCGTGCGCGCCGACTTCCCGCTGCTCGGGCGCACGGTGCGGGGCGGCAAGCCGCTGGTCTACCTCGACTCGGCGGCCACCTCGCAGAAGCCGAACGTGGTCCTCGAGGCCGAGGTCGACTTCTACGAGCAGCGCAACGCCGCCGTGCACCGCGGAGCCCACCAGGTCGCCGAGGAGGCCACCGCAGCCTTCGAGGACGCACGGTCCGCCGTCGCGTCGTTCGTGGGCGCCGCCGACGACGAGATCGTGTGGACCCCCGGTGCCACGGCCGCGATCAACCTCGTCGCCTACGCCCTCGGCAACGCCACGGCCGGCCGCGGGGGAGCGGACGCCGAGAGGTTCCGCCTCGCCCCGGGCGACGAGATCGTCGTCACCGAGGCCGAGCACCACGCCAACCTGGTGCCCTGGCAGGAGCTGTGCGCCCGCACGGGTGCCGTGCTGCGGTGGTTCGGCGTCGACGACGACGGACGGCTCGACCTGTCCGACGTCGGCTCGGTGATCACCGAGCGCACCCGCGTCGTGGCCTTCGGGCACGTCTCGAACGTGACCGGCGCCGTCGCACCCGTGGAGACGCTCGTGGCCGCGGCCCGTGAGGTCGGGGCCTACACCGTGCTGGACGCCTGCCAGTCCGTGCCCCACCTGCCCGTGGACCTGCACGCCCTCGGCGTGGACTTCGCGGCGTTCAGCGCCCACAAGATGCTCGGCCCGACCGGCGTCGGTGCGCTGTACGGGCGGCGCGAGCTGCTCGAGGCCCTGCCACCGGTGACCACCGGCGGCTCCATGGTCGAGGTCGTCACGATGACCGAGACCACGTACATGCCGCCGCCGCAGCGGTTCGAGGCCGGCACCCAGATGGTCGCCCAGGCCGTCGGCATGGGGGTCGCCGCGCAGTGGCTCGACGAGCTCGGCATGGACCGGGTCGCCGCCCACGAGCGCGAGATCGCCGCCGAGCTGCTGAAGATCACCGAGATCCCCGGGATCCGTGTCATCGGGCCGAGCGACGACCGCGACCGGATCGGCGTCGTGTCGTTCGTCGTCGACGGCGTGCACGCCCACGACGTCTCCCAGGTGCTCGACGACCGCGGCATCGCCGTCCGGGTCGGGCACCACTGCGCCCAGCCGCTGCACCGGCGGTTCGGGGTCGCCGCCACGGCGAGGGCGTCCGCCTCGGTGTACACCGGGGTGGAGGACGTCGTCGCGTTCCGGGAAGCGTTGGCGGGGGTCCGCGCGTTCTTCGGGGCGGAGTGAGGAGGCCGGCATGAGCTCGCTGGAGCAGATGTACCAGCAGGTGATCCTGGACCACGCCAAGCACCCGCACGGGCGCGGCCTGGTCGACCCCGTCGTCGGGCACCTAGCCGCCGAGTCGCACCAGGTGAACCCGACGTGCGGCGACGAGGTGACGCTGCGTGTGGACGTCGATGCGGACGGCACGGTAGAGACCGTGTCCTGGGAGGGTCAGGGCTGCTCGATCTCGCAGGCCTCGACCTCGGTGATGACCGAGCTCGTCACCGGGCGCCCGCTCGCCGAGGTCGCGGACCTGGACGCCGCGTTCCACGCGCTGATGGCCTCGCGGGGCAAGGGGCTGGACGACGACGCCGCGCTCGACGCGCTCGGGGACGCCGAGGCGTTCACCGGCGTCTCGCAGTACCCCGCCCGCATCAAGTGCGCGCTGCTCGGCTGGGCGGCGCTGAAGGACTCGCTGGCGCGCAGCGGCGCGCTGGCCGACCGACCCGGAGGATCGGATGACTGACAACCCGACCGAGACCGCGCCCGAGCAGGCGACGGCACCCGGCGCGACCACCGCGGCCGACGTCGAGGAGGCGCTGCGCGACGTCATCGACCCCGAGCTCGGCATCAACGTGGTCGACCTCGGGCTCGTCTACGGCGTCGAGGTGGACCAGAACAACCACGCCACCATCGACATGACGCTCACCTCGGCGGCCTGCCCGCTGACCGACGTCATCGAGGACCAGGCCGGCCAGGCGCTCGAGGGCATCGTGACCGGTCAGCGCATCAACTGGGTCTGGATGCCGCCGTGGGGCCCGGAGAAGATCACCGACGAGGGCCGCGAGCAGCTGCGGATGCTCGGCTTCAACGTCTGACCGTCCGGAGCTCTCAGGCTTCCGCGCCGCGCACGACGAGCACCGGGCAGTGGGCGCCGCGCAGCGCCGACTGGCTGGTGGAGCCGAGCAGCAGCCCCTGGAACCCGCCGCGTCCTCGGCACCCGACCACGACGACGTCGGCGGTCTCGGACAGCTGGGCCAGCGCCGGACCCGCGCCGCCGTCGACAACCCGGGGCGTGACGGTCACGTCGGGGGCGTCCGCGCGCAACGCCTCGACGGCCGACGCCAGCTCGTCCGTGGCGGACGAGAGCACGGTGTCGCGGTCCGGACGGGACGGCGTCCACGGCAGCTGACCCCAGCGGTCCGCGGGTACCGCGTGCACGACGAGCAGCTCGGCGTCCAGGGCACGGGCGACCGTGGCCGCGAACCGCATCGCGGTGTCCGAGCCCGACGACCCGTCCACGCCGACGACGACGCGGCCGTACCGGCGCACCTCGTCGGTGGACGCGTCGTCGTCCGGCACGAGCGGCTCGGA
>Ga0207735_100197_pt1 | contig 13988 bp, 13 predicted proteins | sample TtaePargueraPR_9_FD_187280 | JGI IMG/M metagenome (GOLD analysis project Ga0207735, IMG submission 187280) | Aerobic enrichment media microbial communities from Bioluminiscent Bay, La Parguera, Puerto Rico - Tt and E2 (1) (SPAdes) | ecosystem: Environmental > Aquatic > Marine > Unclassified ... | reverse complement strand
CCGACGCACACCATCCAAGACCAGAACATTTCGTCCTGACCCCGTCCGGGGCAACCCTTCAACCTTACCCGAACCAACCCGCCGTGTCCAACCCGCTCTCCGCGACGACTCGCGATCCAAGGTTGGCCGACCGTGTCGGCTCCGAAGGAACCGGGCACACAACTGTACCTGATCTAAGGCTTCGGGGTCATCCGCCCAGGACCGGCCACCGGTACCCAGCTCGAGGCTGTCTCCACGGTGTCCGTTGCTCCCTGCCGGGCGAACGACCAGAACATTACACACGCTCTGGCCCGCAGGACAAGTTCGCAGGCCAGAGCGCGTTTTCTACTCGGCGACGGCGACGGCCAACGTCTTCTTCCCGCGACGCAGGATCGCGTACCGCCCCTGGAGCAGCTGGTCCGCCGCCAGGACGGCGTCCTCGTCGGTGACCTTGACGTTGTTGACGTACGCCCCGCCCTCGGAGATCGCCCGACGGCCGGCGCCCCTGGAAGGCACCAGGCCGCTGTCCACGAACGCGTCGAGGACGGCGCCGCCCACCTGCACGGTGGCCCGGGGAAGTTCCTCCGTCGCGCCGGCGAGGGTGTCGGCGTCGAGCCCGCCCAGCTCACCCCTGCCGAAGAGCGCCTGGCTCGCCGCGATCACCGCGGCCGTGGCATCCGCCCCGTGCACCAGCGTCGTGACGTCTTCGGCGAGGGTGCGCTGGGCCACGCGGGCGAAGGGACGCTCGGTCACCTCGCGCTCGAGCTCCTCGATCTCCACCCGGGACCTGAAGGTGAAGATCTTGAGGAACCGGACCACGTCGTCGTCGGCCTGGTTGAGCCAGAACTGGTAGAAGGCGTACGGCGACATCAGGTCGGGCGCGAGCCAGACGGCGCCACCCTCCGTCTTGCCGAACTTCGTCCCGTCGGCCTTGGTGATCAGCGGGGTCGTCAGGGCGTGCACCGCGCTCCCCTCGGACTTGCGGACCAGCTCGACGCCGGACAGCAGGTTGCCCCACTGGTCGTTGCCGCCGGTCTGCAGGGTCACGCCGTGCCGGCGGTACAGCTCGAGGAAGTCGATGCCCTGCAGGATCTGGTAGCTGAACTCGGTGAAGCTGATGCCCTCGTCGGACCGCAGCCGCCGCGCCACCGTGTCCTTGGCCAGCATGGTGCCCAGCCGGTAGTGCTTGCCGATGTCGCGCAGCAGGTCGATCGCCGAGATCCCGTCGATCCAGTCCAGGTTGTTCACCAGGACGGCCGGGTTGTCGCCCTCGAAGTCGAGGAACCTGGAGACCTGCGCCTTCAGCCGCTCGGTCCACTCGGCGACGACCTCCTTGGTGTTCAGGGTCCGCTCGCCCGACTCACGCGGGTCGCCGATCATCCCAGTGGCCCCGCCCACCAGCGCGACGGCACGATGCCCTGCCTGCTGGAGGTGCCGCAGCAGGATCAGCTGGACCAGGTGCCCGTGGTGCAGGCTCGGTGCCGTCGGGTCGAACCCGCAGTAGTAGGTGACCGGTCCCGCCGCGAGTGCTTCGCGCAGTGCGGCCTCGTCGGTGGACTGCGCCACCAGGCCACGCCAGTGCAGCTCGTCGAGAACGTCGGTCACCGTGAACTCCTTCGATGATGGGCCGGGCCCCGGCCGGGACCCACCCCTAGTGTGCCCGACGCCGTGCCCGACCTCGTGCCCGACATCTGGACCGGACTCTTGTGGTCAGGGCTCGCAGCCCTCTAGATTCGCGACGCCGACTGTCGGCAGAAAAACAAGCCAGGGGGCAACATCATGATCGAGCACTTCTCCTACGGGGCGCTGACACCCGTCCTGTCCTTCGTCCTGTCCTTCCTCGGGTGCGCCGCCGGGTTGTCCTGCACCGCACGGGCCCGGTACTACCGCGGCCGCCGACGTGCGCTGTGGCTGTGGCTCGGAGCTCTCGCCATCGGTGGCACGGGCGTCTGGGTGATGCACTTCGTCGCCATGCTCGGGTTCTCGGTCGACGGTGCCGTGATCCGCTACGACATCCCGCTGACGATCCTCAGCGCCGTGCTGGCCGTGGTGGTGGTCGCCGCCGGGTTGTTCCTCGTGGACCGCTCGCACGGCAGGACGGGGCCGATCCTCGTCGGCGGCGTGATCGCCGGCCTCGGGGTATCGAGCATGCACTACCTGGGGATGCGCGCGATGCACACCGACGTGGCGCTGTCGTACGACCCGTGGTTGGTGCTGCTGTCGATCGTGATCGGGGTCGTCGCCGCCACGGCGGCCCTCTGGCTCTCGTACCACGTCAGGTCGGTGGGTGCCGGCGCGCTCGCTGCCGTGATCATGGGTGTCGCCGTCTCCGGCATGCACTACACCGGGATGGCGGCGATGCGGATGGGTGAGGGTGACCACGCCGGGCACGCCGCGACGGCGGACCCGCAGGGACTGAGCACCGGTGAGCTGCTGGTCCCGTTGGCGGTCTTCCTGTTCCTGTCGACGTTGGCGCTCGTCGTCACCGCGCTGCTCGCACGGAGCCCGGGAGAGATCCAGGCGGACCGCGACTTCGACTCCTGGCGTTCGCAGCTGCACGGTGACACCGCACAGCCCGAGGACGACGCCGTCGCGTCCGCCCCTCAGCGCACCCGTCGGGCCACGGGCCGGTAGGACGACACGGTCGGCTCGTCGACCAGCCACGACCGCCACCCGAACCGACGCGGGTCGGCGCCCTCGCCGCCGACGCCGACGCGCGGCCCGGTCGCGACCGTCCGGGGCAGCGGGTCCACCGGGAGATGGATCGCGACCGGACCGTCCGGCACGGTCAGGTCGGCGGAGTCGTCCTGCAGGTCGAGCGCCATCGCCACGGCCAGGCGCGCGGGGCCACGGGCGATCTGCCGGGCGGAGTCGCAGCGTCCCGCGGCCTCGCGCCGGCTCCTGCCGAGGTCAGCGCCGTCGACCACCTCGCCGGCGCGCAGCAGCACTGCACCCGCGTCCCCCACCGAGCCGCAGACGACGTTCACGCAGTGGTGCAGGCCGAGGTGCCGGTACACGTACAGCCTGCCGGGCCGCCCGAACATCGACCGGTTGCGCGCCGTCGGACCGCGGTAGGCGTGCGACGCGGGGTCGTCCGACCCGCCGTAGGCCTCCACCTCGGTGAGGCGCAGGACGACGTCCCCGTCGGGGTGCCGTCGCACCAGGTAGGCGCCGAGCAGGTCCCGGGCGACGGTGTGCACGCTCCGCGCGTACCAGGAGGTGCCGGGAACCTGCCAGGGCACCGCCGTGGCCTGCTCGTGGGCTGTCACCGTGCTGTCCATCGGTTCTCCTGCTCACCCGTTGCCGGCGTCCGACCGAACCCGTCGAGGTGCACGTCGGACCGTGCGCGCGTCTGCTCCGCAGCGTAGTGCCGGGCCTCGTCCTGCATCCACCGCTGCAGGTGGGACCGCGCCGCCTCGCCGTCGCGGGCGACCGCTCGCCGCAACCGCTCCTCGGCGTCGGCCTCGACCCAGATCTTCAGCGCCGCCCAGGGGTCGACGACGCGTGCCGCGGATCCGCAGCCCTCCGCGACGAGGAACGGTGCCACGGGCACGGCGTGGCGCTCGGCCCACGACCCCCGGTACCAGTCGTAGCGCCGGTACTCCCCCGGCCGGCCCGCGGCCAGCGGTTCCAGGACGAGGCGCGCGAGACGCCCGGCACCGCCGTCCGGACCGTCCTGCCAGCCCTCGTACAGGTCGTCCATGTGCACCACCTGGCAGCACAGCTCGACGGCGAGCTGGGTGGCGAGCGAGGTCTTGCCGGAGCCCGCCGGACCGTCGACGCACACGAGCCGGGTACCGCGCCACGGGGGCGCGGTACCCGGCTCGGGCATCCGCGGCGGAGCGTCGTGGACCCGGCGCACCAGGTCCGCGAGCACGTCCGCAGGAACGGTCACTCAGCCCTCGGCCCAGAAGCGGAACTCGGTGGCCCGTTCCTTGGCCGCCTCGAGCTGCTCGGCGACCCGTACCGGTGCCGTGCCCCCGACGGCGTCGCGGGAGGCGACGGACCCGGCCACGGACAGCACCTCGCGCACGTCCGGCGTGAGGTGCTCGGAGATGTCGGCCAGGTCGGCGTCCGTCAGGTCCCACAGCTCCACGTCGCGCTCCTCGCACACCCGCACGCACGCTCCGGCGACCTCGTGGGCGACCCGGAAGGGCACTCCCTGGCGCACGAGCCACTCGGCGACGTCCGTGGCCAGGGAGAAGCCCTGCGGGGCGAGCTCGGCCATCCGCGCCGTGTCGAACGTCAGGGTCCGGACCATGCCCGCGAACGCCGGCAGCAGCACCGTCAGGGTGCCGACCTGGTCGAAGACCGGCTCCTTGTCCTCCTGCAGGTCGCGGTTGTACGCCAGGGGCAGGCCCTTGAGCGTGGTGAGCAGACCCGTGAGGTCACCGACGAGCCGCCCGGACTTGCCGCGGGCCAGCTCGGCGATGTCGGGGTTCTTCTTCTGCGGCATGATGCTCGACCCCGTGGACCAGGCGTCGTCCAGGCGGACGAACCCGAACTCCTTGGTGTTCCACAGGATGATCTCCTCGGAGATCCGCGACAGGTCGATACCGATCATCGCCGCGACGAACGCGAACTCCGCCACGACGTCCCGCGACGCGGTGCCGTCGATCGAGTTCTCCACCGGACCGTCGAACCCGAGCCCCGCGGCGACGGCGGCCGGGTCGAGGCCCAGCGACGACCCCGCGAGCGCCCCGGAACCGTACGGCGAGCGCGCGGCCCGCACGTCCCAGTCGATCAGCCGGTCGACGTCGCGCAGCAGCGGCCACACGTGGGCCAGCAGGTGATGGGCCAGCAGCACGGGTTGGGCGTGCTGCAGGTGGGTACGGCCCGGCATGACGGCCTCGCCGGCTGCCTCGGCCTGCGTGATGAGCTCGTCGACGACGGTCACGAGCTGCTGGGCGACGACGCGGGCGTGGTCACGCAGGTACATGCGCACCTGCGTGGCGATCTGGTCGTTGCGCGAACGGCCCGCTCGCAGCTTGCCGCCCAGCTCCTCGCCCGCGCGCTCGATCAGACCGCGCTCGAGGGCGGTGTGCACGTCCTCGTCGTGCGGGGCGGCCGCGAACGCGCCGGAGGCGACGTCGGCGGAGAGCCGGTCGAGCGCCTCGTGCATGGCGGTGAGCTCGTCGTCGCTCAGCAGGCGCGCGGCGTGCAGCACCTCGGCGTGGGCGCGCGAGCCCCGGATGTCGTACTGGGCGAGCGCCCAGTCGAAGTCGGTCGACCTGCTCAGCCGTGCCAGCTCGGGAGCGGGCCCGCCGGCGAACCGGCCGCCCCACAGGGCGACCGGCCCGTCGTCGGACGCGCCGTCGGGCAGGGTCTCGTCGCTCATGGTCAGAGGGTCCCCACGCCGAAGTCCGGGCCGTTGCCGAACCGCTCGTCCCGGGCGGCGGCCTGCTTGGCGGCCAGGCCGTAGATCTCGATGAAGCCCTTGGCGTGCGACTGGTCGAAGGCGTCGCCCTCGTCGTAGGTCGCGAGGTTGAAGTCGTACAGCGAGGCCTCCGAGCGGCGGCCCGTGACCGTGGCGCGGCCACCGTGCAGCACGAGGCGGATGTCGCCGGAGACGTACTTCTGGGTGTCGGCGACGAACGTGTCGAGGCTCTTCTTCAGCGGCGAGAACCACATGCCGTCGTAGACGAGCTCGCCCCAGCGCTGCTCGACACCCTTCTTGAAGCGGGCCTGCTCACGCTCGAGGGTCACGTTCTCGAGCTCCTGGTGGGCGGCGATGAGGGCCATCGCACCCGGTGCCTCGTACACCTCGCGGGACTTGATGCCCACGAGGCGGTCCTCGACGATGTCGATCCGGCCCACGCCCTGGGCGCCCGCGCGGCGGTTCATCTCCTCGATGGCCTGCAGCGGGGTGACCGCGACGCCGTCGAGCGCCACGGGGATCCCCTGCTCGAACGTGATGACGACCTCGTCGGCGACCGGCGGGAACGTCGGGTCGTCGGTGTAGGAGTAGACGTCCTTGGTGGGCTCGTTCCAGATGTCCTCGAGGAAGCCCGTCTCGACGGCGCGGCCCCAGACGTTCTGGTCGATGGAGAACGGGTTGTTCTTCGTCGTCGCGATCGGCAGGTCGTGCTTCTCGGCATAGTCGATCGCCTTCTCGCGGGTCAGCGCGAGGTCGCGCACCGGCGCGATGGAGGTGAGCTCCGGGGCGAGCGAGGTGGTGGCCACCTCGAACCGGACCTGGTCGTTGCCCTTGCCCGTGCAGCCGTGAGCGACGGTCCTGGCGCCGAACTGGCGCGCGGCACGCACCATGTGCTTGACGATGACCGGCCGCGAGATCGCCGAGACCAGCGGGTACCTGTCGAGGTAGAGGCCGTTGGCCTGCAGGGCGGGCATGCAGTACTCCGTCGCGAACTCGTCGCGGGCGTCGGCGACGTAGGCCTCCACGGCACCGCAGTCGAGGGCGCGCTGGCGGATGACGTTGAGGTCCTCGCCACCCTGGCCGACATCGACGGCCACGGCGACGACCTCGGCCCCGGTGGCCTCGGCGATCCAGCCGATCGCGACGGAGGTGTCCAGGCCGCCGGAGTAGGCGAGCACGACGCGTTCAGTCATGAGGTTCTTCTTCCTTGCGTGGGCTTCGGTGTCGAGTCTGACAGGCTTGCGGGCGGCTCAGGCGTCGGGGGACGTCGTGAGCTCGAGGAACCGGCGGGCGAGGTCGTCGCCGCCGGCGGGGTCCCGGGAGATCACGAGGATCGTGTCGTCCCCGGCGATGCAGCCGAGGACCCCGGGGAAGACGGAGTGGTCGATGGCGGAGGCCAGGTAGTTCGCGGCGCCGGGCGGGGTGCGCAGCACCACCTGGTTGCCGGAGGCCTCCGCGGAGACGAGCAGGTCGGCGCACAGGCGGGCCAGCCGTGCGGCGAGGTAGCCGGTGTCCTGGCCGTCGACGCCCGCGGCACGGACGCTGCGGTCGCCGCCCTCGCCGGGCACGGCGTAGACCAGCGCACCCGAGGAGCTGCGGACCTTCTCGGCGCGCAGCTCGATGAGGTCGCGCGACAGGGTGCCCTGGGTGACGGTGAGGCCCTCGTCGGCGAGCTCGCGGGCGAGCTCGGCCTGGGAGTGGATCGCGGTACGGCCCACGATCTCGATGATCCGCGCGTGCCGGGCCGCCTTGGTGGCAGGCGCGGGCCCGTGACCCGGCCCGGAGGTGGTGCTCATCGTGCGGCCTCCAGCAGGAACGTCAGCACGGCCTTCTGGGCGTGCAGGCGGTTCTCGGCCTCGTCCCACACGGCGGACCGGGGACCGTCGATGACCTCCGCGGCCACCTCCTTGCCGCGGTAGGCCGGCAGGCAGTGCAAGAAGATCGCGTCGTCGGCGGCCGTCTCCAGCAGTGCGGGCGTGACCTGGTACGGCAGCAGGTCCTCGACCCGCTGCGCCGCGGAGTCCTCGTCGCCCATCGACACCCAGGTGTCGGTGACGACGACGTCGGCACCCGCGACGGCGGCCGCGGCGTCGGTCGTGACGGTGACGGACCCGCCGGTGCTCGCCGCGATCTCGGTGGCGCGCGCGACGACGTCGGACGCCGGCTGGTAGCCCTCCGGCCCGGCCACGACGACGTGCAGGCCCGCCGTCGCCCCGCCGATCAGGTAGGACGCGCCCATGTTGTTGGCGGCGTCGCCGACGTAGGTCATCCGCTGCCCGGACAGCGCGGACAGGCCGCCGCGATGCTGGGCGATCGTGAGCAGGTCCGCCAGGATCTGGCAGGGGTGGAACTGGTCGGTCAGCGCGTTGATCACCGGGACCCGCGAGATGGCGGCCATCTCCTCGAGGCGGTCCTGCCCGAACGTGCGCCACACGATCGCGGACACCTGACGGTCCAGGACGCGGGTGACGTCCGCGACGGACTCGCGCACGCCGATCTGGGCGAGGCGGCCGTCCACGGTCAGCGGGAAGCCGCCCAGCTCGGCGATGCCGGTGGCGAACGAGACCTGGGTGCGCAGGGTCGGCTTGTCGAAGAGCACGGCGACCCCCTGGGGGCCGGCGAGCGGGGTGCGGACGAACCGGTCCTGCCGGAAGGCCCACGCGAGCTCGAGCACCTCGCGCTGCTCGGCAGACGTCAGGTCGTCGTCGCGCAGGAAGTGGCGGGGCATCTCAGCTCTTCTCCGGTTCGGGAACGGTCACGTCGGCCAGGAACGCGGCGAACTCCAGCGCCTGCTCGGCCGTGAGGATCAGGGGTGGGGCCAGGCGGACGGCGTCGGGCGCCACGGGGTTGACGATGAAGCCGGCGTCGAGGGCGAGCCGCGCGACGTCGGCCGCCACCGGACGCGTGAGCTCGACCGCCAGCAGCAGGCCGCGTCCCCGCACGCCCGCCACCAGGGGGTTGTCCTGGCCGGCGACGGCCCGGCGCAGGGTCTCGCCCACCTCCGTGGCGTTCGCGAGCAGCCGGTCGCGGTCCAGCACGCCCAGCGTCGCCAGGGCCGCGGCGGCCGCCACCGGGTTCCCGCCGAACGTGGTGCCGTGCTGCCCCCGGCCGAGCAGGGCCGCCGGGCCCTCGCCGTAGGCGATCACGGCACCGACGGGGAACCCGCCACCGAGCCCCTTGGCGAGGGTCACGACGTCGGGCACGATCCCACCGCCCAGGTCGGTGTGTTGGTGGGCGAACCACTCCCCCGTGCGCCCCACGCCGGTCTGCACCTCGTCCAGCACCAGCAGCGCGCCGGCGTCCGAGGTCAGCCGGCGGGCCAGCGGCAGGTAGCCGGCCGGGAGCTCGCGCACGCCCGCCTCGCCCTGGACGGGCTCGACGACGAGGCCGGCGACCTCGCCGCGCGCGGCGACCGCGTCGGCGGAGAAGGCCTCCTCGAGCGCAGCCGTGTCCCCGAAGGGCAGGTGCTCGACCCCGCCGGGCAGCGGTTCGAACGGTTCGCGGTACGCGGCCTTGGCCGTCAGCGCCAGGGCACCCATCGTGCGGCCGTGGAACCCACCCTCGAGGGCCAGCACCCGGGTGCGTCCGGTGCGCCGCGTCATCTTGAAGGCGGCCTCGTTCGCCTCGGTGCCGGAGTTGGCGAAGAACACCCGGGATCCGGCGGGCGCCTGGGCCAGCTGCAGCAGCCGTTCGGCCAGCGTGATCTGCGCCGGGGTGCCGAAGAAGTTCGAGACGTGCCCCAGCGTGCCGAGCTGCGCGCTGACCGCCGCCGTGAGCGTCGGGTGCGCGTGCCCGAGGGCGTTGACGGCGATCCCGGCCAGCAGGTCCAGGTACCGGTTGCCATCCGCGTCCCAGACCTCGCAGCCGTCCCCGCGCACGAGGATGCGCTGCGGCGGGCCGAAGGTGTCCATGACGGAACCCGTGTAGGCCCGGGTCCACCCGTCCGAGGTCAGCTCGTGGCCGGTGGTGGTCAGGTCGCTCATGCGTGCTGCTCCGTCGTGTCGGGCACGACCATCGTGCCGTTGCCCCGGGTGGTGAAGACCTCCAGCAGGAGGGAGTGGGCCTGCCGGCCGTCGATGACCGACGCCTTGGGGACGCCGCCGGACACCGCGCGCAGGCAGGCCTCCATCTTGGGCACCATCCCCGAGGTCAGGCTCGGCAACAGGGTGGCGAGCTCGCCGGCGGTGATCTCCTCCACCAGCGAGCCCTTGTCCGGCCAGCTGGTGTACAGGCCCTCGACGTCGGTCAGCACGACGAGCTTTTTGGCGCCCAGCGCGACCGCGAGCGCCGCGGCGGCGGTGTCGGCGTTCACGTTGAGCACCTGGGTGGGGTCGTCGACGTCCGGCGCGACGGTGGAGACCACGGGGATGCGGCCGGCGTCGAGCAGGTCCAGCACCGCGCCCGGGTTGACCTGCACGACGTCGCCCACGAGCCCGACGTCGACCTGTTCGCCGTCGACCGTGGCGTGCCGGCGCACCGCGCCGAACAGCCCGGCGTCCTCCCCCGACAGTCCGACGGCGCGAGGGGCGTGGGCGTTGAGCAGCCCGACGAGCTCGCGCTGCACCTGGCCGACGAGCACCATGCGCACCACGTCCATGGCCTCCGGCGTGGTGACGCGCAGGCCGCCGCGGAACTCGGAGTCGATGCCGACGCGCTCGAGCATGCTGGAGATCTGGGGGCCGCCGCCGTGCACGACGACGGGACGCAGCCCGACCTGCCGCAGGAACACCATGTCCTGGGCGAACGCGGCCTTGAGCCGGTCGTCGACCATGGCGTTGCCGCCGTACTTGACCACGACGAGCGCCCCGGCGAACTCCTGCAGCCAGGGCAGGGCCTCGACCAGCACCTCGGCCTTCTGGTCGGGGCGCAAGTCGGTACGGGTGTCGAACCGGAACCCGGGGTCGGGCGCAGCGGTGTTCGTGTCGCTCATGAGGAGTACGCGCTGTTCTCGTGGACGTAGTCGTGGGTGAGGTCGTTGGTCCAGACCGTGGCGCTCGCCGTCCCGGCGTGCAGGTCGATCTCGACGTGCACCTCGCGGTCGGCGGCGAGGTCGACGAGCTCGCGGGGTTCGCCGACGCCCTGCGCGCGGCACACCTGGACGCCGTTGACGGTGACGTCGAGGGTGAGCGGGTCGTAGGGAGCGACGTGCTCGGGCACCGTGCCGACGGCGGAGACGATGCGTCCCCAGTTGGGGTCGTTGCCGAAGATCGCGGTCTTGAACAGGTTGGAGCGGGTCACGGCGCGCGCCACGGCGACGGCGGCGTCCTCGTCGGACGCGTTCGTCACGGTCACGGCGATGTCGTGGGAGGCGCCCTCGGCGTCGGCGACGAGCCGGCGGGAGAGGTCAGCGCACACCTCAGTCAGCGCCGCGGTCAGCTCGTCCTCGGCGACCTCGACGCCGGACGCTCCGGAGGCGAGCAGGATCACGGTGTCGTTGGTGGACAGGCAGCCGTCGGAGTCGACCCGGTCGAAGGTGGTGCGCGTGGCGGCCCGCAGCGCGGCGTCGGCGGTGGCGGCGTCGACGACGGCGTCGGTGGTGACGACGCTGAGCATCGTGGCCAGTCCCGGCGCCAGCATGCCCGCGCCCTTGGCCATGCCGCCGACGCTCCATCCGTCACGCTGCGCGAGCGCCTGCTTGGCGACGGTGTCGGTGGTCATGATGGCGTGCGCCGCCTCGTCGCCGCCCGCGGCGTGCAGCGCGTCCACCGCGGCGTCCACGCCGCCGAGCAGCGCGGCCAGGTCGATCCGGACGCCGATCAGCCCGGTGGAGCACACGAGCACGTCGCCGGCGCCGACCTCGCCCCCCGGCCCCGCGGCGGCGGACAGCACGTCGGCGACGTGCTCGGCCGTGCGGTGGGTGTCGGCGAACCCGTCGGGTCCCGTGCAGGCGTTCGCCCCGCCGGAGTTGAGGACCACCGCACGCGCGGCGCCGTCGGACACCGCCTGGCGCGTCCAGAGCACGGGCGCCGCCCGGACGCGGTTGGACGTCAGCACCGCGGCCGCGGTGGCCAGCGGCCCGTCGTTGACGACGACGGCGACGTCGCGAGCTCCGGTGGACTTCAGTCCGGCGGCGACGCCGGCGGCCCGGAATCCCTGGGGTGCGGTGACGCTCACGGCGCGACTCCTTCGGTGGCGAGGCCTGCGGTCTCCGGGAGACCGAGGGCGAGGTTCATGGCCTGCACCGCCTGACCGGCGGTGCCCTTGACCAGGTTGTCGATCGCGGTGACGGTCACGACGCGCCCGGCGGCCTCGTCGAGGGCCACCTGGACCAGGGCGGCGTTGCTGCCGAGGGTGGCCGCGGTCGTGGGCCACTGCCCGGCGGGCAGCAGCTCGACGAACGGCTCGTCGGCGTACGCCTGCTCCCACACGGACCGGACGGCGTCGGCGTCCGCCGACCGACCGGGAGCGAGACGCGCGGTCGCCGTGGCGAGGATGCCGCGGGCCATCGGCACCAGCGTGGGCGTGAAGCTGATGGAGACCGTGCCGGCACCCGCGGTGCGCAGGTTCTGGGTGATCTCGGGGATGTGGCGGTGCGTGCCGGCGACGGCGTACGGGGACGCCGCACCGAGCCCTTCCGCGGCCAGCAGGTGCGGCTTGAGCGCCTTGCCGGCGCCCGAGAACCCGTTGGCCAGCACGGCGACGAGGTCGCTCGGGTCGAGCAGTCCGGCGGCGATCCCGGGCTGGAGCCCGAGCGTGACCGCGGTGACGTTGCACCCCGGGACGGCGACGCGGCGGACCCCGGCCAGCCGTTCGCGCTGGGTACCGGTGCCGGCGTCGTCCGCGACGATCAGCTCGGGCAGCCCGTAGGGCCAGGTGCCGGCGTGCTCGGAGCCGTAGAAGGCCCGCCAGTCGGCGGCCGAGGCGAGGCGGTGGTCGGCACCGAGGTCGAGCACGAGCACGTCGTCGCCGAGCTGGGCGGCGAGCTCACCCGAGGCGCCGTGCGGCAGGCCGAGGACGACGACGTCGTGACCGGCCAGCACCTCGGCGGTGGTCGGCTCGAGCACCCGGTCCGCGAGCGAACGCAGGTGCGGCTGCACGGCTCCCAGGGGCGTGCCGGCGTTCGAGTGGGCCGTCAGGGCGCCGATCTCGAGGTGCGGGTGCTGCACGGCCAGGCGGAGGAACTCTCCGCCCGCGTAGCCGGACGCCCCGGCGACGGCGACGCGCAGTCGGTCCCGGGTCGGGTGGGTGGTGGCCATGCAGGCGACTATACATACCTATGCGACACAGATGGAACCTATTCCGCATCGTGGGCGCGGCCGCCGCCCCTCAGACCAGCGAGCGGTACATCACGTGCAGCCCGACCAGGCCGCGGGACGGGCTGCGGAAGGCCTCCGGCACGGTCCCGACGATCCGCCAGCCCAGCCGCTCCCAGAGCCGGACGGCGGACGTGTTCGTCTCGACCACCGCGTTGAACTGGATGCCCCGGTAACCCTGCGCACGCATCCGGACCACGACGTGCTCGGCCAGCGCGGCCGCCACGCCCCGGCCACGCGCCGCCGGGGCGACCATGAACGCCGCCGTGCCCACGTGGTCGCCGTGCCCCGGCTTGTTCGGCGACGTCCGCACCGTCCCGAGCACGACGCCGTCGTCCTCGGCGACCCAGGTCTCGACCGGAGAGCCGGCGAGCCACAGCTCGCGCGCCCGGTCGCCGGTCAGGTCGGTGGGATAGGTGTAGGTCTCCCCCGCACGGACGATCGGTTCGACGATCTGCCACAGGGCGGGCCAGTCCTCGCTGCGGGCGGCACGGATCTGCACGGCGGCAGCCTACGCCGGTCGTAGGCTGCCCGTATGCGCGCAGTCGAGGCCCGCAGCGCGGGTAGCCCCGAGGTCCTGTCCGTCGTCGACCGCCCCGAGCCGGCACCCGGTCCGACCGACCTGCTGGTCCGCGTCGCAGCGGCCGGGGTCAACTTCATCGACACCTACCGCCGCGCCGGGGTGTACCCGACGGACTTCCCGCACGTCGTCGGGGTCGAGGGTGCCGGGACCGTCGAGGCGGTCGGGACCGACGCGACCGGGTTCGCCGTCGGCGACCGCGTCGCGTGGGCCGCCGCGCCCGGCTCCTACGCCGAGGCCGTCGTCGTGCCCGCCGCCGAGGCCGTGCCGGTCCCCGACGGGCTGGACCTCACGACCGCCGCCGCGCTGCCCCTGCAGGGCATGACCGCCCACTACCTCGTCGCCTCGACGTTCGAGGTCGGGCCCGGGCACGACGTCCTGCTCACCGCCGGCGCCGGCGGAGTCGGACTGCTCGCCACCCAGCTCGCCGCCGCCCGCGGCGGGCGCGTCCTGACCACCGTGTCCACACCCGAGAAGGCGGCGCTGTCGTCCGCGGCCGGCGCCGTGCACACCATCGACTACGCGGCGATGGACGACCTCGCCACCGAGCTGCCCGCCGTCGTGCGCGAGCTCACCGACGGCGCCGGCGTGCACGTGGCGTACGACGGCGTCGGTGCCGCGACGTTCGACGCCTCCCTGGCGTCGCTGCGCCCCCGCGGGACGCTGGTGCTGTTCGGCGGGGCGTCCGGGCAGGTGCCGCCGTTCGACCTGCAGCGCCTCAACGCCGCCGGCTCGCTGTACGTCACCCGCCCCACGCTCGCGCACTACACGGCGACCCGGGCCGAGCTCGAGTGGCGGG
>Ga0207735_100196_pt1 | contig 13997 bp, 10 predicted proteins | sample TtaePargueraPR_9_FD_187280 | JGI IMG/M metagenome (GOLD analysis project Ga0207735, IMG submission 187280) | Aerobic enrichment media microbial communities from Bioluminiscent Bay, La Parguera, Puerto Rico - Tt and E2 (1) (SPAdes) | ecosystem: Environmental > Aquatic > Marine > Unclassified ... | reverse complement strand
GAGCCGGAATCGCCTCGGATCGAGCACATCGACGCCTTCTGCTCCGCCCCGGGCGGGCCCCGCGCACGCCCGCGCCGACGCCGACCGCGACACGCCCATGCGCGACACGCCGGGCGCTTCGGCCCCTACTTTCATCCACAGGTTGAACCTGTGGAATCACGCTGGTAGCCGTTCCATAACGGACATATCCGACCCGAAATTCACAGCGGTTTCCACATGCTCCCGGCCGGGTTCCCCACAGGCGTCCACAGCGAATCCACGACGAAGGCGGAGTTCTCCACGCGCCATCCACGGACGCCCTGCGGACGGATTTGTGCCGCCGGCCCGCCGCCCCTACATTCGCGTGTCTGACCCTCGTGTCAGAGTCGTGCCATCAGAGGCGCGCAGCGCACAGGTTCAGGAAGCGAAGGGGGAGGCGCATGTCGATCGACGAGCTCGAGGCCGCATACGGCCCGGGGCCCGACGAGGGTCCGCGGAGCACGTTCGACCGCCTGCCGCCGCAGAACCTCGAGGCGGAGCAGAGCGTCCTGGGTTCCATGATGCTGTCGTCCGACGCCATGGCCGACGTCATCGAGGCGGTCCGCGGCGACGACTTCTACAAGCCCGCGCACGAGACCATCTTCGACGTCGCGGTGAAGCTGTACAACGCCGGCGACCCGGTCGACGCGCTCACCGTCAGCGCCGAGCTGCAGCGCTCCGGCGCGCTCGCCCGCATCGGCGGCGCCGAGTACCTTCACACGCTCATCGCGATGGTGCCGTCGGCCGCGTCCGCCGGCTACTACGCGCGGCTGGTCCGTGAGCAGGCCATCCTGCGCAAGCTGGTCGAGGCCGGCACGCGCATCGCGGGGCTGGGCTACGACGGCGAGGGCGCCGACGTCGACGCGATCGTCGACTCCGCCTCCGCCGAGATCTTCGCAGTCACCGAGCGCCGCAACTCCGAGGACTACCTCCCCATCGGCGAGGTGATGGAGCGCACCCTCGAGGAGGTCGACGCCGCGTCGTCCCGCGACGGCACCATGCTGGGCGTGCCGACGGGCTTCCGAGAGCTCGACGACCTCACGGGCGGGCTCCAGGCCGGCCAGATGGTGGTCCTCGCGGCTCGCCCGGCGATCGGAAAGTCGACGCTCGGCCTCGACATCGCACGGTCGTGCTCGATCCACCACAACAAGGCATCGGTGATCTTCTCCCTCGAGATGAGCCGCGAGGAGATCACGAAGCGCATGCTCGCCGCGGAAGCGGGCGTCAAGCTGTCGCGCCTCACCAAGGGCCCGATGGGCCCCAACGACTGGGAGCGCCTCGCGCAAACCGCCGCGTCGGTCGCGAAGGCGCCGATGTTCATCGACGACAGCCCCAACATGTCGCTCATGGAGATCCGCGCGAAGTGCCGCCGTCTCAAGCAGCAGCACGACCTGCAGCTGATCGTGGTCGACTACCTCCAGCTCATGACCTCGGGCCGCAAGGTCGAGTCGCGCCAGCAGGAGGTGTCCGAGTTCTCGCGCGCCCTCAAGCTCCTGGCCAAGGAGGTCGAGGCGCCGGTCATCGCGATCTCGCAGCTGAACCGTGGCCCCGAGCAGCGCGGCGACAAGAAGCCGATGCTGTCGGACATGCGTGAGTCGGGTTCGATCGAGCAGGACGCGGACATCGTGATCCTGCTGCACCGCGAGGACGCCTACGACCGTGACAACCGCCCGGGGGAGGCAGACTTCATCGTCGCGAAGCACCGCGCGGGCCCGACCGACACCATCGCGGTCGCGTTCCGTAAGGACTTCGCGCACTTCGCGGACATGGCGCCCGACCTGTAGCAGGGACGATGCGCGGGTCGCCGGCCCCGTCAGGCCGGCGGCGGTGCCGTGGTGCCCCGCACCACCAGCTCCGTGGGCAGCAGCACGTCCTCGAGAGCCGCGTGCCGCGGCTGTCCGATCTGGCTGAGCACGATCCGCACCAGCTCGCGTCCCATGCGCGGGAAGTCCTGCTTGACGGTCGTGAGGGGCGGCCCCGTGAAGTCGCTCAGCGCGATCCCGTCGAAGCCGACCACGGACACGTCGTGGGGCACCGCCCGCCCGGCCTCGTGGAGGGCGCGCAGCACACCGAACGCCATCTCGTCGTTGGCGCACAGCACCGCTGTGACCGACGGGTCGGCGGCGAGGGCGCGCCCGAGTGCGAGGCCCGACTCGGGGGTCCAGTCGCCGACCAGCGGATCGGGCGCGCGTAACCCCGCCCGCTCGAGCGTGCTGCGCCACGCCGCCCGGCGCAGGCGCGCGGGCTCGGAGTCGAGCGGCCCGGCGAGGTGGTGCACGGTGCGGTGGCCCAGCTCGAGCAGGTGTCGGGTCGCGGCGACCACGCCGCCGAACTCGTCGCTCACCACGTGCGGGTAGCGGCCGTGGGCGCGCGAGTCGGAGACGGCGACGGGCATGGTGGGCGGGATCCCGAGCGGGTCGTCGGGGCCGCCCTCGGCGCGGATCAGGATGATCCCGTCGACGGTCTGGTGCTGGAGCCGCTGCGTGGCGGGACGCCACTCCTCCGCCGTGGTGGCCGCGACCGTGAGGAGCGTGACGGTGTAGTCCTCGGCCTCGGCGGCGCGCAGGATCGCGTCCGTGGTGAGTGCCTCTCCCGTCCGGTTGAAGCGGTGAGCGAGCAGCCCGATCGCGCCGTAGCGCCCGTCGCGCAGGGCGCGGGCAGCCCGGTTGGGCGAGTACGAGAGCTGCTCCATGGCCTGCAGCACCCGCGCGCGGGTGTCGGGAGCGACGGTCTCGCGGCCGGTCGAGACGCGCGACACGGTCTGCGCGGATACCCCGGCGAGGCGCGCGACGTCGGCGATCGACGGACCCGTCTTCCTGCCGCCACGCGCTCCGGTGCCCGCCATGGTCGGAGTGTAGCGGCGCGCGGCGAGTGTGCAAATGTTTACGTCGCCATGACTGCACTGGACCGCCAGGAGTCGACCCCGTGCCGTTATCCGATCGTGACAAAGAAGGTGCTGGCGCTCCCCCCGACCATCGGCCTATGTTTACCTAAACAGTCCTTCGGGGCGTGCATGACGACGACGGTGTCGGAGCACCTGCGGCGAGTCGACGGCGATGCGCGAACCCGACGGACGGTTTGACCCGGTGGGCGTTCGACGTGGTGCGCCCGGGACGCCGGGCGCGTGCCGAACAGAAGGAAGAACCTCAATGAAGAAGTTCCGATCCGGAGTGGCCCTTGCGGCCACCGCGACTTTCGCGCTCACCCTGGCCGCCTGCTCGGGCGGCGACTCCGACGACTCCAGCGCCGACCCGGGCAGCGGCGACGACGCCATGGGCACCACCCTCACCGTGTGGGCGTGGGACCCGGCCTTCAACATCTACGCGATGGAGGAGGCGGCGAAGGTCTACCAGCAGGACCACCCCGACTTCGTCCTCGACATTCAGGAGACCACCTGGGAGGACCTCCAGCCGACGCTGACCACCCTCGCGCAGTCGCAGGAGTTCGGCGAGCTGCCGGACATCTTCCTCATGCAGAACAACGCGTTCCAGAAGAACGTCATCAACTACCCGGACCTCTTCACCGACATCACCGACTCGGGGGTGGACTTCAGCCAGTTCCCCGAGGGCGTGACCGCGTACTCGACGATCGACGGCGCCAACTTCGGCGTCCCGTTCGACTCGGGCACCGCGATCAACGCGATGCGCACGGACATCCTCGAGGAGGCCGGCTACTCGCTCGATGACTTCACCGACGTCTCGTGGGACGAGTTCATCGAGCTCGGCAAGGACGTGCTCGACAAGACCGGCAAGCCCATGCTCTCCGGAATCGCCGGCGAGCCCGACACGATCCTGATGATGCTGCAGTCGGCGGGCCAGAGCCTGTTCGACGCCGAGGGCAACCCCACCATCACCGACAACGAGGCGCTCGAGGAGGCCATCGCGGTCTACGCGGAGATGGTCGAGAGCGGCATCTACCTCGAGGTCAACTCGTGGGACGAGTACATCGGCTCGATCGTCAACGGCAACGTCGTGTCCACCATCAACGGCGTGTGGATCTCTGGCTCGATCCAGACCGCGGAGGACCAGGCCGGCATGTGGGGCGTCACCAACCTCCCGGCGGTCGACGTCTCCGGCGCGACGCACTACTCGGCCAACGGCGGCTCGTCGTGGGCGATCAGCTCGAACGCCGACGTGGCGCTCGCGGCTGACTTCCTCGCGTCGACCTTCGCGGGTTCGACCGACTTCTACGACACGATCCTCCCGAGCGCGGGCGCGGTCGCGAACTGGCTCCCGGCCGGTGAGAGCGACGTCTACGCCGAGCCGCAGGAGTTCTTCGGTGGACAGCCGATCTACGCGGATGTGATCGAGTTCTCCGCGGGCGTCCCGGCGAACAACACCGGCGCGTACTACTACGAGGCCCGCGACGCGGTGGGCGTCGCCATCACCCAGATCATGGGCGGCGCCGACCCGGCGACCGCGCTGGGTGAGGCGCAGTCCACCGTCGAGTTCGCGATGGGCTGACCCCACCTCGGACAGGGAGGGGGCCGGGACACCGGCCCCCTCCCACACCACCCAGGGAGACAACAGTGTCGACGATGACACCCGTCGTGGTCCCCGACCGCGCCCCCAAGAAGAAGTCCAAGGGTCCCCGCATCAAGCCGTCGCCGATGGCGCGCCGGCGCAGCCTCACGGGCTGGATGTTCCTGATCCCCGCCGCCGTGCTCATCGGCGTCATGATGTTCTGGCCGATGCTCCAGGCGCTGCTGCTGTCGTTCCAGACGGGCCGCGGGACCGCGCTCGAGTACGCCGACCCGCTGTGGTTCAACTACGACCGCATGCTAGACGACGAGATCTTCAAGCTCACGGTCGGCAACACGCTGCTGTACCTCGCGATCCAGGTCCCGATCATGCTGGTCTCGGCGCTGGTGCTCGCGAACATCCTCAACAACCCGCGCCTCAAGTTCAAGAGCTTCTGGCGCACCGCGATCTTCCTGCCCGCCGCGATCTCGCTCGTCTCGTACTCGCTGGTGTTCCGCACCATCTTCGCGACGGACGGCCTGGTCAACGACTGGATGCTTGCGCTCGGGTTCATCGACTCGCCCATCAACTGGCTGGGCAACACCAACACGGCGCGGTTCGTGATCATCCTGGGCCTCCTGTGGCGGTGGACCGGCTACAACATGATCTTCTACCTGGCGGGCCTGCAGAACATCGACCCGACCACCCTCGAGGCCGCGAAGATGGACGGCGCGGGCCCCATCCGCACCTTCTTCTCCGTGACGATCCCGCAGCTCAAGCCCATGATCCTGCTCACGGTGATCATGTCGACCAACGGCACCATCCAGCTGTTCGACGAATCGTTCAACCTCACCCGCGGCGGCCCCGCGAACACGTCGATGACGATGTCCCATTACCTGTACGAGGTCTCGTTCCAGAACAACCCCAACTTCGGGTACGGAGCGGCGCTGTCGTACGTGATCCTCATGATGGTCGCGGTGCTCGCCGCCATCCAGATGAAGGTGGGTGATAAGCGTGACTAGGTCGCTGCGCGAGGTTCCCAAGTACGCGTTCCTCACGGTGGTGGCGCTGGTCTCGGTGGGCCCGCTCTACTTCATGGTGGTCTCCGCGACCAACACCAGCCAGGACGTGCTCGCCTCGAGCATGCTCCCGGGCACCAACCTGATCGCGAACTGGCAGTCCCTCACGGAGTTCCAGGACGTGGGTGCGGCGATGTACCACTCGACCGTCAACGCGGTGCTCACCACGGTGCTCGCGCTCGCGGTGAGCTCGATCGCCGGCTACGGATTCGAGGTCTACCACTCGCGCAACAAGGACCGCCTCATGTGGGTCCTCATGCTCGCCATGATGATCCCGTTCGCGGCCACGATGATCCCGCTGTTCCAACTGTTCGCGGACTTCGGCCTGGTCAACTCGGCGTGGGCCGTGGTGCTCCCCGTCATCGCGACGCCGCTGCTCATCCTGCTGTTCCGGCAGGCGGCGAGATCGTTCCCGCACGAGATCATCGAGGCCGCCCGCATGGACGGCCTCAAGGAGGTGGCGATCTTCCTCAGGATGTTCCTGCCGACCATGCGGCCCACCTACGCGGCGGCCGCGGTGATCACGTTCATGACGGCCTGGAACAACTTCCTGTGGCCCAAGGTGATCCTGGTCAACAACGACTACCAGACCATGCCCATGCTCATCTCGAACTTCACGGGCGGCTACGTCATCGACTACGGCGCGCTCATGCTCGCCGTGCTCATCGCCTCGCTGCCCACCATCTTCATCTTCTTCGTGCTGCAGCGCAGCTTCGTCGCCGGATTCACAGGAGTCGTCAAGTGACCTTCGCGCTCGACCGGATCGCCGATCCCGAGTTCGTCCACCAGAACCGCATGACCGCCCGCTCGGACCACCGCTGGTTCCGCGACGCGCGCGAGGCCCGCGCCGGGGTCAGCGGCTTCGAGCAGAGCCTCAACGGGCTCTGGAAGCTGCACCACGCGAAGAATCCGGCGATGACGATCCCGGGCTTCGAGCAGCCGGACCACGACGTCGAGGGCTGGGACGACATCCCGGTCCCGGCGCACCTGCAGATGCACGGCTACGACCGCCCCCAGTACGCGAACGTGCAGTACCCGTGGGACGGCCTCGAGGACCTCGAGCCGGGTGAGGTCGCGCAGCGGTGGAACCCCGTCGCGAGCTACGTGCGCGACTTCACGCTCGACCGGCCGCTCGAGCCCGGAGAGCGCGTCTCGGCGTGCTTCCACGGCGCGGAGAGCGGCCTCGCGGTGTGGGTCAACGGCGCGTATGTGGGCTGGGCGACGGACTCGTTCACGCCGTCCGAGTTCGACCTCACGCCGTACCTGCGCGATGGCGAGAACCGCCTCGCGGTCCAGGTGTTCCGTTGGACCGCCGCATCGTGGCTCGAGGACCAGGACTTCTTCCGCTTCCACGGCCTGTTCCGCGACGTGGTCCTGTACCGCCGGCCGGCCGTCCACGTGGAGGACCTCCACGTCACCACCGACCTCACGGAGGATCTGGCGAGCGCGGTGGTCGCGGTCGCCGCGCGCCTGGAGGGCGGCGGAACGATGCGCGGCCGGCTGGTCGGCGTGGGCGACCTGGCACCGACGGACCAGGGTGGCCTCGCCATCCGCGTGGATGCGCCCCGCCTGTGGAGCGCCGAGGACCCGTACCTGTACGACCTCGAGCTCGAGGTGCTCGACGCCGCGGGCGCCGTGACCGAGGTGATCACGCAGCGCGTGGGCGTGCGCCGCATCGTCATCCGCGACGCGATCATCACGGTCAACGGGCGCCGCGTGGTGTTCGACGGCGTCAACCGGCACGAGTTCGGCCCCCGCGGGCGCGTGATGACGGCCGCGGAGATCGAGGAGGACATCCGCCTCATCAAGCGCGCCGGCGCCAACGCGGTGCGGACGAGCCACTACCCCAACTCGAGCGCGTTCTACGAGCTGTGCGACCGGTACGGGCTTTACGTGATCGACGAGATGAACCTCGAGACCCACGCCATGTGGGACAAGATCATCCAGGGCGAGCTGACGGTCGAGCAGGCGCTGCCCGGCGACCGCCCCGAGTGGCGCGCGGCGCTCATGGACCGCGCGGCGAGCATGCTTGAGCGGGACAAGAACCATGCGAGCGTCATCATCTGGTCGCTGGGCAACGAGTCCTTCGGCGGGGGCCTGCTGCTCGAGGTCTCGGACTGGTTCCGCGCCACCGACCCCACGCGGCCCGTCCATTACGAGGGCGTGCACTGGGATCCGCGCCACCCCGAGACCACGGACATCACCAGCCAGATGTACACGCCGGCGGCGGACATCGAGGCGCACCTGCGCGAGCACCGCGACAAGCCGTTCATCCTGTGCGAGTACGCGCACTCGATGGGCAACTCGTTCGGCGCGGTCGACAAGTATCTGGACCTCACGGAGCGCGAGCCGCTGTTCCAGGGCGGCTTCATCTGGGACTTCGTGGACCAGTCGCTGCCGCTGCGGGACCGTTACGACCGCCCCTTCCAGGGCTACGGCGGCGACCACGGCGAGACGCCGCACGACGCGGAGTTCAGCGCGAACGGCATCGTCTTCGCGGACCGCACCCCGACGCCCGCGTACCAGGAGGTGCGCTACCTCTACCAGCCGTTCCGCACCACGGTCACGCGCGACGGCCTCGAGATCACCAGCCGCCGCCAGTTCATCGGCACGGAGGACGTCGAGGTCGTGGTGACGCTTGCCCGCGAGGGCGCGGTCCTGGCCGAGAGCGCGCTCGACGTCGACGTGCCGCCCGCGTCCACGCGCGCGTACCCGCTGCCGTTCGAGGTGCCGGACCTGCCCGGCGAGTACACGCTCGACGTCTCGTACCGGCTGCGCCGCACCGCGGCGTGGGCGCCGGCCGGCTACGAGGTCGGCTGGGAGCAGGCCGTGGTCGCGGTCGCCGGCGACGCACCCGTCCCGACCCCGCCGCGCGCGCCGCGCGTCGTCGAGAGCACCAGCAACATCGGCGTGCACGGCCCGCACTTCTCGGTCATGTTCTCGCGGCTGCACGGCGGCCTGGTCTCGTACCGCTACGGGCGCACCACCGACGGCGGCCGCGAGCTGCTGCGCGGCGACATGCCGTCGCCGAGCTTCTGGCACGCCCCCACCTCCAACGAGCGCGGCTGGGGCATGCCCTTCCGCGACGGCCAGTGGCTGCTCGCGAGCAGGTACCGGCGGCCGCGTGCGGGCTTCGAGAAGCCGCACGTGAGCAGGGACGATGCGACGGTCACCGTGACCTTCGGCTACGAGCTGCCGACGGTGCCGGCGAGCGAGGTCGACGTCGCGTACACCGTGGACGGCGACGGCCATGTCGACGTGCTGGTCTCGCTGCGCCCGGGTGCCGGCCTGCCCGACCTGCCCGAGCTCGGCATGCTGCTCACGGTCGACGCCGACCTGCGTCACCTGCGCTGGTACGGCGACGGACCTGCGGAGAGCTACGTCGACCGCAGCGGCGGCGCCCGGCTCGGCGTGTGGGACGCGGACGTGCGCGACCAGCTCGCCCCGTACGTGCGTCCGCAGGAGTCGGGCAGCCACACCCGGGTGCGCTGGGCCGAGGTGCTCGACGGCTCGGGGGCGGGGATCCGCCTCGACTGCACCGGCGGCATGGAGCTCTCGGTCCTGCCGTGGACGCCCTTCGAGATCGAGAACGCCCGGCACCCGAACGAGCTCCCGCCCGTCCACCACACGGTCCTGCGGCCCGCGCTTGCCCGCCGCGGCGTGGGCGGCGACAATTCCTGGGGTGCCATGACGCACCCCGAGCACCGTGTCCCGGAGGGCGGTCTCGAGTTCAGGTTCGGCTTCCAGGGCGTGCTGCGCTGAGCGGGGGTGCGGCGGCCTGCGGGCCGCCGCACCCATCCGCGCCCGTCGTGGCTACGAATCACCTCCGATCGCCGGAACCTTGCTGGAGGAGGACGCAGACATGATGAGGACGATGCGGTGGCCCGGTGCCGCCGTCACACTCGCGGGGGCGCTGGTGCTTGCCGGGTGCGCGACCGGCTCCGACGAGGGCGGCGACGCGATGGACGCCACCCCCGAGGAGAGCTCCATGGCGGTGGAGTCGCATGACGGCACCGACGACGCGATGGACGAGTCGGCCGAGCCGGAGGCCAGCGATGACGCGATGGACGAGGAGGAGGACGCCGCCGAGGTGCCCGCCGCGTTCGACTTCACGGCTCCGACCGTCTCGGGTGACGAGACCTTCGACGGCAGCACCATCGCCAACACCGATGTGATCCTGTGGTTCTGGGCGCCGTGGTGCCCCACCTGCGTGGCGGAGTCGTCCGAGATCGTCGCGGCGCTGCCCGACCTGCCCGACGGCGTCGAGATGATCGGCGTCGCGGGACTGTCCGGCGATCAGAGCTTCATGCAGGAGTTCGTCGACATGACGGGCACCGGCGGCTTCACCCACATCGCGGACCTCGACGGGTCGGTGTGGCAGGGCTTCGGGATCTCCACCCAGGCCACCATCGTGGTGATCGACGACTCGGGCGACGCCTACACGCTCGGCGCCGGCACCACCGCGGAGGACCTGGTCGACTACGCGGAGAAGATCGCCGCGGCATAAGACCGGCGCGCTGAGCGGCCGTGGAGGGGGCGGGCGCTCAGCGCGCCTTCTCGTCCGCCCGCTCCCCGGTCGACCGCTCCGCCCGTCGCGCGGCGACCCACACGGCCACGCCGCCCGCCACGGCCAGGGTCACCAGCCCGATGAGCACGGGCGTCCCCCACGACTGGATCGCGAGCGAGATGCTCGACTGCCACCGCGCGGTGGTGAGCAGCACCGGGTTCAGCGCCGTGATGCCGTACCGCGGCAGGATCTCCGCCAGCGCGAAGACCACCACGTAGACGCCCGCGAGCACCATGAGCACGCCGCCCGCACGCATGAGCTGCGGGGTGCGGCGCCGCAGCGCCGAGGCGGCGCCCGCGCCGGCCAGCGCCGCCGCCAGCGACACCAGCACCACCGAGGCGCCCATGCCCAGCGCATACGCGACGAACGGGCTGATCGCTGCCACGGGTCCGGGGGCCGCGAGGGCCTGCGTCACCACGGTGAGGAACAGGCCGATCGTGCAGCTGAGCGACGCGATCGCGAACGACGCCCCGTAGGCCAGCTGCGACGCGAAGGTCTTCCCGGGCGCGTGCGAGGCGCGTGCGAGGGCGCCGAGGCCCGGGCCGCTGAGCTCGCCGCGCCAGGCCATCACGACGCCCAGCCACACGACGAGCACGCCGAGCACGAGCGTCACCCAGGACACGTACGGCAGGATCGTCGCCTGCAGGCTCAGGCTCACTCCCCCGAACAGCAGTCCCAGCCCGGTGAACACGGCGACGAAGCCGAGCGTCATCGCGAGGGCGAAGCCCAGGGCCCGGCGCAGGGCGACCGCCCGCGGCACCGCCGCATCGTCCCCGCCGACCGCGCCGGCGCTGCCGGTCACGATCACGGTGAGGTACGCGGGCAGCAGCGCGAAGCCGCACGGGTTGAAGGCGGCGACCGCGCCCAGCAGCAAGGCGTAGGCGGCGTCGGCGGCGTCGAACATGGGGCTCCCTTCGAGGACTGACCCGGGTTGTTCGGAGCCGAGGGCGGCCCGGATGGCTCGGATTCACGCTAGCGCAAGGCCCCAGCCCTCAGCCGAGATTGATAATTGTTATCACTATCGGTTAGAGTGGCGCCCAGGCCCGACGACGGGCGCCGCCGGGCTCCCGACCTCCCCGGCGCGATCATCCAGAACCAGAAAGGTGGGCCCCACGCGGGCCCGGTGAACCATGCCTCTCCTCACCCTTCAGCGCCGCGCGGCGGCCGCTGCCGGAGCCGCCGCCTTCGCACTGCTGCTCACGGCCTGCGCGACCACCGACGCCGAGACCGAGGCGTCGGCCGACGCCGAGCACGAGCACGAGGACGACCACGACCACGACGAGGAGACCACCTCCGCGTCGACGGAGATGGCCGCGCAGACCCCGCGCATCGTCGTGACCTACGACGGCGGCGTGCTGGTGCTCGACGCCAACACCCTCGAGGTCGAGGGCGACCTCGAGCTCGACGGCTTCACCCGCCTCAACTCGGTGGGCGACGGCCGCCACGTGGCGGTCTCGACCACCGGCGGCTTCGCGATCCTCGACGCCGGCACGTGGAGCAGCGCGCACGGCGACCACTACCACTACTTCACCGCGGACCCGGCGCTGACCGAGCTCAAGCTCGAGGCCGAGACCCCCGGCCACGTCGTGGTCCACGACGGCCTCACCGCGTTCTTCGACGACGGCACCGGCGACGTCACCGTGGTCCACGCCGACGAGTGGGAGCACATGATCGAGGAGAACCACTTCGACGTCGTGCGCGAGTACACGACTGCCGACGCCCACCACGGCGTCGCGGTCGCGACCGAGTCCGGCGAGCTGCTGGTCACCATCGGCGACTCCGACGGCCGCACCGGCGCCATGCTGCTCGACGAGAACGACGAGGTCGTCGCGTCGAGCGAGCAGTGCCCGGGCGTCCACGGCGAGACGGCCTTCACCAACGGCGAGGGCGAGGAGCTCTTCATGGTCGGCTGCGAGGACGGCGTGCTCGCCTTCCACGGCGACCACGTCCACAAGATCGCGGCCGACGAGGACTACGCCCGCACCGGCAACCTCCACTCGGTCGAGGGCAACGACATCGTGCTCGGCGACCGCAAGACCGACCCCGAGGCGGGCATCGGCCTGTCCGAGATCACGCTGATCGACCCCGAGGCCGAGACCATCACGGTCGTCGACCCGTTCGAGGGCGCCGACGCCGAGTACACGTGGCGCGGCCTGGCCCGCGGCGAGGACGGCGAGGCGCTCGTGCTCGGCACGGACGGCGCGCTGCGCGTCATCGACGAGGAGTCGGGCGAGGTCGTCACGACCATCGACGTCATCGGCGACTGGGAGGTGCCCGAGGAGTGGCAGACCGCCCACCCGGCGCTGACCGTGCTCGCGGGCATGGCGTACGTCACGGAGCCGTCGACCGGCACCATCCACATCGTCGACTACGTCGGCGGCGAGGTCTGGAAGTCGGTCGAGGTCGGCGCGGAGATGAACGAGATCGTCGGCGTCTCCGGCTGACGCGCCGCAGGCGCACCGAGGGGGCCCGACCCGGGGAGGGGTCGGGCCCCCTTTCGCGTCCCCGAGCGGGACGATGCGTGGGTCGGCTCAGGAGGGGCGCGAGAAGCCGCGCACGATCAGCCACACCGCGAGCACCATCTCCTGGAAGGCCAGCGGCATCTGCATCGCGACCGCCGTGGTCGAGAGCGGATCGAGGCGGTCGAGCACTCCCAGCGCGGCCACCGACACGTACGGCACGAGGGCGATGAGGCCCCAGACCGACAGCCAGGCCGGCACGAGCCGGGCCCGCAGGAGCACCCAGTAGAACATCGCGGCGCCGATGACGAACACGAAGGTCTGCAGCGTGGTCCCGACGTCGTCGGCCGTCCCGAGGGCGCGCGCCGCCTCCGCGGTGCCCGCCGCCGCATCGTCCCGATCCAGGCGGAACAGCGCGACCCACGCCAGCACGGTCAGCAGGTAGAACGCCGTCTCCAGGCCGCTGCGGAACACCACGTAGCCGACGGCGAGGCGCTCGCTGGTGCGCCGCAGGATCGGGAACACGACGATCGGGATGAACGCGAGCGACAGGCCCATCGTCAGCACCAGCACCGCGCCGACCGGTAGGCCGTCCCCGAGCTCGGCGGCCTCCGCGAGGTAGTCGGGGCCCTCGAGCCCGCCCGTGACCGCGAGGCTCCCGACGCCCGCGGCCGTGCCCAGGATGTACAGCGCACCTGCGAGGCGCGCGGCCCGCCGGTCGCTCAGCGCGCCGGTCTGCGGCGCCGTCTCCGTGGCCATCGCTGCCTCCCTGCGCGTGGCGGAGCAAGGACAAGTGCGGGGACACCTCCAGGGTAGGCCCGGGACGGTCCCGGCGTCCGTCGGGACGATGCGCGGGTCCCGGTCCCCGCGCGGTAGCGTTTCGGATATGCGCTCACCTTCCGGACAGCAGATCCCCCTCGCCCACGGCGACCAGCACGCCACGGTCGCCACCGTCGGCGCCGCGCTCCGCGAGTACACGGTGCGCGGCCGCGACGTGGTCGTGCCGTTCGGCGAGGACCAGATCGCGCCCGCCTTCCACGGCATGGTGCTCGCGCCGTGGCCCAACCGCCTCCGCGACGGCCAGTACTCCTTCGGCGGCGAGGACCTCCAGGTCGCGCTGAGCGAGCCCGGCCGCGGCACCGCGCTGCACGGCCTGGCCGGCTGGCAGGAGTGGCGCGTCGAGGAGCGCTCGGGCGACGCCGTGACGCTGCGCCTGGACCTGCCGGCGAGCCCGGGGTACCCGTTCCTGCTGTCGATCGCGACCACCTACGCGCTCACCGACGAGGGCCTGGTCATCACCACCGTCGCGCGCAACGAGGGCGCCGGCCCGCTGCCCTACGGCGTGGGCTTCCACCCGTGGTTCGCCCCGGGTGGCACCGCTCTCGACGAGTGCACCCTGCAGCTCGACGCCTCC
>Ga0207735_100195_pt1 | contig 14029 bp, 12 predicted proteins | sample TtaePargueraPR_9_FD_187280 | JGI IMG/M metagenome (GOLD analysis project Ga0207735, IMG submission 187280) | Aerobic enrichment media microbial communities from Bioluminiscent Bay, La Parguera, Puerto Rico - Tt and E2 (1) (SPAdes) | ecosystem: Environmental > Aquatic > Marine > Unclassified ... | reverse complement strand
CATCTGCGGCATCGTGAACCCGACGTCCGGCACCGCGCTCGTGAACGGGCACGACATTCGCACGGACTTTCGCCGCACGCGCGCGCTCGTCGGGCTCGTGCCCCAGGAATTGCCGGTGGATTCCTTCACGACGGTGCAGCAGACGGCGGCGTTCAGCCGCGGCCTGTTCGGCAAGCCGGCGGATCCCGCGCACGTCGAGAAGGTGCTCAAGTCGCTGTCGCTGTGGGACAAGCGCGACACGAAGATCATCGCGTTGTCGGGCGGCATGAAACGCCGCGTGCTGATCGCGAAGGCCCTCGCGCACGAACCCGAGCTGCTGTTCCTCGACGAACCGACCGCCGGTGTCGACGTCGAGCTGCGCCAGGACATGTGGAAAGTCGTATCGCAACTTCGCGACGACGGCGTGACCGTGATCCTGACCACGCATTACATCGAGGAAGCGGAGGAAATGGCCGACCGGGTCGGCGTGATCAACCACGGCGAGATCATCCTCGTCCAGGACAAGCACCGCCTGATGCGCGAACTCGGCAAGAAGCAGCTCACGCTGAGCCTGAACGCGCCGCTCGAGAGCCTGCCGGCCGGCCTCGGGAGCTACGCGCTCGAACTCGCGGCCGGTGGCCGGGAACTCGTCTACACCTACGATTCGAATGAAAACCGCACCGGCATCACCGGCCTGCTCGGCGCGTTGCAGGCCGCCGGCATCCACTTCAACGACCTCGACACGTCGCAAAGTTCGCTCGAGGAAATCTTCGTCGACCTCGTGAAGAGACCGCAATGAATTTCCAGGCCGTCAAAGCGATCTACCTCTCGGAAATGGCACGGATGTTCCGCACCGCCGTGCAGAGCATCGTCGCGCCGGTGCTGTCCACGTCGCTGTACTTCGTCATTTTCGGGTCGGCGATCGGCTCGCGCATCAGCGAGATCGACGGCATCACCTACGGCGCGTTCATCGTGCCGGGCCTGATCATGCTGTCGATCATGACGGAAAGCATCTCGAACTCGTCGTTCGCGATCTACTTCCCGCGCTTCATCGGAACGATCTTCGAGGTGCTGTCCGCGCCCGTATCGTGGGTGGAGGTCGTGCTCGGGTACGTCGGCGCGGCGGCGACGAAGTCCGTGATCATCGGCACGATCATCTTCGTCACCGCGAATTTCTTCGTCGATATCGACATTGCGCACCCGTTCGTCGCGTTGCTGTTCCTGGTGCTGACGTCGTTCTCGTTCTGCCTGTTCGGGTTCATTCTCGGCGTCTGGGCCGACGGCTGGGAAAAGCTGACGATCATCCCGGTGCTCGTGATCATGCCGCTGACGTTCCTCGGCGGCACGTTCTATTCGATCAGCATGCTGCCGGAGACGTGGCAGAAGATCAGCCTGTTCAACCCGATCGTCTATCTCATCAGCGGGTTCCGCTGGAGCTTCTACGAGCACTCGGACGTCGCGGTCGGGCTCAGTATCGGGGCGACCGTGGGCTTTCTCGTCGCGTGCCTGCTCGTCGTGCGCTGGATCTTCAAGACGGGTTACCGCCTCCGGACCTGACGCCGCGAGCGTCAGCGCACGGTCGACATCGGGTCGAAGACCTCGCGCAGGGCGTCCTTGTCCGCGCAGACGCAGCGGACGGGCTTGCCGACGCGTTCGACGCAGCTGAACGTGCGCCCCGGTTCGCACAGGCGCGACGGGTTCCGCGCCGGGTCATCCGCGGCGAGGGGTTGCCCGGGCGAGGGTTGCGCCGCGCAGCCGCTGAGGAAGAGGGCAGCGACGCAGGCCGGGCAAGCAGGAGTCCGTCGATTGCGCTCCGCCATGATTCCTTAGTCCGGTCCGGCCGGCCGGGGTTCCTTCTCGCGTGCCGTATACTGCCCACCGATGAACCGGCCAGATACCAGCTCGGCGCGGCTCGCGACGATCGTCACGCTGATCGTGGCCGGCGAAATGATTTTCGCCCTGCCGTTTCACACCGCGCGTTACTTCCGGGTCACGTTGCTCGATGCGTTCGGCTTCACGAACACGCTGCTGGGTGACCTGTTCGCGGCCTACGGCGTCGTGGCGTTCCTGTCCTATTTCCCCGGGGGCGCGCTCGCCGACCGGTTTCCGGCGCGCGGGCTGCTGACCGCGTCGCTCCTGGCAACCGCGGCCGGCGGTGTCGTCATGGCTACGGTCCCGGGCGCCGCCGGGATGGGCGTGGTGTACGCATTCTGGGGCTTCTCGACGATCCTGTTGTTCTGGGGCGCGCTGATCCGGGCGACGCGCGAGTGGGGTGGCACCGGCACCCAGGGCACGGCCTTCGGCCTGCTGGAAGGCGGGCGCGGGCTCGTCGCCGCGCTGGCGGCGTTGCTGATGGCGCACATATTCGCGGCATCGATGCCGGAGGTCGTCGAAACGGCGACGGACGCGGAGCGCCGCGCCGCACTGTCGCGCGTCATCCTCGCGTACTCGGCGCTGACCGCGCTGACGGGCGTGGCGGCGTGGCTGCTGATCCCTCGCGGGCACGGCCCCGGGGAATCGGGCGCGTCGCCGCTGGCCGGCATGCGCGCGGTGCTGTCGCGGCCCGTCGTCTGGGCGCAGGCCGGCGTCGTTGCATGTGCCTATTGCGGCTTCAAGGGGCTGGACAATTACGCGCTCTACGTCAACGAAGTGCTCGGCATGGACGAAGTGGAAGCCGCGTTCTTTTCGACCTGGGGTGCTTTCCTGCGGCCGGTCGCGGCGATTGCCGCGGGCCTGCTCGCCGACCGCTACTCGGCGAAAAGCGCGATCAGTGGCGCGTTCCTCGCGATGCTGGCGGCCTGCGGTGCCTTGTCGTTGTTTGCGCCGGCGGCCCAGCCGGTGTGGGCCATCGTCGCGATGCTGTTCGTCAGTTACGGCGGCGTCTTCGCGCTGCGTGGCGTGTACTTCGCGTTACTCGAGGAGAACGAGACGCCGCGACGCGTGACCGGCGCGGCAGTCGGGCTGGTCTCCCTGGTGGGTTTCACGCCGGAGATCTTCTTTGCGCCGATCACCGGGCGTATTCTCGATGCGAACCCCGGACTCACGGGCTTCCAGCACTACTTCCTGTTTCTCGCCGCCGTCGCGGCGGCCGGTCTGCTGCTGACCGCCACGGTGGTGTACCTGCATCGCCCGGGCGCGCCGCCGTTGTGGCCCAGGCCTGCCAATGCAATGCACGGAGCATCGGTCGCCCCGAATTCTGCGCGGATCAGGGCGCGAGGAGAGGGGTCAGGCGATTCCCGATGAACGTCGAGCATCGCCGCGTGGTGCAGGATCCGGGGCTGGCCGGAGGGCCGCGCCGTGAATTGCCCTGACCGGCCCTAGTCCAGTCCGAGCCGGCTCGCGTACTCCCGCTCGAGCGGAATGAGCGTCTTCCAGAAGGGCGGCGTTGCGGCGTCGTCCAGGATGGCTTCGAGTACGGCGAAGTGCGTGTGCCAGCCGCCGCAGACACTCAGCACCTGGTCCGGTGTCGCCAGGCGCGAATGCGTCAGTACCAGGCGGACGGCCTTGCCGTCGGCTTCGAGCTCGTAGCGGACGATCGAGTCCTCGTCGCCGAATACCCAGGTGTGCTCGAGCAGCGTCGGGGGTTCGCAGCGCAGGACCTTGCCGGACATTCTGACCTCGCCGCTGACGGCGCGGTACTTCTCGAGGGGTTCGCAATCGTCCGGGCCCGACAGGCGCGCGTTGTTGAAGACCATCTCGACGCTGCCCTCGGGCTGCAACTCGTAGTCGCCGCCGCACAGCCAGCTCGCGCGCTTGTCCGGTTCCGTGATGTACGCCCAGACGCGTTCGATCGGGCCGGGCAGGACGCGCTCGAAGCGCACGGTCTGTTCGTCGAGCAGGGTGCCGTAGGTGTTCATGGCTTTTCCTTCGTATCGGTGTGTGAGTCCTCCCGTCCGGCATCGAGCTGGCGGGCCAGTTCGTCGAGTCGCGGGTTCCAGAATCGACGGACGCGCTCGAGCCAGGCCTCGACGTCCGACAACGCGGCGGCGTCCAGTCGATAGATGCGCCTCTGCGCCTCGGCGCGCGCCGTAACGAGGCCGGCGTCCCGCAGCACCTTGAGGTGTTGCGAGACGGCGGGCCGGCTCATCGCGAAGCGGCTGGCGAGGTCGCCGAACGAGGCCTCGCCGCCGGCGAGGTGTTCGACGATGTGCCGACGCGTGGGGTCGGCGATTGCCTGGAATGCGTCCATGGACGCATAATAAGTAATTACTTAATTAAGTCAAGGCTTATTTAAGGCGGTGGACCGGCGCCCAGGTCCAGACCGACCAGCAACGGGTCGTGGTCGCTGGCGCGCCACGGGCCCCGGGCGATCGCGGGATTCCGGCCGTGCTCGAGGTTGTAGTCCTGGAGCGGGGCCTCGTCGGCGTTCACGTGCCACTCGGCCGCCCCGGCAACCTGGCGTGCCAGCGACGCGCTCGCAAACGCGTGATCGAGCGCGCCGGACTGCGCGTCGTAGACGAACGACCACGCCGGCGGGTCCGCGTCAGCGCGCAGGTCGACGTAGCCGGCGTCGTGCAGGACGCGCAACGGGTCCTCGAACGCGTAGGCATTGAAGTCGCCCAGGAGCAGGACGTCGGGGTCGTCGCTGCCGGTCGGGTCCGCGGCCAGCCAGCGAACCACGGATTGAAGCGCGGCCACCCGCGTTCGATTGCAGTTCCCCTGGCCGTCGCCGGTGTTCGGGTCGCCGCTATCGTCGCAGTCGGAACCCTTCGATTTCAGGTGGTGGACGACGACCGTCAGCACTTCCCCGGTCGCGCGTTCGCGAAACGATTGGGCGAGTACCGGCCGGTTGTGCCCGTCATCGAAACCGGGATCGACGCTCCGGTCGAGGATGGCGTGGCGCCCGGCGAGAGCCACCGTCGCCCCGCGATAGAGGAAGCCGGTGCGGATCGCGTCGTCGCCGATGGAGCCGGTCGCAACGTAGGACCAGCCACCGCTGTCGTGAGCGTTCAATGCCTTGCCGAGCGTGGCGAGTGCGTTGTCGCCGTCGTTCTCCAGTTCCATCAGCGCCACGATGTCGGCGCCGAGGGCGGAAATCATTACGACGAGCTTTTCCTGCTGCCGCCGCAACTCGTCGGCGCTGTCCGCGCCGCGGCAGTCGTCGCGGCCGCGTGGCCCGCAGACCGGCGCGCCGCTATCGATGCGCGGGAAAAAATTCAGCGCGTTCGCCGACGCGACACGAAGGCGGCCGCCGACCGCCGGCACCGGCGGACGCGGATTGCCCGTCAGCAGGACCGGCGGCCGAACCGGCATCAGGCGCCAGTTTTCGGCACCTCTGCCGCCGCTGCCGCGCGACCAGCGCAATACACCGACCGGCGAGTCCACGACGTCGCCGACGCGCGTCGGCTGCGGCCGGTCGCCCCCGGTCATCAGGAAGCGCAACTCGGCCGGGTTCTCCCCGCGCGAACCGTCGTCCAGGATGAGGGAGCGCGCCGCGTTCGCTTCGCGATGGCGTCGATACCCGCCGGCGTCCGGTTCTTCGACGTTCGTGAACTGGTACAGCCGCCCGCCGGATGCGACTACGAGCGCGCCGAAGCGCTCGAGTTCGTACGCACTGGTCACCGTGAGCCGCTGCGGCACACGGACGAGCATGCCCTCCCGGGCCTCGAGGTCGGCGACCGGGTCTCCGCGGGAATTGTCGACGGTGCGCGCGGCGGGCAGCGCCAGATCCGCCGGCTCGATGCGGCCCTTGCCGTCCTTGCGGACCGATCGGGCGATGATCTGCGTCTCGCCGTAGTACTCCTGGACACGCCCTTCGACGATCACGCGGTCGCCGGCCGCGACATCCGTGATCATGCCGCGTTGCTCGTAGATGAAGACGCCGTCGGACGTGGCCGGGTCGTCGTCCGGTGCCTCGCTCTGGAGATAGAAGCCGCCGAGGTCGTCCGCGACGAAGTCGTCGCCATCCTGAAAGTCGCCGGTGACGATGCCGGTGACGACCACGTCGCGGCCCTCAAGCGGACTCGAGCGACCCGGGCCCTGTAAGTCGGCGATCGTCACGTCGCCACCCTCCGCAGGCCGGCCGCAGGCCGCCGACAGCAGTGCAATGCCGATCAGGACCGCGCGCAGCGTCGTCACGACAGCTGCTCGAGCGTGCGCACGAGTTCGTCGGCCTGCGCGGCGACCCGGTCGATGTCGAAGTCGTTGACGAGGTCGCCCTTCTCATCGAACGCCTTCGCCGCGCTCGACACCGAGACCTGGGTCGGCAACACGAGCACACCCAGGTTGCTCAGGATGCTGCGCACGTGGATGAGGCCGCGCATGCCGCCGAAGCGGCCGGGCGACGCGGAGAGGAGGGCGGCGGTCTTGCCGCGGTACGCGGCCATCGGCGGCTCGTCGTCACAGCGCCGGGACACCCAGTCCAGCGTGTTCTTGAGCAGCGGGGTGATGGAGCTGTTGTACTCCGGGGCCGAGAGCAGGATCCCGTCGTGCTCGATGAGCAGCGCCTTGAAGCGCAGCGCGTGCGCCGGCGGTCCCTCCTCGCGCTCGAGGTCCTGGTCCATGATCGGCATCGGGAAATCCCGCAGGTTGACGACCGTCACGTCGGCGCCGCGCCGGGTCGCGATGCCGGCGGCATACTCCACGAGGCGCTGGTTGAAGGACTCCCGGCGGGCACTGCCGGAAAACGCGAGAATACGGGGTCGGGGCATCGGTGTTCCTCGGGCGCGGGACGGGTCCCCGCATTGTTGCCGAGTCGGCCCCGCGAGCCAAATGACCTCACCGCGGAATCGGCCGGAACCGGCCGCCGGCACGGCTTTGATCGCCCCGGGAATAGGTTCTATAGTCCGGGCAGGCATAGACGGGGGGAACGAATTTGCGCGCCACGACCATCTTCATCGCCGCGCTGCTGACGGCCTGTACGAAAGCGCCGGAACCGCCGCCGGACTCGGCGGCGCTCGAGTTCCAGAAGCAGCTCCAGACGCAGCTCATAACCGCGAAGCCCGGCGACGTCATCACGATCCCGGCGGGCGTGCACCGCATCAACCGGGGGCTGTCCCTGAACGTGTCCGGCGTCACGATCCGCGGCGAGGGCATGGACCGTTCGATCCTGTCGTTCCGGGACCAGGTGCAGGGCGCCGAAGGGCTCCTGGTGAACGCCAGCGACTTCACGATCGAGGATCTCGCGATCGAGGACGCGGCGGGCGACGGGCTGAAGGTGAACGAGGGGCGCAATATCGTGATCCGCCGGGTGCGCGCGGAGTGGACGAACGGCCCCGACGAGAAGAACGGCGCCTACGGCATCTACCCGGTGCAGACGACGAACCTGCTGCTGGAGGAGTGCGTGGCAATCGGCGCATCGGACGCCGGCCTGTACGTCGGCCAGTCGGACAACGTGATCGTGCGCAACAATCGCGCGGAGTTCAACGTCGCCGGCATCGAGATCGAAAACACGCGCAATGCCGACGTGTACGGCAACACCGCGACGAACAACACCGGCGGCATTCTCGTGTTCAACATGCCCGACCTCCCGGTGCCGGGGCACAGCACGCGCGTGTACGGCAACACGGTCGTCGGCAACAACACCGGGAATTTCGGCGCGGAAGGGACGCCGGTGGCGAGCGTGCCGGCGGGTTCCGGCATCGGCGGCGGCTCGGCCGACGCCGCGGCGGCGCTGCGCGGCCTCTCACGGCTCTGGAGCCTCGACCTGCCGCCGGCGGAAATGGCGGCCCTGGCGCTCACGCTGGGCGCCGACGTGCCGGTCTGCCTCGATTCCAGGCCGGTCGTCATGTCGGGGATCGGCGAAGTCCTGGAGCCGGTGCCGGCCCTGCCGCCGCTCTGGTTCGTTCTGGTCAACCCGGGTGTGGCAGTGTCGACGGCACAGGTCTTCGCCGGGCGCGAGGGCGCGTTCGCCCGGGTCCGCGAGCCGCGGCTGCCGCCGCTCGCCCTGACGGCACTGATCGACTGGCTGGCGGCGCGGCCCAACGACCTGGAGGCGCCGGCCCGGCGCCTCGCTCCGGCGGTCGACGGCGTACTTTCGGCGCTGGCGGAGGTGCCCGACTGCCTGCTGGCGCGCATGTCGGGCAGCGGGGCGACATGCTTCGGGTTGTTCGAGGACAAGGCTGCTGCCCGGCGGGCCGCCGAAGCGCTTGCACTGCGCAATCCCGACTGGTGGGTGGTGCCGGCGCTGGTCCGCGCCTGATCTCCCGGGGCCGGCCGCGAGGGGCCGGGGGTGGTTTCAGCCGCCGTAGAGTTCGGCGACCGAACGCAGTTCGTCCAGCAGTGCCTGGTCGGCGACGCCGCTGGCCGGCAGCCCGGCCATTTCCTGATAGGCACGAATCGCCGCCGTCGTCTCGGCACTGACCACGCCGTCCAGGTTGCCCGGGCCGAGGCCCAGGTTCTCCAGCAGCTTCTGGATCTCGATGATCTCCGCTCCGCTGAGAGCCGGCGACTTGGCGGGCGGCACGCTGGCCATCTTGGCGGGGGCCTCGCCGGCCAGCGGGCCCGGCGATTCCGGGGCGCGCGGGGAGGGCCCCAGCGGCCGGACGACTTCCGCGGTGCCGGGGGATACCGCTGCCGCCGGCGGCTTGACGGCCGGCAGTTCGGCCGCGCGCGCCGCTTCGCCGGCTGCGGGACGGGCTGCCTCGGGGGCCGGGGTCGCCTCGGGAGCTGTCGCCGCGATCTCGGGACCCGGCGCCGCCGATTGGTCGTTCCAGTTCATCCAGTAGGCGAGGCCGCCGACCACCGCGACCAGAGCCATGAGCGTCAGCGCGAAGCCGCTGGACGACCGCTCCTTGTCGAGGCGCCGGCCGCTCTGCTGAGGAGCGATGGCGGGCTTGGTCAGGGGGGCGGGCTTGGCGGGAGTCTTGCCGTTGCCGGACTGCGCCTTCGAGGCACCGTTTTCCGTGCCCGATTTCTCGGCCGCGTTCCTGTCGGCGGACTTCTTGTCGGCCGTCGTGTCGTCGCCCTTCCCGGCGTCCTTGGACGCGCCCGGCGTCTTGCCGTCGGTCTTCGCTGAGCCATGATCGGCGCCGCCCTTAGCGGGCGCGCCTTTCGGGGGCGTGGCGCTGCTCTTGCCGTCGCTGGCCGCAGCGCCGCCGTTCTTGGCGCTGGTGCCACCGTTCTTGGCGCTGGTGAAAGTCAGCCCGCTGGCCTTGGCGGAACTGGGCTGTGGGCCGCTGGCTTTCAGTTCGCCCAGCGAGGGGCCGGAGAAGCGCAGGCCGCTGCCTTCGGGCACCTTGGTCGGCGTGGCGACGATGGGACGGTTGCTGCCGAAGGTGATGGTCGCGGGGTCCGGGGCCAGGGAACTGGAGGCCGGCTGGCCGGACTCCTTGCCCGCCGCCGATCCTTCACCCGGCGCGGTCGCCTGCCTGCTCTCGGGCGAGCGCGCCTTGCCGGGCCGCGCCCCCTTGGGGGCAGCCTTGCCGGACTTCTGAGACGCCTTGTCCGTATCTTCTTTCATGTTCTTCGGCGGACCGTTCGGGACCTGATAACGATGTTCAACTCAGCGGCCGCCCGGCCCCTGTCCCGGCGAACGGGCTCGCTTCCGGGGCAGTGCGGCACACTCCAATGGACTGTTATGGGGCAGCCGTGGTTAACGGAGCCCTAATTCGAAGCCTTTCAAAAACATATGTTTTTGGCTTTCAGCGGGGTCTGAGAGAGATTGTCAGGCGCGCAAATCCGCGGCTATAAGCATGAACCGGCCCGGGGATCACATGCCCTTGAAAGAAAAAGATTCTTCGCGCGATTTTCTCGCCCTTTGGGTAAACCGGGTCTGCCGGCACCCCGTTCTCGTCCTGTTCACCTGCCTGGTCCTGGCCGCCGGCCTGCTGTGGGGCGCCGTCTCGACCCTGGCGATCAACACCTCCACCGAGGACATGCTCTCCGCCGAACTGCCCTGGCGGCAGAACAACCGCGCGGTGGACGCCGCCTTTCCGCAGCTGGTTGACAGCCTGACCATCGCGGTCGAGGGCCCCGACGCCCTGGCCGCCGAAGCCGCCACCGGACGCCTGGCCGAGGCGCTGCGCGCCCGGCCGGAGGTCTTCGAGTCGGTCTACCTACCCGAGGGTGGCACCTTCTTCCGCCGCAACGGCCTGCTGTTTCTTTCGCCCGAAGCGCTGCAGGCCGAAAGCGACCGCCTGGCCGCCGCTCAGCCGCTGCTCGCCGCCTTGCAGCAGGACCCCAGCCTGCGCGGCCTCGCCGACCTGCTGGTCACGGCGCTGGAGGAGGGCGAGGCGGCCCGGATCACGAACCTCGCGCCGCTGCTGGACCGCCTGGCGGCCACCGCCGAGGCCCTGCCCGACGATCCCGCCGCGCGACTCTCCTGGTCGGCGCTCTTTTCGGGGGAAGAGGAGACGCCGGCCGACCGCCGCCGCTTCCTGCTGGCCAAGCCGGTGATCGACTTCGCCTCCCTGGAGCCCATGGCCGCGGCGGTGGAAGCCGTCGAGACTGCCGCCGGGGAGCTGGGCCTGACGGCCGAACAAGGCTACCGCCTGCGCCTGACCGGCGAGGCGCTGATGCTGCAGGACGAACTGGCCTCGGTGCAGCGGGGCATCGGGCTGGTCGGTCTGCTCTCCGGCCTGCTGGTGGCGCTGGTGCTCTTCGCCGGCCTGCGCTCCTGGCGCCTGGTGCTGCCGATCCTGGTGACGCTGCTGGTCGGCCTCTGCTGGACCGCCGGCTTCGCCGCCCTGGCGGTGGGCGAGTTGAACCTCATCTCGGTCGCCTTCGCCGTGCTGTTCATCGGCCTCAGTGTCGATTTCGGCATTCACTTTGCTCTCCGCGCGCAGGAGAGCGCGGCCGGGGACCTGACCCCCGAAGCGGCGCTGACCGATGCCGCCGCGCGGGTCGGCCGGCCGCTGCTGCTCTGCGCCCTCTCCTCGGCGCTGGCCTTTTTCGCCTTCTTCCCGACCGCCTACCGAGGGCTTTCGGAGTTGGGACTCATCGCCGGCGCGGGCATGTTCATCGCGCTCTTCCTGAACCTCACCCTGCTGCCCGCGCTGATGCACCTGCTGCCGGCCCCGGCGGGCGCCGCTCACCTGGGGCCCCTGGCGGCGGCCAGCGCCGGACTGCAGCGCCGCGCCGGGCGCCATGCCGGGCTGCTCGCCGCCCTCGGCGTGGTTCTGGCCATCGCCGCGGCCTTCGCCCTGCCGCAGGCGCGTTTCGACGACGACCCGCTGAACCTCCGCGATCCGGACTCGCCCTCGGTGGCGGCGCTGCTGACCCTGCTTGACGACCCCCGCGTTTCGCCCTACAGCGCGCAGGTGCTGGCGGACGCCCAGGACGGGGATGTCGGCGCGACGGTCGCCCGGCTGGAGGCGCTGCCGGAGGTGGAAGCCGCCGTCTCCCTCGATGCCTTCGTCCCAGCCGAGCAGGACCTGAAGCTCGACATCATCGACCAGACGGCATTACTGCTCTCGCCGCTCTTTGCGCCACCACCGCCGCTCCCGACTCCCAATGACGACGGCCGCGCCGCGGCGCAGGCCCGCCTGGAGGCCGCGCTGCAATCGCCGCCGGAGGCGCTTGAGGAGCAGGCAGGGCGGCTTCACGCGGCCTTGCAGAACCTGGGCGGTGTCACGCCTGCGGAGCTGGAGACGGCCTGGCTTGGCGGCTTCGAGGCGGCGCTCGACCGCCTGCTGGACGCCCTGGAAGCGCGGGAAGTCTCGGAAGCGGACCTGCCCGCGGAGCTGCGTAGCCGCTACGAGGCGGCGGACGGGCGCAAGTTGATCGAGGTCGTCCCGGTCGAGGATCTGCGCGATCCCGCGGCGCGCGAGCGTTTCGTCGCCGCGGTTCAGACGGTGGCGCCGAAGGCCTCGGGCGTGCCGGTCACCATCGTCGAAGCGGGCCGCGCGGTGGTGACGGCCTTCGTGCAGGCCTCGGTCCTGGCGCTCTGCGCCATCTCGCTGCTGCTGCTGATCGTGCTGCGCTCGCCGCTCGACACCTTGCTGGTGCTGCTGCCCCTGTCACTGGCCGCGCTGCTCACGCTGGCCGTCGGCGTGGTGGCCGGGCTGCCCTTCAATTTCGCCAACGTCATCGTGCTGCCGCTGCTGCTGGGGCTCGGCGTCGACAGCGGTATCCACTATGTGATGCGCGCGCGGGAGGAGAAGGCAGCTGCGGTGGGCGTCACGAATTCGACGCCGCGGGCGATCTTCGTTTCCGCGCTGACCACCGTGGCCTCCTTCGGAGCGCTGGCGATCTCCCAGCATCCGGGCACGGCCTCCATGGGACAGCTGCTGACGGTCGCCATCGTCATCACGCTGGTCTGCGTGCTGGCCTTCCTGCCGGCGCTGCTGGCGCTGGCCGGGCGCCTGCCCCGGGAGTGAGAGGGAAAGAGCGAAGTCAGTCCTTGTGCAGCTTGGCGACGTCGATGTAGCCGACCTCGATGGCGTGACGCAGGGCGGCGAAGGCCTCGCGGGCCTCCTCGTAGCTCTCGCGCTTGCTGCGCAGCGCCTCGATGTCCTTCGGGTCCGACTTGCCTTCCGGGCTGCAGAGCTTGAAGGCGGCATCCAGGTAATCGGCGCGCAGGCGCGCCACCATGGTGGCGAAGACGAAAGCCTTCTCCCGGTCCAGGTCGGGAATGCGCGCGTGGATGATCTCCTGGTTGGCGGCCCGCACGCCCAGGTCCAGCTCGTTCAGGAAATGCTTCACCAGCTTGGATTCCTCGATCTCCGAGGCGAAGCGGGAGGTGGCGTTCTGCGGCATGATCCGGGGTGCTCTCTTGTCGCGCCGGTCCAGGTCGGGTCGGTATCCGGCAGGTCTCGTGAAGTCGTCGGCGGTCGGAGCCCGGTCCGCCGGCGTAAATCCCTGGAATTCCAGAATACGCCGAGAGACTTAATCAGTTATTTAACGCGAAGACGGCGGAAATCCGGTCCTCAGGCTGAGCAGCCGGGGCGCCGATTTCATCACCGGTTGAGCAGGGCCCGGCCGCAGAGGAGCGTTGCGGGGAGCGGGCGCTGGCGCTAAGTTGCGGCGCTTCCGGCGCCCGCCCCCGTTTCCGGGGTTCCGCGGGCCTCCGCCGGCTCTGCTGGGGCGTAGCCAAGTGGTAAGGCACCGGTTTTTGGTACCGGCATTCGCAGGTTCGAATCCTGCCGCCCCAGCCAGTTCTTCTCTTGCGCAGATGAGTTTTTCGTCGCCGCTGTGTGTTAGCGGTTGCTGCCCAGCGGCAGGTCGCCGGTGGGGCAGAACTGCACGTCGGTCGGCGGGAAGTTCGCGGTGGTGAGGCGGGAGCCGCGCGGGCGGCCGTAGTTGGTTGCGCCCAGCACGATGGAGACGCTGCCATCGTCGCCGCGCAGGGGCAGCATGAGGCGCTCGATCTTCGCCGTCTCAAGGCCGTCCGACAACCGCACCAGGCCTTCGGCGCGCACCAGCTGGCCGTGGTCCAGGGCCGCCTCCCAGCGCAGGCGGAACATGGCCACGGCCTCGGGGTCGAACAGCTCTGCCGGGTTGCTGCCGCGGCGCAGGCCGCCGTGGATCTCGGTGATCGCCTGGCCGGTCAGGCGATAGCGATAGTGGCCGTCCGGATGGCGTTCCAGCAGCCAGACCTTGTCCAGCAGATCGCGGAACCTGGCGGGGTCGAGGGCGCCGCGGTGGGGCACCGCATCATGCTGGCGCAGGGCCAGCCAATGTCGGATCAGGTTTTCGAACCGCGGATCAGTGAAACGGGCGAGGAACTGCTGGAGATCCAGTCCGTTCCACTGTGCCCCATCGATCTGCATACAACTGCACCTCGCCTGCAACCCTCGACGGAGAATCTAGGCGCGGCCCTGTTAAGGCCGGGTAAAGCGGCGGAGATGACTCACGGCGCGAGCGCGCAGCGTCACAATTCTGCCGCCTGTCGCGGGTATAGCTGTGCCGGAATGTCCCGCTCCCTTGTCAGATCGTGGCGTTGAGATGACGGCCTCGCTCCGCCCGCCGCCGGCCCCGCCGCGGCGCAGCCTGTCGCGCTCGCTGCTGCGCGCCGTGGGGCGCTACCGCAGTCTCGAGACCGTGCCGCTGGGCCGCATCCTGGCCGACCAGGGCCAGCGCTCCTTCGGCTGGTCGATCCTGCTCTTCGCCGTGGTCAACCTGCTGCCGCTGCCCTTCGGCTCCAACGTGGTCACAGCCATCCCGCTGCTGC
>Ga0207735_100193_pt1 | contig 14103 bp, 11 predicted proteins | sample TtaePargueraPR_9_FD_187280 | JGI IMG/M metagenome (GOLD analysis project Ga0207735, IMG submission 187280) | Aerobic enrichment media microbial communities from Bioluminiscent Bay, La Parguera, Puerto Rico - Tt and E2 (1) (SPAdes) | ecosystem: Environmental > Aquatic > Marine > Unclassified ... | reverse complement strand
TCCCCGTGCCAGGGTCGCAGCGCCGCGATCGCCCGGTGCGCCTGCACCGGGTCGGCGGCGCCGAGCGTGGCGCCGAGCTGGGCGGCCAGCGCGTCCAGGACCCGGTGGTCGGTCAGCGCGGTGGAGTCCAGCGCCGCGGCGAAGGGACGCACCCGGCCCTCCCAGTTCCAGTACGACCCGGCACGCTCCACGGGCGGGGCGACCGGGAGGACCACGTCGGCCAGCTCGGTGACCTCCGACGTCCGCACCTCCAGGGATACGACGAACCCGGCGGCGCGCAGCGCCCGGCGGGCGTGCTCGGGGTCGGGCATGTCGGCGAGCTCGACGCCGCCGACCAGCGCGCCGGCGAGCTGTCCGACGCTCAGCGCATCGAGGATGCCCACGGTGTCCAGGCCGCGGGCCTGCGGCAGGGCGGCGTCGTCCACTCCCCACGCGGCCGCGACCTCGGCGCGGGCCCCGGCGTCGGTCAGGGGACGTCCACCGGGCAGCAGACCCGGCAGCAGGCCCGCCTCGACACCGCCGCGCTCCCCCGCGCGACGGGGGATCCAGGCGATCCGCGCCCCGGTGGCCTCGGCGAGCCGCAGCGCCGCGGCGTAGGCTCCCGGCGCGCCGGCCAGCCGTTCGCCCACCAGCACGACGGCGCCCTCGGCGCCGAGCGCACCGGCGACGTCCTCCAGCGTCTCGCGGTCCGCCGACGCCGGGACCAGGTCGCCGGCGGCCTGCGCGGCCAGCGTGCCGAGCCACTCGGCCTCGGTCCCGGGTGCGGCCGGCAGCAGGGTGCCGTCGAGCCGAGCCAGGCCGCGGGAGGTGAAGGGGGCGACCGAGAAGACCCGGGCACCGGCCTTGACGCCCTTGCGCAGCCGCAGGAACGTGACCCCGGCCTCCTCCTCGGCCTCCAGCCCGGCCAGCAGCACGGCGGGCGCCTTCTCCAGGTCGGCGAACGTCACGCCGACGCCGGTGCCGGCCACCGCGTGGGCCAGGAAGTCGACCTCCTCGACCGAGTGCACCCGCACCCGCTGGTCGACGTCGTCGGTGCCCAGCACGGTGCGCGCGAACCGCGACCAGGCGAACGCGTCCTCGACCGTGAGCCGTCCGCCGGGCAGCACCCCGACGCCGCCGGAGTCCCGCGCCGCGGCGAGCCCGCGGGCCGCCACCTCCAGCGCCTCCACCCACGAGGCAGGGCGCAGTGCGCCGTCCTCGCGGACCATCGGCGTCGTGATCCGGTCGTCCGCGGCCTGCCAGGTGAAGGCGAACCGGTCCTTGTCGGTGATCCACTCCTCGTTGACCGCTGGGTCGTTCCCCGACAGCCGGCGCATCACCGTGCCGCGCCGGTGGTCCACGCGGATCGCCGAGCCGCAGGCGTCGTGCTCCCCGACCGCCGGCGAGGAGACCAGGTCGAAGGGCCGCGACCGGAACCGGTACTTCGCGCCGGTCAGCGCCCCGACCGGGCAGATCTGGACGGTGTTGCCCGAGAAGTACGACGCGAACGGCTGGCCCGAGGTGTCGGGCAGGGCCACGCCCTGCGGGACGTCGACCGCGGAGTCGGCACGGTCCTGACCGGACGGCGGCGCGAAGTCGAGGATCTCCTCGTCGAAGCGGCCGATCTGCTGGTCCGCGCCGCGCTCCTGCAGGTCGATGAAGACGTCGCCGGCGATCTCCTCGCTGAACCGGGTGCAGCGCTGGCACAGGATGCAGCGCTCCCGGTCCAGCAGGATCTGCGAGGAGACCTCGATGGGCTTGGGGAAGGTGCGCTTGACGTCGACGAACCGCGTGTCGCCGCGCCCGTTGGTCATCGCCTGGTTCTGCAGGGGGCACTCGCCGCCCTTGTCGCACACCGGGCAGTCCAGCGGGTGGTTCATGAGCAGCAGCTCCATGACCCCCTGCTGCGCCTTGTCGGCGACGTGCGAGGTGTGCTGGGTGCGGACCACCATGCCGGACGTGACCGTCATCGTGCACGAGGCCTGCGGCTTCGGCATGGCGCGCAGGTTGCCCTCCCGGTCGGGCATGGACACCTCGACCAGGCACTGGCGGCACGCGCCGGCCGGCTCGAGCAACGGGTGGTCGCAGAACCGCGGGATCTGGATGCCCACCTGCTCGGCGGCGCGGATGACCAGCGTGCCCTTCGGGACGGTGACCTCGACGTCGTCGATCGTGCAGGTCACCGTCTCGACCGGGGGTGCGGCCGCCGGCTTGTCGGTGGTGGCGGTCATCAGTGGCCTCCCGCGCCCGCGAGCGCCGGGGGCGCCTGGGGCGTGTCGTCGAACAGGGTGGACCGGGCCGGGTCGAACGGGCAGCCTCGCCCGCCCAGGTGGGCCTCGTACTCGGCCCGGAAGTACTGGACGGACGAGGTGATGGGCGACGTCGCCCCGTCCCCCAGGGCGCAGAACGCCCGGCCGAGGATGTTGTCGCACAGGTCGAGCAGGAGGTCGAGGTCCGTCTCCTCGCCGTCGCCCGCCTCGATGCGGTGCAGGACCTGCTTGAGCCAGTAGGTGCCCTCGCGGCACGGGGTGCACTTGCCGCACGACTCGTGGGCGTAGAAGTCGGTCCAGCGGCTCACGGCCCGCACCACGCAGGTGGTCTCGTCGAAGATCTGCAGCGCGCGGGTGCCGAGCATGGAGCCGGCGGCGCCGACGGACTCGTAGTCGAGAGGCACGTCGAGGTGCTCGTCGGTGAAGATCGGGGTGGACGAGCCGCCGGGGGTCCAGAACTTCAGCTGGTGGCCGGCGCGGACGCCGCCGGCCTGGTCGAGCAGCTCGCGCAGCGTGATGCCCAGGGGGGCCTCGTACTGCCCCGGACGGGTGACGTGACCGGACAGGGAGAACAGTCCGTGCCCGGACGACTTCTCTGTGCCGAGGGAGGAGAACCAGTCGGCTCCGTGGGTCACGATGCCCGGGACGGAGGCGATGGACTCGACGTTGTTGACCACCGTCGGGCGGGCGTAGAGGCCGGCGACGGCGGGGAAGGGCGGCTTGAGGCGCGGCTGGCCGCGGCGACCCTCCAGGGAGTCGAGCAGCGCGGTCTCCTCGCCGCAGATGTAGGCGCCGGCCCCGGCGTGCACGGTGACCTCGAGGTCGTAGCCGGAACCGTGGATGTCGCGGCCCAGGTGCCCGGCGGCGTACGCCTCGCGCACGGCGGCGAGCAGCCGCCGGTACACGTGCAGCACCTCGCCGCGCACGTAGATGAACGCGTGGTGGCAACCGATCGCGAAGCTCGTGATCGCGACGCCCTCGACCAGGTGCTGGGGGCTGGCCATCATCAGCGGGATGTCCTTGCAGGTTCCCGGCTCGGACTCGTCGGCGTTGACCACGAGGTAGCGGGGGCCGCCGTCGGGCTCGGGCAGGAACCCCCACTTCATGCCGGTGGGGAAGCCTGCGCCGCCGCGGCCGCGCAGGCCGGAGTCCTTGACCATCTGGACCAGGTCGGCCGGGTCGGTCCGCAGGGCGCGGCGCAGGCCCTCGTAGCCGCCGGCGGCCTCGTAGGTGGACAGCTTCCAGGAGTTCTCGGCGTCCCAGGTGTCGGTCAGGGCCGCCATCAGCTCAGTCATCGTCACCCTCCTCCGGGTCGGCCGGGCCCGCCGGTCCCGTGTCGTCCGACGGCGTCGTCGGCCTGCGCTCGGCGCTCGACTGCTCGGTGCCGGTCTCGGGCGGCACCTCGGCGCCCGGCCGGTTCGAGGTCGCCGCGGCGGGCGTGCCCGGCGTGCCGGGCGCGTCGTCGACGGCCGCGGCCGCCCGCACGAGCCGCAGACCCTCCAGCGTGGGACCGCCGGCCCCGACGCCCTCGTCGGCGCGGCCGTCGTCGAACCCTGCGAGCACGCGGGACATCTGCTTGAAGGAGCACACCGAGGCGGCGCCGCGCGTCGGGGCGACGGTCTCGCCCGCGCGCAGCCGGTCGGTCAGCTCGGCGGCCGAGTCCGGGGTCTGGTTGTCGAAGAACTCCCAGTTGACCATCACGACCGGGGCGTAGTCGCAGGCGGCGTTGCACTCGACGCGCTCCAGCGTGACGGAGCCGTCCGGCGTGGTCTCGTCGTGCCCGACGCCGAGGTGGTCGGCCAGGCGGTCGAAGATCGCGTCCCCGCCCATCACCGCGCACAGCGTGTTGGTGCACACCCCCACCGTGTACTCGCCGTTGGGGTGCCGCTTGTACTGGGTGTAGAAGGTCGCCACCGCGGAGATCTCGGCCGCCGTCATCCCCAGCTGCTCCGCGCAGAAGATGATCCCGTCCCGGCTGACGTACCCGTCCACCGACTGCACCAGGTGCAGCAGCGGCAGCAGGCCCGAGCGCGGGTCCGGGTAGCGGGCCAGGATCTGCTCCGCGTCGGCCACCAGCGCGGCCAGCGTCTCGGCGTCGTACCCCGTGCGCGAGCGCGCGCCCACCGGTTCGGCCGTCATCGGTCCACCCCTCCCAGCACCGGGTCCAGGGACGCGACGGAGACGACGACGTCGGCCACCTGGCCGCCCTCGCACATCACCGACACGGCCTGCAGGTTGTTGAACGACGGGTCACGGAAGTGCGCCCGGTACGGCCGCGTGCCGCCGTCGGACACCAGGTGCACCCCGAGCTCGCCGCGCGGGTGCTCCACCGTCTGCCACGCCTGCCCCGCGGGCACCCCGAAGCCCTCCGTCACCAGCTTGAAGTGGTGGATCAGGGCCTCCATCGAGGTGCCCATGATGTGGCGGATGTGGTCCAGCGAGTTGCCCTGCCCGTCGTGGCCCACCGCGAGCTGGGCCGGCCAGGCGATCTTCTTGTCCGCCACCATCACGGGGGCGCCCTGCGTCTCGTCCAGCCGCCGCATGCACTGCTCGACGATGCGCAGCGACTGGTAGCACTCCTCGATGCGCAGCACCACCCGCGAGTAGCAGTCCGCCGCCGTGTCGGTCGGGACGTCGAAGTCGTAGTCCTCGTAGCCGCAGTACGGGAACGCCTTGCGCACGTCGTACGGGTGCCCGGCCGAGCGCAGCACCGGCCCCGTGATGCCGAGCGCGAAGCACCCCGCCAGGTTCAGCACGCCGACACCCGTCAGGCGGGACTTGAAGATCGGGTTGGCGAGCATCAGGTCGCCCAGCATCGCCAGGTACTTGCGCAGGCTCGGCAGCAGCTCGCGGATGTGCTCGGTGAAGTCCTCCGGGACGTCCTGGGCCACACCGCCCGGGCGGATGTACGCGTGGTTCATGCGCAGGCCGGTCACGGCCTCGAACATGCGCAGGATCTCCTCGCGGGCCGTGAACGACAACGTCATGATCGTCGTCGCGCCCATCTCGTTGCCGCCCGTGCCCAGGCACACCAGGTGGGAGGCGACCCGGTTGAGCTCCATCATCAGCACACGGATGACGTTCGCGCGCTCCGGGACGTCGTCGGTGATGCCCAGCAGGCGCTCCGTGCCCAGGCAGTAGGCGGCCTCCTGGTACAGCGGCGCCAGGTAGTCCATGCGGGTGCAGAACGTGGTGCCCTGCGTCCAGGTGCGGAACTCCATGTTCTTCTCGATGCCGGTGTGCAGGTAGCCGATGCCGCAGCGCGCCTCGGTCACCGTCTCGCCGTCGATCTCCAGCATCAGCCGCAGCACCCCGTGCGTGGACGGGTGCTGGGGCCCCATGTTGACGACGATGCGTTCCTCGCCGATCGCCTCGCGGGCGATCTCGTCCCAGTCGCCGCCCGAGGCCTCGAACCCGGCCACCCCGGGTCCGTAGTCGTCGGCCGCCGGCCGCGTCGCGTGCGGGGCGTCGTGGGCGGGTGCGGTCACGAGTACCGCCTCCTCTCGTCCGGCGGCGGCACCGTGGCGCCCTTGTACTCCACGGGGATCCCACCGAGCGGGTAGTCCTTGCGCTGCGGGTGACCGGGCCAGTCGTCCGGCATCTCGATGCGGGCCAGCGCCGGGTGCCCGTCGAACACGATGCCGAAGAAGTCCCACGTCTCGCGCTCGTGCCAGTCGTTGGCCGGGTACACCGCCGTCGTCGTCGGCAGGTGCGGGTCCGCGTCCGGGCAGGCCACGTCCAGGCGCAGCCGCCGCCCGTGCGTCACCGACGTCAGGTGGTACACCGCGTGCAGCTCACGGCCCGCGTCCTCCGGGTAGTGCACGCCCGAGACGCCCAGGGAGAGCTCGAAACGCAGGTCCTGGTCGTCGCGCAGCGCACGGCACACGGCCACCACGTGCTCCCGGGCCACGTGCAGCGTCAGCTCCGCGTCCCGGCTGGGGCCCTCCCCCTCGACCGGACGGCGCGGGTCGGTGACCACCACCCGCTCGACCGCGTCGTCGAACGCCACGCCCGCCTCGGCGAGCACCTCGGCCAGCACGTCCACCGCGTCGTCGAACCAGCTCCCGTACGGGCGCGTCGCCGCCGGCGGCAGCGTCACGAGACGGGTCAGCCCCCCGTACCCCGAGGTGTCGCCCGAGCCGTGCACCCCGAACATGCCGGTGCGCTCGCCGACGACCTCCGCCGTCGGACCGCCACCCGGACGGTCGACCTCCGTCGTCGCGCCCTCCTGCGGGCCCCGATCCTCGCTCACCGCAGCATCCCCAGCATCTGCGACGTCGGCGTCGCCTCCATCGCCGCTGCCTCGGCCGCCTGCGCCGCCTCGACCCGGTTGACGCCCATCGGCGAGTCCTGGATCTGCTGGTGCAGCGCCAGGATCGCGTTGATCAGCATCTCCGGCCGCGGCGGGCAGCCCGGCAGGTAGATGTCGACCGGCACCACGTGGTCCACGCCCTGGACGATCGCGTAGTTGTTGAACATCCCGCCGCTGGAGGCGCACACCCCCATCGACAGCACCCACTTCGGCTCGCTCATCTGGTCGTAGACCTGACGCACCACCGGGGCCATCTTCTGGCTCACCCGGCCCGCCACGATCATCAGGTCCGCCTGCCGCGGCGAGGCACGGAACACCTCCATGCCGAACCGCGACAGGTCGAAGCGCGAGGCGCCCGCCGCCATCATCTCGATGGCGCAGCACGCCAGACCGAACGTCACGGGCCACACGGACGACTTGCGCAGGTATCCCGCGAGATCCTCGATCGTCGTCAGCAGGAAACCCGACGGAGCCTCCTCCAGTCCCATGTACCCTCCCTCCTGAGGTACCGGCACCGGTGTTCACCCGGCGCCCTTGCCGAACGTGCTGTCTAGACCCAGTCGAACCCGCCGCGCCGCCACTCGTAGACGAACGGGATGGTGATCAGCACCAGGAAGATCAGCACCGCCGCCAGCCCGAACCCGGCCAGGACCGCGAAGTCCACCGCCCACGGGTAGAGGAACACGACCTCGATGTCGAAGACGATGAACGTCATCGCGACCAGGTAGTACTTGATGGGCAGCCGACCGCCGCCCGTCGCGTGCGGCGTCGGCTCGATCCCGCACTCGTAGGCGTCGAGCTTGGCGCGGTTGTACTGCTTCGGTCCGATGACGGCGCTCGCCGCCACGCCGCCCAGGGCCAGCACCGCGCCGATCCCCAGCAGGATCAGCACCGGGACGTACGGGTTGCTCATCGCATCTCCTCGCCGGTCCAGCTCACGTCCGCGTCACTCCCTCGTGCCACTGCGGTGCTCGTCACGCCTTCGGCACCACCCTCGTCAGGCCCGCGATCACCCGGTCCACCCAGTCGCCCCCGTGCGGCTCGTAGCAGTCCGAGAGCAGCTTGAGCACGAACTGCATCACCACCGGGCGCGGCAGGCCGTAACGCACGCACACCCGCATCACCGCGGGGTGCTCGATGAGCCGCACGAACCACCGGCCCAGCGTGTAGTACCCGCCCAGGTCCGCCCGCATCCGGTCGGTGTAGGACTCCAGGGTGCGCTCGCGCGCGTCGTCGCCCAGGCGCGTGCGGGCCTGGGCGATGGCCTCCGCGGCGACCCGGCCGGCCTGCAGGGCGTAGGCGATGCCCTCGCCGTTGAACGGGCTGACCATCCCGGCCGAGTCCCCGACGAGCAGTGCCCCGTCGCGGTACATCGGCGTGCGGTTGAAACCCATGGGCAGCGCTGCCCCGCGGACGGGTCCCACCTGGTTCTCCGTCGTGAACCCCCACTCGGCGGGGGTGTTGCGCATCCACGTCTGCAGGAGCCCGCGGTAGTCGTGGCCGTTCGCCGACTGCCGGGCCGGCGTCGAGCTCACCGAGCCCAGACCCACGTTCGCCGTGCCGTCGCCGAGCGCGAAGATCCAGCCGTAGCCGGGCAGCAGGTTCGACGCGCCGGGCGTGCCGTCCCACAGCTCCAGGTGGGACTCCATGAAGGTGTCGTCCTGGCGGGCCGTGCCCTCGGTGCGGAAGTAGGTGCGCACCGCGGTCCCCAGCGGGCGGTCGTCGCGGCGCACGATGCCGAGCGCCGTCGCGAACCGCGAGGAGACGCCGTCGGCCGCGACGACGACGGGAGCCCGGTAGGTGCGGCCCGGACCGTCGGCACGGCCGCGGCCGTCCAACGGCTGCGCCGTCACGCCGACGACCCGGCTGGTGCGCTCGTCGAGGACCGGGCCGGTGACCTTGGTCCGCTCGACGACCTTGGCGCCCGAGGCCTGCGCGTGCTGGGCCAGCCGGTGGTCCAGCGACATCCGTGACCGGGCCATGCCGTAGCCCGGGTAGGTGGTCAGCTCGGGCCAGGCCAGCTCCCAGGAACGGCCGCCGGCGACGACGCGCAGGCCCTCGTTGCGGATCCAGCCGTCGTCGGGGTCCGTGGGCACACCCATGCGGGCGAGCTCGGCCACGGCCCGGGGCGTGAGCCCGTCGCCGCACACCTTGTCGCGCGGGAACGCGGACTTCTCGAGCACGAGCACGTCGAGGCCGGCGGAGGCGCACCAATGAGCGGTCGAGGCCCCGGCCGGACCTGCACCGACGACGATGACGTCGGCATCGTCGCGCTGGCCTGCTCGCACTGCTCACCTCCGTGAAGTGAGACCCCGGCTCCGTCGCCGAAGATCCTTGTGAACTCGCTCACAACGTTCTGCGGTCACTCTAACCACGTTCATGGACCCCTGTGTAGGAAGGCAAGCCTTCCCTGGTGCGCCGATGCGCGCCACTCCACCCCGCAGGGTGGCGTCCGGGCAGGTCACGGCATACGGTCTTGAGACGCAGCAGCTCCCGTCCGCAGACAGCCACCGATCCGCAGGAGGAATCGACATGAAGGCGTTCACCGCACTGGTCGCCGGCCTCGCCCTGGGGTACTACCTCGGCACCGAGAAGGGTCGCGAACAGCTCGAGCAGGCCAAGCAGCTCGCGGTCGACACCTGGAACGACCCGCGCGTCCAGGAGAAGGTCACCGAGGTCCAGGAGAAGGTCGCCAAGGCCTGACCCGCCCGACCCCTGCCCTGTTGTGGGCATGAAAGATGCGGCCCTGGACCGGTCCGGGGCCGCATCTTTCATGCCCACAGCGGGGCAGCGAGTCCTTCGGGGGACAGCACCCGTCGGCGGCTCCGTCGCCGGACCGCAGGATCAGTCGCGCGGGCGTGTCGCCCGGTGCAGCGCCACGATCCCGCCGGACAGGTTCCGGTACCCGACCCGTCCCCAGCCGGCCTCCAGCAGCAGCCGGCCCAGCGCCTCCTGGTCGGGCCAGGCGCGGATCGACTCGGCGAGGTAGTCGTAGGAGCCCTTGTCCCGGGTGACCGTCCCGGCCACGGCGGGCAGCGCCCGCATCAGGTACTCCATGTACAGGGTCCGGAACGGCGCCCACGTCGGGTGCGAGAACTCGCAGATCACCACCCGGCCGCCCGGCCGGGTCACGCGCAGCATCTCCCGCAGCGCCGCGGCCGTGTCGACCACGTTGCGCAGCCCGAAGCTGATCGTCACCGCGTCGAACGACGCCGCCGCGAACGGCAGCCGGGTCGCGTCCCCCGCGACGAAGGGCAGGTCCTGGCGGCGGGACTTGCCGACCGCGAGCATGCCCTGGGAGAAGTCGGACGGCACGACGACGGCGCCGGCGTCCGCGAACGGCTCGCTCGACGTGCCGGTGCCCGCCGCCAGGTCCAGCACCCGGTCGCCCGGGCCGGCACCCACCGCCGCCACCGTGGCACGACGCCAGCGCCGGTCCTGGCCCAGGGAGATCAGGTCGTTCGTCAGGTCGTAGCGCTCGGCGATGCCGTCGAACATCGACGCGACCTCGGCGGGCTTCTTCTCCAGGCTGGCGCGGGACATGGCGTCATGGTGCCACGACCCGCCCGGGCCGCGCCGTCGGCGTAGGCTGAACCCGATGTCCGCCACGCCCTACCCGGCGCCGGTCCCGTCGTCGGGCGCGTCCGCCGGCACGCCGTCCCCCGCCGTCGAGCCACGCCCGCTCGTGGTGCGGACCACCCGCATCGACCCGCTGCCCGGCGGCCCGACCGCCCTGGTCGACCTGCTCCCCGACACCCGCCCGCTGACGTGGGTGCGCCGCGGGGACGGCCTGGTGGGCTGGGGCGAGGCGCTGCGGCTCGACACCTTCGGTCCGGGCCGGTTCGCCGACGCCGAGGAGGCCTGGCGCGCCACGCTCGCCCACGCCGTCGTGCGCGACGAGGTCGGCCTGCCCGGCACCGGACCGGTCGCGTTCGGCACGTTCGCATTCGACGACGGCGGCACCGGCGAGTCGTTCGACGGCGCCCGGCCGCAGGGCTCGCTCGTCGTCCCCCGCGTCGTCGTCGGGCGCCGCGGGCGGGTCACCTGGCTGACCACCATCTCGCCCGGCGGCACGCTCGACGCGCCCGGCGCGGCCGTGCTGGACCGGACCGACCGCGCGCCCGTGACCTCCCCGGGGCGCGTCGAGATGCGCGACGGCGCCGTCGACGCCCGCGACTGGCCCGAGGTCGTCGCCGAGGGCATCGCCCGCATCCGCGCCGGCGAGCTGGAGAAGGTGGTCCTGGCCCGCGACGTCGTGGCGACCACCGAGCGGCCCGTCGACCCGCGCTGGCTGCTCGGCCGCCTGGCCGAGTCCTACACCTCGTGCTGGACGTTCTCGGTGGCCGGGATGGTGGGCGCGACGCCGGAGCTGCTGGTGCGCAGCGAGAAGGGGCTGGTCACCTCTCGCGTGCTCGCGGGCACCATCCGGCGCGAGGCGGGGATGAGCGACGACGACGCGCTGCTGCACGCGGCGCAGCTCGCCCGGTCCTCGAAGGACCTCGAGGAGCACGAGTTCGCGGTGTCCTCCGTGGCTCGCGCCCTGGAGCCGTTCTGCTCCTCGATGAACGTCCCGGACGCCCCGTTCGTCCTGCACCTCCCGAACGTCATGCACCTGGCGTCCGACGTGACCGCCGTCCTGGACCCGGGTGCCCGGTCGAGCTCGCTGACGCTCGCCGCCGCACTGCACCCCTCGGCGGCGGTGTGCGGCACCCCCACGGTCGCGGCCCGCGACCTCATCCGCGAGATCGAGGGCATGGACCGGTCCCGGTACGCCGGGCCGGTGGGCTGGGTCGGCGCGGACGGCGACGGCGAGTGGGGCATCGCGCTGCGGTCCGCCGAGCTGGCCGACGACCCGCACCACGTGCGGCTGTTCGCCGGGTGCGGGATCGTCGCGGCCTCGGACCCGGCGGCGGAGCTGGCGGAGTCGGAGGCGAAGCTGGTCCCCATGCGCTGGGCCCTCGGCGGGTGAGGCACGAGGACCTCGCCCGCCGACGAGTCCGATCGGCACTGCCTCCCCGGATCGGCAGGTTGACGTGCCGACCCGGGGACAGAATGCCGACCCGAGGATCCGGCGGGCACACAGGTCCGCGGCGGCGCCTCGGAGGGGGGTGAGGCGCTGCCGCGGAGATCGGGGGTCGGTCAGCTGCCGAACAGCTCCTGGAGCCACTCGGGGATGTTGTCCGGCTGCGTCGAGTCCGTGCCGGAGTCGTCCGAGCCGTCCTGCTCCTGACCCGGCCGGGTGCCATCCTGGCCCGGCCAGGTGCCCTCGCCGCCGCCGTCGCCCGGGAGCTGGTCCTGGGAACCCTCCTCGGACCCGGAGGACCCGGAGTCCGAGACGGTCTCCTCGCGCACCGCGAACGAGACGTCGACGGAGCCGGTCTGCCCGTCACGGACGTAGGTGATCGTGGCCGACTCCCCCGCCGCGCGCTCACGGACGTAGGCGGTCAGGGACTCGGCGCCGTTCACCGAGTCGTCGTCGACGGCGACGATGACGTCACCGGCCTGCAGACCGGCCTCCGCGGCGGGGGAGCCGGAGGTGACCTCGACGATCTCGGCGCCCCGGCGGGTCACGCCGTCGGCCGCGGCGGTCGCGTCGGTCAGGGAGACGCCCAGGAAAGCATGCTCGGCGGTGCCGTCCTCGATGAGCTGGTCGGAGACGTTCGTCGCCAGGTTGACGGGGATCGCGAAGCCGAGGCCGATCGACCCGGACGAGCTGTTCATGCCGCTCGACATCGTGGCGATCGACGACGTGATGCCGATGACGCGACCCTGCGCGTCGAACAGCGGCCCGCCGGAGTTGCCGGGGTTCACGGCGGCGTCGATCTGGATGGCGTTGGTGACGACCACGTCGCTGCCGTCCTCGCCGGAGGCGGCCACCGGACGGTCGAGCGCCGAGACGATGCCGGTGGTGGCGGTGTTGGCGAGGCCGAGCGGGTTGCCGACGGCGAGCACGGAGTCGCCCACCTGGACGCTGTCGGAGTCGCCGAAGGCCGCCGGCTGCAGGTCCTCCGGCGGGTCGGTGAGCTGCACGACCGCGAGGTCCGTGGTCGGGTCGGTGCCGACGATGGTCGCCTCGTACAGGCGACCGTCGGACAGGGTCACCTGGACGGTGTCGTTCGCGGCACCTGAGACGACGTGGTTGTTGGTCAGCACGTGCCCGGCCTCGTCGATGACGACGCCGGAGCCCTCGGACCCGCCGGCCTGGCTGGTCACCTGGATGGCGACGACGGACGGGGCGACGGCCGAGGTGACGGCCTGCCAGTCGGGGTTCTCGCTGGTGGAGCTGGCCACGGGTGCGGCGTCGGACTGCTCCGAGGACCCGACCTCGGCGAGCGAGGACGTGGTGGTGCCGTCGTCGAGCACGGTGATGAGGCCGGCGGTCGCGGTGCTGGCGACGACGGCGGCACCCGCGGCGACGGCGACGAGCGGCACCCAGCGGGTGCGCTGCTTCGGCTGCTCGGTCTGCGCGGCGTACTGGTGGGACCAGTCCTGCTGGTAGGGCGGGTACGACGTCGGAGCGGGCGCGCCGTAGCCGTGCTGCGGGGGCGCGGGCTGGGCGAACGTCGCCTGCTGCTGAGCCGCTGCCTGCGGCGCGGGGGCCACCTGCTCCGGTCCGGCGGACGGGCCACCGGCGAACGGCGTGGTGGGGTGGTCGACGGGGTGCTGCGGGTCCGACGGCTGCTGCGGTGCGGTGTTGTTGTCGGTGCTCATGAGTTGCCCTCCTCGAAGTTCTGCCCCTAGACAACACCGCCTTCCTTGAACACCCCTTGGCCGAACCTGAGAATTCCCTGTCAATCGCGCCACCGCAGGTCAGCGGCGCTGCACCGCCCGCACGATCCGGTCCGCGAGCGCGCGGGACTCCACGAGGCGGTCGGCGCGCGGCACCCGCACCTCGATGACGCTCACACCGGGCGGCGGGTCGGCGAGCGCCGCCCGGAGCGTGTCGACGTCCTCGGCCCGCCGGTGCTCGACGCCGTACCCGGCGCACAGCGCCCCGAGGTCGGCGCCATGGGGCGTGCCGAAGACGCGTTCGAAGGTGGCGGCCGCGGCGGGGCCGGACCGCGCGAGGCTCCCGTGCTCGAGCGTCGCGAAGATCGAGCCGCCGTCGTCGTTGACCACCACGACCTGCAGGTCCACCGGGGCCTCGTCAGGGCCGCGCAGCAGCCCGCCGACGTCGTGCAGGAACGTCAGGTCGCCGACGAGGGCCCGCGTGCGCAGCCCGCGCCGGGCTGCGGCGAGCGCCACACCGGTGGCGGTCGCGACCGTCCCGTCGATCCCGGCGAGCCCTCGGTTGGCGACGATCCGCGGTGGCGGGTCGTCCACGGCGGCGTCGAGTCCGGTCACGAGGTCGACGTCGCGCACCGGGTTGGACGCGCCGACCACGAGGACGTCGTCGGGGCCGGTCGCGGAGACGACCGACCGGGCGACGGCGAGCGCCGCGTACGGGGCGGTGGCGAGGGCGGACACGTCGCGCGTCACGGCGTCGACCTGGGTGGCGGCCGCCGCGCTCGCCGCACGCCACCGCGCGGCGAACGCACCGCC
>Ga0207735_100192_pt1 | contig 14198 bp, 13 predicted proteins | sample TtaePargueraPR_9_FD_187280 | JGI IMG/M metagenome (GOLD analysis project Ga0207735, IMG submission 187280) | Aerobic enrichment media microbial communities from Bioluminiscent Bay, La Parguera, Puerto Rico - Tt and E2 (1) (SPAdes) | ecosystem: Environmental > Aquatic > Marine > Unclassified ... | reverse complement strand
GCGGCGCAGGCGTCCGAAGCGATGGTCGAGCGCCTCTGGCGCCTCGACGGTCGCGACCGCGGCGGGCGGCTCCTCGGCCGCCTCCTCCTCGACGGGCTCGGCGGTGGCGACCGCCGCATCGTCCCGCTCCTCGGGCGGCGCCTCGTGCGGGGGCGCCTGCCGCGACCGGCCGAGCACGGCCGTCGCGACGCCTCCGATCGCGACGAGCGCCGCGATCACGGTCACCAGAAGGTCGTTGTCACCAGGGATCCATGAGACGTCCACGGGCACAGTCTCTCAGGTCGGGGCGCGCGGGGGCGCCGGCGGGCGTCAGGCCTGGACGGCGCGGATCTCCCCGGTCTCGTCGCGGCCCATGCGGCCGACGACGTCGAGGGTGGCCTCGGGGCGCTCGAGCTCGTCGAAGAGGTGCTCGCGCACGGGGCGACGCTCCTCGGCACCCAGCAGGATCCGGATCACGCGCCGGCCGCGACCCTCCGCGGCGAAGGCGGCGACGAAGACGATCGCCGCCGAGATGCCGGCGACGACCAGGGTGCCCGCCATGTGCTGGAACATGCTCTCTCCCTTGTGTTGCGGTGGCGCCGGGCCGGCGTCCGCCACCGGTCTCCGCTCGACACGGATGGACGTCCCTACAAAAGGGACATCCCGTGACGTTCAACGCGTGGGCCGCGCGGAAGTTCCCGGCGGCGGACGATGCGTGCGTGCGCCGGCGGGTGCGGTCTCGGAAGGCGGACGGCGGCTCCGGCGTCGCCTGAATTGTACGATTCGCGCGGCTTGCGCGCGAACCCGCAGGTGTCAGGCGGCGTCGTCGTCCGACAGACGCTGGCTGATGACGGTGGTGACGCCGTCGCCGCGCATGGTCACGCCGTACAGCGCGTCGGCGATCTCCATGGTGCGCTTCTGGTGCGTGATGACGATGAGCTGCGAGTCCTCCTGCAGCTCGGTGAAGATCTCGAGCAGGCGTCCCAGGTTGACGTCGTCGAGCGCGGCCTCGACCTCGTCCATCACGTAGAACGGGCTGGGTCGGGCCTTGAAGATCGACACCAGCAGGGCCACCGCGGTGAGCGAGCGCTCGCCGCCGGACAGCAGCGACAGCCGCTTGACCTTCTTGCCCGCGGGGCGCGCCTCGACCTCGAGGCCCGTCTCGAGCATGTTGGACGGGTCGGTGAGCACCAGCTTGCCCTCGCCGCCCGGGAACAGGCGCGGGAAGATCCGCTCGAACTGCGCCGCGGTGTCCGCGAAGGCCTCCGCGAAGATCACCTCGACCCGCTCGTCGATCTCCTTGACGATCGTGAGCAGGTCCTCGCGCGAGCGCTTGATGTCGGCGAGCTGGTCGGTGAGGAACTTGTGGCGCTCCTCGAGCGCGGCGAACTCCTCGAGGGCGAGCGGGTTGACGCGGCCCAGCTGGTTCATGGCGCGCTCGGCCTGGCGCAGACGCTTCTCCTGGACCTCGCGCACGTACGGCTGGGTCTCGGGCTCGGCCTCGGGGTCCGCGTCGGGGTCGACCACGGGCACCGGCACGGTCGGGCCGAACTCCTCGACCAGGCGGTCCGGGTCCACGCCCAGCTCGTCGACCGCGCGCTGCCGCAGCTGCTCGAGGCGCACCTTCTGCTCGGCGCGCGCGACCTCGTCGCGGTGCGCGTCGTCCGTGAGGCGCGCGTGCTCGGTGGACAGCTGCTCGACGTTGCGGCGCACGTCCGCCAGGGCGCCGGTGCGCTCGGCGCGGCGGGCCTCGACGGCGGCGCGCGCGTCGTCGGCACGCTGGACGGAGACGTCGATGAGCTCGAGGGCATCCCGGGTGCCGGCGATGACCTCGCGCGCCGCCTGGGCCTGACGGGCGCGGCGGGCGGCGGCCTGCTCGGCGCGGGCGCGCGCCTCGCGCTCGGCGACGGCGGCGCGCTCGAGGCTCTCCGCTCGGGCCGCGAGGGCACGGGCGCGCTCCTCGGACGTGCGCAGCGCGAGCCGGGCCTCCGTCTCGTGGGCGCGAGTGGCGCGGGCCGCCGCCTCGTCGGCGTCGCGGCGCTCCAGGGCCTCGCGGGTGTCGGCCTCGAACTGCTCGGGCTCGGCCTGCGCCGCGGCGAGGCGCTCGGTGAGGCCGGCGAGCTCCTCGGCGTCCTCGGACATGCGGGCCTGCGCCTGGGCGCGCTGCTCGGTGAGGCGCTCGGCCTCGTTCTTCGCGGCGCGCGCCTGGGCGCCCAGCTGGCCCAGCTGCTCGGCGACCGCGGCCATCCGCGCGTCGGACTCGTTGAGCCGCGCGAGCGTGCGCTCGTGGTGGGCGCGGGCCTCCTCCTCGGCCGCCTCGGCGCCGCGGATCGTGAACTGGGTCTCCTCGACCACGGCGACGGCGGCGTCGCGCTTGGCCCGCGCATCGTCCAGCGCCGCCTGCATGTGGATCACGCTCGGGGCGTCGCCCGCGCCGCCGGAGGCGCTGCGCGGGCCGAGAAGGTCGCCGCGGCGCGTGACGGCGGTGACCTCGTGGTGGCGGGTGACGAGCGCGCGGGCGGCGGCGAGGTCGTCGACCACGGCGACGCCGGAGACCAGCGCGCGGACCGTCTCGACCAGCCCCGCGGGCCCCTCCACCAGGGACGACGCCCACGCGGCGCCGTCGGGAAGGTCGACGTCCGGGTCGGCTGCGCGTGCGCCCGGGTCGGCGACCACGAAGCGGGCGCGGCCGGCGTCCTCGTCGCGCAGCCAGCGGATCGCGTCGACGGCGTCCTCGACGGCGTCGACGGCGAGCGCGTCGGCGAGCGGGCCCAGCGCGGCCGCGATCGCATCCTCGGCGTCGCCTCCCACCTCGATCAGCGACGCGACGGTGCCCGTGACCGCACGCACGTCGCTCGCGAGCAGCGCGCCGGCGCCGTCCTTGCGGACCAGCGACAGCTCGAGCGCCTCGCCGCGCGCGGCCCACGCGTCACGGTCCCGCATCGCGGCGTTGAGGGCGTCCTTGAGCTCGGCGAGCGTCGCCTTGGCGCGCTCCCACTCCTCGGTCGCGGCCTCGTGCTGGACGTCGAGGTCCTCCTCCCCCGCCTCGACGGTGGCGACCGAGGTCTCGAGGTGCTGGAACTCGGTGGTGGCGTCGTGCGCGCGTCTCTCGGCGGCGGCCAGGTGCTCCTGGAGGCGGCCGATCTCCGCCTCGGTGGACTCGACCCGCGAGCGCTTCGCGGCCACCTGGCCGGCGAGGCGCGCGACGCCCTCGCGGCGGTCCGCGACGGAGCGCAGCAGGTTCGCGTGGTGGCGGTCCGACTGGAGGGCGACGTCCTCGGCGTCCTTCCGGGACCCGATCGCGGCCTCGAGGTCGGCGGCCGCGGCAGCCACCTCGGCGTCGAGCTCGGCGCGGGCGGCCTTGGCCCGCTCGACCTGGTCGTCGAGGTCGACCAGGTCGGTGGGCGGCGCCTCGGACACCTGGGTGCCGAGCATGCGCACGCGCTCCTCGGCGAGAGTCGCCAGGTTGCGCAGCCGCTCCCGGATCGCGCTGAGCCGGTAGTAGGTGTCGTTGGCGCGGGTGAGCTCGGGGGTGGCCTCCGCCGAGGCGCGCTCGAGCTCGGCGAGCTGCGCGCGGGCGTCCGTCAGCGCCTTCTCGACCGCGGCGCGGCGCTCGAGCAGCGCGGTCTCGTCGGCGTGGTCCTTGCGCATGGACTCGGTCAGCGTCGCAAGGTCGTCGGCGAGCAGGCGCGAGCGGGCGTCGCGGACGTCGACCTGGATGCGCTGCGCACGGCGGGCGACCTCGGCCTGCTTGCCCAGGGGACCCAGCTGGCGGCGGATCTCCGCGGTGAGGTCCTGGACGCGGGTCAGGTTGGCCTGCATCGAGTCGAGCTTGCGCAGCGCCTTGTCCTTGCGGCGGCGGTGCTTGAGGATGCCGGCCGCCTCCTCGATGAAGTGGCGGCGGTCCTCGGGGGTCGCGCGCAGCACCGAGTCGAGCTGGCCCTGGCCCACGATCACGTGCATCTCGCGGCCCAGGCCCGAGTCGGACAGCAGGTCCTGGATGTCGAGCAGGCGGCACGCCGAGCCGTTGATCGCGTACTCCGAGCCGCCCGAGCGGAACAGCGTGCGCGAGATGGTGACCTCGGTGTAGTCGATCGGCAGCGCGCCGTCGGTGTTGTCGATGGTCAGCGACACCTCGGCGCGGCCCAGCGGCGCGCGGCCGGAGGTGCCCGCGAAGATGACGTCGGCCATCTGGCCGCCGCGCAGCGTCTTGGCGCCCTGCTCGCCCATCACCCATGCGAGCGCGTCCACCACGTTGGACTTGCCCGACCCGTTCGGGCCGACCACGCAGGTGACGCCTGGCTCGAACTCGAGGGTGGTCGCCGACGCGAAGGACTTGAAGCCTCGCAGCGTCAGCGTCTTGAGATGCATGCGGCGAGTCTAGGGGAATCCTTTGCCTGGTCCTGGGAGGCTCAAGCGCCTCCCACCAGGGTGGTCAGATCCCCGGGAACCAGATCCCGATCTCGCGCTCGGCCGACTCGGGCGAGTCCGAGCCGTGCACGATGTTGTGGATCACCGGCAGGTCCCACGTGCGGGCGAGGTCGCCCCGGATCGACCCCGGCGCCGCGGTGGTCGGGTCGGTGGTGCCCGCCATCACCCGGAAGCCCTCGATGACGCGCTCGCCCTCGGCCACCACCGCGAGCACCGGGCCCGACAGCATGAACTCGACCAGCGGGTCGTAGAAGGGCTTGCCGACGTGCTCCGCGTAGTGGTCGGCGAGCAGCTCGGGGGTGGCGCGCCGCAGCTCGACGGCGACGAGCGTGTAGCCCTTCGCCTCGACCCGCCGCAGGACCTCCCCCGACAGCCCACGCGCGACGCCGTCGGGCTTGACCAGGATGAGGGTGCGTTCCGTCATGGTGGCGAGCCTAGGGGGTCCCACGCGCGCTTCCCACCCTCGCCTCCCCCAATGGTGCGGATTCCTGTCGCTCGCGGGGGTGGATCGGCCTCAACTATGCGGAATCCTGTCGACCCTGACGTGCAGGAATCCTGCACCATTGCGGCGGTGCGCGGGCCCGTGCAGGGAGGCGACCGGACCGCGGCATGCCACGATAGGGGCGTGATCACGATCGACGACTTCGACACGTATCCCGACTTCCCGGTCGAGGGGATCCTCTTCTACGACATCTCGCCGATCCTGGCGAGCCCCGAGAAGTTCCGCGAGGCCTGCATCCAGCTGATGCCCGCGCGCGACGCGCAGGTGGACGTGGTGGCGGGGATCGACGCGCGCGGCTTCATCTTCGCGCCGGTGGTCGCGCAGACCCTCGACGTCGGCATGACCATGGTCCGCAAGAAGGGCAAGATGCCAGGCCAGGACCTGCTCGAGTCGGGGGTCGAGATGGAGTACGGCGCCACCGACCTCACCGTGAGCGCGGGCCCGATCGAGGGCAAGCACGTGCTGGTGATCGACGACGTCCTCGCCACCGGCGGCACCGCCCGCGCGGTCGCGGAGATGCTCGAGCGCGGCGGCGCCGCGAGCGTGCGCTTCAGCTTCCTCATGGAGCTGGCCGAGCTGAACGGCCGCGACTCCCTCGCGGGCTACGACATCCGCTCCGCGGTCATCGTCTGACGGGACGATGCGCCACGCGCCCGGGCGCGCCCGTCCCTACCGCTGCCGGTAGCCCCGGGACCAGCGCACCGCGAGCAGGATCAGGGGCACGATGATCATCGCGGTGAAGACCGCCTCGTACGCGATGAAGCCCTGGCTGATCTCCATCGGGATCGGGTCCTGCGCGCGGATGTAGCCCGCGTGCACCGCGACGCCGGTGATGAGCGCCGCGCCCGCGAACACGATGATCGACACCAGCAGCCACGCGGGCGCCTGGCCGGCGTTGGGGTGCTCGTGCACGAAGCGCGACCAGCGGGTGAGCGCGTAGAAGCCGGACCCGTTGACCAGCAGCAGGCCCGCGAACAGCAGCGCGTAGACGGCGGGCGAGGGACGCCCCTCCCCCGCGAAGCTGTGCAGCGACGCGTGCTCGAGCTGCCAGAACATCAGGGTCAGCCCGAGCATGCCGACCCAGAACGCGGCGAACATGCGCCACAGGAACGGGCTCACGCCGCGGCACCCCCGGCGTCGGAGGCCTCGTCCCGCTCGCGGCGCTCGCGGTCGATGCGCCCGCCCAGGCGCAACGCCATGATCCACAGCACCAGGAACATCGCGCCGATCAGGGCGATCGTGGGCTCGACCAGCCCGGCCAGCAGCATCGGCGCCTGCAGGCCCCAGCCCAGCCAGCGGCCCCACGGCTTCGACTGCTTGCCGGCCGCGTAGCCGAGCGCGACCACCAGCGCCATGCCGCCGCCCCACGTCAGCCACGCGGGCACGTCGACGTAGCCGCCGCGGCCCAGGCCCCACACGACCAGCACCGCGAAGAACGCGGCGAACGCCTGGAGCAGCAGGACCGACTGCGTGAAGATCAGGGTCGCGGGCCGCTGGGGCCGTGCGCTCATCGGGCCTGCCCCTGACCCTTGCGGCGGTCCGCACCCGTGAGGATGCGGGTCTCCGCGACCAGCGTGATGGAGCCGACCACGAGCACGCCGGCGCCCAGGTCGTTGTCGCGCTCGGAGCGCTGCACGGCGGCGTCGATCGCGTCGGGCACGCTCGTGGCGGCGGTGACGCGGTCCTCGCCGAACACGGCGAGCGCGATCCGCTCGAGCTCCTCGACGGGAATCGCTCGCGGCGACGGCGAGGCGGTCACGACGACGTGCGCGAGCGCCGGCTCGAGCGCCGCGAGGATGCCCTCGGCGTCCTTGTCGGCGAGCACGCCGACCACGCCCACGAGCGTCTCGAACGCGAACGACTCCTCGAGCGCGTCGACCATCGCGTCGATGCCGTGCGGGTTGTGCGCGGCGTCGACCAGGATCAGCGGCGAGGTGCGCACGGCCTCGAGGCGGCCCGGCGAGCTCACCTGCGCGAAGCCGGCCTCGACGGTCTCGCCGGACAGCGACACGGGCTCGCCGCCGTCGGCGAGCAGCAGCTCGACGGCGGTAAGCGCGAGCAGCGCGTTGTCGGCCTGGTGCGCGCCGTACAGCGGCACGAACAGGTCGGCGTAGGTCGCGGACGGGGTGCGCAGCGTCACCAGCTGGCCGCCGACGCCGGGCTGGCGCTCGACCACCTCGATGGCCTGGCCCTGCCAGTAGGCGCGCGCGCCGTGCTCCTCGATGGCCGCGGCGAGCACGGGCTCGACCGGCTCGGCCTGCTCGGCGAGCACCACGGCGGCGCCGTCCTTGATGATCCCGGCCTTCTCCGCGGCGATGTCGACCAGCGAGTCACCCAGCCACTGCTGGTGGTCCAGGCCCACGGGCGTGATGACCGCGACGTCGCCGTCCACCACGTTGGTCGCGTCCCACACGCCGCCCATGCCGACCTCGATCACGGCGACGTCGATCGGCGCGTCGGCGAACGCGGCGAGCGCGAGCACCGTGAGCACCTCGAAGAAGCTCATGCGCGGCCCGCCGGCCTCGACCGAGCGTGCGTCGACCATGTGGATGATCGGCGCCACGTCGAGCCACAGCCGCACGAAGTCCTCGCTCGAGATCGGCTCGCCGTCGAGCTGGATCCGCTCGCGCACGGTCGTGAGGTGCGGCGACGTGAACAGGCCGGTGCGCAGCCCGTGCTCGCGGATCAGCGACTCGGCCATGCGCGCGGTCGAGGTCTTGCCGTTGGTGCCGGTGAGGTGGACCACCTTGTAGGCGCGCTGGGGGTCGCCGAGCAGGTCGCAGGCGTCCCGCACCCGGTCGATGGTGGGTTCGAAGTCATGCTCGGGGTTGCGGGAGACGATGTGCGCGTAGATCTCGCGCTCGGCCTCCTCGAGGCTCAGGCCGCCGAGGTCAAGGTCGGTCATGGCTCCAGTCTGTCACGCGGGGACCTGGCCGGGCTCCCCCGCGTCCCCGGCGCCCAGCGCCGCGGAGCGGTCCGCCGCATCGTCCCCGGCCGCGGCCACCATCTCCGCGTCGACGGTCGCGGGCAGGTGCGTCTCCTGGAGGTGGCGGCGCGCCTCGGCGACCAGCGTGATCGAGCCCGCGACCAGCACCCCGGCCTCGCCCGGGGCGTCGGCGGCGAGCGTGGTGGCGAGCTGGATGGCGGCGGGGACGGACGATGCGACGCGCACCCGGTCGGGCCCGAAGACGGTGCGCGCCTGCGTGGCGAGCGCCTCGGCGTCGGCCGCGCGGTGCGAGCGGGTCTGGGTGATGACGACCTCGTCGATGATGCCCGACAGGCCCGCGAGGATGCCGGCCGCGTCCTTGTCCGCGAGCACGGCGACCACGCCGAGGATGCGGTCGAAGTCGAAGGTCTCGCGGAGCGTGTCGGCCAGCGCCGCGATGCCGTGCGGGTTGTGCGCGGCGTCGACGATCACGGTCGGCTCCGCGGAGACCACCTCGAGGCGGCCCGGCGACGTGGCGCCGGCGAAGCCGCGCGCGACGGCGGGCAGGTCGAGGGAGCGCGGGACGCCGGCGCCGAGGAAGACCTCGGCCGCGGCGAGCGCGATGAGCGCGTTCTGGGCCTGGAACTCGCCGTGCAGCGGCACGAACACGTCGACGTAGTTGCGGGCGGCGGTGCGCAGGGTGACCACCTGGCCGGACGGCACGACGCGGCGGTCGGCCACCGACATGTGCGCGCCCTCCCAGAACACGGGCGCCTGGCGCTGGGCCGCGGCGGCGGCGATGACCTGCGCGGCCTCGTCCTGCTGCAGCGCGCTGACCACGGAGGCGCCGGGCTTGATGATCCCGGACTTCTCGTGGGCGATGCCGGGCAGCCCGCCGGTGAAGTAGCGGTCGTGGTCGCGGGCCATCGGGGTGAGCACGGCGACGCGGCCGTCGGCGACGTTGGTGGCGTCGCGCAGACCGCCGATGCCGACCTCGAGCACCAGCACGTCGACGCCCGCGTCCGCGTACGCCACGAAGCCGAGCACCGTGAGCACCTCGAAGAAGCTCATGCGCGGGCCGCCGCGCTGCTGCGACGCCTGGTCGACCGCGTGGATCACGGGCGCGACGCGCTGCCACAGGCGCACCAGCGCGTCCTGCGTCAGCGGCGCGCCGTCGATCATGATGCGCTCGCGCAGCGTGGTGAGGTGCGGCGAGGTGTACAGGCCCGTGCGCAGCCCGTGGGCGCGCAGCAGGGACTCGAGCATGCGGCTCGTGGACGTCTTCCCGTTGGTGCCGGTGACGTGGACGATGTCGAGGTCGCGCTGCGGATCGCCCAGCAGCGACAGGGCCTGCCTGACGCGCTGCAGCTTGGCCTCGTGGTCGGCCTCGGGGGTGCGGGCGAAGATGTGCGCGTCGATCTCGCGCTCGGCCTCGGCGAGGCTCAGTTCGGGGAAGACATCCGTTGTCACGAGGGTCAATTCTGCGGCACGCCGAGCGCCTCGGATGACCATTTCGCGAGGCTCCTCGCCACGTCTCCCGCCAATCCTCCTACCAGGGACGATGCGGCGCCAGCCAGGGCCTGGGTCGCACCCGGGCGCCGGGGTGCGCGACACGCCGATGCGCGACACGCCGGGCCGCGCATCGTCCCTAGCCCTGGGGGTCGAACAGGTCCGTCGACAGGTACCGGTCGCCGCGGTCGCACGCGATGAACACGACCGTCGAGCCGGGGTTGTCGCGCGCGACGTCGAGGGCGATCGCGGCGGCGCCGCCGGTGCTCATCCCGACCAGCATCCCCTCCTCCCGGGCGAGGGCGCGCGTGGTCTCGGCGGCGCGGTCGCGCGACACCTCGCAGACCTCGTCGATGTGGGTGGGGTCGAAGATCGCGGGCACGTACTCCGGCGGCCAGGCGCGGATGCCGGGGATCTGGGAGCCGGGCTCCGGCTGCGCGCCGATGACCGTGACGTCCGCGGACAGCGCCTTGAGCGCGCGCGACATGCCGGTGATGGTGCCCGTGGTGCCCATCGCGGACACCACGTGGGTGACGGTGCCGGCCGTCTGCTCCCAGATCTCGGGGCCGGTGCGCTCCTCGTGGGCGCGAGGGTTGGCCGGATTGGCGAACTGATCGAGGCGCACGGCGCCGCGCTCGGCCTCGAGCCGCTCCGCGGTGTCGCGCGCGTGCTCCATGCCGAGCGCCGCGTCGGTCTCGACCACCTCGGCGCCGTACGCGCGCATCGTCAGGACGCGCTCGCGCGACGACCCGGCCGGCATGACCAGCACCATCCGGTAGCCCTTGATCGCCGCGATCGCGGCGAGCGCGATGCCGGTGTTGCCGCTGGTCGCCTCGACGAGCGTGTCGCCCGGCGCGATCCGGCCGTCGGCCTCGGCGGCCTGGATCATCGACAGGGCGGGCCGGTCCTTGACCGAGCCCGCCGGGTTGTCGCCCTCGAGCTTCGCCAGGACGATGCCCGCGCCGGGGCCGGGCAGGCGCTGCAGGCGGGCGAGCGGGGTGGAGCCGACCAGGTCGGCGAGGCTGGGATACGCGGGATCCGGGGTCACGGGTCCATCATGCCGCGACACGCCGACGGGCGACACGCCGATTGGTCACGCAATGTCCGAATTGTCCCCTACTCTCATGCCATGCTCGGGCGCCTGGCCATGGTTGCCGCCTGCGGGACCATGCTCCTGCTGGCGGGATGCACCCCTGCGCCGACCGCGCCGGTGCACGCCGAGCAGGCCGTCGCGACGCCGGACGCGACCCCCGTCGACGTCGCCCCGGACCAGGCGGCCGTGGTGGCCGGCGACTACGGCCCCGCGGGCTCCGCCGACCCCGCCGCCGGCCTGCCCACCGTGGGCGAGACCTTGGACGAGGCGCCGGTCGGGGTGGTCCGCCCCACCGCCAAGGGCGCGATGGTCGGCGACGGCACGCCCGAGTCGTGCACGGCTGGCGCGCTCGCCGAGGCGGTGCGCGGCGGCGGGGTGATCCGCTTCGACTGCGGCGACCACCACGCGATCGTGCTCGAGGAGACGCTCACGGTGTGCAACACGGTCGGGTGCCGCGACGGAGCGAAAGCCCTGGAGGCGGTGCGGATCGACGGCGGCGGCGCGATCACGCTCGCGGGGGCCCACGCGCTGACGCTCGTGTACGCGAACGCGTGCGACCCGGCGCTCGGCGAGCTCGACGGCGCATGCGAGGGCCGCGCCACCCCGCACCTCACGCTCGAGGACCTCACGCTCATCGACGGCGCGGCCCTGCCGCTGGGCGACACCTTCGACCTCAACGGCGGCGGCGCGGTCGCGATGCGCGGCGGCCGGCTGAGCATCGTCGACTCGTTCGTGTCCGGCAACCGCTGCACCGAGGGCGAGGACCAGGCGGGCGGAGCGGTGCAGGTGCGCGACATGAGCGTGCCCGTCGAGGTGCGCGGCTCGACGTTCGCCGCGAACTCGTGCGCCCTCGGCGGCGCGATCGCCGCGATCGGCGCGCCAGTCACCGTGGTCGGCTCGAGCCTGGTGGACAACGACGCCACCGTGGCGGGCGGTGCGCTCCACGCGCGCGGCACCACCCAGGACGTCAGCGTCGCGGTGTCGACCGTGGCGGGCAACGTCGCCCCCTCGGGTGCGGGCATCGACTACGCGGTGCCTGACGGCACGCTGACGGTCCGGGACTCGCGCGTGGCGGGCAACGTCGCGGACAAGCCGTCCGGGACCGCGCACGCGGGGATCGCGACCGACAGCGGCCGGCTCGAGGTGGCACGCACCACGACAGACTGAGCATTCCCGCCACACCAGGCATGACACCCGAATGGGACGTGTCGCACACTCGCATGACAGCACCCCTTTCTCGGGGTATCTTGGCGCCACGGTCCACGGATGCTGAGGGGGTGTCGTGACCGGAGGGAACAGCCATGCCCAAGCGCAGCCGCAGGCAGGGTGGTACGCCGATCCGTACGACGCGGGCGTCCTGAGGTACTGGGACGGTGCCGCGTGGACCGCGCACACCCAGCCCGCGCTGCCGCTCGGCCTGCCGTCGGTGGAGCTCACGCCGGGGGCTCCCGCGCCGCGCCACCGCATCGGCCTGGCCGCCATCCTGGGCGTGATCGGGTTCATCGCGCTGCTCGGCGTCGCGCTCATCGCGATCGCGACGCTCGCGATGACCGAGGACGGGATGACCGAGGACCTCGACGCGGCGCCGACGGTCGTGGCCGAGGTGCCGGCGCTCGGCTGACGCCCCGCTCCCGCGCCCCTCCCGCGCTGCCCCTTCCGCGCTGCAAGCGTTTACCTCGAGAGGGAGTGCACGCACGAGGCCGATTCCGTGCACTGGATCTCGATGTTGACGCCGACGGCCGGGAGCGCGCCGCCGCTTCCCCGCCGCGCTACGGTGGCAACGGAAGGAGCTCCGATGCCCGCTCTCGTCGTCTGCCACGCCCCCGCCGCGGGGATGCCCGCCTCCAGGCCTCGCCTCGTCGCCCCCGAGGCGTCCGCCATCCCGGTCACGGACATGGGCTTCACCCGAGGTGACGGGGTCTTCGAGACGGTCGGCGTCCACCGCGGCCGCATGCACGACCTCGAGCCGCACCTCGAGCGCCTCGCCCAGTCCGCCGCGATGCTCGACATGCCCGCGCCCGACATAGGCAAGATGCGCGAGGCGATCGTGATGGCCGTGGACGCGCTGCTGCGGGACCTGCACCAGGTCCCCGACACCGCCATCTGCAAGGTCTTCTACTCGCGCGGCACCGAGGAGGCGGCGGCGCTGTCGCCCGGCGGCCGGCCGTTCGGCGCCGCGTACGCCGAGGTGTTCCCCGACGTCTCGCACGAGCGCGCGGCCGGCATCTCCGTGCTGACGCTGTCCCGCGGCTACCCGCACGGGCTCGGCGCGCAGGCCCCGTGGCTGCTCATCGGCGCCAAGACCCTGTCGTACGCCGTCAACATGGCCGCGCTGCGCCACGCCGCCAACGCGGGTGCCAACGACGTCATCTTCACCACCACCGACGGCTACGTCCTCGAGGCGCCGCGGTCGACCGTGCTGGTGCGCCTGGGCGATGCGATCGTCACGCCGGCGATCGAGGGCGGCCTGCTGCACGGCACCGCGCAGCGCGCCGCGTTCGAGGCGTTCGAGGCCGAGGGGCTCGTGTGCACCTACCGCGACGTCCGGGTCGACGAGCTCGACGAGGCCGACGCCGTGTGGCTCACCGACTCCGTCAACGTCCTGCGCCCCGTGCACACGATCGACGGCGTCGCCAAGCCGGTCGACGCCGAGCTGACCGCCGCGGTGCTGGAGCGCATGCGCGGCCGCGACGGCTGACAAGGCCCGACACCTCTCCACACACGCGTGCCGATGTGACCGTCACCATGTGCAAACTCGGTGCGGATCCGGGGGTCCCGGGTGGAGAGGTGCCGTTCTCGTGTGGAGAGGTGCGGGGACGATGCTGCGGCGGGGACGATGCTGGGGCGGGGACGGTTCAGGCCTCGCCGACGGCCACCGGGCGGCCCTGGTGCGCCCACGCCGACCACGAGCCCGGGTAGAGCGCGGCGGGGATGCCGGCGATCTCGAGGGCCGCGATCTGGTGCGCGGCGGTCACGCCCGAGCCGCAGTAGACGGCGACCGGCGCATCGTCCCGCACGAGGCCCCCGAAGCGTGCGGCGAGCTCCGCGGCCGGGTGGAACGCGCCGTCGGGCGTCGAGTTGGCGGTGGTGGGCGCGTTGACGGCGCCCGGGATGTGCCCGGCGACGGGGTCCATGGGCTCGACCTCGCCGCGGAAGCGCTCGCCCGCGCGCGCGTCGAGCAGCGTGCCGCTCTCCGGCCAGGCGGCGGCGCCGTCGGCGTCGACCACCGGCATGCGGCCCCAGTCCAGGGAGATCGACCCGGGTGCGGGCGACACCGGCCCGGACTCGAGCGCTCCCCCGGCGGCCGTCCACGCGGGCAGGCCGCCGTCGAGCATGCGCGCGTCGACGCCGGCGTGGCGCAGCAGCCACCACGCGCGGGCGGCCCCGAAGGACGGGCCGCCGTCGTAGACCACGACCGCGTCGCCGTCGTGCAGGCCCCAGCGACGCGCGGCCGCCTCGAGCGCCGCGCGGGTCGGGAGCGGGTGGCGACCCGCGACGGGGTCGCCGATCGCCGCCAGCTCGGTGTCGAGGTCCACGTAGACGGCGCCCGGAAGGTGCCCCGTGGCGTGCTCGTCGCGGCCGTCGGGCTTCGCGAGCGCCCACCGCACGTCGAGCAGCCGCGGCGGGCGCGGCCCCTCGAGCTCAGCGGCCAGCTCGGCGGCCGAGATCAGCACGGTCATGGTTCTCCCTCCAGGCGCGGCTCGCGGACGGTCAGTCCTTGGCCACCGCCACCGCGACCTCGGAGCCCTCGACCGTCT
>Ga0207735_100189_pt1 | contig 14351 bp, 14 predicted proteins | sample TtaePargueraPR_9_FD_187280 | JGI IMG/M metagenome (GOLD analysis project Ga0207735, IMG submission 187280) | Aerobic enrichment media microbial communities from Bioluminiscent Bay, La Parguera, Puerto Rico - Tt and E2 (1) (SPAdes) | ecosystem: Environmental > Aquatic > Marine > Unclassified ... | reverse complement strand
GCCGGTGAGGACGACGAGGGCGCGCATGTTGCCGCCGCCGAGCCGGATGATGGCGCCGAACCCGCAGGTGCCGACAAGCGCCATGCCGACGCCGAACATGACGCCGCCGATGATCGTGCCGGCGATGCCGAAGAACGACAGCGCGACGGTGGTGGAGACAGCCGCGAGCGCGCTGGCGACGATCTGGGTGATCGAGAGCCGGGTGGGCTCGGGTTCCTGGGCGGGCGCGCCGTCGCGCTGCTCGGTCGGGGGAGGGCTGGTCGCGGTCACGGGCGCCTCCGTGGTGCGTAGGGTCAGGACGCGCCCGCGTCACCCGTCGGCTGTCGCTGCCGTGCTGCTGCGGTTCCGGCGTCGGCCGCGGGCGAAGCCTTCATCGTAGGAGGGCGCCCGTGCAGCCGTGGGAGAGGCTCGGGGAAGGTTCTGTGCTGTGGCCGACGCCACCCGAACGCTGTGGGCGCACTTCCTGGGGCCGGAAAAGTCGCAGAAGCGACACATCGGGCCACAAAGTGCGCCCACAGCGTTGGGGGTCAGGCGGACTCGGCGGCCGCCAGCAGGATGCAGGTCGCCACGGCGTCCATCGCGACCTCGACCTCGTCCAGCGGGGGCATCGACGGCGCCAGGCGGATGTTCGCGTTCCGCGGGTCCTCGCCGTACGGGAACGTCGCCCCGGCGGGCGTCAGCTTGATGCCCGCCTCGCCAGCCAGCTCCACGACGCGCGAGGCGGTGCCCGGCACCACGTCGACGGACACGAAGTACCCGCCGTCCGGGTCGGTCCACGTCGCCACGCCGAGGTCGCCGAGCCGCTCCGCGAGGATCCGGGTCACCGCCGCGAACTTCGGTGCCAGGATCGCCCGGTGCTTCGCCATGTGGGCCCGCACCCCGGCGGCGTCGCCGAAGAACAGCGCGTGGCGGAGCTGGTTGACCTTGTCCGGCCCGATCGACCGGAACGACAGGTGCTCGGAGAACCAGGCGATGTTCGCCGGCGACGACGCCAGGAACGACACCCCGGCGCCGGCGAAGGTCACCTTGGACGTCGAGGCGAACATGAGCACCCGGTCGGGGTTGCCCGCCTCGTCGGCGAGGTCGATCGCGTTCGCCGACTTGGTCTCGTGCTCCGTGAGGTGGTGCACCGCGTAGGCGTTGTCCCAGAAGATCCGGAAGTCCGGCGCCGCCGTCGGCATCGACACCAGACGCCGCGCGACGGCCTCGGACACCACCGAGCCGTCCGGGTTGGCGTACGTCGGCACGCACCACATGCCCTTGATCGACGGGTCCTCGGCGACGAGCCCGGCCACGGCCTCCGCGTCGGGACCGTCGGGCGTCATCGGCACCGTGACCATGCGGATGCCCAGCTCCTCGCAGATCGCGAAGTGCCGGTCGTACCCGGGCACCGGGCACAGGAACGTGATCGGCCCGTCCGTGGCGGACCACGGCTCACCGCCGGGCACGCCGAACAGCATCGCCTGGACCACGCAGTCGTACATCAGCCGCAGCGAGGCGTTGTCCTGGGCGAGGAGCTGCTCGACGGGCACACCGAGCAGCTCGGCGAAGATCTCGCGCAGCTCCGGCAGCCCGGTCAGCCCGCCGTAGTTGCGCACGTCCGTCCCGGCGGCGGAGGTGTGGTTGCCCTCGCCGGGCAGCGACAGCAGCGGTTCGGACAGGTCGAGCTGCTCGGCCGACGGCTTGCCGCGGGTCAGGTCGAGGGACAGTCCACGGGCCTGGAGCGCGGCGTACTGCTCGCGCAGCTCGGGCAGGCGGGTGGCGAGCTCGGGGTCGACGACGGTGGCTTGTTCCGGTGAGGTACTCACGGCTTAGAGACTACGCGTCCGCCGTACCGCCGTCGTCGTGCGGGACCGCAGAACCTCGGCGCCGGAACCGACCGACCCGCACAGAACGCTTCGCCGGTTCCTCGAGCGCCGCAGGCGGCTGCTCGATCACCCGCGGGAAGTGATCCGGGGGTGCCCCGAACGCCGACCGGGACTGCCCGACGACGCCGTGCCCCAGCGCCCGCCCCCCGGCGAAACCGACCACGGCACCGACGCCGAACGGGATCATCCGGCCGAGCGCGAGCGTGCCCTGCTTGGCGAGCTGCTTCTTCAGGAACTGGTGGGTCAGCACCTTGTTGACCCGCTTGAGCGTGGTCTGCGGCATCGACGTCAGCAGCACCTTGCCCCAGGCGAGCTGTGACCCGGCGGCGGCCTTCTCGACGTCGCGCGCGCCGGACTCGCCGAGCACGGACGCCAGCAGCAGGGCGCGACGGCGCTGCACGTCGTCGATCGGGACGCCGTGCACGTCCGCGACGGCCAGCGAGAACGCGGCCGACGACGCGAAGAACGTCGCGATGTCGCTGGTGGTCAGCGCCGCGGCGGCACCCGTGCCCACGGCCGGGGCCGCGGCGGCCGCGCCGACCGCCCCGCCGGCCGTCGCCACGAGCGTCAGGTACTCCTTCTCCAGGATGCGGATGACGCCCGCCGGGTCGGCCTCGGGGTTGCGGCGGCGCACCGAGTCGACGTGCCGGTGGATCGCCGCCGACGGGATGGTCACGGCCTTCGTGAGCAGGGCGTCGAGCACGGGCGTGGGGCGGTAGCGGGTCCAGGACTCGAGCTCCTGCCTCGCGTCCGCGGGGCCGGCACCGGTGCGCCCGCCGGGCGGGCCGTCGTCGTGCAGCGTCACGTCCGCGACTCTACCGATGCCGCCGCAGGAGGCGAGCCAGACGGTGCAGCGAGACGTGCATCATGCCGCGCAGGAACAGCCCGACGGCGCGCTCGTTGAGGCGGCGCGGCCACGGGCCGGCGAACCGGGCCTCCTCCCACCACACGACGCGCGTGCGGTGCTCGTCGACCGCGACGACGTCGAACCCCGCCTCCCCGACCAGGTAGGGGCCCACCTTGCGCACCGCGCTGCGCCCGACCCGTCCCGCCGCGGGCGGCTCCTCGGTCGTGATCACCATGGTGTCCGCGAACCCGGGCAGCCCGCGGCGCACGCCGGGCCCGCTGACCATGGTGAACTCGTCGCCCGGCCCGAGGGGCGCCGTCGGCTCCGGCACGAGGTGCGTCAGCGGGATGAACCGGGGGTGCGTGCGCGGGTCGGCGACCCAGGCGAACGCGACGCTCGCCGGCACGGGCACGACCCGTGCGACCTCGACCCGGTAGGCGGCCACCGGTCAGGACTCCGGCTGGTGGAACTCCGCGGGCGGCACCTCGGCGCCGGCCTTGAGCGTGCGTCCGACGGTGCAGGCCCGGTCGATCGACCGCTGGGCCAGCAACAGCGTCTTCTCGCGGGTCTTGTCGTCCAGGCCCGACAGGTCGATCTCGAACTTCTCGGTGAGCACCGGGTACAGGTCCTCGGCCATGTCCTTGGGGTCCTCGACCCGGATGGTGGTCTCGTAGTCGTCGCCGAGCACGCGCGCGAACTTGGTGTCGCTGGACATGCCCGCGCACGCGGCCAGCGCGATCTTCAGCAGCTCGCCCGGGGTGAAGACGGCGCCCGCCGAGGCCGGGCCGATCTCGACGCTCGCGCCCCGGGCCGTGTACCCGCGGTAGGTGCGGGTGCCGGTGCGCTCCACCCACAGCGGGTCGGTGGGCGTCGGGGTGACGGCGGCGGGGGCTTCCTCGGTGAGGTTCTGGTCGGTCATGCCCCCGATCCTCCCACCGACCGGCCCGCACCATGAGGGCGAGATCGACGTACCCGTCTCGAGATCGACGTACCGTCCGTCGATCTCGAGACGGGTACATCGATCTCGCGGCGGGTGGTGGATGGCCGGTGGTCGCGGGTCCGACGGCGGGCCCGCGGGCCGCGCACGCCGCGCGAGCAGGCCTCGACGGTGCCACGATCAGGGGATGAGCACCCGGGACAAGTCCGACTTCGGCTCCGGCAAGATCCTGCCCGAGGAGCTCGACGACGGCGCCGTGCCGGCCGCCGAGGGCGACGGCGACCCGCACCCTGACCGCGACTGGGCCACCGGCCCGGACGTCGCGGCCGCCGAGGGCGCCCACGGCGACGAGTCTTCCGACGGCGACGCTCCCGACAGCGGCACCGAGGCGGGCCACCGCCCCGTCGAGCAGGGCGCCCACTTCCGCGACGACCCGCTCGCGCGGTCGGACGAGCCCGTCGAGCTCGACCACCGCCCCCGGCACGGCGCCGACGACTAGAGCCTCACCGCACCAGCAGCTCCTGCGTGCGCACGACGGCGGCCTCCCGGTGCGCCGCCGACGGCCACGCGCGCGCCTCGTGCGACGTCGGCACGAGCTGCAGCCGCGCCGCCGCGTCGCGGATGGTCAGGGCGGTCAGCTCCCGGCTCCCGGGGCGGGCGGTGCCCGTGGCGACCGGCGCCGGCAGCGTCACCCACCAGCGCGGGGAGTCGTCCCCGCGCACCCACAGCTCGACGCGGTCCGGGCCGAACGCGTACACCACGTGCTCCCGGTCGGGACAGTCCGGGGGCAGGCCACGCGTCCCGGCACGCAACGCCCGCGCCTCGACCGTCAGTGCCGTCGTCGGACGCCCGACCACCAGCGGCACCCCCGGCCGGTACCGCTCGACGCGCCGGACCTGGCCGCGGACCCGAGCGCTGGTGAAGCCGAACCAGCCCAGCACCGCCAGGACCGCCACCGTCACCAGCACGGCGATGCCCACCCACACGCCCGGTTCGTCGAGCCGACGTCCGATCCGCGCCGCCACCAGCAGCACGACCAACACCGAGACCAGCCCGGCCAGCCCACCCGTCGCGAACCCGCGACCGGACATCGCACGTCGCGGCACGGCGGCTCCTTCCGACGGGGACGAGGTCCGTAGACTCTCGCACATGAGCGCAGCACCGGCGTCGATCCCCACCCCCTACGAGGACCTCCTGCGCGACGTCCTCGCGACCGGCACCCCCAAGGGTGACCGCACCGGGACCGGCACCCGCAGCGTGTTCGGACGTCAGCTCCGCTACGACCTGTCCGCCGGGTTTCCGCTCATCACGACCAAGCGGGTGCACCTCAAGTCCGTGCTCTACGAGCTGCTGTGGTTCCTGCGGGGCGAGAGCAACGTGCGCTGGCTGCAGGAGCGCGGCGTGACCATCTGGGACGAGTGGGCCGACGACGACGGCGAGCTCGGCCCCGTCTACGGCGTCCAGTGGCGCTCCTGGCCGACGCCGGACGGGCGCCACCTCGACCAGATCGCCGCCGTCGTCGAGCAGATCCGCACGAACCCGGACTCCCGCCGGCACGTCGTCACCGCGTGGAACCCGGCCGAGGTCGACCAGATGGCGCTGCCGCCCTGCCACGTGATGTTCCAGTTCTACGTCGCCGACGGCAAACTGAGCTGCCAGCTCTACCAGCGCTCGGCGGACCTGTTCCTCGGCGTGCCGTTCAACATCGCCTCCTACGCGCTGCTGACCCACATGGTCGCCGCGCAGACCGGGCTCGAGGTCGGCGACTTCGTGTGGACCGGCGGCGACTGCCACATCTACGACAACCACGTCGAGCAGGTCGAACGCCAGCTCGCCCGCGACCCCTACCCGTACCCGACGCTGCGGCTCGCACCCCGGGACTCGATCTTCGACTACGAGTACGACGACGTCGATGTCCTCGGCTACCAGCACCACCCCGGCATCAAGGCACCGGTCGCCGTCTGAGCATGATCGGACTCATCTGGGCCCAGGCCCGCGACGCCGCCGGCCGTGCCGTCATCGGAGCCGACGGCAGCATCCCCTGGCACGTACCCGAGGACTTCGCGCACTTCCAACGCACGACGGCGGGACACCCCGTGGTCATGGGACGGCTCACGTGGGCCTCGCTCCCGGACCGGGTACGACCCCTGCCACGACGCACCAACGTGGTCGTCACCCGTAGCCCCGCCGAGGACGTGCTGGCGCTCGCCGTGGCTGCTCGGCGCGACGACGTCCGGGTGGCGGCGTCGCTCGAGGCGGCGCTGGGGCTCGCCGCCGAAGCACCCGGCGGCGACGAGGTCTGGGTCATGGGAGGTTCGCGCGTCTACGCCGAGGCGCTGGCGCTCGCGGACCGGCTGGTCGTGACCGAGGTCGACCTCGAGGTGGCCGGTGACGTGTACGCGCCGGAGCTCGAGCCGGGGGAATGGTGGCTCGACGGTGCGGACACCGACGATGCGGTCGAGGCCGGCGCTGCCGGAGCCGACAACGGCGGGTGGGTGCCGTCGTCGGGCCCGGACGGCCTGCGCTACCGCATCCGCACGTACCGCCGTCGTCCCGCCGCGAGGTAGGCAACCTCCCCGCCAGGTAGGCGAACGTCTCGCGAGGTAGGCAACTTCGCGCCCAGGTAGGCAAACGTTTCGCGAGGTGGGCAATGCACCTCCCGAGGTAGGCAACTTCGCGCCCAAGTAGGCAACTTTCTCGTGAGGTAGGCGACCTGCCCTACCTCGTGGCGCGATCGCCTCCCTCGGCGAGATGTTGCCTCCACCGCGGCACGGCGGATAGCGTGCGAGAAACCGGTTCCCCAGATCGTGAGCCGGACGTGACACCACCGAGAGGCGAGTCAGTGCTGACCGACCCCACGACCGACCCGGACACCACCGCGACCGAGGGCCGCGCCCCCGACGCCGGCGCGCTCGAGACCGACACCTGGCAGGCCGCGATCGACGAGGCGGCCGCTGCCGGCGGCGGGACCGTCGTCGTCCCCGCCGGTCTGCACCCCACCGGGTCTCTGCGCCTGCGCTCGCACGTCGAGCTGCACCTGGAGGCCGGCGCGGTCCTGCGGTTCGTGCCCGACCCGGCCCTCTACCCGCCGGTCGAGGGACGGTGGGAGGGTGCGCCCGAGACGATCCACCAGCCGTGCCTGTACGCGCGCGACGAGACGAACGTGTCGATCACCGGCTTCGGCACCATCGACGGCCAGGGCGCCCCGTGGTGGGACACGTTCCGCCACCGCCGCGACGAGCTCGCCCACCCGCGCCCCACCCTGCTCGGCCTGCACGAGTGCCGGCGCGTCACCGTCCGCGACGTGACCCTGCGCGACTCACCGTCGTGGACCGTCCACCCGCTGCTGTGCGACGGCGTGACGCTGACCAACCTGCAGATCGTCAACCCGCCCGACTCGCCCAACACCGACGGCATCGACCCGGAGTCGAGCCGCAACGTGCGCATCAGCGACTGCCACATCGACGTCGGCGACGACTGCATCGCGATCAAGGCCGGCACCGAGCGGTCCCCGGAACGGGTGCCGTGCGAGAACATCACGATCACCAACTGCACGATGGTGCACGGCCACGGCGGTGTCGTCCTCGGCTCGGAGATGTCCGGCGGTGTCAGGGACGTCGTCATCAGCAACTGCGTGTTCACCGGGACCGACCGGGGCATCCGCTTCAAGTCCCGGCGCGGCCGCGGCGGCGTGATCGAGGACGTCCGCGTGGTCAACGTGATCATGCGCGGGGTGATGTGCCCGTTCGTGGTCAACCCGTTCTACTTCTGCGGTCCTGGCGGCGACCACCCCTCCGTCGCCGACCGCGCACCGCACCCGGTCGCCGGCACGACGCCGGTCTTCCGCCGCATCCACGTCGCCCACGTCTCCGCCCGCGACGTCCACGCCGCCGCCGGGTACCTGTACGGACTGCCGGAGCAGCCGCTCGACGACGTGACGTTCGACGACGTCTCGATCTCGTTCGCCGCGGACGCCGAGCCGGGTGTCCCCGCGATGGCCGACGGTGTCGACGCCGTGGTGCGCGCCGGCTTCCGGGTCGGGTTCCTGTCCGGCGCGCACTTCTCCCGGGTGCGGGTCGCGGGTGTCGAGGGGCCGGCCGTGGTGGCCGAGCAGGCGCCCGACCTCCCGGTCGAGGTCACGAGCCCCGCGAGGTAGGACGCAGCCCGTCAGACCAGGTCGCGCACCGCCGCGTACTGCTCGCGCACCACGGGGCGGGGGTCGGCGTCGAGCGTCCGGGCGACGGCGGCGGACCACTCGGGCGCGCCGGCGCCCGGGGATCCGGCAGTCGCGAGGACCCACGCCGCCTGCCGGGCCGCGCCGTCGGCCACGTACTCGCCGGGCTCGGGGATGGAGATCGGCAGCCCGAACACCTGGGTGGCGACCTCCTGGACGGCGGGGGACTGGGCGGCCCCGCCGATGAGGAGCACCCGCTCGACGGGCACGTCCTGGGCGCGCAGGGCGTCGAGGCCGTCCGCCAGCCCGCACAGCATGCCCTCGACGTAGGCGCGGGCCAAGTGCTCCCGGGTCGAGGTGGCCAGCCGGATGCCGTGCAGCGTGCCGGTGGCGTCAGGGCGGTTGGGGGTGCGCTCACCCTCGAGGTAGGGGACCAGCACCAGCCCGTCCGACCCGGCCGGCGCGGCGAGGGCCAGGTCGGAGAGCTCGTCGAAGCTCGCGCCGAGCACGCTGCGGGCGGCGTCGAGCACGCGCGCCGCGTTGAGCGTGACGGCGAGCATGAGGGCGTTGCCCGTGGCGTCGGCGAACCCGTTGATCGCGCCGGAGCCGTCCGCGGTGCGGCGCGGGGCGACGGCGGAGACGACGCCGGAGGTGCCGAGGGAGATCGCGATGTCGCCCGGCTGCATGCCCAGGCCCAGGGCGGCGCCGGCGTTGTCGCCGGTGCCGGGCCCGATGAGCGCGCCGCCGTCGACGGCACCGCCGGCGATCGACGGGTGGGCGACGCCGCCCGGCTCCGACGGGGCGAGCACGCGGGGGAGCGTCACGTCGTCGCGGCCGAGCCCGAGGCGCAGCAGGTCGCGGCGGTACGCCCCGGTGGTCCCGCCGTCGGACGTGCCGCCATCGGTGGGCCGGCCGCCCGCCGGTGTGCCGCCGTCGGACGCCTGCGCGTCGTAGTACCCGGTGCCGGACGCGTCGGAGCGGTCGGTGCAGAGCGCGTCGAGGTCCGGGCCGAGGGGGGACCCGTCGGCGGGGCCATAGCCGGCGATGCGCCAGGACAGCCAGTCGTGGGGGAGCGCGACGGCGGCGACGCGGGCGGCGTTGTCGGGCTCGGCGTCGCGCAGCCAGCGCAGCTTGGTGATGGTCAGGGAGGCGACGAGGACGGAGCCGGTGACGTCGGCCCAGCGCTGGGCGCCGGTGGCCCGGTCGCCGTCGCCGAGCTCGCGGATCAGGTCCTCGGCGGCGGGTGCGGAGCGGGTGTCGTTCCACAGCAGGGCGTCGCGGATGACGCGGCCGTCGGCGTCGAGGGCGACCATGCCGTGCTGCTGGCCGCCGACGGCGATCGCGGCGACGTCGTCGAGCCCGCCGGCCTCGCGTGCGGCCTCGCGGAAGGCGTCCCACCAGTGGTCGGGGTGGATCTCGGTGCCGTCGGGGTGCTTGGCGGAGCCGCTGCGCACCAGGGCGCCGGTCTCGGCGTCGCGCACGACGATCTTGCAGGACTGCGTGGAGGTGTCCACGCCGGCCACGAGGGGCATCTTCGCTCCGGGAGTGTCTGGGCCCCGCCGGGCCGACGGCTACGAAATGTTGCAGTACGGGGCGCTAACTGCAGCACTTCGTAGCCGTCGGCACCCCGGGGGAGGAGGTGCGGACGGTGGGGTCAGCCGATGAGGTGCTTCAGCGCGAGCTGGTGCAGCTTGACCAGCCCGTAGTCGCGCTCGGCGGTGGCGTCGACGTCGATGCCCTCGACCGAGGTGTCGGCCATGAACGCGTCGAACGACTCGCCCTCGGCCAGCGTCGACTGCCCGAGCTCGAAGATCCCGGCGTGCTCGAACGCGGCCTGGACCTCCGGGTCCTGCCGGTACGCGGCCGCCTTGGCGGCGAGCATGTCGTAGGTCTCCATGTTGGCCTTGGCCGACTCCCACACGCCGTCGAGGTACTCGGTGCGCGAGGGCTTGTAGTCGAAGTGGCGCGGCCCTTCGTAGCGCGGACCGCCGTTCGGGAACCCGTTCTCCAGCAGGTCGACGGTGAAGAACGCGTTGAGCAGGTCGCCGTGGCCGAACACGAGGTCCTGGTCGTACTTGGGCCCGTGCTGACCGTTGAGGTCGATGTGGAACAGCTTGCCGCAGTACAGCGCCAGGGCGAGGCCGTGGGTGTAGTTGAGGCCGGCCATCTGCTCGTGCCCGGTCTCGGGGTTGAGGCCCACGATGTCGCCGTTGTCGAGCGTGTCGATCAGGGCGATGGCGTGGCCGATGGTGGGCAGGAAGATGTCGCCGCGGGGCTCGTTCGGCTTCGGCTCGAGGCCGATGCGCAGGTCGTAGCCCTTGGACTTGATGTACGCGGCGACGGTGTCGATGCCCTCGGCGTACCGGGCGTGCGCGGCGTGCAGGTCCTTGGAGTTGTCGTACTCGGTGCCCTCGCGGCCGCCCCACATGACGAACGTGGAGGCGCCCATCTCGGCGGCGTTGTCGACGCTGCGCAGCACCTTCTTCAGGCCGAAGCGGCGTACGTCGCGGTTGTTCGACGTGAACGCGCCGTCCTTGAAGATCGGGTGGCTGAACGTGTTGGTGGTGACCATCTCGCAGACCAGACCCGACTCCTCGGACGCCTTCTTGACGGCGTCGATGCCGGCCTGGCGCTCGGACTCCGAGGCGCCGAAGGGGAACACGTCGTTGTCGTGGTACGTGAAGCCCCAGGCGCCCAGGTCGGCGAGCTTGCGCACGGACTCGGCCGGGTCGAGGTCCGGCCGAGTGGCGGAGCCGAAGGGGTCGTTGGCCGGCCAGCCGACGGTCCACAGGCCGAACGAGTACTTGATGTCGCTCACGGGTTCTCCTCGTCGAGTCGGTCGCCGGGCGACGGCCGCGGCGTTTGTTGTACGGCTGAACTATTGCGCGTCGGTGGGCTACAGTCAAGGCGTGACCGCACAGCCGACGACGACGCAGCGCACCGCGGGTGCGTCCGCCGGCTCCGGCGAGCGGGCCTCTCGCCAGCACACCCTGCGCGAACGCAACCTGCGCCTCGTCGCACGGGCCGTCTACGACGCCGCGGCCGCCACCTCGCCCGGCGAGCCGGCCACCGTCCCACCGTCCCGCGCCGACGTCGCCGCCGCCACCGGACTCACCCGAGCGACCGTCTCCACCCTCGTCGACCGCCTCGTCGCCGCCCGCCTCGTCGCCGAGCTCCCGCCCGTGGCCACCCAGCGCGCCGGCCGCCCCGCCGTCCCGCTCGTCCCCGCGTCACGGACCGTCGTCGGCCTCGGGCTCGAGGTCAACGTCGACTACCTTGGCGTGCGCGCCCTCGACCTCGCCGGCGACACCGTCGCCGAGCACGTCGAACCCGGCGCCTTCCACGACTCCGACCCCGCCGCCGTGCTCGCCCGCCTCGGCGCCCTCGCGTCCGACGCCGTCACCCGCCTCGAGGCCCACGGCATGCGCGTCGCCGGCGCCCGCCTCGCCCTGCCCGGCCTCGTCGACGCCCGTACCGGCGAGCTCGAGGTCGCCCCCAACCTCGGCTGGTCCTCCCTCGACCCCGTGCCGCGGCTCGGGCTGCCCGACGTCGCGGTCCAGGTCGCCAACGAGGCCAAGCTCGCCGCCCTGGCCGAGCTCGCCGGCGACGCCCCCGACTCCTTCCTCTACGTCTCCGGGGACGTCGGCATCGGCGCCGGCATCGTCGTCGACCGCGCCCTGTTCCTCGCCGAACGCGGGTGGAACGGCGAGGTCGGACACGTCGTCGTCGACCCCGCCGGACCGCGCTGCACCTGCGGCGCGCACGGCTGCCTCGAGCAGTACGCCGGCAAGGAGTCGATCCTGCGGACCGCCGGGCTGCGCGGGGACGCGCCGCTCGGCGAGCTCGTCGGGCTGCTGCGGTCCGACGGCGGTCCCCGGGCGGGCGGCGACGGCCCCGGCGTCGTCGGTGGTTCCGGTGCTCCGCCGTCCGACGACGGCACCCCGGCCGCGCAGGCACGTGCCGCCGTCGGGCGGGCCGGGCAGGCGCTCGGCTCGGCGCTCGCGGACTTCGTGAACCTCACGGGCGTCTCGACCGTCGTGCTCGGCGGGGTGTACACGGCCCTGGAGCCCTGGTTGCGGGAGCCGGTCGAGGCGGGGCTGGCCGAGCGGGTGCTCGCGGCGCCGTTCGCGCCGGTGGCGGTCCGGTCCGCGCGGGCCGGCGTCCACGCGGCGCTCAGCGGGGGAGCGCGCGAGGTGCTGCGCGAGGTCGTGGCCGACCCGGCCGCGTGGGGCTGATTCCTGCTCGCGCGGGCTCGGACGCTAGGCTGTGGGCGTCGCCGGGGCTCCGGTCGCGGCGGCGCGTCGTCCTCGAGGCGGCGAGCGCCTGTAGCTCAGGGGATAGAGCACGGCTCTCCTAAAGCCGGTGTCGTTGGTTCGAATCCAATCAGGCGCACTTTGGTCAACAGATCGTCAATTCGGTCCAGCCGCGTCGTACGCTGCGAGCATGCCGCTCTCCGACGTCGAACCCCGCCTCGACTCCGCCGACCCGGCCGCCCAGTTCGTGGCCTACCTCGACTACTACCGGGCCGCCGTCGCGCGGAAGCTCAAGGGGCTCACCGACGCCCAGCTCACGACCAGCGTGCTGCCGTCGGGGTGGACGCCCGCCGAGCTGCTGGTCCACCTGGTCCACATGGAGCGACGCTGGTTCGTGTGGGGGTTCTTCGGCGAGCAGGTCGACGATCCGTGGGGCGACCATGCCGACGGCGACCCCGAGGGCCCCTGGCGGGTGCCCGACGGCGTCACCGCGGCTGCGCTGGTCGATGCCCTGCACGCCGGTGGGGAGCGGACCCGCGCGGTGCTGGCCGGGCACGACCTCGCCGACCGTGCCGCCGTCGGCGGGCGCTTCACCGCCGACCCGCCGACCCTGCTGTGGATCTGCTTCCACGTGCTCCAGGAGTACGCCCGCCACGCCGGGCACCTCGACGTCGCGCGCGAGCTGGCCGACGGAGCGACCGGGGAGTAGCCGCGCCATGCCCGCACCGACCCCCTCGCAACGGCGGGTCAGGCAGCCTCGGCGTGCGCGATGTGCGCGAGCTGGCGCCACACCAGCGCGAGCGTGATCCCGGCGCCGACGAACGCGAACCAGAACGGCGCCGTCAGCCCCCACCACTCGGCCAGCACGCCCCCGAGAGCGTTGCCGACCACGATGCCGCCGAACAGCCCGATGAGGTACACCGACCCGACCCGCCCCTGGTACGCGGTGGGCACGGCCCGCTGACGCACCGTGTTGGACACCGTCCCCCACACGAACGTGTACGCGCCGAACATGAACAGGCACACCATCGCCACCCAGCCGGTCGTGGTCAGGGCGAGCACCAGGTGGAACACGACCTCCAGCGACAGGCAGACCTTCATGAGGTTCGCGAGGGAGAACCGACGCTCCAGCCGCCCGTACAGCAGCGTGCCGAGGATCCCGCCGACGGCCGAGGACGTGATGAGCAGCCCGTAGCCGACCGGACCCATCTGCACCCGCTCCAGCGAGTACAGCACCAGCACGCCCCACGGTGCCGCCCAGGTGAGGTTGAACGAGAAGATCACCAGCGCGAGCGTGCGCACCGGCGGGTGGTGCCACAGCCAGCGCAGCCCGTCGCGGATCTCGCGGCGGGTCCCGGACGACGACGGCGGGGGCACCGCCGGCAGCGCCATCCGGCCGACCAGCACCACGGCGAGCGCCACGCACACCACCTGCACGACGAAGGGCCAGGCGGTGCCGGCGGCGAAGAGCGCGGCGCCGACGGGTGGGCCGACGAGCTGGTTGCCGGTGAGGAACCCGGCCTGGAGGCGGGCGTTGCCGGTGCCGAGGTCGCGGGGTGCGACGACCATGGGCAGCAGGGTCTGGGCGGTGGTGTCGGCGAAGACCTCGGCGACGCCCATGAGCAGCATGGCGACGAGGACGACGGTGACGTCCACGTGGTCGGTGGCGATGAAGGCGCAGAGCACGGCGACGACGACGGCGCGCAGCGCGTTGGCGACGATGACGAGCCGGCGGCGGTCGAGCCGGTCGGCGAGCGCCCCGGCCCAGAGCCCGAGGACGACCCAGGGGAGGCGTTGCAGCAGGGCGGCGAGGGCGACGAGGAACGCGGAGTCGGTCAGGGAGGCGATGAGCAGGGGCCCGGCGGCCAGGGCGATGCCGTCGCCGATGTTGCTGGTCCAGCTGGAGGCGAGCAGCCAGCGGAAGGTGGTCCCCATCCGGGCGGGGGTGATCGCCTCGAGCATGCGCCGCACCTCGGGAGGGTACGGCGCCGACGGCGGTGCTCGCCAGCGGTCCGCCCGGCTCCGGATCGGCCGTGTGGAGACGCTGAATCGGCCGGTCGGCGGAAGGTATACCGATCCAGGACAAAATGCCTGTTGACGCCGCACGTTTCACCCGCCAGACTTCCTGAGGCAGCGCGTGCCGTTCACCCCCTGCACGGTGCGCGCTGCTTCGCACCCGACGTCGGTGTCGGCTGACGCCTCCGCGGATCCCCCCGACCCGTGGGGGCGTCGGTGTATTCGCGGCTCCGTCGGCGTGCCACGACGGCCGCCC